>WNGC01002283.1_pt1 | contig 13059 bp, 10 predicted proteins | sample 5400051 | NCBI WGS metagenome assembly WNGC01 (sample SAMN13153368, study PRJNA577476) | soil metagenome | isolation source: 20 cm soil or saprolite under grassland replicate 2 | place: USA:California | collected 2016-06-15 | reverse complement strand
CAAGGAGGCAAGCGTCATCATCCGTCCGCTGCGCGTGATCCTGCCGCTCTACAACACCGAGATTCACTACATCGTCAGGGCCGACTCGCCGTTGAACTACATCCACGACATCAAGAACGCGAAGATCAACGGAGGCGTCCTGGGTAGCGGGGCAGCCCTGATCACGCATACCCTGTACCGGATGATGTTCAATGGGCCCATTCCGGACGCGAACGACAGCTTCCTCGAGAACCAGGACGCGCTGGTCAAGCTGATCGGCGACAAGTCGGTCGATGTCGTCGTCGTCGCCGCCGGGCAGCCGGCCCCGCTGATCGCCAACATGAAGCCCGAAGCGCAGAAGTTCATCAAGCTGCTGAAGTTCGATCCCGAACATCCCTCGAGCAAGCTTCCGCTGACGGTCTATTCCTACTCTACCGTCCTCGCGAGCAACTATCCCAACATCTTGCGGGAGAACTTCACGACGGTCTCGGTGGGGGCGTTTCTGGTCACTTACGATTACAACCTGGAGTTCACCGTGGGTCACCTGATCCGGTTTGCGCGAGCCTTGTGCCAGAATTTTCCCACCCTGCAGGCGCAGGGCCACCCCAAGTGGCGCGAGGTCAACCTGAATTTGCCCAACCTCGGTCCGGGCTGGATCTATTATCCGCCCACGACGAGAGAGATCCGCGCCTGCACCGGGAGGAACAAGCCTGCAAGAAAATGCTCGGTGGAGGAGCGAATCCTGGGATTCTGCAGCTGATTTTCATGCGCCGCAGATCCGCTTCAGCGGCCGGTTTTCCCGTTGAACGCGTAGCGGAGGTAGAGCCAGGCGGCCCGCGGCGCCCCAGGCGTGCGGAACTGTTCGGCGGCGGCAGCCGCCGCATCGAAGGTCTGTCCGGGGCCGGTGAAGAAATTCTGGCCGAGCACGCCGAAGCTCTGGTAGTTGCGGTTGAACAGGTTGTCGAGCTTGAGCAGCACGTCCCAGCCCCGGCCGAGTTCGTGTGAGGACGCAAGGTCGAGCACACGGTAGGAAGGCAGCGCGCCCCCGGCATCGGCGTTGTTCTCGTCGCCGCGCGCGAACTGCCGCCCCACTTGGTTCATCGTCGCGCTGAGCGTCCAGACGGGAGTGACGCTCCATTCCGCGCGCAGTTTCAGCGCATGGGTCGGAATTCCGGGTATGCGACTGCCGCGCGCGACATCGATGTCGCCCGCTGCGTCGGCAGCGGAGTTGTTTTGGCTGTGCCCCTTGAAACCGGACAGGAAGCGCGCGTCGACCCGGGTGTAGCTTCCGGCGAGCCTGATGCGGCCGAACGAGGTGCCGGCGCCAAGGTCGAATCCGCGTCGCTCGGTTTCTCCGACGTTGCGGAACAGCACCGTCCGGAACAGCGATGCATTCCACGCGAGCGTCCGGTCGGGTGCGCCCGCGACGGCGCCTGAGCGGGCGCGTGCTCCCGCTTCGAGGGTTCGCGCGATCACCGGCTTCAGGGGCGGATCGGCAAGAAAGCTGTTGGGCAGGCGGCACGGCGCGGCGGGATCGGCACAGGTGAGTTCCATCGGCGTCGGCGCGCGCATGCCCTGACTGAAATTGGCATACCAGGTCGATCCCTGCCCGGGGTTGAAGCTGAGGCCCGCGGCAGGGTTGAAGCGGCGAAAGCGGTGATCGCCCTCGAGCAAGGGTGCCGTGCCCGACGCGTCGCGGATGATCACCGCGGCGATGTCGTAGCGGCCCGAGAGCGACGTGGTCCAGCTCTCTGCGAAAGACCAGCGGTCCACGAAGTACAGCCCGTAGTGCGCGTTCGAGACGGTCGCCGCAGTCTGCGGCGCGAACTCGCCGATGCCCACGGCGTTGCGATCGGCGATAAAGCTCGCCTCCTGCTGCTCCTGGATAAAGCGCACGCTGCCGCGGTCGAACGCGCCGCCGACGGTCAACTGGTTGGGGCGATCCCTTACGCTCCCCTCCAGGCCCAGTTGCAGGGAAGCGCCCCAGGTTTTCTGCCGCACCCGGGAGCGATTGTTGAAGCCCTGCGAATTGCCCGGCCCGGCGGCTTGCATGGGATCGAAGTTGTCGTTGACGTTGCTGGAGATATTTTCGCTGATGAAACTGCGGCCAAAGAGATTGCCCGACAAGAGCGTGTCCTTCGTCACGAAGCGCGAGGCGCGCAGCGAGATCAAGTTCATGTCGTTGTCGGTGCGGTCCGGCCAGGTATAAGCTTGGCGCGGGTTGTCGAGCATCGACACCGGGAGCGCCTGCGTGCCCTGCAGCCGGTTGTCCGCGAGCGACAGGGACAGGTCGATGTCGGTCCGGTCGTCCTGCCATCCTGTCTTGGCAAACAGCTGCCGGATCGCGCTCGGCGAATGGTCGCGCCAGCCGTCCTCGTCCAGGGAGTTGCCGGCGATGAACCAATCGGTGTTTTCCCCATGGTCCCCGCTTTCGAACTCCAGACCGGTGCGCCCGAAAGCGCCGCCGACTAGCCGGGCAGAATGGCCGGGAAAGCTGAATCCCGACTTGGTGTTGATCGACAGCGCCGCGCCCAGCGTGTTCAGCCCGTACACCGGATTGGATCCGGAGATCAGGTGGGCGGTGGCGATTGCGTTGGCCTGGATCAGGTCCCAGTTGACGTTGTCGCCGAAGGCCGCGTTGGCGCGTATCCCGTCGACAAAGACCGAGATTCCCTGCGGGGCGCCGAGCAGCGACGAGGCGCTGAAGCCGCGGAATAGCACCTCGGCCTGGTGCGCGTTGGCCTGGCCGTTTGAAACGCTCACGCCCGAAAAGCCCTGCTCCAGCAGCGAAGGCAGGTCCGGCTGCGGCGCTCGCGCGATCCCCTCCGCCGAGAGGCTCTGTACTTGGCTGGGCACCTCTTCGACCGGCGTACCCAGGCCGGGTATGGGCGTGGTGCCGATCACGTGCACCGCGGGCGATTCGTTCGCAGTGGCGGGATTTTGCGCGAGCGCAGTACCGGGGACGAGAAGCCCTGCCGCTGCGAATACGATCTCCGCACGGCGCAGCTTACCGCTCATGAGGCCGCGCTACCGGATCACGACGCCCCAAGGCGCTTCGCCCACCGCTATGTCGCGCAGCTTGCGATTGGTGTCGGTGTCGATGACCGACACGCTGTTCGATCGCCCGTTTGCGACGTAGAGCTTTTTCCCGTCCGGCGTGATCGCCATGTTCCAGGGACGCTGTCCCACCGGAACGCTTTCGACGATGCGATTTTCCCTGGTGTCGATCACCGACACCGTGCCTTCCCGGCCGTTGGAGACATAGACGCGCCGGCCGTCGGGGTGCATGGTGACCCCGTTGGAGAACTGCCCGGCCTTGATCGCGGCGAGGACGCGGTGCTCGGGCACGGCGATCGCGAATACGGTGCTGTCGAGCTCGCAAGCGACGTAGGCGCGCGTACCGTCCGGGGAAAACGCAATGCCGCGCGGCCGGCGCGCCAGCTTGATGGAGCCTACCTGCTCGCGCTTTTGCACGTCGATCACGTCGACGGTATCCGCCTCCTCTGCGCTCACATACAGCCAGCGTCCGTCGGGACTGAATACTGCGTGCTCCGGGTTCTTGCCCTGTGTCCTGATGGTGAAGGCCTTGCTCTCGGTCGCGGTATCCACGAATGCGACGCCGTTGGAGATCTCGCTTGCCGCAACCACCCATTTGCCGTCGGGCGAGATGCTCACGCCTTCGGGTGATTCGCCCAAGTCGATCTTCTGGCGTACTTTGCGCGATTCCAGATCGACCACCAGCAGGGCATTTTCCGGTTGGTCGCTCACGTATAGGCGCTTGCCGTCGCCGCTGGCCGCAATGCCGCGCGGCTTCGCCCCCGCGGGAATATGCGCAAGCACCTGGTCGTTGGCGGTATCGATCAGGGTGAGCGTACCGGATTTTTCGTTCGGGACGTAGGCGATGGGTCCGGCGGCCACGACGGTGCCCGGCAGCAGTACCGCCAAGTGTAAGAGCATCGGTGCGAACTTTCGGTTCAAGAGGAATCCTCCACTGGTTGAGCGCGGCCCCAGGGCCACATGCGCTGGAACACGCCGTCACGGACGATCAGGAGGTGCTGAAGGGCGGCGGTGGCGTGGATCGCGATCAGCACCATGAAAACGATGACCGTGGCGAAGTGTATCTGGCTGCAGAGCTCTTTGAGGGCGGGCGCATCCCAGCCCCAGTGCGGAAGCGGCACGCCGAAATACAGGATGGGGTACTTCGTGAACGATGATCCCAGATAGCCGGTGAGCGGCATGGTGAGCATGCACAGATACAGCAGAAAATGGCTCGCCTTCGCCGTGATGCGCTGCCACTGGGGAATGGTCAGCGGCAGGGCAGGGGCGCGGTGCGCAAGACGCCAGAGGAGGCGCACGAGTATGAGCACGCCAAGCGTAATGCCCACCGACTTGTGCACGTTGAACCAATACGCGCGTATCCCGGGCGGACTTTTGGGGATGCTGATCATCCACAAGCCCAGCGCAATTTGGCCGAACGCGCACGCCGCGATCAGCCAGTGCAAAACCACTGCCGTTCTGGTGTAGGTTTCCGCTTGCATGGCCGCAATGCCGGCACTGATCAGCGGCCCGCAGCCGCGCTCTTCGCTGCCCTGGGCGATTCGATCAGCCGTGCGGCATCGTCGTGCTTCAACTCGCGTGCGATGTCGGCGGCGGTCTTGCCGCGATTGTCCTTGAGGTCGGTCCGCGCGCCCGCGGCTAGCAGCACCTTGACCGCCTCGATTTTCCCTTCTCCGGCGGCCCACATCAACGCCGTCAGGTCGTTCTGGTAGACGGCGTTGGGGTTCACGCCCTTGGCGAGAAGCAGCGCGACGATTTCGGCGTGGCCCTGTCCGGCGGCGTAGGTCATCGCGTTCTTATTCAGCCGGTCGAGCGCGTGCACATCGGCGCCTTTCGCGAGCAGCGCCTTCACGACGTCGGCGCGGCCCGCGTACGCGGCGGCCATCAGCGGCGTCACGCCGTTGACCGCGGCAAGGTTGACGTCGGTGCCCGCGGCCAGCATGGCTTTCGCAATCCTGAGATCGTCCTTCTTCAACGCGATGACCAGGGCCGTTTCGCCGAGCCGGTTGCGCGAGTTGGCCGATGCGCCCTCTTTGAGCTGGCGTTCGACGCCGGGGGCGTCGCCGTTGCGCGCGGCGAGCAGGAGCCGTGCGTTGACCGAGAGGTTTTCCTCGCCGGCTGCGCGCGCTGGTTGCGCGATCGCGGGGAGCGCAAGCGCAAGGGCGAAGGCGAGGAAGGCGAGGAGGCGGGAAGGAGACGACATCGGAATCCTCCGTGAGCGGCAGCGCATTTTGCGTCGCACCAATGGGGTCTGCATTGCAACGCTGGTTGCTTGGGAGTATAAGCCGTTTTATCTCGAAGCGACCTGACCCCGAGGCTCCTGGCCGATCTTGGGGCCCAGGGATCAAGAACGCAAGACATCTCGGAGGACACATGCGATATCCCAATTCGATGCCGGGCGTGCTTTTCGCCCTTTGGTTGGCGTGCGTGCCCGCCGCGCTTGCTCAGGAAGTGAGCGGCGGCACGACGACGACCGCGAAGCCGATGGCGAAGGCGCCGTCGTCCGTCACGCAGGCGATGCTGAACGCAGCGGGCGGAGACGCGAAGAACTGGATCCACCCCAACGGCAGCTACGACCAGAGCCGCTACTACCCCGGGGCGCAGATCGACGCGGGCAACGTCGGCAAGCTGAAGCCCGCCTTCGTGTTCCAGACTGCGGTGCTCGAGTCCATGGAGACCGCGCCCATCGTCATCGACGGCGTGATGTTCCTGACGACTTCGTTCAATCACGTCTATGCGATCGACGCGGCGACGGGCGAGGAATACTGGCACTACAAGCACAAGCTCGGTCCGATCGTCACGTTCTGCTGCGGCAACAACAACCGTGGCGTCGCGATCGAAGAGGGCAAGTTGTTCATGGGCACGATAGACGCGAAGCTCGTCGCCCTTGACGCCAAGACCGGCAAGCCCCTATGGGCAACGCAGATCGCCGACCCGGAGAAGGGTTATTCGGAAACGATGGCTCCCGCCGTCGTCGGGGGCAAGGTGCTGATCGGCACCAACGGCGGCGAGTACGGCGTCCGCGGCTTCGTGAAAGCGTTCAACGCCAAGGACGGCAAGCTGTTGTGGACGTTCTACACGATCCCCGAGAAGGGGCATGAAGGGGTCTGGGCGGTCAACGATGCGACCAACCGCAATATGCGACGCGACATCGCAGCGGAGAAGAAGATGCTGGCCGAGAAGGGTGGCGCCTTCTACCAGACGCTGGGCGGCGGCGTCTGGATGACGCCGGCGATCGACTTGAAGACGCGCACCGTGTTCTTCGTCGCCGGCAACCCCTCCCCCGACCTCTACGGCGCGATTCGTCCCGGAGACAACCTGTACACCGACTCGATGGTCGCGATCGACCTCGACAAGGGCACTTACAAGTGGCACTTCCAATATATCGCCCACGATGTGTGGGACCTGGATGCCGTCAGCCCGCCGATCCTGACGAAGGCGAAGGACAAGGACGGGAAGATGGTCGACGTCGTGATCCACGGCGGCAAGACCGGACACGTCTACGTCCACGAGCGCAACACCGGCAAGCTGATCCGATTCTCCGAAGCGATGATTCCGCAGGAGAACATGTGGGTGCTGCCGACGAAAGAAGGCGCGCGGATGCTGCCCGGCGCCAACGGCGGCGTCGAGTGGTCGCCGATGGCGGTCAACGCGAAGCTGCGGCTGGCCTATGCGGCGAACCTGCACCAGCCCATGACCTATCACGTCGAGGCCACGCCGTATCCGGGCGGCAAGCTCTGGCTGGGCGGCGCGTTCAAGACGATCCCCGCCGAAGAGCAATGGGGCCGGCTGGTCGCGGTCAACCTCGACACTGGCAAGGTGGCCTGGGGCGTGAAGACGCCGCAGCCGCTGATCGGGGGAGTGCTAGCCACGGCCGGCGACCTGGTGTTCAACGGCGAGGCCAACGGCTGGTTCAAGGCGTTCGACGCCAAGAACGGCAAGGAACTGTGGAAGTACAACTGCGGCGCGGGCGTCAACGCGCCGGCGGTGTCGTACATGGCAGGCGGCAAGCAGTATGTCGCGGTTGCCGCGGGAGGCAACAACCAAATCGACGCCAAGCGCGGGAACAGCGTGTTCGTGTTTGCGTTGCCCTAGCCCCGTCGAGTCCAAAACGACCGCTCCGTGCTGCGAAAGGGCGGTCTTCTCGTTGGTCCATGCGTCGTCTTGTTCGTGCCGCGGCCGCGGCCGCGGCATTCGGAGCGGCTGCGCCCGCTTTTTCGCAGGCCACCGGGATTCCCGCCAAGGCGAAGGTCTGCGTTGCCTGCCATGGTCCCAACGGTAATTCCAAGGATCCCCAATACCCGATCCTGGCCGGGCAGTCGTGGCGTTACGTCTACCTCCAGCTCCGGGATTTCAAGGAGGGGCGGCGCAAGGATCCGGTGATGACGGCTTCGGTGGCCGATCTGACGCGTGACGATATGATCGAGCTCGGCAACTGGTTCGCCGCGCAGAAGCAGGCGCCCAACGGCTTCAAGGCCGACGCGGCCAAGGTAGCTGCCGGCCTGAAGAAATCCAACGAAGTGCTCTGCCCGATGTGTCACCTTGGCGGCTTTATCGGGCAAAATGAAATCCCGCGCGTCGCCGGTCAGCATTACGCGTATGTCGTCAAGCAGCTGAAGGATTTCAAGGCCAGGATCCGCACCAACGACGCCGGCAGCATGACGAGCGTGGCGGGCACGCTATCCGACCGGGACATAGACAATCTCGCGCACTACATCGCGGACTTGAACTGAAACGACAGGAGGAGGCGATCATGATAGCTCTCGGACGGGTACGGCATCCATCGACTGGGCTTGCCTTGGCTGCCGTTCTGGCGGGTGGCGCACTGGCGCAGACGGCGGACGATCTCAAGAACGACCACACGACGCCGGGCGATGTGCTCGTCTACGGCATGGGCTATGGCGGACAGAGGTACAGTCCGCTCACGCAGATTGACAAGAGCAACGTGAAGAAGCTGGTGCCGGTGTGGGCCTATTCGATTACCGACAATCGCGGCGCGGAGGCCTTCCCCGTCGTCAAGGACGGCGTGATCTATACGACAGCCCACAACGCGACGATGGCCGTCGATGCCCTGACCGGCAAGCAGCTTTGGCGCACCAATCATGAGTATCCGCCGGAGACCACGCGGGTCGTGTGCTGCGGCATCGTCAATCGGGGCGCCGCAATTTACGATGGCAAGATTATCCGCGCGGTGCTCGACAATCATATCGTTGCAATGGATGCGAAAACGGGCAAGGAGCTGTGGAAGACGCAGTCGCCCGCGCCTGCTACGACCGCCAACGGGTATGCGATGACGGGTGCGCCGCTGGTCGCCAACGGCGTCCTCGTCGTCGGCGTCGCCGGCGCCGAGTACAGCCACCGCGGTTTCCTCGAAGGATATGATCCGCATACCGGCAAGCACCTGTGGCGGCTCTACACGGTGCCGGCTGCCGGCGAACCGGGCGCCGAAACCTGGCAAGGCGATTCCGCTCTCACTGGCGGCGGCAGCTCCTGGGTGACCGGATCCTACGATCCGGAGCTCGATCTGGTGTTCTGGGGTATCGGCAATCCGTCGCCTTGGAATCCGCGCGCACGCAAGGGCGATAATCTTTTCACCAATTCGATCTTCGCCATCAGGCCGAAGACCGGTGAGCGTGTCTGGTACTACCAGACATCGCCGGAGGACCCGTTCGACTATGACGCCGTGCAAACGCCGGTAAATGCAACGATCAGGGTCGACGGCAAGCCGCGCAAGGTAGTCATGCAGGCGAACCGCAACGGTTTCCTCTATGTGCTCGATGCGAGAGACGGCAAACTGCTGGCCGGCAATGCCTACGGCAAGATCAACTGGGCCGATGGCGTCGACCTGAAAACCGGACGTCCGAAAGTGACCGATGTCTTCAAGGGCGCGCTCGAAGGCAAGAAGGTCACGGTCTGGCCGTCGGTTTCCGGCGTGACGAACTGGCAGCACATGTCGTTCAGTCCGAAGACCGGGATGCTCTACATCAATACCATCCACATCGGCATGACCTACGAAGCGGAGGAGCCGCAGAAAATGGTTCCCGGGCGCCCGTCGGGGCCAGGCAGCGTCAAACGAACAACCGTCCTCGACGACCCGAATGTCCGCGGTTATCTGAAGGCGGTGGATCCGATGACCGGAAAATCCAAGTGGGAAACACCCTACAAGAGCCCGAACTGGTCATCGACCCTGGTCACTGCGAGCAATCTTGTGTTTACCGGTGTAATGACCGGAGAATTTCAGGCGCTCGATGCGGATACGGGCAAGATCCTATGGAGTTTCCAGACGCCCTCCGGCATTCTCGGGCAGCCGGTGACCTGGGAGAGGAACGGCAAGCAGTACGTCACCGTGATGAGCGGCATCGGCGGCGTCTACGCCTTGCGCGCCGGGGACCCGAACCTCGCGAACGTACCGGCGGGCGCGTCGATGTGGACGTTCAGCCTGTTTGACCAATGATGCGGACGACCGGGGAGGCCGCTTGCGGCTGCGTGCGTTCGTCGGCGCCTTGATTGTGCTGGCTGCTGTTCCGCTGTCCCTGCGGTCCGGATTTGCGCAGGACTGCAAGAAAATCCGGGCCGGCGAGAGGGTCTACAACAACTATTGCCTCACTTGTCACGGCGAGAATTTGGTCAGCTCGGGCCAGACATTCGATCTGCGCCGCTTGCGCGCCGAAGACCGTTCGAGATTCGAGATCTCGGTGAACAACGGCAAGGGCCAGATGCCGCCCTGGAAAGGCGCTCTCACCAGCGAGGAAATCGACCAGCTCTGGCACTATGTCCGCGCCAATTCGCACGAGAGCAAGCCTACTTGCCGGGAATGACGGGAAGCAAAAGGTGGGAAGCGCGGCTTCCCCCGGTGTGAATCGCGTTGGTTCCGGTGTTGTAGTCGGCGCCGTAGTGAGTATACGGAATGCTGCCCACGCCGTCGCGGGGCTGGACGTCGAGCCGGACGCGATGGCCTTTCTTGAAGACCATGCAGGTCGGCCAGATCTCGACGTCGACTCGGACCACTTCATCGGCCTTCAACCACTGGCGATCCTCATGCGAGTGGTACGGTCGACAGTGCAGGCTGAGAGAGGGGTCGAGCTTGCGGTGCGAGGCACGCAGCCAACCTTTGGCGACCGGGACGGGCTGGCTCTGCTGGCCCAGCTCGAAAACGTCTTCGTCGCCCGGAGCAATGTTGCGCAGGGTCGCGAAGATATCCATGTCTTCGGTGGTACTGGAGACCCACAGCACCAGCACGACGGGGCCGGTGACCTCCGTGTCCTCCGCCAGGACTTCGCTTTCGAACGAAACCCCCATGCGGGGAAGGCTGCCGGCGAGCACGGTCGACGTCCACGAGGCCGAAGCGACGCCCGCTTTGCTCATCCCGCTCGCTGGATAGGAGATCGACGAGGCTTTGCGCGGAGGGGCCTTTGCAAGCGCGCCTTCGACTTCGTTGCGCCGACCGCGGGCGTCGAGATAGAGCTTGGTCCAGCGGGTGCGTCGGATCGGCCACTCGTTCTCGGTACGCCATTCGGTGTTGCCGTGGCCACCTTTGCGAATGAGGAGCTTGACCGGGGGCTCACGCATGATTCCGGTATCGATGCCCTTGAGCCAGTGATCGAAAAAGCGCAGCTGGTCGGTCCGGCCTTCCTCGGAGTAGAACGGGTGGTAGTGCGTACCGGCGTGAATTCGGAGCTTCTTGTGTTTCGACGCGGCGCGGAGATAGCCCTCGGTGTTGCCGCGCAAGTGCAAGCCCATGCCGCTCCAGTTGCCGGCGCTGTAGAACGGAACGTCGACGTTCTCCCAGAGCGCTCGTCGACCCCGCCACCATTCGCTGTCGAGGTTGTTGCGCATGTAATCCCACAGCCAGGGGGTGGAGAACGCGTCGGTGGCCGAACCCTGCGGTTTGCCCAGCAAATGGTGGGCCATATGGTTGTTCCACCAGTTCGTGGCAAAACCGAAGGAGAAGATTCCGCCGTGATAGCCGAAGTCGCGGTACATGTCCGCTGCGCCTTCCCAGGGGATCATCGCTTTCAGCGACGGCGGCTTCAGGCTCGCGACCAGCCACTGCGTCATCGCAAAATAGGAGATGCCATTCGTTCCAACTCGGCCGTTGCTCCAGGGCTGCCTTGCGGCCCATTCGATGGCGTCGTAGAAATCGCGCGACTCGGAAGGCGACCAGGGATCGGTCCTGCCGGGGGATTTCCCGGAGCCGCGGCCATCGACGCGAAGGGCGACGTAACCGCGCGGCACCCACCACAGCGGGTTCACCGTTTCCCAGTTCATGTAAGGGTTCGGCGCTTCCTCCAGATCGTCAGGCGGGATCCACAGCTTGTCCTTCTGGTAGGAACCGAGGTTGACGACCACCGGAAATCGGCCGGGCGATTTCGGACGAAATGCGTCGGCCTTCAGACGCGCGCCGTCGCGCATCGGAATTTCGAGATCCTTCTCGATGACGAGGTCGAAGCGCGGTTGCGACGCGCGGGTGCTCGGCGTTCTTGTTTTTGCCAACGCTGCCTCTTTCCCTACTCGATCTTGATCCTCGCCTCGCGCAGGAAGTCTCCCCAGGCCTGCGTTTCCTTCTCGACCAGCTGCTGGAACTGCGCTGGCGAGGGCGAGAGCGTCACGTCGAGCATCTGTTTTGACAGGCGCTCTTTCATTTCCGGGTTCGACAGGACGGCCGCAACGGACTGGTAGAGCTTGTCGATGATCGGCCTCGGCGTTGCCGCGGGCGCGAACATTCCCTGCCAGGCGTTGGTGCCGATACCGGGAAATCCCTGTTCCGCCATGGTCGGTACGTTCGGCAGCTCGGCCAGGCGGCTGGGCGCCGTGGTGGCGATCGCCCTCATCCGCCCGCTCTGCACGTGCGGCAGCGCGGAGGACAGATTCAAAAAGGCGACGGGCGCTTCCCCCGAGATGATCGCCGGAATCATCTGGCCCGCTCCGCCCTTGTAAGGGATGTGAGTCATCTGAAATCCCGCCGTTTTCATCAGCTTTTCCATGTCGAGGTGGGGATAGCTTCCCAGGCCCGCGGACGCATAGTTGATTTTTCCGGGGTCCTTTTTTGCGAGCGCGACCAGATCGACAAGCGAACGGGCGGGAAAACCGGCCGTGATCGCGATGATGTGAGGGATTTCTACCAGCTTCGCGATGCCGACCAGATCCCGCGACGGCTTGATCTGCAGCTGGTGAGCGAAGGTATTCTCGTTGATCGTGTTGGTGGATACATTGCCGACGAACAGGGTGTAGCCGTCGGCGGGCGCCCTCGCTGCGGCCTCCAGTGCGAGATTGCCGGAGGCGCCGGTACGGTTTTCCACGAGGACGCTCTGGCCCAGCGACTCGGTGAGCTTCGCGGCGACGATCCGGGCGATGATATCGGTGGCTCCGCCCGGCGCATAGGGCACGAGGATCTTGATCGGGCGGGTGGGAAAGGAATCGGCCGTTTGCGAGGCGGCGCGGAGCGGGAAGGCCGCAAGAATGGCGGACAGGATGCCTGCGGCGATTCTCGGCAGGGCGCGGAGTCGGGACCCGCCACGGCTTGCGAATCGGACCATGATTCTTTCCTCCAGCGTTGGCCGGTGCCGCGCTCCTCCAAAGCGGCGCTGCGGGCGCGAGTTTTTCTTCGCCATCATAGCGCGATCCGGGTCCGGCGATAAACGCCTTATAATTCGCGGGAAGCGGCTGCGTCCGCGCCGGAACGTTTACGGCGGGCCTCCCCGCATTGCAGCCTAGTGAATCTGGTCAGGTCCGGAAGGAAGCAGCCACAGCTATTCGCTGCGAGTGACGGGGGTAAGGCTCGCCACCTATTTGGGATCGAGGATCGAGAGAAGGCCGTCATGTCGTACCAGGTTCTCGCCCGCAAGTGGCGCCCGCGCGCATTCGAGTCGCTCATCGGGCAGGAGCACGTCGTCAAGGCGCTGCGCAACGCGCTGGATCAGAAGCGCCTGCATCACGCGTACTTATTTTCCGGGACCCGCGGTGTGGGCAAGACGACCCTCGCCCGCATCCTCGCCAAATGCCTGAATTGCGAGACGGGCATCA
>WNGC01001821.1_pt1 | contig 13061 bp, 12 predicted proteins | sample 5400051 | NCBI WGS metagenome assembly WNGC01 (sample SAMN13153368, study PRJNA577476) | soil metagenome | isolation source: 20 cm soil or saprolite under grassland replicate 2 | place: USA:California | collected 2016-06-15 | reverse complement strand
TGTCGGCGCAGGATGGAATCCGCAGCGGCGGAATGCTGGCGCTGCTTATCGCGACGGCCGCCATGCTGTTCGCGGAGTTGCGCGCGCCACGATGGTCGTTGCCACGCGTATTGTACATTGTTGGAATCGCGGTGATGGTCGGACTCGCTCTTCGTCCTCGAAGTTTGTTTCTGTTTCTGGTGATCTGGACGTCGCAGCACTGGATTCTCGCCACAGGCCTTGCGTCCCAAACACCGTGCGCGGAGCCGGCTCCGGCCAACAGTGTTGTGCGTCGAGTCCTCCACGCGCTGAATCTTCGGCCATGGGCGGTCATGCTCTTCCTGATGTTATTGTCGCTAGTGCTCTTGCCCCTGTTCGAGGTAGAAGCAAACCGGGAAACAGGAACGTACTACGGAGATCGGATATTCGGAGCATTTGCAATGCAATTGCGGACCTCGACGTGGGTGCCTGCGCTGCTGGCTCTGGGCTTCGCGACTGGATTCATTCATTACCTGCTTGATCGAAGCGTCTATCGAATGTCCGATCCGCAAGTGCGCGCAGCAGCGTCCGGCCTAGTTAACAACGCGAGCAGAATTTCCCGAAGAAAATTGATGCGCGAGTTCGCTGTCGTTCTTGTTGTCGCACTTATTTCTGTTTCTTCGCTGCACGCCCAGACTGGAACGCCGGCTGCGGCACCGCAAGCTCCACTTAAGGCGATCTACACGCCCAAGCCTGTTTATCGACCTGAATGGGCGAAGCATGGGCTTAAAGGAAAAGGCGTCGTTCTGGTCACGATCGATCAACAGACGGGCAAGGTCACCGGAGCACGAATGCTGCAGAGCACAGGGAACAAGCTACTCGACGGCGCAGCTCTTGAAGCTTATGCGCAGTGGCGTTTCCAGCCCGGTTCGCCGCCGCTGGTCAAGATTCCGATTGAGTTTGCAACCCGCCCAAAAGCCCCGGCGACTAAACCAGCCGGGCTAAAGCCAGCAATTCTGTACCCGTTATTAATACTCCTGGGTTTTGGTGTGGCCGTAATGGTGATGCGTGGAAGAAGGAGAACCTAACGTAATTGGCTTTGGGTGTCATTAGGTCCTAGGCAATGCGGTTCGGCGTTTGTTTCTGCATTTGCATGTCGCTGGCCGCAACATCGCTATCGAACGTTGCGGAATTTTCACAGACACGTGATCTGCCTCCTCTGAAAATGGCAGCAAGTGAACTCGACACGATTCTGATCAAGGCGCGTTCAATCATTGACGCGGCGAACGGTCCTCTCGCGCAAGAGTCCGGCCGGGAAGGTGTGAAGCTCGGCGTTAACGGCTACGAGATCGAGATCCCCCACTTCTCGCTAGCGACCAGTGTTGCGTTTCCAAATGAACTTTTCGCGTTCTCTTACACGTACCACCAATCTGATAAACCGATCTCATCAGTAACGATCGACCTGCGCGATTCGTCACGCCGGGTATCGGTAAGTGGCGAATCCGCGGACAAGATTCAGGCATTTTCGAACCTCCTAGAGAAGGACCTTCGTCGTTATGCAACCCCGATTGGTGGAAGGAGATTTCGTCGTTCGGTCGGGATGTGCCTTTCGATGTTGTTCTTGACGTCTCTTATGATCAGCAGCGCGTATTGCTGGAAAATTCGGAACTACACCGCATTAGGAATGCCGATTTGTTCTGGGCTCGGCTTTTTGCTGATGGTTCTCCTTCCTTGGAACAGGTTGCTCCCCGGCTTCGGCCTTTATCAACATTATTCGCCGTTCTTTCTCATCAGGCATCTGTCTCAGATTTCTGTCCTCGCGCTCATAGCGGTCTTGGCCGGAATTCCACTGTCTTATTTCCTTTCCAGAGACAAGCGCTAGCTGTGGCGCTTGACGAGCGGGAACGCCCCACGGATCGAGAGGCGCGCATTTCCTAGCGAATGTCTGCCCTAATCAGGCGGGATCAGTCCGACCGCATAACCCCGGTAATTCGGACTGATGTGATGGAAAGCCCATTTCCACCATACGTGGCAGAAAAATTGGCTGCTACAGAAACCGCATCCTGACCGGACGCCTCAGCTGAACCATGCACTCTTGTGCCTTGATATGAGAATTCGACTCGGACTGGATATGTATTCGAGTTTGTAAAGCGCGCGATTCGGGAACTGCCAAGACTCTCGTACGAAACTGTTACACCGCGCTTTTTGTTTTGCCCTGTTGCAACAGCCATTTGAAAAATCAAAATGAAAACTGAAAAGAAGAAAACGTATCGACGGGTTACAGAGAGAGTGGTCATAGCATATTTCAACGACAAAATGGCTGCCTGCGTCAATGCAGGAATTGCGCCGTGTTCTGGATCGAGTTCTGAGGGTCAACCGACGGACTCTTCTCGATCGGCGACTAGTCGCCGAAACAAATCCCGATGGCACGCGCTGTGCGAAGGAGATTTCCTTCGGGATTGACCGTTTTGAGTTTTCCAATTGCGTCACTGATCTTAATCGCGCCAACCTGAGGGCCGGTGAACGCGACCATTTTTCCGAAGTCGCCCGCGGCAACCAGTTCCACCGCTGTTGCACCGAAGATTGAACAAAGCGCGCGATCAAATGTGGTCGGAGATCCTCCGCGCTGAAGGTGCCCGAGAACGCACACGCGTGATTCTTTGCCCATGTACTTTTCAATTTCCGCGCTAACGACCGCTCCGATCCCGCCGAGTCGCGCCTCGCCAACTTTTGTGTGCGCTCCAGAAGTCACAAAAGCGCCATCCTTTTCACGAGCGCCTTCGGCGACAATAATGATTGTGAACTTTTTCCCGAGGTTTTCCCGTTCCTGTATTTTTGCGCAGACGCTCTCGTAACTAAACGGAATCTCCGGAATCAAAATCACATCGGCACCGCCGGCGATTCCGGCGTAAAGGGCGATCCAACCGGCGTAACGCCCCATGACTTCAAGGACCATGACGCGATCGTGGCTTTCAGCAGTAGTGTGCAGCCTATCGAGCGCATCGGCCGCGCACGACACAGCCGAATCAAATCCGAACGTGAAAAGCGTTCCTTCCAAATCGTTGTCGATCGTCTTTGGCACCCCTACGATGGGGATCCCGTATTCGAACAGTTGCTGTGCGATGCTCAAGGAGCCGTCGCCGCCGATGGAGACGAGGGCAAATAAATCCAGCGCTTTCATGCCAGTTTTCACGCCCTCGAGCAATTCCTTTGGTAACGCGCGACTCTCGCCGTGCCCAACTTTCGCCGAAAATTTTCCGCGGTTCGCCGTGCCGAGGATCGTTCCGCCGCGTGTTAACAATCCGCTGTGCGTGTGGTAATCGAGCGATTTTGTTCGGTACGGCTCGAGCAAACCTTCATAACCGCCAAGGATGCCGATGCATTCCCAGCCGCGATTGGCCGAAGTTTTTGCTACGGCGCGAATGACTGCGTTCAAGCCCGGGCAATCTCCGCCGCCAGTAACGACGCCAATACGCTTGCTCATATGATTACTTTGCCGTCTGCGCGGCGAGCCAGGCGGCGCGGTTGTCCCGGATCAGGGCGACGCATTCATCGATAGTGTCTACGCAATGCGGGATGGTAAAATCAATCTCGCTGGCGAGTTCGTTGCCTTTCCTGAGCATTGACCGCCGACCCCATTCGACGAGCTCGGCCCACATTTTCCCCACGAGGATAAGCGGGGTGTTGTAAAGCTTGCTAACTTGGAGGAGTTGCCACGCAAGCGACAACTCCAGCAGCGTCCCAATACCACCTGGAACCACTACAAAAGCGTCGGACACGATCATAAAATGATGCAGTCGCGAAAAGAAGGTGCGATGTTCGTACGCCTGACCAACAAACGGATTAACTTCCTGTTCGAATGGCAGCGCGATACGAATACCGACCGAGCGCTTGAGAGCCTTGGGGTGAACTGAGTGCGCCCCTTCGTTCGCCGCCTGCATAAGGCCGGGACCGCCGCCGCTAATGATATCGCAACCCATCTTGGTCAATTCGGCGGCCAGTTTCTTAACTCCGTCGTAAGCGGGTGTGGCGGACTTGAGGCGCGCCGAACCGAAGATGGTCACGCGATAGTTTTGGCGCGTCGTTCGACGGAAACGCGTTAGCTCGTTAACAACTTCCCACAGACCGGTGACTGCCCGTTCAAGGAGTTCGACGGCAGCATCTTCGTCGCTCAGCCGAACGATGTCGGATTGTCCGAAAGACGATTTGTTCTTGCTCATGTTAATCGATTTTCAAATGTCGATGATCTCGCCCATCTTTGGCAGTTTTGATGACAGCCGGCACCGCTGCTGAATGAGTCTGGCAAGGGCAGCCGCGCCAATGAGAGTGATCTTCATCCTGCTATTGCAACATGCCCTCCGCGTCGAGGCGCATCAGCTCGATCCGGTCATTGGCTTTCGGATTTCGCGGTGACGGGCCGGCGACCAGCATCACGCGCTTGGCGACGATTCCGTTCTCGCGCAGCCAGTGCTCAATCCATTGGCGCCAGTCGTCCGGTTCCTCGGTGAGATCCACGGAACGGACGCCGTAGGAAAACGCGAGATTTTGACACACAGCGGGGTCGGAGGTCGGCGCAATAATCCAGACCGGCGGTTTAAAGCGGGAGATGGCGCGCGCCACCGTTCCGCCACGTGTTGGCACGAGCAGCAGATCGCACGAGACTGTATCCAACGTGTGCTCGACTACCGATGCCATTCGATCGCCACCTGTCATGACTGGCTGCTGTTGCACGAACTCGCGCTGGGCGGCAAGGCTTCTCCGCGGCCGATGCGTTTCAGTGAAAGCAGCAATCTTCGCGAGCATGGTCACGGCTTCTTCTGGAAATTTGCCCATCGCCGATTCGCCTGAGAGCATCACGCAATCAGTGCCATCAAGAATCGCATTGGCGACGTCGGTCGCCTCCGCGCGCGTGGGCAGCCGATTCGCAACCATGGACTCGAGCATCTGCGTCGCCGTAATCACCGGTTTCCCGGCGAGATTCGCCTTCGCGATAAGCTGCTTCTGTGTGTAGGCGATCTCCTCGATCGGCACTTCCACACCGAGATCGCCGCGCGCGACCATGATTCCATCCGCCGCGGCAAGAATCTCGTCGAAGTGCGCGAGCGCATCGGCCCGCTCAATCTTTCCAATAATGAAAGGATGCGAACGCATCTTCGCCGCCGCCGTGCGCACCGCCTCGACGTCGGCGGCGCACTCGACAAATGACTGGCTTACCGCATCGACGCCCGCTCCGAGCGCGAATTCCAAACACGCGCGATCGTGCTCGGTGAACGCGCTGATACCGAGATCGATGCCCGGGAGGTTCAGTCCTTTGCGCGAACGCAGCTCACCGCCGACAGCGACGATGCATTCGACGTCGTTGCCCACAACACGCTGGACCACGAGCTGCACAAGGCCATCGTTCAGATAAATCCGATTGCCTGGCTTCACTACGCGCGGCAGCGGCTCGAAACTCATCGAGACGCGTTGCGTGTTGCCGACAATGTCTTCGTTTGTAAGCGTGAAATGCGCGCCCGGCGCGAGCTGAATCGGTTCTGAAGCAATCTTGCCGAGCCGCATCTTCGGTCCCGGCAGATCAGCCATGATCGCCACGCGTCGGCCGGTTTCGCGCGTTGCGTCACGGATGCGCCTGATCATCTCTGCGTGCTTTGGCAAGTCGCCGTGTGAAAAATTCAATCGCGCGACATTCAACCCCGCGCGGATGAGTCGCACGAGCATCTCGGGTGATTCCGACGCCGGACCGATGGTTGCGACGATTTTTGTTTTGTGCTCGGGAAACGCCGACGTCATGACGCAAACATCGTTTTCCCGCTGCCGCGCAGATCGCTCACGGCCTGCTTCACGCGTTCGGCCATCGCTGTTTCTGCCAGAGCGAGATACGACCGAGGGTCGTAAGATTTCTTGCTGCCAAGTTCGCCGTCCACTTTCAGCACGCCATCGTAATTCTTGAACATATGACCGGCGACTGCGCGCGTGAACGCATATTGCATATCCGTGTCCACGTTCATTTTCACCACGCCGTAATCGAGCGACTCGTGAATTTCCTCCTGCGTCGAGCCGGAACCGCCGTGGAAGACGAGGTAGAAGCGCGCCTTCTCTCCGTGCGCCTTCACAACTACATCCTGACATTCCTTCAGCACCTTGGGTTTCAGTTTCACGTGCCCAGGTTTGTAGACGCCGTGGACGTTGCCGAATGTTGCAGCGAGCAGATAACGGCCGCCGATGGGGTTGAGCCGACGCGCCACTTCAAGGGTGTCCTCGGGAGTTGTATAGAGCTTCGCTGCGTGGTCTCCGACGACGTCATCCTCTTCGCCGCCGACCGCGCCGGTTTCGATTTCCAGCACAAGTTCGTTCTTCACAAAGCGCTCGAGCAGCTTTGTGGAAATATCGAGGTTTTCCTGCAGCGAGAGATTGCTGCCGTCGAACATGTGGCTGTTGAAAAGATTCGGCCCGCCTGCTACGCGGCGTTTTTCCGTTTCCTCGACGAGCGGAAGGACAAACTTGTCGAGCTTGTCTTTCAGACAATGGTCAGTGTGCAGCGCGACGTAAATTGGATAACGCTCCGCGACCCGGTGCACATGCTCAGCGATGGAGATTGCGCCAAGCGCCGAATCCTTCAGCGAAGTGCCCGACGCGAACGCGCCGCCTCCCGTGGAAATTTGGATGATGCCGTCGGCTTTGCTCTCCGCGAGTCCACGGAGGACGGCATTCGCGGTAGTGAATGACGTGACGTTGACGGCGGGAAACGCGAAGCGTCCGGCGCGCGCCCGGTCGAGCATCGCGCAGTAGGTCTTGTAATCAGCGACTGGCACGGTGTTTTCGGCTCAGCGCATTTTTCCGCCGTAGATCGCGTCGTTGCCCAGCTCTTCCTCAATGCGCAGAAGCTGATTGTATTTTGCGACGCGGTCGGTGCGACTGAGCGAACCGGTCTTTATCTGACCGGCGTTTGTGGCCACGGCGATGTCTGCAATCGTCGTGTCCTCGGTTTCTCCTGAGCGATGACTGACGACGGCCGTGTATTTATTTTCCTTCGCGAGTTCGATGCAGTCGAGCGTCTCGGTGAGCGTGCCGATCTGATTCACTTTGATGAGAATCGAGTTCGCGACGCCGCGGTCGATGGCTTTGCGCAAGAACTTGACGTTGGTAACGAGGAGGTCGTCGGCGACGAGCTGTATCTTTGCACCCATCGCGTCGGTCAGTTTTTTCCAGCCGTCCCAATCGTCTTCCGCGCAGCCGTCTTCGATCGAGATGATCGGAAACTTCTTTGCCAGCTCTTGGTAATAGGAAATCAACTGCTCGACATCGCGCTTCGAGTCATCAGATTTTTTGAACACATATTGCTTCTGGCTGGTGTCGTAAAACTCTGACGCGGCGACATCGAGCGCGATGAAGATTTCTTTGCCGAGCTTGTAGCCCGCTTTTTCCACGGCCTTGACGATGGTCGCTAACGCGTCGTCCGCACTTTTGAAATTCGGGGCGAATCCGCCCTCGTCGCCCACCGCCGTCGAAAGGCCACGGTCTTTCAAGACGCTTTTCAAATGATGGAAAATCTCTGACCCGGCGCGCAGAGCCTCGGAGAATGTCGGCACTCCCTTCGGCATGATCATGAACTCCTGAAAATCGATCGGTGCATCCGAGTGCGCGCCGCCGTTGACGATGTTCATCATCGGTACGGGAAGTACCTTGGCATCTTGTCCCCCGAGGTATTTGAAAAGCGGGAGACCGAGCTGGTTGGCGGCAGCCCGCGCAGTCGCGAGTGAAACAGCCAGGATCGCGTTCGCGCCGAGCTTGCTTTTGTTGGGCGTGCCGTCGAGCGCGATCATTGCCTTGTCCAGGCGCACTTGATCGAGCGCATCCATGCCGGTCACTTCTTTCGCGATGATTCCTTTCACATTCGCCACGGCCTTGCTAACGCCGCGGCCAAGGAAGCGCTCTTTGTCGCCATCGCGCAGTTCCCACGCCTCGTGTTCCCCGGTGCTCGCGCCGCTCGGGACGATGGCGCTGCCGGTGCCGCCGCCAGCAACAGTAACTACGGCTTCGACAGTCGGATTACCCCGGGAATCGATGACCTCGCGGCCATGGACTCGGATGATTTTCGTAACAGACATGACAAGTGTTTCAGTTTGAATAGGCAGTGAATGGCGAGAACCTCTGTTTTCAACGCGATTCTAATTGTGCATTCAATATTGTCCCGGGAAGAAAAGGCTGACCGGTAGCGAATGCCACAAGATTCGCCACCGTCACGCGCGCAATTTCTGCAAGTGCTTCTCGAGTGAGAAATGCCTGGTGCGCCGTGATCAGCACATTAGGAAATGTAAGCAGCCGGGCCAGCTCGTCGTCGTGCAAGATCTGGCCGGACAAATCTTCAAAAAAAACGCCCTCCTCTTCTTCGTAAACATCGAGTCCCACACCACCGAGCCGACCAGATTTTAATGCCACGATCAGCGCTTTGGTATCAATGAGCGCGCCGCGGCTGACGTTGATCAGGATCGTGCCCGGCTTCATCAGCTCCAGCGTTTCGCGACGGATGATGTGGTAGGTCTCGGGTGTGAGAGGCGTGTGAAGCGAGATCACTTCGCACTCGCGCGCCAGTGTTCGCGGGTCGGTATACACGACACCATGCTCCTTTGCCCACTCGTGTGAGGGAACCACGTCGAAAGCCAGCACTTTCATGCCAAAGCCCCGTAGAATTTCTGCAGCCACACGTCCGATCTTGCCCGTGCCGAGAATACCCGCTGTCTTGCCGTGCAGATCGAAGCCAACGAGACCGTTGAGCGAAAAGTTTAAGTCGTGAACACGATTGCTCGCGCGCGGAATCTTGCGATTGAGCGCGAGGAGCAAAGCGACTGCGTGCTCCGCTACTGCGTAAGGCGAGTACGCCGGGACCCGCGTGACCGTAACCCCGAGCTCGGTCGCGGCGTCGATGTCGACGCCGTTGTAGCCGGCGCAGCGAAGCGCAACATGTTTCACGCCGCACGAAGCGAGTGTTTCAAGGCACGCCCGATCGCCTCGGTCATTTACGAAAATGCAGACAGCCCGCGCCCCCTCGACGGACGCTGCGGTTTCCGCTGAGAGCCGCCAATCCACAAAACGCCATTCAACATCTCTATTGGAGGCAGCGCGTTGAAGCGATTCCCGGTCGTACGGTTTTGTGTCGAAGACTGCCGTCTGTAGAGTGGTCATTGCTATTTTACTCTGCCGATTCGAATGGATGGTGGTCGACTCATGGATTGTCAGATGGGAAGCATTGCCGTACGAATTAGGGCAAAGAGGAAGACACCGACCGCAAAAGTAAATGAAACGACGCGCACCCGACGTTGCTCAAACCTGCTCGACGCGTTCGCGAAGAAAAGTACTGCAGCGAACAGAACAGTATTCGCGAGGTATTGACCGGACAGTGTGCCGGCCTTGCGCGCTTCCTCAAGACTGTTTGCCGCCTTGGCGTTCGCGTCGGCCGCTTCGCGCGTCCCTGGTGTCTCATAGAGCTTGGGCACAAACGGATGCGGATCCGCATTTGGATTTTCGAAGGGCTTCTCTGCGATCCACGCGTCATAAGCCTTTCGCAACTCGGGCGGAAAGCGTTCCACGTAAAAGTTCGCCAGCTTGTCATCGCCTGCGTGATGCGCAGCAAGCGCCTGCATGAACATGCCGGTGTGAATAGTTGCTTGCTGCATGCCTTGAATTGTCAACACACCGGCTCTGCGTTCCTGCGCGTTGAATTCGTTCATCAGCCGATTGCTTTTTCGAGTCCAGGCAGCTGATTCAAATGAGCACCAGGCTGTACTAAGTGTCGCCAGCGCCATAAGCAAGGCTGCGACAGGTTCCACCCATTTTTTCTTTTCCTGTGGCTCTTGATTTGGCGGAGCCTGTAGATCAAATCGCATGCTCATTCCGTGAAACCCGTTTCCTTCCCGCGCATGCGCAGCAAAATTCTTTTGCTGATCACAGCGAAGAAAAGCGCCGTGGATAAGCCACACATTAGAATGCCGGTCAATCCTTCGATTGGTCCGAACAGTCGCCATTCTTTTGGCAATACCAAGTCTCCGTAACCGATCGTAAGGTAGGTGATGCCCGAGAAATAGAATGACGACTCCATGTCCGGCATACAGTTCTCCCACCGAAAAAACAACGCCCAGACGGCGATCTCAAACAGGTGAAATACAATCAGCAACCAGGCGATACGAACCAGCAGCCATGTAATTGGCCAGAAACGTGTATCCTCCGGTCGCACCGTAGAGCGCGACACGTGGCTCAATACCATGCCGAGACCCGCTGCGTGAATTGCCACAGTTGTTGCTACGAGGCACGAGGCAATTAAGAGCTTCGCGATCATCTCTCGTTAGTCGTTCGTCATTAGATCGCGGTTCTCTGAAAATCTTCGACCGCGTCCGCGACGGAAGTGAAACGGTTTATTCCGCCCAGTCTGTCGTCGACACCTTCATTGCGCAAACGATCGCGAACCGAGGAACGCGGTTCGACCGCTTGGAATCGGATGCCGTGAGCAGTCAATTCATCCGCCATGCCGGCAAGAGAGTGAGCGCTTTGCAAGTCAACGCGCGGCGCAGCGGAAAGATCGAGCACAACCAACTTCGGTGGCGTCGGTTCAGCGTGCACGCGCTTCAGAATCGACTGGCAGACATGGTCCACGTTGAAGTACACGAGACCTGATTCCGGCCGAAAGATCAGGGCACCGGAAATCAATTCATTATCTGGATGCCGTTCGCGATCCGAGAAACGGCGAGTGCCTGGAATGCGCCCGAGAAATGCCACGTGCGGTCTGGACGCGGTTCGCAACAGTTGTACTAGCGAAATGATTGCGCCGATCATCACGCCCCGAAGCAAGCCCGAGCTGAGAACACCGAGAATGGCCGCCATTGCTACGACAAATTCAGGGCGATCCACGCGCCAGAGTTGTTTCAACGTTGAGAGCTTGAACAACCCTGCGACTGCGACGAGCACCACTGCCGCGAGTACCGGTTGAGGCAACGCGCTTAACAGATGCGAAAAGAACAGGACGACCACTAAAATCATTCCTGCGGCGAGTGCGCCGGAGAGCGGCGTGCGTGCGCCCCCGCCTTCATTGACGAGCGATTGCGACATGCCGCCGCTAATCGGAAATCCGCGCCCAAGTCCTGCGGTTAGATTTGAAGCCGCAAGCGCAAGAAACTCCTGATTGGCGTCAAACCGTCCGCCATGTTTAGCCGTGAACATTCGCCCGATCGCCGCGGTTTCCACGGCGCCTAGCAGGAAGCAAGCAAAGGCCAGCGGAAGCAGTTCGTTAAGATCGTGCCAGTACACGGCGGGCAGGCTGATCGGAGGCAGTCCTTGGGGAACGTTACCGAGCAGCTTTACACCCCGCGCGCCTAGCGAAAGCGCCGAAGCGGCTACGATACCGCCAATGACGACAAAGAGCGACACCGGTTTGTTTTTCAAAAAAATCTTTCCCAAAATGAGCACAGCCAGCGCGATTCCTCCGACAAGAAGCGATGTAGGATTTGTTTCGTTTAGATGCTTGAAAAAGTGGCCGCTGTTCTCCCAAAAATCTCCGTGTGCGCCGTGAAAGCCGAAGAGCTTGGGCAGTTGCGTGCTGGCAAGAAAGAGAGCGACGCCGCACTTGAAGCCGGTCATCACGCTTTCGGAAATGAAATTTACAATGACGCCTGCCTTCACTAGCCACGCGATGAAAGCAATGAATGCGACAAGCAACGCGGTTCCTGCAGCGAGTGCGCCGAAGCGTGTTGTATCGCCACCCGCGATCTCGCCAAGCGACGCGCCGACGAGCAACGAGATCGCCGACGTAACTGTGATGACTGTGTGCCGCGAACCACAGAACAACCAGAAAACGAGTCCACCAAATAGACACGCGTAAAGTCCGGCCTCGGGAGGTAGATTGGCGAGGGAGGCGTCTCCCAAACCAGCGGGAAGAAGATATGCGGCGAGCGTGATGCCGGCGAAAACATCGCTTCGCAACCAGCGTCTGTCATAGGTGCGCAGCCAGGTGAGAGCGGGAATCAAACGAGCGAGAGAGAGTGCATTCATAGCGTCAAACGCCGGCGCTCTTGAGCAGCGGTCTTACCTGCCGCGATCTTTCCGGTGGCGGATCTTGTACTCTTTGGCCCACGCGCGAGCTGCCTCCAGAGTGTCGCCATCCTCCTGCCGCTCGATCCAGGCCTTAAGGCCCTCTTCGTTAACCGGGAGGTCCAAAACACGAGGCTGCCCAAACAATTTCCCAAACGTCTCCATGATTTGCCTCGTCGTGGAGAAGACAATCTCATCCATTGCTTCAGGCGTCCCTTGCGACGCGTAGGCATTGAAGTCGACCCAGTTTCCATCCGGACGTAGCACGAACATTCGTGTCTTGGGAATAGGATCCCTCGGTGACACGCCTGTTTGCGTAACCAGATAAGGACCGCTTTGCTCGCCAGAGCCCAGGTTTAAAATGTGAGCATCCCGATAGTTATTGGTAATCGTATGCATTCAATAAACCGATTCGAAAAAGCCAACTGTTTGTCTGTGATATAGGCTCTCTCTTTACCTATTTCAGAGGTTAACAACCCAACATTGGCAGTGACAATGATCATGCACGTACTGGTCTGTCACCCAAGGTGGCGAGTGATAAGCTGTCACGCCACGGCGTGCAATTTCTCGCTCGATGGCTTCCTTTTCTTCGAGGTCGGCCTTGATGTCATCATAGGCGTTGCTCTGCCACGGCCGGTTGTCCGAACTCATGCGCGCCATGCTTAAGCAATACATGAGTTCGTAGCGCCTCAGTTGCAGATCGGACGTGGATAAATGTTGAATCTCATTCTGCGTCGAACAACAGCCTGCCACAACAAGCCCGGCTATTATTAGTAGTGGTATCTGTTTCACGCCCACTCGTTGCAGCCGCCACGATAAGTGCCAGCGAGATCTCATCAAAACAGTATATGACGCACGCATATTGTTTCATTTTCCTGGCGCGCCAGTTCCCTCGAAATCACCGCCTAATGCCAGATAAAGGTTTACGCGTTCGCGGAGACGGGAGGCGCGGATTTGCGTATATTGGACTTTCGCGGCGAGATTTTCCCCGGCAAGACGCAAGACGGTGAACATGTCGATCTGGC
>WNGC01001820.1_pt1 | contig 13063 bp, 10 predicted proteins | sample 5400051 | NCBI WGS metagenome assembly WNGC01 (sample SAMN13153368, study PRJNA577476) | soil metagenome | isolation source: 20 cm soil or saprolite under grassland replicate 2 | place: USA:California | collected 2016-06-15 | reverse complement strand
CGCGTTCATGGTGGAGCTGACGCACGACATCAACGTGCTGCCGGGCCTGCTCGTCGCCTGCGTCGCCGCCGATGCCGTGACCGTGCTCCTCATGAAGCGCTCGATCCTCACCGAGAAGGTCGCGCGCCGCGGGTATCACCTGACGCGCGAGTACAGCGCCAACCCGCTGCACCTCCTGCGGGTGCAAGACGTCATGGAGCCTCCGGTGCTGCAGGTCGCCGACCGGCCGCCGGTCGTCAGCTATCCCGACGAGCTGCTCGATCACGCTCTGACCAAGATGCTCGAGCACGAAGTCGACCTCTTGCCGGTCGTCAACCGGAGCGAGCCCGAAGAGGTCGTGGGGTACGTGGCGCGCGACGGGATCCTGGCGGCGTGGGTGCAGTTCGCCCGCGACGAAGGGCGCCGCGAGCCGGGCTGGCTCGCGGCGCAATTCCGCAAGGTGCGCAACCGGGCGGCGAGCTAGCGGTTCCCTGCCCCCGTGGCCGCCTCGGCGCCGGCGTGGCGGTACTTCTGGAACCAGCTCATCATGTAGAGCTGAGTGCGCATGAAGTTGGACGGCTTCGACCCCGTGCCGTGGTACTCGTCGTTGAAGCGCAGCATCACGGTCGGTACACCGCGCACCTTCAGCGCCGCGTAGAACTCCTCGGTCTGCGGGATCGGGGTGCGCCGGTCCAGCTCTCCCGTCATCAACAGGGTCGGCGTGGTGATGTGCCCGACCTGCATCAGCGACGAATGGGCGAGCCACTCGTCCGGCTTGTCCCAGAACGCCTGATGGAAGAAGCTGTAGGTGAAGAGCGGGATGTCGGTCTGCCCCGCCATGCTGATCCAGTCGATCACCGGGCAGCGCACCGCGGCCGCGGCGAACCGGCCGGTGTGGCCGATCACCCAGCTCGAGAGGACGCCGCCCCCGGAGCAGCCGGAGACGTACATGCGCGTCGTATCCACGTAGCCCTTGCCGATCACCGCGTCCACGCCGGCCATGAGGTCGTCGTAGTCAGGACCGGGATAGTTGTGGTCGATCGCGTTCGAGAACGCGTCGCCGTAACCGGTCGAGCCACGCGGGTTCACGTACAGCACCACGTAGCCGTTCGCCGCGAAGTTCTGGAACATGTAGCTGAACGCCACGTTGTACATCGCGAACGGCCCGCCGTGGATCTCGAGGATGAGCGGGTATTTCCTGCCGGGATCGAACGCGGGCGGCTTCACGACCCACCCCTGCACCCGGGCTCCGCCGCTGGAGTTGTACCAGACCTCTTCGACCTTGGCGAGGCGCTTGTTGCCGAGCACGTCGTCGTTCACACCGGTGAGGCGGGTGAGGCCCGGCGGGCGTCGCAGGTCGAGCCGCACCACGTCGGCCCCGTGCTCCGGGTCGCTCCGCACGCCGACCGCGACCAGGGTCCGGGCGAGCGACGCGAGCGACACCACCTGTGCGCCCTGTGTCACATCGCGCACGCCCCCGGTCAGATCCGCGTAGCGCACGTTGATCGATCCGCGGTCCGGGGCCGTGAAGTACACGCCCTTGCCGTCGGGCGCCCAGCGCAGGTTGTCCGGATCGCGGTCCAGGCTCTTGGACAGGGCGCGCGCCCCGGCGCCGTCGATCCCCATGACGTACAGGTCGGCGGTGCGGTGAGTCTGCCCCGTCGAGTCGTAGCCCGTGAACGCGACGCTCCGGCCGTCCGGCGACACAACTGGATTCGCCCAGAATCCGGACCGCGACACCAGCGGCCGGATCGTCCCGCTCGCCACGTCCAGCCCGTAGATGCGCGAGACTTGATACTGGCGGTCCCAGGTCGTGTCGCGCAGCCCGTCGAACACGATGGTCCGCCCGTCCGGCGTCCAGTCGTAGCCGGCGCCCAGGACCAGGCCGTCGAAGCGCGCCCCCACGTTCCAGCGCCCGCTCGTCAGGGCCCGCGGCGTCCCTCCGTCCGCCGGCACCAGAAAGAGATGGGTGAAGCCCTGCGTCATGTACCCGACCCGGTCCTGGCGATAGTGCAGCCCGTCCACCACCCGCGGCGCGGGCGTCCACTTCGCGCCGTCGGGGGGCTTGGGAAGCGAGATGCTCCACGCCGTCGAGTCGGGCACGAGCATCACGAACGCGATCGCCTTGCCGTCGGGAGCCCAGCGCGGATCGGAAGGCTTCTCGGTCACGCGCGTGACCTGGGAGGACGCGCCCTCGGCGTCCATCCATCGGACGAACAGCTGCGTCCCCTTGGGCTCGCCCTCGGCCAGATAGAGAATGCGGGTGCCGTCGGGCGACCAGCGCGCATCGCTGCCCTTCACCAGGAAGCGGTGGTGCGAGCCGTCGGCGTTCATGATCCACAGGGCCGACTCCCACTTGTCGTCGACCTTGTTCACCCAGCGTCGCGTGTAGACGATCTGGGCGCCGTCGGGAGAGATCTGCGGATCGGCGACCTGCTCCCAGTCGAGGTAGTGGTTCACCGTCAACAGCGTGTCGGAAGCGGTTTCCTGGGCTCGGGCGGGCGCTGGTGGAATCAGCGCGGCGCCAGCCAGCAGGGTGAGCGCGACTCGCAGCGCGGGATGCATGAGTGGTGCCTCCAGGAGGGTCAGAAGGAGACGTCGAGGCGCACGACGACGCTGCGCACCGGCGGCTGAGTGAAGAGGTCTGCGACGCCGAACGACTCGGGGCCCTGGGCGCTTACTTCGGGATCGGCGCCCGAATAGCGCGTCCATGTCGCCAGGTTGCGGGCCGCCAGCGTCAAGCTGGCCTGCTGAGCGCCGACGCGAGCGGCCCATGACGCTGGCGCGGTGTACGTGAGTGACACCTCGCGGAGCTTGACGAAGGCGGCGTCCTCGATGAAGCCGACTGGGGTCACGACTCCGGCCACGGCCGTTGCCTGGTCGGCGAGCGGCGTCGCCGGATCGACCGCAGCGCTGCACACACGTTGGAGGCAGCGCGCCCATGCCGTGGCGTTGAGCAGGCGATTGCCGCCGCGATATTCTGCGAGCGCCGAGGCGCGCAGGCGCCCCTGCAGGGTGACCGTGGTGCCGAGCGAGCCACCTTGCGTGGGGAACGGCGCGCCCGCGAATAGCGGCGTCGACCCGAGCGTGACTTCGCTCGGCGCAATCCGGCCGTTACGGTCGACGTCCTGATAGCCCATGATCGGGAGCGTCACGTAGCTGCCAGCAGGGAAACCGTTGTCGTGGCGCTGGAACGTGAGCGTCGACGGGGAAAACGGTACGACATTGAGCGGCGCGCCGTTCAGCCTGTTGCGGTTGCCCCAGGCAGTCGCGGTCGCCTCCCAATTGAGCACCGGCGTCCGGACGAACGCTGCGCCGAGCGTGATCTCCACACCCGTGTTGGTCAGACGGCCCGCCGCCTCGGTGCGGTACGCCAACCCTGTCGACTGCGCCAGGGGCACGACCAGGATCGGCCGCACCGACTTGTGATAGTACGTGGCGCCCAAGGTCACCCGGCCTCTAAACATCCCTGCGTCGGTCCCGATCTCGACTTCCTTGGCTGGCTCCGGTTTCGCGAAACTGGGGAGGGGTGTACCGATCGGCGCGAACACGATCGGCAACACGGGAGCGACCACACCGGCCCGGCCATATGCCGCTCGCAATCGCACCCGGTCGAGCGTCGGGGCACCTGCGACAGGCAGGCTCCACGCGGCGTCGACGCGCGGGTAGAACTGCGTCAGGGTGGCTGTGAAGTCCCCTGTCACTCGATCCCAGCGCGCTGCCGCACCGAGCGAGAGCCGATCGCGCACCAGCGCGCGCTGCTCGACGAACAGTCCAAGCGTGTGCCCGGAGGATCGCACCGTCGTCGTAGCATAAAGGGAAGCGTCGTCGATGCTGGTCGAACCGGGCGGCAGCTGCGTGCCGCTGCGCGCGAGCCAGTGGTTCCTGTCTTTGAAGTACTCGACCCCCAGCGTACTCCGGAGAGTCAGGGCTCGGGACGGGGCGAACGCGCCGACGGCCGACCCCCGGAGCGACCAGCGCCGCCAGGCCAGGCGACTGTCCGTCACGTTCCCCAGGCTCTGACCAAATGCGGGGCCCTCCCCGTTGCGCTGCAGCTCGAGATCCGTTTGGGACACATGCTCGAGCCCCGCCAGCGCATGGAGATCGAGGAAGGAAAAGGCGTGCACGTGCGCTCGCGCGCTGCCCGTGAAGCGGTGCAGCACTTCTGAAGTGGCCAGTTGAAACAGCGTCCCGGGCGGGAAGGTCCGCCAGCCACCGTTGAGGGTCGAGTCGCCGGACCCCAACAACCCATTCGCCAGCACGCCGACGGTGGAGTTGTCGTTCTGCGGCAGCCGGAGATCGCTCGATACGTAGGCAGTCGATACCGAGAGTTCGGCGCGCTCCGACAGCCGCAGCCGCCCGTTGCCACGCAGGTTCAGCCGGCTGAGGTTGCTCGGGTTGAGGACCTCGGGGTGCAAACCGCCCGCGGTCTCGAGTCGCGCCCGCTCGGCACCGGGGAGTCCGTACACCCCGCCCGTGCCGTCCCAGCGCGCGGCGGCGTAGAACCCTCCGCGAGCATCACCCGCCGCCGCGTCGGCACCGTAGCCGCGCAGATAGCCCGTGCGGAAGGGGCTCTTGGCTGGATCGCTCAATGGGTCGTTGGTCAGCACGCCACTCGGCCCGGTTGCGAAATTCACCGGGAACAGATGCGGGTCGTGAGACAGCCCCTGTGTGGTGTATCCATGGAGGCGCAGCGGTCCCGGCGCATCGCGCTTCGTCGTCACGAGCAGGACGCCGCCGGCTGCTTCCGAGCCGTACAGCGCGGCGGCGGCGGGCCCACGCAGCACGACCACCGAGTCGATGTCCCGTGGGTCGAGGTCGTCCAGGCGGGACACCTGCTGGCCACCGATCGGGACCGTCAGCGCGCTCGCCTCGGCGTCCACACGCATCCCGTCCACGTACACCACCGGCGCCGGCGTCCCCGAGAGTCCCCCGGCGCCGCGAATCAGAATGCGTGACGCCGCACCGATCGTCCCCGAGCTCGACAGCACCTCCACTCCGGCGAGACGCGCCGTAATCAGCTCACTGAACGTCGTGATGAGCGCCGTGCGCGCGATCGAGTCCGCGGTGATGACGCCGACACTATAGCCCGGCGCTACTGGGGCCGCGGTGTCCTGTTGTGCCCGGAGGGAAAAAGTGAGGAGCGATGCGGTGAGCGAGAACAACACGCCGAAACGGAGCGCGATCATCGACAGACCTCGAGACCGGGGAGCCTGTCAAAAAGAAACGCGCGCCACGGCGCCCCACAAGACTGACACGTGGCGACGACGCAACAGCCAGATAAGGCCGTCAGCGCGCGGCTTTCGCGCCTCCGGTCAGACTGTCCTTGACCACCTGACCGCCCTTCATCACGAAGCCAACATGCTCGAGGAGGGTGACGTCCTGCAGCGGATCGCCCACGACCCCGATCACATCGGCGAACTTGCCCGGCTCGAGCGCGCCCACTCTGTCCGCCCAGCCTATCAGGTCCGCGGCGTTGACCGTCGCCGCCTGGATCGCCTGCAGCGGCGTCGTCCCCCAGCGCACCATGTGCGCGAACTGCTTCGCGTTCCAGCCATGCGGGTATACGCCGGCATCCGTGCCGAACGCGATCTTCACGCCCGCCTGCACCGCCTTCTTGAAATTCTCGCGCTGCTGGCGCCCCACCAGGCGCTCCTTCTCGATGATCTTCTGCGGGAAGCCGAGCCGGGTGTACTCGGCGAGGATGTAGTCGTCGTTGTAGATGTCCGCCACGAGGTAGGTGCCGCGCTCCTTCATGAGGCGGATCCCCTCGTCGTCGATCAGGCTGCCGTGCTCGACGGAGGCGACGCCCGCCTTCACCGCGCGTTTGATCGCTTCGGCGCCGTGCGCGTGCGCCGCTACCTTCCGGCCCCACATCGCGGCTTCTTCGACGATCGCGTTGAGCTCTTCCTGCGAGTACTGCGGCGCGCCGACCGATTCTTCCTCCGACAGAACCCCGGCGCTCGCCAGCACCTTGATCAGGTCGGCCCCGTACTTGACCTCGAACCGGATCTTCTCGCGCAGCTGATCTACGCCGTTGGCGATCCCCGAAAAACCATCAAAATGGAGGTAGGGAGACATTCCATTCACATCGCCGTGCCCCCCGGTAGCAGAGAGGGGCATGGTCGAGACCAGCATGCGCGGCCCCGGGACCGCACCCTCGTTGATCGCGTTGCGTAGCGCCACGTCGACGAACTCGCCGGCCCCGACGTTCCGCACCGTGGTGAACCCCGCGTCGAGCGTCCGCTTCGCGTAGAGATGCGCGCGGACGGCTTCATCGATCGGGCTCATACGGAACAGCTGCTTGTAGTAGTCGCCGGGGTCGGACGTGATGTGCGTGTGGCAGTCGATCAACCCGGGCAGCACGGTGGCGTTGCGCAGGTCGATCACGCGGGCATCGCGCGGCGCATGGCCGGCGACGGCGTCCGCCGCGCCGATCTCTTTGATGCGGTCGCCCTCGATCAGGATCGCCTGGTTCGTCAGCACCGCGCCCGTGCGTACGGCGATGAGCCGCCCGGCGCGCTCCAGCACGCTCGGCCGGGCGGTTCCCCCCGAGTCCGCCTGGGCGGCCACGGCGGGGGTGACGAGTACGCCCAAGAGCAGGATCAGACCCGCGCGGCGGCTCATCGCGTGGCTCCGATCGACTTCTCCACGCGCTGCGCGAACACGTGCGCCCCGGCCGGGGCCATGACTCTCGCGTCTCCTTTGATCTCGTAGCTGTCGGCGAGCACCGGCTTCCCGGTCGTGGCATCGAACAACTCGGCCGTAAGCAGCCACACGAGGTTCGACAGGTTCGAGATGGTCCCCTTTGCCACCCAGCGGGCGCCCAGCTGCCGCGCCACGCCCAGGGCGCACTCGTTGCCGCACGGATTCCCGCCGGCCTCCGCGGCGGCGACCGCGCCGGCGACCGCGCTCGAATCGACCAGCGTCACCACCTCGGACGCCCGCAGCGTCGCCCGCAGCTTGCTCGTCGCCGCCGCCACGACCGCCGTGTCGCCCGGCTGGAGCACGTTGGCGTGCTCGCCGTCGAATCGTAAATTCACCACCACGATCGCCGAGCGGGGCAGGTCACGCTGCGCTTCGAGCCGGAGGGGGCGAGCGCCTACCAGGAGCAGGGCGAAGCCAAGGGCAAACCGTCCTGCGCGCACGCGAAACCTCCGGGTCGTGGGATGGGAAGAACGGGTGTAATCTAGAGGTCCCTCGACCGGGACACCAATGACCTCCACGCCTGCTGCCGCAAGCGATCAGCGCGCCACCGTCGTGGCGGGGTTCCTCGGCTGGACGCTCGACGCGTTCGACTTCTTCCTGGTGGTCATGACGCTGACCGCCATCGCCAAGGAATTCGGCAGGTCCGACAAGGACATCGCGCTCTCGATCACCCTCACGCTCGCCTTCCGGCCCGTGGGCGCGTTCATCTTCGGCCTCGTCGCCGACCGGTACGGGCGCAAGTTGCCGCTGATGATCGACCTGGTGTTCTACTCGGTGATCGAGGTGCTCACCGGCTTTGCGCCGAACTACACGACATTCCTCGTGCTCCGGGCACTGTTCGGGATCGGTATGGGAGCCGAGTGGGGCGTCGGCGCCTCCCTGGTCATGGAAAAGGTGCCGCCCCGCTATCGCGGCGTCGTGTCGGGTCTGCTGCAGCAGGGATATGCCCTGGGCTTCCTGCTCGCCGCCGTGTGTTATCGCTCGCTCTTCCCGCTCCTCGGCTGGCGGCCGCTGTTTTTCATCGGCGGCCTGCCGGCGCTGCTCGCGCTGTTCGTGCGGGCGCGAGTGAAGGAGTCGGAGGTGTGGCGTGAGACGCGGCACGAGAGCTGGCGCGGGCTCGGTCGCGCCATTCGGGGCCACCTCCCGCTGTTCGCCTACATCACCGTGCTGATGTGGATGATGAACATGGTGTCGCATGGTACGCAGGACATGTATCCCACGTTCCTCCAGCGCCACTGGGGCTTCACCGCCCAGCAGCGGGGTGACATCACGATCGTCTCCATGCTCGGGGCGCTGCTGGGCGGTGTCGCGTTCGGTCTCTACTCCGACCGGCTGGGCCGGCGGCGCGCGATCGGGCTCGCGCTCTGCGCCGCCGTCGTCGTCGTTCCGCTCTGGGCGTTCGCCCCCTCGGTCCCGTGGCTCGTGGCCGGCGCCTTCGTGATGCAGTTCTTCGTCCAGGGTGCCTGGGGCGTCATTCCGGCGCATATCAACGAGCTCTCCCCGGACCCGGTGCGCGGGTTCCTGCCGGGGTTCGCCTACCAGTGCGGCGTGGCCCTGGCGGGCTCGATCGGGTGGCTGGAAGCGCGCTTCGCCGAGCACCTGGACTATGCGTGGGCGATGGCCCTCACCGCGGCTACGGTGTTCATCCTCGGCACCATCGTGGCGCAGCTCGGCCCCGAGCGTCGGGGAGTGGCGTTCGGGCGCGGCGCTCCCTACCCTTAAGCACCATGACGACGTTCGTCAAAGCCACCCAGGCGTATCAACAGGGCCAGCGGACGCTGCCCGGGCGCTACTACAGCGCGCCCGAGATCTGGGCCGAAGAGCGGGAGCGCATCTTCACGTCGCGCTGGATCGCGGTGGGCCGCGCCGCCGAGCTCGCCCAGCCGGGGGACTACACGGTCCCCACCGTCGGCGGCGAGAGCGTGATCGTCGTGCGTGGTCAGGACGGCGCGGTGCGCGCCTTCTACAACGTGTGCCGCCACCGCGGCACGCGGCTGTGCGAGACGGACCGCGGACGCCTCTCCGAGACGATCCAGTGCCCTTACCACGCGTGGACCTACACGCTCGATGGAACGCTGATCGGCGCGCCGCACATGAACGAAGTCGCGGGGTTCGACAAACGCGACTACCCGCTCCACCAGATCGCGCTTGCCGAGTGGGAAGGGTTCCTCTTCGTCAACCTGGCGGAGCAGCCGGAGCCCTTGGCGCGAGCGTTCGCCCCACTCGCGGGCCGATTCAGCCGCTTCAACCTCGCCAGCCTGCGCTCCGGCGGCCGCATCGACTACGACGTGCACGCCAACTGGAAGCTCGTGTTTCAGAACTATTCCGAATGCCTGCACTGCCCCATCATCCACCCGGGCCTCGCGAGGCTGACGCCGTACACGAGCGGGGAGAATGACCTGTTCGACGGCCCGTATCTCGGCGGCTACATGGTGATCACGGCGCCGGGCGGCAGCCTGACCGTCAGCGGCCGGGCGTGCGGCCCGACGGTCGGAGACCTGCCGCCGGAGGACCGGAATCGGGTCTACTTCTACACGATCTTTCCGAACCTGCTGCTGTCGCTGCACCCGGACTACGTGATGTTCCACACCCTGTGGCCGCAGGCGCCCGACCGCACGCGCATCACCTGCGAGTGGCTGTTCCACCCCGACGCTTTCGGGCAGGCGGGCTTCGATCCCGACGACGCCATCCGCTTCTGGGACGAGACCAACCGGCAGGACTGGCACATCTGCGAGCAAAGCCACGCGGGCATCGCCTCGCGGGCGTACCAGCCCGGTCCTTACTCGCCGCGCGAGGGCATTGCGGCGGCGTGGGACCGGGAGTTTCTCAGGGCGCTGGGGCACGCGCACCCTCACCCCCTGGCCCCCTCTCCACGTAGTGGAGAGAATCCAGCATAACGATGTAGGGGCGCAGCATGCTGCGCCCCTACTTTTTGCGTGCACCCGTACTTTTTGCGTGTGCCCCTACTTCTTTCGTAGGTACGCGTCCGTCTTGTTGAGCCAATCCTCGCGCGGCGGATAGAAAATGTCCACGTCGAGCGTGTCCTCCAGTGCCTGCGCCTCGTGCGGCAGGTGCGCGGGCAGGTGCAGCACCTCCCCCGCGCGCACCACGATCTCGTCGGCCTGGTCGCCCACCAGGAACCGGAGCGCGCCTTCCAGGATGTAGGTGAACTGCTCGTTCTCGTGCGAGTGCTTCGGCACCACGCAGCCCTGCTTCAGATACACGTGCGCCAGCATGACCTGGTCGCCGGTGATCAGGCGACGCGACAGCCGCTCGTGCAATTCCTCGCGTGGGACCTGGTCCCAGCGATACCACTGTGCCGCTCGTTTGCCGCCCACAGCGAAGCTCCGGCATGGAGTCAACCGACAACACTACCGCGCGGCCGATTCGGCGTCAAAACCGGATGGCGGCCATGACGCCAGCGGGGCATGTTGGTCGGAAAGGGAGGGATCGATCTGTGGACCGAGCGCAGCTACTCAAACGACTCGACGCGGCGTGGGAAGCGTTCCAGGAGTCGTACGCCGGCCTGTCGGAGGCGGAGCTCCTGGTACCTGGGGTCACGGGCGCCTGGTCGATCAAAGACCTCATCGCGCACGTAACCTGGTGGGAAGAGGAGGCGCTGAAACATCTGCCGCTCATCCTCGCCGGCGGCAGGCCACCGCGGTATTCGGTCACGTACGGCGGCATCGATGCGTTCAACGCCGAGATGACGAAACAGAGGAAGGACCTGTCGCTCGCCCAGGTGCTGGAGCAGCAGGACGATATCCACCGCCGCCTGGTCGCCCTCGTTCGGAGCACGCCCGAGGGCCAAGCGACCGGTGAAACGCGCTTCCGCCGACGCCTGCGGCTCGATACCTACGGGCATTACCCGAAGCACGCACGAGCCATACGCGCCTGGCGTGAACGACGCCTTGCCGGACCCGCCGTCGCACGAGTACCTTCGCGGCTCCCCCCGTGATGGAGGCCGTGGATGCCGCTCGCCGAGCTGCTCCTCCCCGAGTTCGATGCCGAGATGGCCGCCACGCGCCGGGTCCTCGAGCGCGTCCCCGACGGCAAGGCATCCTGGAAGCCGCACCCCAAGTCGATGACGCTCGGTCGGCTCGCGACGCTGGTCGCCGAGCTGCCGGGATGGGTGGTGAACGCCCTCACCTTGGACGAGCTCGACATCATGCCGCCGGGTGGGGCACCGCCGAAGTTCGAGGCCCTCGGCGGCACGAGGCAGATCCTCGAGCTGTTCGACCGCAACGCGAAGGCGGCGCGCGCCGCTCTCGCCAAGACTCGGGACGCCGAGTTCGAGAAGCCCTGGGCGTTCAAGGTCGGCGGCCGGACGGTGGACACGAGCCCGAAGTACACCGTCTACCGGCGCACGGTGCTGAATCACCTGGCACATCATCGCGGCCAGCTCACCGTCTACTTGCGACTCAACGACGCGCTCGTCCCCGCCGTGTACGGTCCCACGGCGGACGAGCCGAACTTCTAAGGAGCAACGCGTGCCCTCGTGGGAGCAGGCGGTTTCGGGACTGCTGCGTGTGCTGCGGCTCGACAGCATCCGCAGCAAGATGCTCGTGTTCGCCCTGCTCGCCACGCTCATCCCCTCCGTCACCACGGGCTGGATTTCCTACCTGCAGAACGAGCGCTCGCTCACCGCGAAGATCACGGGCGAGCTGCAGAGCGTCAGCGGGCAGACCGCCCGCGAGCTGGACCTCTGGGTCAAGGAGCGGTTATACGAGCTGCGCGTGTTCGCGAGTTCGTACGAAGTGTCGGAGAACCTCGACCGCATGCCGCGCGCCGCCGGGGAGCGGGCGCGCGAGCGCCTCACCGGGTACCTGCGCTCCGTGCGCGAGCGGTTTGCGGACTACCAGGAGCTGTTGGTCGTGAACCCCGAGGGCGCGGAGGTGGCGAGCACCGCCCCCCAGCCGACGGCGGTCCGGCTGCCCCAGGACTGGACCAAGACGATCCGGACGGAGAACGCCGTGGTCGGCGATGCGTTGTGGGACGATGCCACCAAACAGGGCGTCATCGTGTTCGCGGTCCCGATCTACCAGACGGGCGGGCGGTTCCTGGGCGCGCTGACGGCCAAGCTCGACTTCACCGCGTTGCACCGTTTGCTGCGACGCTTCGCCGGCGCGGGGGAGGAGTCGGGTCAGGTGTACCTCGTCACCGCGGATGGCCGTCCCATCGTGGGATCCCGGGCCGATCCGACCGAGTTGACGCGCCACAGCCTCCCCGCCGCCGTCGTCGGCCGCCTGCTCGAGCATGAAGGAACGACCCGCGAATACCGGGGGCTGGGAGGTCAGGAGGTCGTCGGGGCGATCAGGCGTGTACCCCGGCTCGAATGGGCGGTCCTGGCGGAGGTGCCGGCGGCCGTAGCCTACCGCCAGGTGACGCGGCTCCGGAATGTGACCGCGCTCATCGTGGCGGCGCTGCTGGTGGTGGTGGGCCTGTTCGCCTACTTCCTGGGCCTTCTGATCACACGGCCGGTCGACCGCCTGACCGGGGCGGCCGCGAAGGTGGCGCGAGGCGACCTCGACGTGCATTTGCCCGTGGTGGGCGGCGGCGAGCTCGGCTCTGTCACCGAAGTTTTCAACGACATGGTCGCTCGGCTGCACGAGAGCCGGCGCGAGCTCGAGCGACTTTCCGTCACCGATGACCTCACGGGGCTGTACAACCGCCGATACCTGATGGAGACGCTCGCCAACGAAGTGCGGCGCTCGCGCCGCCTCGACCACCCGTGCGCCCTGCTCATCGCCGACGTCGACCACTTCAAGGAATACAACGATGCCTACGGCCACCTGGTCGGCGACGAGGCGCTGGCACGCATCGCGGCCGTCCTGCGGGAGACGACGCGCGATGTGGACTGCGCGGCGCGCTACGGGGGCGAGGAATTCGTGGTGCTGATGCCCGAGACCAGGGCGGTCGGGGCGATGGAGACGGCCCAGCGCATCCGGACGCGCCTTGCCGGCGACGCACTCGTCGGCGGCAAGCTGAGCGTGAGCATCGGGTTGGCCCAGTTCCCCGAGGATGGCGACGGACCCGAGGCGCTGCTGGCGCGCGCGGACGCGGCGCTGTACCGGGCGAAGCGGGAGGGGCGGGATCGCGTGCTGCGCGCGCCCCCCACTCCCTAACGACCGCCCGGCTCTGTCGCCCGCCGTCCCACGAGATTCAGGTACATCCACCCGCCGCGACCGCTCTCATCGGCGACGCGCACCCACTGTTCGAGATAGGAATAACCGATCAGTCCGGCGCCGGGGTCCACGGTGAAAAGAACTTTGTATCCGCCGCCCGGGCCGTCCCGTACCTTGCCCCGCGCGGTGGCCTGAAGCCGCACCGGAACCGCGAAGGACACCTCGCCCGGGCGCGGCGGCGGCCGACCCGC
>WNGC01001819.1_pt1 | contig 13064 bp, 9 predicted proteins | sample 5400051 | NCBI WGS metagenome assembly WNGC01 (sample SAMN13153368, study PRJNA577476) | soil metagenome | isolation source: 20 cm soil or saprolite under grassland replicate 2 | place: USA:California | collected 2016-06-15 | reverse complement strand
TCGTCGAAAACGGACAGCCGGTTGAATACGGGCAGCCTCTCTTTGGCATCCGTCCGAGCCGGAAGAAGTAGCCGGCACGCCAGATCATGTTCCAGAAAATCCTAGTTGCCAATCGCGGGGAGATCGCCCTGCGGGTCATTTGCGCCTGCAAAGAATTGGGGATATCCACGGTTGCGGTGTATTCCGAGGCGGACCGTAACTCGCTCCATGTCCGGTTTGCCGATGAGGCAGTTTGCATCGGACCGGCCCGGAGCAGCGAGAGTTATCTGAACATCCCTCAGGTGATCAGCGCGGCCGAAATCACAAACGTTGATGCCATCCATCCGGGGTACGGGTTCCTCTCCGAAAACGCCAACTTCGCCAAGGTCTGCGAAGCATCGGAAATCACGTTCATCGGGCCGAAGCCGGAAATCATCGAAATGATGGGTGAAAAAGACCGCGCGCGGCGGGAAGTGAAGACCGCCGGATTGCCCACCATTCCGGGGAGCGAAGGCATCGTTGAAGGGGAAGAGCAGCTCGCCAAAGAGGCGGCGCACATCGGGTATCCGCTCATTCTCAAAGCATCCGCGGGCGGAGGTGGCCGCGGCATGCGCGTGGTGCGTAAGCAGGACGAACTTCTGTCCGCTTACCAGACAGCGCGTAGCGAGGCGCAGCAAGCCTTCGGCACGCCGGACGTTTACGCGGAAAAATTCCTCGAGCATCCTCGCCACATCGAGTTTCAGGTGCTGGGCGACCAGCATGGGAAAGTGATCCATCTCGGCGAACGCGAATGCAGCATCCAGCGACGGCACCAGAAATTAGTGGAGGAATCGCCTTCGCCGGTGTTGGACGCGAAACGGCGGAAGGATCTTGGCACGAAAGTGGTGAAGGCACTGGAAAAGATCGGTTACACCAACGCGGGGACCGTCGAGTTCCTGATGAATGAAGACGGCTCAATGTACTTCATTGAGATGAATACGCGCATTCAGGTCGAGCATCCCGTGACGGAACTCGTCACCGGAGTGGATTTGATCAAGGCGCAGATCCGCATTGCTGCCGGGGAACGGATGGAGGATGCCACGGGGGAGATTCACCACTCCGGGCATGCCATTGAATGCCGGATCAATGCCGAGGATCCGGTGACGTTTGTGCCCTCTGCCGGACGCATTACCACGTTTCAAGCGCCAGGGGGGACGGGCGTGCGCGTGGATTCGGCGGCCTATGCCGATGCCGTCATTCCTCCGTACTACGATTCGATGATCGCAAAGCTGATCGTCAAGGGGCGCGACCGCACCGAAGCGATTGGCCGCATGAAGCGAGCTCTGGAGATGTTCGTCATCGAAGGCATCAAGACGTCGATCCCGTTGCACCGCCGGATTCTCGCCGATGCGGATTTTGCTACGGGGAATTTCGATACCCACTTCATCGAAAGATTGCTCGGAACGAACGGAAAATAAAAGTTGAAGCGCCTTGTTCTACCGCGGCTATATGTGATATTAGACGCAGCATTGCTTACCGTTCCCGAAACAGAGTGCGCCCAAAAACTTGCCGCTGCCGGTGTCCGGTTGCTCCAGTACCGGAACAAGCGGGCGTCGGCGCGAGAACTATTCGAATCCTCGAAGGAGCTTTCTTCCTTGTTGATTCCGCAGGATGTGACATTTGTGTTGAATGACCGTGCTGATGTCGCGTCGGCCGCGGAAGCCAGCGGTGTTCACGTTGGACAAGAGGATTTGCGAGCGGAAGCAGCGCGTTCAGTGATTGGGACAGGGAAACTGCTGGGCGTGTCCACGCACAACTTGGACCAGTTCAGGGACGCAGCTGCTACATCCGCTGATTATGTTGCCGTCGGACCGGTGTTTTCCACCTCCACCAAAGCCAACCCGGATGCAGTGATTGGAATCGAATTCATTCGCAGGGTTCGGGGACTTACGGACAAGCCGATCGTGGCCATCGGCGGGATCAGGCTCGAGCGGGCCGTTGAAGTCATTCAAGCAGGCGCTGATTCCGTTGCAGTCATCAGTGATATCATCCTCGCGCGCGATCCGGGGCAGCGGGCGCGGCAATATATCGAACTTTTGGGAGCCGCGAACGATACGGCTGCCGTCTGAGGCGCCTCCGAATGGCCGACACGACGCACGCCATCCCACAAAGTAACGCGAAGAACGAACCGGGCTTTGTGCGCGCCATTGGATTGTTCGATGGCACGATGATTGTCGTGGGATCGATGATCGGATCCGGCATCTTTATTGTCGCGGCGGATATTTCGCGGCAAACGGGATCTGCCGGTGGCCTGCTTCTCACCTGGATTCTCACCGGACTGTTGACGATCTCTGCCGCGCTTTCTTACGGCGAGCTAGCCGCTCTGTTTCCGCACGCGGGCGGTCAATACGTATATTTGCGCGAAGCTTATTCGCCGCTATGGGGATTTCTTTACGGCTGGACGCTTTTCCTGGTGATTCAGACCGGGACGATCGCAGCGGTTGCCGTGGGTTTCGCGCGCTATCTTGGCGTTTTGCTGCCGTCGATTTCTCCAAACGTATGGATCGTTCACCCCATTGCCCTCGGTTCGAAGTATGCCATCAGCCTCTCAGTTCAGCAGTCGGTGGGTGTGCTGATGATCGTGTTCCTGACATTCATCAATACGCTGGGTGTGCGGCTTGGAAAGTTGATCCAAAACGTCTTCACCAGTGCGAAGACGCTATCTCTTCTGGGATTGATTTTCCTGGGTATTTTTGTGGGGAGAAATGCCGGGGCCGTTACCGAGAATTTCAGCCACTTCTGGACGATTCGCAACGCGCAGCCCATCGAGCCTGGCGCGCATTTCCTGAGAAGCCTTGTGCCGGCTGTCACTGCTGCAAGCGGCGCGTTTGGCTTGTTCGTGGCCTTTGGAGTGGCTCAAGTCGGCTCGCTGTTTTCTGCCGACGCTTGGAACAATATCGGCTTCACTGCGGCGGAAGTAAAGAACCCGAAGCGCGACGTGGCACTCTCCATGGCTTTCGGCACCATTATCGTGATCACGCTGTATTGCCTCGCGAATCTGGCGTATCTTTGCACTTTGCCGCTGGTGCAGATTCAGACCGCTCCCGATGATCGCGTGGCCAGCGCGGCCTTGAACGCCATTTTCGGACCCACAGGCGCCATGATCATGGCCGTCGCGATCATCATCTCTACATTTGGCTGCAACAATGGATTGATTCTGGCCGGTGCGCGAGTCTCGTACGCCATGGCAAAGGATGGGGTTTTCTTCAAATCCACCGGCGCGCTGAACAAGAATGGCGTACCCGGCTCGGCGCTGATGTATCAAGGGGTTTGGATCACTATCCTGATTCTACTGCGCACGCGGAAAGTGAGTGCGGCGGGAGTAGTGACCTACGGCAATGTTTACAGCAATCTGCTCGATTACGTCGTCTTCGCCGCGTTGCTCTTCTATGTTTTGACGATAATAGGGATTTTTGTGCTGCGAGCAAAACGTCCAGTTGCCGAGCGGCCATATCGTGCGTTCGGTTACCCGTTCGTTCCCGTGCTGTATGTATTGGTGGCGGCCGCCATCATGCTGGTGCTTCTGCTATATCAAACGCAGACAGCCGGCGCGGGATTGGTGATTGTCCTCATCGGCTTGCCGGTCTATCTCCTGTGGTCATGGTGGTCGCGGCGGGCCGCTCAAGCCGGCCGCACGGAATAGCTTAATTTTCTTGTAGGGGCGCAGTATGCTGCGCCCCTACAATGTTTAGAGCCAAATTGGACGGACCCTAGAAAAAACGGTGGAACCGGGGAAATCTCCCAAAGGAGGAGTTGCATGGGCAACCCCTTGTTTGCAAGAAAACCGATGAGCATGTTGCTCGCGGAAGCAAAGGAAGCGGGCGAGCACAGCCTGAAACGCACGCTTGGTCCGGTCCAATTGACAGCGCTGGGCGTGGGGGCGGTCATTGGTGCGGGCATATTTGTGTTTTCGGGACTGGGTGCGCACTATGCCGGGCCGGGCCTGATGCTCTCGTTCGTGCTCTCCGGACTGGGCTGCGCGTTTGCGGCACTGTGCTACGCGGAATTTGCCGCCATGATCCCGCTGGCGGGCAGCGCTTACACCTACGCCTACGCTACCCTTGGCGAACTATTCGCTTGGATCATCGGCTGGGACCTCACGCTCGAGTACGCCATGGGCGCCAGCACCGTCTCATCGGGCTGGTCCAACCACTTGATTGAATTGCTGAATATTTTCAAGATCAAGATGCCATTGTGGCTAGCCTACGACCACTGGACCGGGCTGAGCACGGCCACGAAGATCATCGCACGCCAGATGGCGCAAGCTTCCGACGCTGCTTTGCAGCCGGGCACGCAAGCCTTCCTCGACAAGGTCGATGCCATTGTCAAGGCGCAGTCGCCGGAATTGGTTCAGCAGGCGCACACACTTCTCAATGCTCCGACGCTTTTCGGATCGGAAATCGGCTTCAATCTACCCGCATTTTTGATCGCTCTCGTCATCACCGCGGTCTTGGTCATCGGCATCAAAGAAAGCGCGCGCTTCAATGCCACCATCGTGACCATCAAGGTTGCCGTAGTGCTCTTCGTCATCGGCCTGGGAATCCAATACGTCGATTTTTCCAATTGGGGCCATGACTGGTCCACTTTCGCGCCCATGGGTTTTGCCGGGGTTGGAGCGGGAGCGGCGTATGTCTTTTTTGCCTACATTGGATTTGACGCGGTTTCCACGACCGCGCAGGAAGCCAAGAATCCGCAGCGGGACTTGCCCATCGGGATCATCGCTTCCCTGTTGGTCTGCACAATTCTCTACATCTCGGTCGCCGGGGTGCTCACCGGCATGGTGCACTGGCAGGACGTGAACATCGAGGCGCCGATTGCCCGAGCGTTCCTGGACCGCGGATTGACGACGGCCTCGCATATCGTCACGCTGGGGGCGTTGGCGGGACTGACGAGCGTGATGTTGGTCATGCTTCTTGGCCAAACGCGCGTGCTTTATTCAATGGCCAACGACGGCCTGCTGCCGAAGAAGTTCTTTGCGGCAATCCACCCGAAATTCCGCACACCGTATAAGAACACCATGCTTGTTGGTTTGCTGGCTGCCATCGTTGGCAGCGTGACACCCATCGATGACATCGGAAAGATGGTCAACATCGGGACGCTACTGGCCTTCGTCATTGTTTGTATCGCGGTGATGATTCTGCGCAAAACGAATCCCGGCCAGGCGCGGCCTTTCCGTACCCCCTGGGTCCCGGTCGTCCCGGTTCTCGGCATCCTCTTCAACGGCTACATGATGTACAAACTCGGCTGGGTCAACTGGGCCCGTTTGTTCATCTGGCTGGGGATCGGCCTAGTAATTTATTTCACTTATAGCCGTTACCACAGCCGCGTCAGCAATCCACAGCAATCGTAAATCCCTTGTTGAGACAGGCCAGGCGCCATTACAGCCGGTCTGCTTTCACTGCGTTCAACGCTTCCGCTGCTACTTTGTGCCGATTCAGGTAAAGTATTTGTTTCCACTGACAGAACGATGACACCCTTCCGCGCCAGCCTCAAAGAAATCTGGAGCCGCCTCACGTGGCCCGATCTGGCTTCGACCGCGGTTGTAGCTGGAGGATTGCTGGCTGCGGTTTTTGAATTCAAAGGCGGCTTGTTCAGCTTCTTGAAATATCTGGCCGTTCTCGCGGGCGTTTATCTTTTGTTCCGACTGATTGGCTGGTGGAGAAACCGGCTGCTTTGGAGCCTCCGCAACCGACTGATCGTTGCATATTTGTTCATCGCCTTCGTTCCTATCTTATTGACTGTGACGCTCGTTTTTCTGGCGGGCCGAATTCTGTATTCCCAGTTGGGCGCCTATCTTTTGCACGAGGACATCCAGCAACGCATTGCCATGATCGCGGATATCTCCGAGCACATTGCCATCGCACATCAAACGCTCCCGTCCACTGTCACGGAGCGTGAATCGGAGCGCATCCTGGCGGCACAGTCTCATGCAGTGCATGACCAGGAGCTCCCCGGACTCAGCATCAGTTTCTCCAATGATACCTCGCTCCTTCGCAAGGTAGCTCCACCCGGCAAGAAATCGTTTGCCGGACTCTTGCATCAGGGCGATACGCTTTCGCTTACGAGTCTCCGGGCCATTCCAGATCGCAACGGCGAGCGTGTAGTGACACTCCGCGTGCCGGTTACATCGGAGTTTTTGAGTACTGTTGCGCCCGATCTGGGCGCCATCCAGCTAAACCTGATGGAGCGATACATGGGCGGCGCCCCACAGGAAGTCATCTATTCATCTGGCGGTAAACAATACAAAGTGGCCGGTCGTATCGTGGCGGGCAACCGCACGCTTCAGGACCCCATGTTTTGGATCGATACTCCTGTAAATGTTGTATCCAGCTTTGATTCGGTTTTTGTCGCGAGGGACGGCAAAGTGGAGATGTCACGACCCGTCTTAGCGGTATTCAATGCGCGGCCTTTGCAATTGAGCCGCAGGATTTTCGCGACGCTCGGAGAGTTGCGCGGCTCTTACCTCCTGCTGCTCATTGTTGTGGGAGCGGTTTTCCTGCTCATTGAAGCTGCCGCACTGGCCACTGGAATTGTGCTCACGCGGCGCATCACCCGCGCAGTCGCCGATCTTTACCGAGGCACCCAATACGTGCAAGCCATGGACTTTTCCCATCGCGTGCAAATCGAAAGGCGCGACCAACTGGGTGAGCTGGGCGAATCGTTCAATAGAATGACTGGTTCGATCAGCCAGCTCATCGAAGAGGAAAACAAACGCCGGCGCCTCGAGGATGAGATTTCCATTGCCCGGGAAGTGCAAAACCAGCTTTTTCCAAGCACCTTGCCGTCCGTGCCAGGGGTTGAAATCGAGGCCATATGCAAGGCCGCGCGTTCCGTCAGTGGCGACTACTATGATTTCATTCAGCTCAGCCCAACGCATATCGCCATTGCCATCGCGGATATCTCTGGGAAGGGAATTTCGGCGGCGCTGCTGATGGCAAGCCTGCAAGCGGCGCTGCGCAGCCAGATGCTTTCGGAAGGCAGCGAACGTTTGAGTATGGCGGAGCTAGTTTCACGACTAAACAAGCACCTGGTGCGCAACACTGGCGACGATCGGTTCGCGACCTTCTTCATCGCGATCTACGACAGCGCCACGCGGACGCTGCGTTATACGAATGCGGGCCACCTCCCGGCTTTTCTGATCTGCAATGGCAATGCGCAGCAATTGGATAAAGGCGGCATGGTGCTGGGGGTCGTGGAAGACTACCTCTATGAGGAAGGATCGCTGACGGTGGGGTCCGGCGCGCTGCTGATCGGCTATAGTGACGGCCTGATCGAGCCGGAGAACGTCTATGGCGAAGAATTTGGGATTCGCCGGTTGCAAGAAGCCGCGGTCCGCTTGCAGGGCGCCGCGCCGCTCATGGTCGCGGAGTCACTGATGGCTGCGGCGGAGGAGTGGGCCGGAACTCCCGAACAGGCCGATGACATGACGGTGATCGTTGCGCGACTTCGGTAGTACCTCCGTTGCGGCTAGGCTATACTGAAAATCCTTCCGAGAGATTTTACCGGGGAGAAGAATGTCGCTTCGCAATCGAGTGGCGCTGGTAACAGGTGGGAGCAGGGGGATTGGCCGCGGGATTGCTTTACGGCTGGCGCAGGATGGAGTGCGTATGGCCATTGCCTATCGCTCCAACAAAGTTGCCGCACAGCAGACACTGCGTCAGTTGCAGGCAACTGGGGTGGATTGCGTGGCGGTCGAGACCGACATCACCGAAGCTGGGCGCTGCGATCAGTTGATCAAGACGGTCGCGGACCGCTTCGGACGACTCGATATCATCGTCAACAATGTGGGAGATTTTCGCTGGGGGACGCTGGCGGAATCGTCGCTGCAGGACTGGCAAGGCATCTTCTCTTCCAATCTGCTCACGGTTTTGTACATGTGCCGCGCCGCACTGCCGCATATGCGGAAAGCGCGTTGGGGCCGAATCATCAATTTGGGCGCCGTCGGCGCGGAGCGCGCATTCGGGCAGGCGAAAATATCAGCCTATGCCGCAGCCAAGGCCGCGGTCGTGGCGTTGTCCCGTTCTTTGGCGCTTGAGGAAGCCAAGAACGGGATCACCGTGAACGTCGTGAACCCGTCCAGCATCGATGAAAATGAGCTGACGCTGGAAGAGGCCCGCAAGATTCACGACGCACGTTTTCCGATCGGGCGCCCGCCGACGGTCGAAGATGTTGCCACGACGGTGGCCTTTTTCGCCTCCGAAGAAGCCGAGTATGTTACGGGACAGGTCGTCAATGTCAGCGGCGGCTGGATGCTTTGATCGTGCCGTGAACCTCCCATGAAAGCTCTCACTGCCGCCGAAATACGCGAGGTCGACCGCCTCACCACCGAGCGTTACGGTATTCCCAGCCTGCAGTTGATGGAGGCGGCAGGTAAGAACGTCGCCAACGCGGTCTTGCGTGAGTTTTCTCCGGCATTGTCACAGCGCGTCACCATTCTCTGCGGAAAGGGAAATAATGGCGGCGACGGTTTAGTCGCCGCGAGACACCTGAAAGCCGCTGGGATTGATCCGCGCGTGTGCCTCTTCGCCGATCCGCGGGAGCTGCACGGCGATGCGGGCGCAAATCTCGCTCGCTATCTCGAAACGGGATCCAGAATCCTCGCCATCGCAGATGAAGCTGCTTGGGAGAGCGCATGGCCTTCGGTTGCTGAATCGGAGGTTATCGTTGATGCGCTTTTGGGCACAGGCCGGCGCGGCGCGGCCACTGGACTGATTGCGGCGGCAATCGAAGACATCAACCGTCTGTCGGCTCATGCGACTGCGGCACGTCCAGCATTTATCCTTGCAGTGGATACTCCTTCCGGGCTGCCTTCTGACGGGCAGCATGCCGAAGGTCCCGTTCTCCGTGCACACCGGACTGTTACCTTTACTGCGCCCAAGGTAAGCCAGCTGCTTTCTCAGGATGCAGATGCAGTCGGTGCTTTGGAGGTTTGCGCCATCGGCTCGCCTGCCGCGCTCGTCGAAGAAATCGGGCAGGGAACGCTCCGTTGGGCTGGGCCGGATGAATTTGATCAGTTGCCGCTGGTTCGCTCCGTCAAATCCCACAAAGGCACTTTCGGGCATGTTCTCCTCGTCGCAGGTTCTCTCGGGAAGAGCGGCGCCGCCATTCTCTCGGGCCGGGGCGCGTTGCGGACTGGCGCGGGTCTGGTCACCATAGCTACACCCGACATCGTGTTGCCTCATGTTGCGGCAGGCCAGCCGGAATACATGTCTGAAAGTCTGGAGTCGACTGACGAAGGCACGATTGCCTTCAGCAGCCTCGAGGGAAATGACTTCAAAGAAATCCTGAAAGGAAAGACCGTTCTCGGCATCGGTCCGGGTCTTGGCACGCACGCCGAAACGCAGAAATTCATTCGCACCGTTGTTCGCGAGACTCTCCTGCCTACGATTCTGGATGCGGATGGTTTGAATGCCTTTGCCGGCAGCGGCGACCTATTTCGCGGTCGCCAATCGAATTTTCTCGCTCTTACGCCTCATCCTGGTGAAATGGGTCGGCTCCTCGGAATCGCAACCCAGACCATTCAGGCAGACCGCCTCGCAATGGCACTTGATGCGGCGCGTCGCTGGAACGCGCACTTTGTCCTCAAGGGCTACCACTCGATCGTAGCTTCGCCGGACGGGCAAACTTTCGTAAGTACGGCTGGCAATGCCGGTTTGGCGAAGGGCGGCACGGGAGACGTACTTACCGGGATTCTCGCAGCGCTAATTGCGCAGTTTGGCGCGGACGACGGAGCGCGAGTTCTGAGCCTCGGCGTCTACCTCCACGGTCTGGCTGCGGAGTTGGCATCTCGCGGGACGGATCTGTCCGGCCTCCTCGCCGGCGAAGTTGCAGATGCTGTGCCCCGCGCCCGGCGAAAACTCCTTGAGGAGCTACGCGAGCGTGCTTGAGGAAATCATCACCCATTCGGCGGAGGAAACCACGAGCTGGGGCAGGGAATTCTCGAAGCGGCTCAATGCCCCCGTGCTAGTGCTTCTCGCCGGTGACCTGGGAACGGGAAAGACCACTTTAACCAAAGGCATCGTTTCCGGACTCGGCGCCGCCAACGAAGACGACGTCACTAGCCCAACCTTCACCCTCGTTCACGTCTATGGGAGACCGGCCAAGGTCTACCACGCCGATTTATACCGGATTGAGAGTTTTCACGATTTTGAGACTCTGGGAATGGAAGATATGTTCATAGCTCCCTCCGTGGCTATTCTGGAGTGGTCAGAGCGCTTTCCATTACAGTCTCCCTGGCCGCAGATCCGAATCCGCCTTGAACACCTGGGAGGCGACGCCCGCCGCATTACCGTCCTGTAAGCCCTCGAATGTACAGGCCCCCAGCGCTCCCTTACTCTCTGGTTACGGACCCCTTTGGATTTCTTGCCCGGCTCCCATGCGGCTGCTAACGTAAAAATAGCCCTTTTTGGCTAAGTAGATGCCCAACGAACTTCTAACGACGAGTGCCACCGAAGAGGCCCTAACTGAACTCAAGAGTTACAACGTCACGATCCCGATGGGATCGCTGGCGATCGGGGTGGATAACATCCACCACGATGTATTCTTGAGCCCGAAGTTTGTTCAGGCGGCTCGCGACTATCTTTTCGACCTTATTCGCCAGAGCACCGCCAGCACCTATCTTCCGGGGATCGAGCTTCGCACCTCACGAGGACCTGACGGAGCGGGTTTCCGCAAACTGCTCTCCGAGCTGCTGCAAAGTGCGCTGACGCAGGCCAAGCATCACAAAAATATAGAGATAGACGTGCTTTTCAGGTTAGGCTTGCTAAAATTTCTGACCTTCGAAATGGGCAATCAATTTGCCAACCTCATCCTTGAAGGGAAAGAATGGATACGCAAGAGGGGCGAGCATTTCGAGCGCAGCCAGCAGGCCCATGTCATCAAAGCACGCTTGTCGGAACTGCAGTCCGCGCGAAGGGCCGTAGTCCGCCGCGTGGGACAGCAAGTGGCGCAGATTGTTGCCGACGTGGAAGACAACGTCATTGCAAAAGCCCGCCGCGCCCTGTTCGGCGAAGAATTCGCTTCTTATTACGAGCTTTGTAAGAACCGGCTGATTTTCCTCGACGGCGGGAAGGACGACGTTTTCTTTTTGGAACATTACATCCTTCTGGGCAATTATGCCCGTGACCCCGACCGCTTTGAGGCTATGGACGCGCTTTTCCAGGATTTCCTCCGCGAGGCCGGCATTACGCCCAGCCATGACCCAGCGCACACGGAAGCCATCCAGGCTCATACCGCGCTGCTGGAAGCAGTGCAGGCGATTCGTGCGGACATTGCAAACCTCGAGGAACAGCGCGAAAACACCCGCAAGCGTCTTGACCGGGGTGATGGTTTCTTCACGAAGTTTCTAAATTCAGGTGATCCTGCTGATCTGAAAGCATCGCTGAATGACCTCGAACTCCGGCTCAAGCATCAGGAATGCAAGCTGGAGGAGTTGGGACCACAGATCGACGCGGCCAGACAAAAGCTCGATTTCTTCGTCAAGGATCATTCCGGAAAGCTCGGTGAATATCTGAACGAGCCGGAAAACGCGAAGCGGCTATTCGACGCTAGCTCCGCCTCGGAGACGGAGGCGCCTGCTCGCGCGCGCCTGCTCGCGCGACTTCTCGACCGTCTCGAACAACTCGAAATTCTCTATCACGTCCTAGCAAGCTATGAGATCCGGCCCATCGCCGCCGATTACTGCCCGCCCGTGCACCTGCAGCAACTCCGCAAGGCCCTTGTTTCGAAGGAAGAGCTGAAGCAAGTCGAGCAGGTCATTAAGCAGGTGCCCGCGAAGAAATTGTCGCTCAAGGCCATCGAGGAACTCTCCAAGAAGATACACCGCTATTCTCGCGAGGAAATGCAGGCTTTCGTGCTGCGATTCGCCAACGACTTCCTTCGTCTGAGAAGGGATCTGCGTGACGCCGAACATCTGACCACCTGCACGGAGCGCATCAACCTGGTAACCACCGAAAAGGCGCGCGAATTGTCGCGTTTGAACACCCAGCTGTACGAGTGCGTGCTCCCGGAGGAAGCCCGGCCGGAGCAGGACCACGTCGTCTCGCACGTCATCATCAAGTCCGACGTGCGCGGCTCCACGCGCATGACGCAGGATTTGCTCTCGCGCGGACTAAACCCCGCTTCACATTTCAGTCTGAATTTGCACGAGCCCGTCAAGAAGCTTCTGGATCGCTATTCGGCGAAGAAGGTATTTATCGAAGGTGATGCGATCATTCTGGTTATTTTCGAAACGGAATCGACGGTAGCCTACGCCCGGCCGGTGGCGAAGGCTTGCATCCTTTCGCGCCAGATTCTTGCCGTTTGCAACTCTTACAACGAACGCGCGTCGGCCAGCAATCTTCCCGCGCTGGAACTTGGCCTGGGGGTTGCATTTCAGGGCTCTGCTCCTACCTACTGGACCGACGGAGATTCGCGCATCATGATTTCAAAAGCGCTGAATCTCTCCGACCGTCTTTCCGGCTGCGCCAAGCTGGCGAAGCGCATGCTGGCCGGACAGAAAACCCATTTTTCAGTTTTTCAATTTCTGAATACCATGGAAGGAGCGTCGGCGGAAGAATTGGACGAATTCCTGGTGCGCTACAACATGAACGGCATCGAGCTTAACGAAGAGGGCTTTCAAAAGCTTTCCGAGGAGATTTCGCTCGACACCATCGAAACGAAGCTCGACAAACCATGGGGCAAGGAAAATGTGACCCTTTATTATGGGGAAGTGCCTCTTGGCGAATCCGTGGAGCTCCTCGTATTGCGAAAAGGCATGGCACGGCAATTGCTCCCCGATGGAAAAATCGGTGCCCCTTCCACGCATGCCTACTATGAAGTCTGTACCAGCCCCGCGCTTTACGATCTCGTTGCTGCGTTAATCCGCACCCAACAAGCTGCCGCAATGGCGTCCCATCGCGCCTGATCTTGCCTTGAGAGACTGGGAAGCGCTCCACTATACTGCTCACGGAGGCGAAAAGAGTCCGGTGACTTTCCCGGCCTTCAAAGCTGGCGATTCGGTCCTTCGCGGGTCGAATGGTGGGTTCGACTCCCACACGCTTCCGCCA
>WNGC01001816.1_pt1 | contig 13066 bp, 10 predicted proteins | sample 5400051 | NCBI WGS metagenome assembly WNGC01 (sample SAMN13153368, study PRJNA577476) | soil metagenome | isolation source: 20 cm soil or saprolite under grassland replicate 2 | place: USA:California | collected 2016-06-15 | reverse complement strand
GCTGGACGTGGTATACCGGCTCGGCGAGCTGGATGTACCGCACCGCGCTGGAGGCGATCCTCGGTTTCCAGCAACGCGGAGAAGAGCTGTTCATCAAGCCCTGCATTCCCGAAAGCTGGAAAGAGTTCACGATCGAGTATCGATTCAAATCGTCGACTTACATCATTACCGTCGAAAATTCAGACGGAATGCAGTGCGGCGCGGTGGAGCTAACGGTCGATGGCAGATCGGTGGAAAAGGCGATCACTCTGATCGATGACGGAAAACAGCACCGTGTTACCGCTTCGCTGCGTCCTTCTCCTTCGACCGTTCAGGAAAAGCAGGAGAAAGCCCGACTATAGCAGGGCCATTGACGACATTCCCGTAAGGATCGAAGCGCGACCCGTGGCAGGGGCAATCCCACGTTTTCTCGGTGTCGTTCCAGTGAACAATACAATAGAGGTGGGTGCAAACCGCGGAATGCTGGTGGACGTTTCCGCGCTCGTCACGGTAGGCCGCGATTTTCCCTCTGCCACGCCCGATGACCGCGCCTTCACCGGGCTTGATGCCTTCGATATCGTCGACGTCGCCAGTCGTGAACCAATCCTTGTACTGCTCGGCGACGTTGACGTTTTCCTTCATGTACTCGGGAGTCGAGCGGAGCTTGACGCGCCCGGGATCGTAGAGCCGGGCCCACTGGTGCTTGCGACCTTGCACCAGCTCGTTGAGGATGATGCCGGCGATGGTGCCATGCGTCATTCCATTTCCTGAGTCGCCGGTGGCGACCCAGATGTGCTGGTCGCCGCCCGGATTTTTTCCGATGTAGGCCATGTAGTCAACCGGCTCCATGACCTGGCCGGACCAGCGATACTCGACGCGCTCGAGCATTGGGAATCGCTCGCGCGTCCATTGCTCGAGGCACACGAATCTTTCCGCCGTGTCCTCAGCCTGGCCTGTCTTGTGGTCTTCGCCGCCGACGATGAGCATCTCGTAGTCCAGCTCGCGGCCCGACTTGTCCTCGGCGCTCTGGAGCCGGATGTAGTGGTATGGGTCGGGAGTATCCCAGTAGAGACCGCGCGGAATGGAGCCTTTCGGAACTCGCCCGGCGATGACGTAGGTGCGATAGGCAGCCTGCTTGCTGTGAATGATGAGCCAATCGTTCACGGGCGTGTTCGTGCAAACGACGATGTTGTCGGCGCTGATAACGTGACCGTCGCTAGTGGTTACCCGCCCTGGCTCTCCGTCCTCGATTTTCTCGGCGTGCACTCCCGTGTAGATCTTGCCTCCATCGCGAAGCACGGCGCGAGCGAGACCCTTGAGGTATTTCAGGGGATGGAAAGTGGCCTGTCGGGGAAAGGGCAGCGCGGGCCCGCTGTCCCAGAAGCTGAAGGGGATGCGATCAACGAGCTGGGTATCATTGATTCCGGCGCGGTGGGTTGCTGCGAGCTCCCGCTCGAGATCCTTGCGCGTGCTGGTACCGCCGAGGAAGAGATATCCGTCAAGGCGCTCGAAATCGCAGTCGATGTCTTCCATCGAAGCGATGGTCTCGATGCGATGAATTGCCGACATGTGGCTCTCGGCGGCGATGCGAGCGCCGTCCTCACCATGAATCTTTTCAATTTCATAGTAGCGGTCATCGAGCGCAGCAGTGAGGTGCGCAGTAGTGCGGCTGGTCTCGCCACCGCCGATCGGGCCATCGTCGATTATCACCACCGCGCGTCCGGCGCGGGCGAGGAGGTACGCCGTCGTCAAGCCGGCGATGCCAGCCCCCACGATACACACGTTCGCGCGCAGATCCTGTGTAAGCGATTGGAACTGCGGTACTTCGGTCCCGGCCATCCAAAGAGAGGTCGTGTAGCCCGAATCGCTGTGCATTGCTGATTCTCGTGCGATGTTGGTGCGAGTTCTGCTGCTTCGAGACGCCGCAATGGCGCATACGACATGCCATGTGCTACTCTAGAAAACGTCGCGCCATTTCACGCGCCAAGCGCGTGGGAGAAAATCATGGGCAAGCATTCCAAGCACACCTGGATCGTCGATGTAATCGAAGAAAGATCAGCTTCGATCGAAGTCGACGGGCGTTCGGTCACGCCTGTTCCGGTGTGGATGCTACCCGAAGGCGTTAAGGAAGGTGACGTTCTTTCGGTGACGCACGACCGCGCGGAGGGAAAGTCAGCGCTGCTAATCGAAACCGATCCAGAAGCAAAACGGAAAGCGATGGACCGATCGGCGAAGCAGGTGTCGAGAAAATCCAAGAATGATCGCGGAGGCGATATCCAGCTGTAGCTGGAAGAGCGGGAAGCGGTTTTGGCGGACTGAGGATAGTGAAGAACAATTCAACGCGATGGAGAGGAGAAGTCTTACCCGCCGGGCACGTTCGAGCTGCAACCAACCTGCCGCGACACTCGATCACTCGGTCCGTTCAGATCGACTCCATTGCGCTCCGGGGTAATGGTGAAGCCAGCGTGCGGCGTTCCCGGCGAGCGAATAGTGATGGTGCCGTTCTGGTCGGTGCGGTACCAAGGCGTACCCGCCCTTTTGTAAATCTGTTTTGCCTGCTCGTGCATGTGACCGTAGTCATTGCGCACACCAAGTGATGCGACGACCCACTGGGGATTGGTAAGCGCGAGATACCGGGGTGTTACGCCGTTGCAGCTTCCGTGGTGGTCCGCCTTGAGAACGTTGACGCGCATCCCTGGATTTCGATCGTAGCCGGTGGCTTCGAACCAGTCGATCTCCTCATGCTCCGCATCGCCGGCGAGCCACATCGTGAACGATGCTGAATCAGGTCCGACCAATTTCACGGCCGCCGACCGATTGTTCGGCCCGTCACCCCGCGGAAGCGGCGCAAGAATGTGTAGCTTCGCACCGCCGGTCATCGTGATGGTGCAGATCGGGCGTCCGTCAGCGCACGGATCATCGGTGTCGCGATAGATCAGACTGTCGCGATCCATTCGCGACAGAATCGAATCGCGCAGCTCCGCCAGAGATACCGCCGGGCTAGGATCTTTGTTCTCCAAAAAATAACGGACGCGGATATGGCGAGCTGTTTGGAATAGCTCCCGGAGTCCGCTGTAGTGGTCCAAGTGCTGGTGGGAAAGGATGACGACGTCGATCGTCGAGTTGTTGAGTCCGAGGGAATCGAGGTAGCGCCCAAAAACGGCGGTGTCAGGCCCGCCGTCAATGATGATCCTGCTCGATCCGTTTCTGATGTAGGTAGCGTCGCCCTGACCGATGTCGAGAAGGCGGACTATGAGCTCACTGCCTCCGGAGTCGGAGACAAAGCTGGTGACTGGAGGCCGTGGCGTCTTTCGTTTCGAGATCTTCTCGCGCCGTGGAGATTTTTTCGTTCGCTTCGATTGACTTGCCTGCTGGCGCTCGATCAGGAAGGCCAACGATACGAGCATGAAAGTGATCAGCAGAGTGCGTCTAAGCATCGTCATCGGTCACGCGCGGCGGCAGAATCAAGAACAATCTCATTGACCTGATCGTCGTCGTGCTCGTCGTTTCAGAACGCGCGTCATCGTTGCGATCTCATTTTGAGTCTAGGCCACGATCTGCCGGAGAACCGCACGCACTGGAGCGGCATCGAGCGCCATGAGCTTGAGCGGGAAGGCCATGAGCTCATACATCGTTGGTGTCACTCTTCTCAGGTCGAGGTTCTCCAGAATAGCGGCGTTCGCCGAGAAGAGCATGTTGTGGACGGGCAGGTTCTTGCTCTCTCGCGGATCTACGGATGGCGCGTCGACACCGAGCAGGCGCAACCCCCGACCGAGCAAAGTGCGGACGCAAGACTCGGAGAGCGTCTGCCACTCCTCGGGGAAAGCTCCGGACGCAATCGTTCGGCCGGTCCTCAGCAACAATCGCTCGACAAACGGCAGTGACTGGATCTTCTCCAGCGCTTCGATATCGATCTCTTTGTCGAGACTCGAGACATCGACGACGATGGCCGGCCCGAAGAAAGCGTCGAGCGACAGCTCGTGGGACCCCGCCCAACCCTCTCGCACGTGGAGTGGAGCGTCCGCGTGGGTACCGACGTGAGGGCTCGAGTTGAATGAAGATACGTTCACGCTTGCCCCCGCCCCGATCAGCGAAGCCCACCCACACGTAAAGGGAGTATCGCCCGGCCACTCCGGCGTGTCGGGGTTGACCATCACACTAATGTCGCGAAGCGCGGCCTCTTTACCGTTCACGCTCTAGAGGGAAGCGGGAAGCGAGACGCGGGGAAGGAATTGTCCGATTATCGCCGCCCCACGAGTTGTTTCGCCGTCTCTACCATGCGATCTACAGTGATGCCGAGGTGCTTGTAGATCTCGGCGGCGGGCGCGGACGCGCCGAATCGCTCGAGTCCGAGAATGACGCCGTCGTCTCCCACCCACTTGTACCATGACATCGGGTGCGCTGCTTCCATCGCGATGCGCTTGACCCCTTTCGGCAGGACGCTGTCGCGATATGCCTGGTCCTGTCTAGCGAAGAGCTCGTGACTCGGCATACTCACTGCGCGCGCGCGGATGCCGTCGGCCTCGAGTTTTTTCTGCGCGTCGAGAACCAATGCGACTTCGGAGCCGCTGGACATCAGCACAACCTGGGGCGCGCCACCGGCAGCATCGGCTAACACATACGCGCCTCGTGCCAATCCGGCGGCGGAGGCGTATTTCGACCTGTCGATGAAGGAGAGCTTCTGGCGCGTCAGCACCAGCGCGACTGGACCATCCTTGTGCTTGAGGGCAGCTCGCCATGCCTCGGCGGTTTCTGACGCGTCGGCGGGTCGGATGAGCGTCATCTTTGGGATCGCGCGCAGCGCGCTCAGCTGCTCGATCGGTTGATGCGTCGGGCCGTCCTCTCCGAGTCCGATGGAGTCGTGAGTATACACGTAAACCACGTGACGACCCATGATGCACGCCAACCTGATCGGCGGCCTCATGTAATCGGAGAAGATCAGGAACGTCGCTCCGTACGGGATGATTCCCCCGAAACTCGACATGCCGTTCATGATCGATCCCATGCCGTGCTCGCGGATTCCGAAATGAAAATTGCGTCCGGCGTAATTTTCCGCGGAAAAACTTGGCTCGCCCTTGATGATGGTATTCGTCGAGCTCGCCAGATCCGCCGAGCCCCCCATCAGCTCCGGAATCTTCTTACCGATTGCGTTGATGACGACGCCGGAGGCAGCGCGACTAGCGACGTTCCCGTCCTTCGCGGTGAAGGCCGGGAGCGCGTCTTCCCATCCGTCCGGCAAATCGCCGCGCAGGCGACGCTGCAGCTCCTTCTCGAGACCGGGGTTAGCAGACTTGTACGAATCGTAAAGCTTGTTCCAGTCCTCCTGTGCTTTCGCTCTTCGCTTGCCGGCATCCCGCCAATAGCGGAGGGCTTCGGACGCGACGTAAAACGGCTCCTGCGATGGGTAGCCCAGTGCCTGCTTGGTAAGTGTGATCTCGTCCTGGCCGAGCGGCGACCCGTGCGCTTCGGCAGTGTCGTGCTTGTGCGGACTTCCGTAACCAATGTGAGAGCGAATAACGATCAGTGAAGGCCGTGAGGTCTCGGCCTTGGCGGACTCTGTCGCGTGGTTGAGGGCGGCGAGATCGTTGGCGTCGGCAACGTGTTGGACGTGCCACCCATATGCCTCGAAGCGACGACCCGTGTCGTCGCTGAAGGTGAGAGCAGTGTCGCCTTCGATCGTGATGTGGTTGTCGTCGTAAAATCCAATGAGCTTGCCCAGCTTCGCGTGTCCGGCGAACGACGCAGACTCGTGCGAGACGCCTTCCATCATGTCGCCATCGCTGGCAATGAAATACACGTGATGGTCGATGATCTTCTGGTCGCGGTTGAACACGGCGCCCATGTGGGCCTCGGCCACCGCCATCCCGACGGCATTTCCGACTCCCTGGCCGAGCGGGCCGGTCGTCGTCTCGACGCCTGCTGTGTAGCCGTACTCAGGATGTCCGGGCGTCCTGCTTTCCCACTGACGGAATTGCTTGATGTCGTCGAGCGTAAGGTCGTAGCCGGTCAGGTATAGCACGCTGTACAACAGCATCGACGCGTGCCCAGCTGACAACACGAAGCGATCGCGATTGAGCCAGTGTGGATCGGCGGGATTGTAGCGGAGATGCTGTGTCCATAGAACGTAAGCAAGCGGCGCGAGCGCCATCGGAGTGCCGGGGTGACCCGAGTCCGCCTTCTGGACGGCGTCCATCGCCAGAACTCTGATCGCGTTGATACAGAGATTCTCGAGGGATTGGGTCGATGCTGGTGACGAAGGTGTTGCTGACTGCGGAGCAGTCGCGGTGTCGGTTGGCTCAGACATTAGGAGCTATGCACGGCAGGTGAAAGTTATTCGCTGTTGTCATCGCGCCGGAGACGGTTTCATCTGGAAACTAGCTCATACTCGCGCGCGTTGCAGTGCGAGCCAGTCTGCCGCTTCGCGCACTTCGCTCGGCACCAGACTGTGAGCGGTCAACTGCCACTTGAGAGTCACTTCAGCGTGTGCCGCTTCGAAGAGCTCGACTAGCTGCTCGACGCTTGCGATCGGAACGATCGGGTCCATCCGGCCCGCCGAGAGAAATACGGCGGAGCCACTGAGGTCAATTTTCTCGGGCGGCTCGTATACGAGCATGGGCCGGAACAGAACCGCTCCCTGCAGAATTCCAGGTTCTACGAACATCATCGTCGACGCGACGTTGGCGCCATTGGAATACCCAAGCGCGAATATGCGACCTGGATCGAGCCGATAGGTGATGATCGAGGCGCGGACGAAGCGCGCCAGCTCCTCTCCCCGCGAGCGCACTTCCTTCGGATCGAACACGCCCTCGGCCAGGCGTCTGAAGAAGCGTGGCGCGCCGTTCTCGAGGACGTTTCCGCGGGGACTGAGAATCGCCGCACCAGGAGCGATAACCTGGCCGATGCCGATGAGATCGTTCTCATTGCCACCGGTTCCGTGCAGGACGAGCAATGTCTCGCCCGTCGCCGATTCTTCCGCCGGCAGGAATCGGTGAATGAAGCCGAGATCTTCGGTCATGCGTTGGGCCCGCGCAACTCGAGTGGAGCGTGGATGTTGGGAAGCAATGCTTCAATCTCGAACCGACGAGGCTCAAGCCATTCGGGAAGCCTGAGTGATTGCCCAAGCGCATCGGTCGGCTCGTCGACCGCGAAGCCGGGGCCATCGGTTGCGATCTCGAAGAGAACTCCGCCGGGCTCACGGAAATAAATTGATTTGAAGTAATCGCGGTCCAGCTGCGGCGTGACATTGTAGCCAAGCGAGGTGAGCTCGGTGCGGACTTTCATCTGCTCGACGTCGCCCGAGCTGCGGAATGCAACGTGGTGCACAGTTCCGGCTCCCATCACACCGCGCCAGATGCCGGGAACGCAGCGGAGGTCCACAATCGCGCCCGGTCCGCCATCTCCGCTCGCGTAGCGAAAAATGCTTCCCTGTTCGCGCACGAGCCGGAAACCGAGCGTGTTGGTGAGAAGGTGTCCGGTGAGCTCATTGGCGTCGAGCCAGAGGGTGATGGAGTAAATACCGCGGATCGCGTGCTCGGCTGGAACTCCCGCGCCTGACCATCCTGCCTGCGCATCGGCGGCAGGATGAGCGACCAGCTCTCCCATGAATCCCTCATGGTCCTTGAATGCAATGACGCGCTCGTCCTCGTAGCGGGCAGCGGGCTGTGAGTACTCGACTCGTTTCTTGATGAGGCGCTCGATCCAGAACCCAACCGAGCTGGGGAGGATGGAGAACGATGTCACGGCGACCTGGCCGCCGCCCTGTCGCCCGCGACGAGCATCCGGCCAGGGAAAAAAGGTGAGAATGCTGCCGGGGCTCCCAGCTTCGTCGCCGAAGTAGAAGTGGTACGTCGTGGGATCGTCGAAGTTGACTGTGCGCTTGACGAGCCTCAAGCCGAGGGTGCCGGCGTAGAAATCCAGATTCCGCTGGGGATCGCTCGCGATGCCGGTGACGTGATGAATGCCGGCCGTGCGGAAGCTCATCGTGATGATTCTTGTCTAGCTTCTTTTTTGCGTCTCGCGCTGGTCGGTGCTAGTGCGAGGCGAGCCGCGCTCGCCACCGTAGCCGCTTTTGTGTTCGCTGGGATGTGAGGGAACATCTTCTGGATTCGGCTGGCCGGAACGTGTACCGTGATCGCTGTCACCCTGCCGCGCCTGCGGGCGAGTACTCTGTTCGTGCTTTCGTCGCGATGGCATAATATCTCCAATCTTTACCCTTCCTTTAAAGCAACGGACATGCCGTTCGCTGAGGCATAGATGTGAGCCGTTCCCAGCCCTCCAGAAAGCCGAAAAAACAGAGACGTTTCCGCAACCTGAGCGATCCGCACATCCTCAGTGAGCTAGCGCTGCGCCTGCAGGAGGGAATTTACATCACGACCATGGATGGAGAGATCGTCGACGCCAATCCTGCATTCCTCGAAATGTTCGGTGTCGAATCGCTGCAGGACTTGAAGGGCTATAGCGCCGGCGACTTCGTGCGGCCGGAGGTGCGAGCGAGGGAGATGGCCCAGCTCGAGCGTGATGGATCGGTGCGGGACATCGAATTCCAGCTCACGCGCCGCGACGGGGAGACGAGAACGGTCGTCGACAGCGCCTTTCTTTCCATCGATTCCAAAACGGGCGAGAAATACTGTCACGGAATTCTCGTCGACATCACGCACCGAAAGGAGCTGCAGACGCAGCTGCTCGAGCTGAGCATCCGCGACCCGCTCACCGGCTGCTACAACCGCCGCTATCTGAACACCGTCATGCGCCAGTGCGAAGCGCAACCAAAAGGCGAGTGGGGATGCATCTATCTCGACATCGACCACTTCAAGCAGTACAACGATCGGAACGGTCACGCCGAGGGTGATGCAGTGCTGGTGAAGATGGCGCGGTTTCTAATGCGACACGTGCGAGCAGAGGAAGCCGTTGTCCGGGTGGGTGGAGACGAATTTCTGGTAGTGTTGTCCGATTCGGACGAGGATCAGACCGAACATGTAGTGGCGCGGTTGCGTGCTGCCGCGGCGATGTCGGCGCCGGTACCCTTCTCGATGGGTTGGGCAGCGCGCAAGAATGCGGAGAAGTTCGAAGCCACGATGATTCGCGCGGATCATCGACTGCTTGGGGTGAGGGTCGATGAGCGGCGGGACGTGCAGAAGCGGCGGAAAAAGCGCACGAAGTCGAGTTAGCTCGCACCAGACGCATTCCGTCACCGGCAAAACACCAAAGCGGATTATCGTTGTGTAGGTAGGGCGCCGAGGGACGTCCCACAGTAGAACCCACTTCTACTGGTGTCCCATGCGCTCATTTCTTCTGACAATCGTTTTCGCCATTCCCGCAGTCGTGTCCGCCCAGATCGTCGAGGGTCCGCCGCGGCCATGGCCTTGCCCGGTTCCACCCTGCGTTCGGGGCCGTCCGTGCGTGATGCCGGCCTGCGGCATTCCGGTGAGCGCCGTCGTACGTCAGAGCAGTGACGTACGCGTCGATCTCGTCGATCGAGTGCTGCGCTACGAAGTGACCGAAACGTTCGTGAATCGCGGAAGCAGAGTTGGCGAAGCGGATTTCATGTTCCCGCTGCCAAAGGGCGCCGCATTCCAGGATCTCAAGCTCACGATCAATGGGGAGCTGGTTGCGGGCGAGACGATGAGCGCTGACCGGGCGCGTCAGATCTATGAGGAGATCGTGCGGCGCCAGCGCGATCCAGCGCTGCTCGAGTGGATGGGGTATGGCTTGCTTCGCGCGAGAATCTTCCCAATTGCTCCGGGCGAAGAAAAGAAAGTCGTCGTCCGCTTTCAGACGGTTGCCGAGCGCGAGGGCGATGCGCTGAGAATCGATTATTTCCGTGGATTGCGGACAAACCAGTGGGGATTGAGCCAGGACGCTCCAGCGCGCACGTCCTTCGTGCTGACTTATCCCAACGATCCGATGTACGGAACGGCCTATTCGCCGACGCACTCGATCTTTGAGCAACGCTACGGTTCGGATAGCTACCAGAACGGTTACGAAAACGGCTCGGCCGATCGCTCATTCGCATCGAGTTACCGCAGGTCGGTGCGCCGGTTTGAGGTAAGGGACGCGCGCGGAGAGGTCACGCTCCTTATCCCAGTCCGGCGCTCGACCAGCGCGGCAATAACGCTGCTCGCCAACGCTCCTGGTAATGACGATGGCTTTGCGCTGATCACGCTTTCGCCTCCATCAGTGCGTCCGCGCGCGGTTCCTCGCGACGTGACGTTCGTGATCGACGTGTCGGGCTCGATGAGCGGCGAGAAAATCGAGCAGGCGCGCTCGGCGGGGAAGCAGTTATTGCGCACGCTGTCGACGATGGACCGTTTCCGACTGATCGATTTCTCGAGCGACGTGCGCACGTTTCGCGACAATTTCTCCATCGCGAATCGCGACAACATTCAGGCGGCGGAGCGTTATCTCGACCAACTCGACGCGCAGGGGTCAACGAATATCTCCGGCGCGTTGGAGGAGGCGCTGTCAGCACCCGTTCAATCGGGAAGGCTCCCGATCATACTGTTTCTCACCGACGGCCAGCCAACGGTTGGGGAACGCGATGCTTCCGTGATCGCGGCAAACGTCGCGAAAGAGCGCGGGTCGCGCCGGCTGTTCACCTTTGGCGTTGGCGCTGACCTCAACGTTTCGTTAATCGAGCAACTTGCGCTCGAGGGTCGCGGGACAGCGAGCTTCGTACGTCCTGAGGAATCGGTGGAGCGCGCGGTAGGAATCGTGGCGAGTCGGTTGACGAGCCCACTCGTCACCGATGTCCGAGTTCGCGCGGATGGTGTACGATTACTCAAGATGCACCCTTCCGGACCGGTGGACATATTTGCCGGCGAGGATCTGGTCATTCTGGCTCGCTATCAGGGAAGCGGAAATGCCTTCATACGGTTCGAGGGTCAGACTACGAGCGGTCCTGTGAGCTGGAACAGCGCTGTCAACTTCCCGGATCGGTCGCGCGAGAATCCATTCGTTGCAAGGCTGTGGGCAACTCAGCGCGTCGGCTATCTGAGTGCGGAGAAGCGGAAGCACGGCGGCTCGCAGGAGATCAATGACGAGATCCGCGATCTTGGAGAGCGATTTGGTATTCCGACGGAATTCTCGTCCTACCTGGTGGTCGAGCCCGGGATGAACCAACGGCGTCAGCTCGGCGGTAACCTATCGCTGCAGTCGGTCGTGACAAGTACAGGCACGGGTACCGGGCGTGCACCCGCTCCGGCGGCAGTTCAATTTGAAGCGGCGAAGGCCGCGGCGGCGCAACGCTCGGTTACAAACATGTCCGCGGCGGATGCTGCTTCGGGCATGAGAGACGATGCGAACCTGCGGCGCGCCGGCAACGTGACGTTCGTGCTCCGCGACAGCATCTGGACCGACGTGCGGTACAAAAACTCAGACACGGTACTGCGCGTGCAACCATTCTCGGAAGCCTACTTCAGATTGCTCGAACTGCAGCCGGATCTCCGCGAGCCGTTCTCTGTCGGCGAGCGCGTGATAGTTGCGGGCCGCACCATGGCGATCGAGCTGACACCATCTGGCAAAGAACGGCTGACGGACCGCGACCTGGCGCTGTTGCGAGATCGCTGGTAATCGAGTGACTGATGTAGAGCGACTCTTCCGAACGTACAACGCCGCGTTGGTGAGATATCTGACGCGGCGTTTGGGAGATCGCGACTGGGCCGAGGAGGTGGCGCAGGAGACATTCGTGCGTGCGCTGCGGCAGACGTCGATACAGAACGAGCGAGCGTGGCTGTTCGCGGTAGCAACCAATCTCGTGCGGGACGAAGCGAGGAAAGACATGAGACGCCGAAAGCATCTGGCGCTTCTGGCGGAGCAGGAGCGAGAGACGGTCGTCGAGCCGGAGGAGACAACGCTCGAGCGCGCTCAGGAAGCAGCGATGGCGCGTAAAGCAGTCGATGCACTCGCGGAAAGAGATCGTCTCGCGCTGCTCATGCGTGAAGAGGGTCTGGACTACAGCGAGATCGCGGAGGCACTGGAGCTTTCGCCCGGGTCGGTGGGGACGACGCTCTCGCGGGCGCGTCGCAGGCTCGTTGAGAGTTACGAGGCACTGCAGAAGAATCAGGAAGAGAGAGAGAAGAATGCAGCATCTTGACGAAGGAACGATTCATTCGTGGTTGGACGGCGCCTTGAGCGCCGATGATGCCGCGCGGGCAGAAGCTCACGTCAAAGAATGTCCGCAATGTGCTGCTGCGGTAGCGGAAGCGCGCGGATTCATCGCGGCATCGTCGCGAATTCTAACCGCGCTGGACAACGTGCCGCGAAACGTAGTGCCGGCTGCGGCGCCGAGAAGGCGCGTAGATCCAATCGTGTGGCGCGTTGCGGCGACGATGCTGATCGTGGCTGGTGGTACTCTCGTGGTCTTGCGGGCTAGCGGACGAAAGGGGCAACCATCCTCCAGTCCAACATCCGCTGCGATGGTAATGCAGCCTCAGGCTGGGATCGCCCCGCCGGCACCGATCGTATCCGATACCCACACGGTTGCCACGACCGAGCTTTCCAAAAAGTCGGCCAGACGCAACTCCGAGAATGAGTTTTCCGGGAAAGCGGCAAAACCAATCTCCGAACCAGACGCGTATGCGACCGAAAAGAGGTCCGCCGCACAAACCGTTAACCCAGAGACTCGCGAAAGTGGTCGCCAGATTGGCGTTACACCGCCTACTGCGGGCGGCGCCGGCGCGGTCAGGTCAAGCGCGGCCGCGCCCAGGTTTGCACTCCCGCGCGTTAACAGTGTCGCGGCAATGGATGCAGCCGCGGATCAGGCGTCTGTTCGCGACCAGCCAGCTGTTCGCGTTGTAGGCACACCGCGCGCACTCGGCGAAAGTCGCACCTTGTACGAGGTATCGCCCGGTGACACGGTGTTGTTGGCAGAGGTACTGAAACTGAGCCTGGAGTCAGTTGTCGTAACCGGAGCAGCTGCGACCACCCCGCGCACCGACAGTCGGCGTGCGGGGGTCACCGCGCCACAAGCAGCGGTCGCCGAGGCGAACGTGCCCGCTCCAACAGCGCAAACAATAAACGGCGTGACGACTCTCACGTGGACCGATCCCGCGACCGGAAGTACAATGAAGCTTTCCGGGCGTCACACGCG
>WNGC01003206.1_pt1 | contig 13067 bp, 12 predicted proteins | sample 5400051 | NCBI WGS metagenome assembly WNGC01 (sample SAMN13153368, study PRJNA577476) | soil metagenome | isolation source: 20 cm soil or saprolite under grassland replicate 2 | place: USA:California | collected 2016-06-15 | reverse complement strand
GCTCACATGGGCCGCGGCGGTCGCTCTCTTCCAAGAAGGAGATGTCCCCTCAGGTGCAATTCTTTGGATTGGCGTGGGAGCGGTCCTATCGATCGGCCACGTCCTCACGACCGCGATGGCGGCCCCGGACCTCCTTCGCCTGCGAAAAGGAATCCTCCCGGAGAAAGAACTCGGCGAACTCTATCGACGCTTCGGGAGATGGTCCGGGGTGCGATCGCTTCTCCAAGTGTCGACGTTCGTGGTCGTGGTCATTGCGGCGGTTTCGGCCCTGTGAGTTCCCGTCCACGGTGGCCGGAGGGCCGGCTCACATCAGCCCGAGGGGGCCGAGTTTCTCCGGTAGATACGTGTCCGTCACGTAGTCGAGACCGTACTTCGCGAGCGCCTGTTGTTCCGCTTTCTTGTTGAGCTGAAGCATCGCCTGGATTTCGGTGCGCCAGAACTCGTCGTTGAAACGAGGATCCGTCATCTCTGCGTTCAACGCGCCGATGTCCCTCGGGGTGAGGGCGTCCGTGGGCAGCTCGTAATTCAGGATGTCGCTCGCGGTGATTCCGACAAACTCCGCAGTCGGCGTCGCCAGATACTCGGAGATATGGGCGGTCTTGATGGCCCCGTAGGCCACCGACGCATGAATTCGGAACGACCAGGGATCGCCGTCCGTAAACGTAGCCACATTAATTTTCAACTCCTCATTTAATCTTTTCAATAATCGACGTGTACTTCGGCTGGGCTGACCTTTGAGGTGGACGAGGATGCATTTGGCGTCCTCATCGAAACCGTTCTCCACGAGGCGGTCGAACATACCTCCAGTCTCGATCGCGAGGATGAACTTCGCGTCCGACTCGACCAGTTTCACCTTTTCTTTCTCCACGTTGTAGGGGATCGTGTAACCCGCATCCCCGACGTCGTCGCGGCAGTTGATCCGCTTCCGATCTCCGTTGCGGGTGATCTCCTCGAGCGTCAGGTTCCCGATCACGCTGGCCCCGCTCTCCTCGGGCCGAAGCTTGAAGTCCTCCCGGAGGAGCTGTGTGATCACCTCCAGGTCCTCCGCCAGCAGGTTCGACTCCTCTTGTGCGTGGAACTTCGCGATGTCCCAGCCTTCGGAAATGTAGTACATCTCCCGCAGCGTCGACGACTTGCTATCGCGGATCATGTCTCGGATGAACTCGAGCACGTGCATCGTGCGGAGCAGCATGAGCGCGCCCTTCAACTTCTTCGCGCTCCGTACGCCCATCAGGCTGCCATACTTCCATACCGCATGCTTCGAATCGAACCGGATGTTCGCCTTGGTCCGGAGCGGGATTTTCATCTTCGGGATCTGGCCGCCGTCGAGTTCCTCGTAGATCTCCTCGGCAATCCCGTAGAGCGCGTCGACCGCCTTGTTCGACAGCGCAGCTTCCGCTTTCGGTTTCTTACTCATCCTCGAGCGACTCCTCCGTTTCGTCGTAGTCGATCTCGCCTTCTTCCTCCGCCGCCTCAGGCACAGCCCCCTCCTCGCCCTCGAACTCCGCGTAGTTCAGTTCCCAGTCGCCGGGCAGAGGTTCGGCGCCGATCACGAGGCCCGGGTTGATGCCGCTTACGTAGACGTCGGATTCGTCATACTCGGCTTCATCGAGTCCGTCGAGGAAAAACGAAATGGAGGCCTTCGTGACGCTGTCGATCCGTTTGAGCTCCCAGGTGATCTTGCCGTCGTCCCGGGCCTCGGCAGGCTTCGGGTCGATGGACTTCGCCTCCATCCCGCGAGGGAGGAGCAAGTGCAGGTTCAGCTTCTTTCCCGCCGAGGTGAAGTTGTGGATGTTGATCGTGACCGAGTGACGTTTCAGTTTCTTGTCGTACGCGATTTGCTCGTCGATCCAAACGACGCCCATGATTTTCGTAATCGTCGCGTCCAGACTCGGGATCTTTTTGTTCACGATTTTCGCGGACTTTTCCGCGATTCGCGGGAGGATGAGCTGCACGATTTCGAATTTCTCTTTCGTCTTGGCTCGGTGTGCTTTTTTCGTGAGGTGCGTCTTCAGGCGGCGTCCGCCCTCTTTGAGGGCCAGGCCCAGCTCCGTCATGATTTCGTCGGCGGTTGCAACGGCTTCCTTTGCCTCGGATGTGTAAGGGACCTTTGTGGAGCACACGTGAACCAGGATGATGGCCGGGCCGAAAGGAAGGCCCTGTCCGCCCCTTTGTTCCAGACCATATCGCCTCCAGTCCACGTTCCCCACGGACTGGGTCAGCGCGCAGCCGCCGGCTTGGTACAGGAGGGGGACGCGGTTCGCGAAGCGCAGCACCTCGACCGGCTGGTCCGGGGGCAAATCCCCTCCATAGACGATCCCGATCTCGACCTGGAACGGGTTTCCCGAATACACCGCGGGATCGCGGGTCAGAGGAGGCGCATAGAACTCGGGTCTCAGACTCCCGAGGACGTTCTTCAGGCCTCGCTTGATGAGTCGTTCCCCAATTGGGCTCAGGCAGTCCGTCGGGGGTGACATCAACTTGGCCGATTGCATCGCATCATGGAGTGCCTTCGCCTGTTCGAGGACGATGGACTTCGGTTTCGTGTCGGGGTCGAGTCCTGCCGTCTCACAGATCTCCTTCGCGACTCGGGAAGAGACCCGGACGAACTCTTCTTCCAGGAAGGCCGCCAGCTTGTACGATTTCGTTTCCTTCATCATGGCCATCAGAGTCCCGAGCTCAATCCCGTGGGGGTGCGGCGGGATCTCCTTGGTCTTCGGCGGGAGGTCTTCCGTGGCGCGCTCGAACGTGATGTCGTCGCCCTCGGGCGGTCGATAGGTGATTCGCGCGTGCGGATTCACAATCGCGGTGGCCTTGAGGTACTCCGGCACGGACTGCTTCCCCGCGATGTACCGGCCCTTGAGCGGGATTTCGACCCGGGTTCCGTGCGACCGCTCCCATACCACGAAGTCCTCTTCGACCACGTTGGGCCGGTTCTTCTTCGTATCCAGGATCAATTCGATTTCGTAGGCGACGTCCTGTTCGGCGACTTTCGACCGGATCTTCGTCGGTTTTCCTGTCGTGATCTGCCCGTACATGACGGCTCCGGAAATCCCGAGTCCTTGTTGGCCCCGCCGTTGGGCACGACTGAAAAATCGGGAGCCGTATAGCAGCCGCCCGAAGACGTTCGCCACTTCCTTCTTCACGATCCCGGGCCCGTTGTCTTCGACGACGACGAGGAACTCGTCCTTCTCCACCTTGCGGACCTCGACGAAGATATCGGGGAGGATATCGGCATCGGCCGCAGCGTCGAGTGAATTGTCGACGCCCTCCTTCACGGCGGTGAGGAGCGCCTTGGTCGCCGAGTCGTATCCGAGGATCTGCTTGTTCCGCTCGAAGAACTCGGAGACGCTGATCTCGCGCTGCTTCTTCGCGAGTTCCTCCGCAATCGAGATGGCGGGCATGGCATCACGGGTGGGCGGCGGTGAGAACGCGGGGCGTTCCCATCCCTTGGCCCCGCATCTTAGGGAGTTCCATTTAAGGTTTCCTGACAAACTGTGATGGGACGATTCTATGGAGGGAGACGGATAAACGCAAGCGGCGGGGGTGTGCGAAAGTGCCAACGCCGGAGGCGTTCAGTCCTCGAATACGGCCCCGCACTTCGGGCACTTCGCGTCCGTCTCTTCCACGTCGGCGCCGCAGTTCGTGCAGGTGAACGCGGTCGCCTTGGCGGCCTTACCGCCGAACGTCAGCGGGGGCTTCGGGCTCTCCTTCGGATCCTCCGTCGAGGTCTCTTTCGCCTTCTCGGCGGAGCGGGCCAGCGCTTTGGTCCGAGCCTCACGCTGGCGCGTCGTATACCACCACAGGAAGAGGATGGCGAAGTATGTGACGACCGCGAGGATGGTGACCTGGGAGAGCCCGGTCACGTACAGGAAGAAGCCGTAGAACGTCCAGCCAGACGCGGTCAGGGGGCCGAGGTCGGGTCCCGCGTACGTCCAGTTGGAACGCCGGTCCGTCACTGAAAACGCGTATCCGTAGATGGAATCTCCGAGCGTCTGATTGACCACGAACCAGCTCCCGGTTTTCGTGTTGTTCGAGCTGGCGTTCGCGCCAAGGTACGTCATCGGAAAGGGCCGTCGATCGAAGTCGTTGATTCCCCGGACGATGGTGAGATTCAGGAACACGCTATAGTTGCTGGGTGTGTTGCTCGCCGCGGTGGTGAGCTTCACTTGGAACAAGAAAGATGTTCCGGGCGGGGCGCGATACGGACTTACGGTCCCGTTCGTCAGGGCCATGGGGCTGGTCGACAGGTCCGTGAAGCTCTGGACCGGGATGGGCTCTTTCTGCGCAAGCAGCGCCCCCGTCGACATGGCCGCCGCGAGGACGATCGCGATGAGGAAGACGACGACCAGGTTTTCCGCGAACCTCCGCAGCTTTCGCTCGCCGAGCCAGTACGGGACCACGAACGTGCTGACCGGCATGAGGAGGATGACCAGGCAAGCGAGCGGGCTCAGCGTGAGGATGTACAGCTCGGCGACGATGATGCCGAGGAGGACCAGGTACGTGATCCGGAACCACACCGTGGCTCGGAACTTCTGGAGCCATGTTCGGAGGGAGACGAGAAGTTCCTCGCGGGTCACGGGACGCGGCGATGCGGGCGCCTGATAAATAGGTATGCCGCTACCCTGGAACGAGCGTTCTCGCGGCTCACTTCCACGGCCGAACCTTCTTATAGACTGGTCAAAATAGTGCGGGCCTTCCGCGGGAGGGCGTCGCGTGACGAAGCTCGTCGTGGCCATTGGCGGCAATGCGCTTCTGCCGCCCGGTGGCGGTGACGCGGCGGCCCAGCGCCGTCGAATCGAGGAGACGAGCGCGCACCTCGCCGATCTCCTGAAAGAAGGCCACGACATCGTCCTGACGCACGGGAACGGTCCTCAGGTCGGCAACATCCTGCTGCAGAACGAAGAGTCGCGCCACATCGTCCCCGCGATGCCGCTCGACGTGTGCGGGGCGGAGAGCCAGGCCCAGATCGGGTATCTGTTCGCCCAAGCCTTGCGAAACGAGTTCGCCGCCCGCGGCATCTCCCGCGGGGTCGCCTGTGTGGTCACCCAGGTCCTCGTCAGCACGGACGATCCCGCTTTCGCGAACCCGACAAAGCCGATAGGACCGTACTACACCCGAGAGGACGAAATCGTCGTGAAGAAAGCAAAGGGATGGAAGATGGTGTACGACCAGCGAGGCGGCTGGCGCCGCGTCGTCCCATCTCCCAGGCCCGTCGAGGTCGTCGAAGCCGAGGAGATCCGTCGGCTCGTCGCGGACGGAACCGACCGGGTCGTCATCGCCGCGGGTGGCGGCGGCATCCCTGTCGTCCGCCGAGACGGGAAGCTCGTCGGGGTCGAGGCCGTGATCGACAAGGATCTCGCCGCTGCGGCCCTCGCCCGGGCGGTCGGGTGGAAGAACCTCGTAATCGCGTCGGACGTCCCTCAAGTCGCGCTGGATTTCGGGAAGCCTTCTCAACATTTCCTCGAGCGGCTCACGCTCGCGGAGGCGAAGAAGCACCTGGCTGCGGGACAGTTTCCCCCCGGTGGCATGGGACCGAAGATCGAGGCCGGGGTCGACTTCCTCGAACACGGGGGAGAACACGTCGTGATCACGGATCTCGAGCATCTCGTCGCCGCCGTCGGCGGAAAGGCGGGCACGCGCCTCGTCCGCAAGTGAGCCGAAGTGTTTTCTCCGCGGATCGCGTTCGCGGCGCGCCGATGGCGAAGGTCCCGAAGCGATGGTTTGAGGATTTTTTTGGAGCGGATTACCTCGTCCGCTATGTCCACCCGGAGACGGACGCCCAGGTCGAGGCGATCGACAAGATCCTCCATCTGCGGAAGGGGAGCCGGATCCTGGACGTCGCGTGCGGGTCCGGCCGCCACACGGTCGGGCTGGCGAAACGCGGGTACCGCATGACGGGCTTCGATCTCTCGCGGGCGCTTCTCGCGGAGGCCCGCAAGGCCGCGCGTCTCGCCCGGGTGAAACCGACGTTCGTCGAGGGCGACATGCGACGCCTCCGGTTCACGAACGCGTTCGACGCCGCGATCAGCATGTTCACCTCGTTCGGCTATTTCGACGGGCCCGGAGAGGACCGCGAGGTCCTACGAGGAATCGCTCGGGCGCTCCATCCTCGCGGAAAATTCCTGATGGAGATGTTCAACCGGGACAGCCTGGTCGCGAGCCTGCCGAACCAGTCCTGGCAAGCTCGGGACGACGGAACGGTCGTCCTCGAGGACGCCTCGTTCGACCTGTTGCGGGGCCGGTTCGAGACCCGGCAGGTGATCCTGGACCGCAAGGGGACGCGGGAATTCACCGCGTCCGTGCGGGCCTACACCTTGGCAGAACTGAAGGAGATGCTCGATTCCGTGGGACTCTCGCTCCATCGGGTGCTTGGAGGTCTCGACTTGTCGCCATACACCGCGAGGTCCCGACGGATGGTGCTGTACGCGGTGAAGGGTCTGGAGCCCGAGGGCATCCGGACCGTGTGGTAGCGAGCGGGACGAGCTCGCAACCCTTTTTCCCGCCACGCACCCATGCCGCACCGGGGGGTGCCGATATAGCCCGCACCAAAGTAACCGGCCCGCTGACCAACGCAAGACTCGAGAGCGTGTTCTTGTGGACCCGCGACTTCGATCGAATGAACGCCTTTTACCGCGACACGCTCGGTTTGTCGATCGGGTATCAGAACCCGCATTTCGCGGCCTTTGCCGCAGGCCGTTGCGAAATCGCCCTTCATAAAGAACGAGAGCCGCATGCTCGAAGCGACAGCTGGCACATGGAGTTCCTCGTGGACGATATTGAATCCGTCGTGGCGGAGCTCGCACACCGCGGCGTGGCCGTGAGCCCAATTCAGAGAGAACGGTTCGGTCGTATCGCGACGTTTCAAGATCCCGAGGGGAATGTGATCGGTCTCGAAGAGCCACCGAAGCGGACGCGTTGAAAAGTTTTTAGAGGTCGGACCCGCTCGGTTCGTCATCGAATGACGATCGAAGAGCAGATCAAAGCGGCCGAGGACGAGATCCAGAAGACGCCGTACAACAAGGCGACCCAGCATCACATCGGCCGGTTGAAGGCGAAGCTGGCTCGGCTCAAGGACGAGCAGGAGACGCGGCGACTCAAAGGGGGCGGCGGAGGACCGAGCTATGCCGTCAAGAAGAGCGGGAATGCGACCACCGGTCTCGTCGGCTTCCCGTCCGTCGGCAAGTCGACGTTGCTGAATCAGATCACAGACGCGGACAGCGCGGTGGCCGCGTACGACTTTACCACCTTGGACGTGATCCCCGGTCTCCTCGAGCATCGGGGCGCGAAGATCCAGATCCTCGACATGCCCGGACTGATCCGGGGTGCGTCGAAGGGCCGCGGCCGGGGGAAGGAAGTCCTCTCCGTAGCCCGAGGCTGCGACCTGATCCTCCTGATGATCGACGTGTTCGAGACCCATGTCGATGTCCTCGAGGAGGAACTCCGGTCGGCGGGGATCCGACTGAACGAGCGTCCTGCCGATGTCACCCTAACGAAGGCGAACCGGGGCGGCCTGCGCGTGAACGTGACGGTCAAGCTGACGAAGCTGGACGAGGAGCTCATCGCCGACATCTGCCGAGAGTGGGGGTATCTGAACGGCACGATCGTGGTACGCCAGGATATCTCCGAGGACCAGTTGATCGACATGCTGGCGGGGAACCGGGTGTACGTCCAAGCCCTCGTCGTTGTGAACAAGATCGATCTCGTGTCGCCGGAATACGTGAAGGCGCTCCAAACGAAGTTGCCAGGTTGGAAGCTCGTTCCGATCTCCGCGGAGAAAGGCGTTGGACTCACGCGGCTCAAGGACGAGGTCTACGAGACGCTACGGTTCATGCGCGTCTTCCTCAAACCGCAAGGGAAGGAGGCGGATCTGACGGACCCGCTCATCGTGAAGGCCGGCTCCGACGTGGGGATGGTGTGCGACGCGATCCACCGCGACTGGCGCAAGCGTTTCCGCTATGCGAACGTCTGGGGACCGTCCGCGCAGTTCCCCGGACAGAAGGTCGGCTTCGACCATCCGCTGCAGGATTCGGATATCCTGACGATCGTCCTCCGGAAGGGTTGAGCTCGTCGTCGTTTCGTCGGAGGAACCCAAGGCCTAGGTCCGGATTCCAAACAGTTTGACGATGGCCCCCGCGAACCCGAGTCCCGAGCCGACTAGTCCCACGACGCCTTGGATGACCCAGACAGCGAAGGGATTCGTCGGGCCAAAGGAGAAGGCTAGCCCGAAGGAGAAGACAAACCAGGATGCTACCCCTCCCAGGGGAGCGAACCAGAGTGTCGCTACGGCGAGGAGGCGCGCCTCCGGGCGTTTCCTGTATACGAACCCGCCAAAGGGAAGGATGAGCCCGAACGAGATCACGCCGAGGACGGAGAAAGGAAAAACGGTCATGACGGTGCCAGCCAGGCCGAGGAGCCCCCCCGTGAGCATGAGCATCCCGCCAACTCGATCCCGATCCATGGTTGGCATCCGCTTCAGGCGAGCCGGTGCATCCGCCGCAGGTCATCCTCGAACGGTTTCAATTCCGCCGGGATCACGATACCCGAGAGCTCGACGTTCAAAGGAAGGCCTTGGTCTCGTTTCCGCTTCCATACGTCCCCGTTGAAGGCGACGATCTTCTCGGTCGCCTCCGTCCGCGAACGGGGGATCTCCTCTCGTTCCACCGGGAACGCCTCGGCGTGGACGCTCCCGTGATAAACGGAGCGGTAAATCTTGTCCGTCGAGAACGGCGCGATCGGAGCGAGGAGTCGGAGGAAATCACGGAGGCATGCGTGGAGGGTCCAACGCGCACCCGTGTCGCCTTCATACGCGCGGGCTTTCACCATCTCCATATAATGCGGCGCGAACAGGTTCCACAGGAACTCCCTGCTGCGGTTCGAGGGCACGAAGAGGTTCAAGTCCTCGTAGGCCCCCCGCGAGGCCTCCATCAGATGGTTCAGTTCCGCGAGGATCCATTCGTCCGAAGGAAGTAGCTTCCCTTCTTTCGGCTCCTCGAACGAGGAGATGAAACGAGCCACGTTCCAGAGTTTCGTGACGAACTTGGCGGCCCCGCCGACTTTCGCCTCGCTGATCCGGAAGTCGTCCCCCGGATTCGTTTCACTCGCGACGAAGAGGCGCATCGCGTCGGCCCCATGTTTCTTGATCAAAGGCCAAGGATCGATCACGTTCCCTAGGGTGCGGTGCATCGCGCGACCGCGAGCGTCGAGACCGAGGCCATGGATGAACACCCTGTGGAACGGCTTCGATTGCCGGACCAGCCAGGACTTGAGCGTCGTATAGTAGAGCCAGGTGCGGACGATTTCGCGGCCCTGGCAGCGCAGGGACACTGGAAAGTTCGCCTTGAAAAAGGCCGGATCTGACCGATATCGCGTGAGGAACAGATTCGACACACTCGAGTCCATCCAAGTGTCGAAGACGCGGTCCTCGCCCACGAACTCGCTGGATCCACATTTCGGGCACTTCGAGAACGGTGCGGGGTCCTTCCACGGTCGGTAGTATTTCCCTGGAGGTGGCGCGAGCGTCTCGCCGCACTTCTTGCAATACCAGAGCGGGATCTCCGTGTGATAGAACCGACGCCTGGAGATCGGCCAGTCGATCGTCAGGCTTTCCGTCCAGTCGAGGAGCAGCTGCCGATGCCGCAGCGGACGGAATTCCATCTCGTGCGCGAGGCGCTTCAGATCCTCTCGGAATTCGAGCTGCTTCAGATACCACGCGTCCGAGGAGATGAACTCGATCGGGTTCAGGGACCGCGAGCAGATCGGCGTCTGGTGCTGAATCGGCTCGATCTTGTCGAGAGCGCCGCGGACCCGGAGCTCGTCGATCGCCTTCTCGCGGGCAGCGTCGACTTTCAGGCCTTTCAGGAAGCCGGTCGCCTCTGTCATCCGAACATGGCGAGGTCGACCATGTCCCCGTAAGAACAGACCATCGCGGCCCCGCTCCCGAATTCGGGCTTCGCGTTCGGATGCGGGACGATCGGCACCTCGTGACCGTAGAGGGGCACCCGTGCCTGCTTGCCCTGCAGCGGGCGGTATCGCTCATCGTCGGGATGGACCATCACCGCACGACAGGCCGCGAGGAGCTCGGGTCGGGTTGTCGCGATCTTGATCTCGCCACCCGAGGAAAGGGGGAACTTCATCCAAACGAGGCTCGACGCCCGGTCCTCGTACTCGATGTCCGCCTCGGCGAGGGGCGTTTCGCATACCGGACACCAGAAGGTCGGGCGTTCTCCGCGGTAGAAGAGGCCCATGGGCCACAGCTCTAGGAAGATCGCTTGGCTGAACGCGCGGTATTCGTCGGAGTCCGTGTAGTATACGTGGGCGAAGTCCGCGGACATACCGACCCGGACCGCGAGCTCGAGGAGCCCGTTCCCGATTGCCTCGATTTCCTTCCGGCATTCCGCGATGAACGCCTCCCGGTCCCACCGGTGGAGCGGCTTCCCCGTCTTCCTTTCGACCGTCCGCTCGATGTTGATTCCATTCCGGTCGAGCCCGAACGGAAACAGAACTGCACGGCCGAGCATGCGCTGCCCCCGCGCGATCATGTCGATCATCGAATACGCCATGACCGCGCCGACGTGCCACGAGCCGCTCGGATATGGCGGAGGGGTGTCGATGACGTAGCTGGACTGCCCGCGGGCAGGAGCGAATCGGTAGAGATCCGGCTCCGCCTTCCACATCGCGAGGACTCCCTCCTCGAATGAAGGCTCCCAGGCCTTCTCCTTCAGCGTCGGCTCTCCCATGGATCGGCCGTCGAGAGCCGAGGGGTCCATAAAAGACTTGTTCCGTGCATTCGTGTTGTTTCAGGGAGCTCCCATGGCAACGCCGAAGAAGCCCCGCGAGATACCTCTACTTAGAGGTACGAAGATCGGATGACGATCGACGTTCGGCTGCGGCTCGTGGAGGACAAAGATCTCCCGATTTTCTTCGAGCAACAACGGGACCCGGACGCCGTCCGCATGGCGGCGTTTACGCACAAGGACCCGGCGGATCGAAACAGGTTCAATGCACATTGGACCAGGATCCGGGGCGATCCGCGGGTCACGATTCGGACCATTCTGGCGGAGGCCGTGTGGTCGGTAACGTCGCGGCGTTCGTCGACGACATGTTCGGAAAACAGGAGGTGACGTACTGGATCGGAAAGGAATTTTGGGGCCAGGGCATCGCCACAAGGGCGCTCTCTCGATTTCTGACCGAAGTCACGATGAGGCCGATCTATGGCCGCGCCGCCAAGGACAACGTCGCCTCCATCCGGGTGATGGAAAAGTGCGGGTTCCGGCCTACGGGCCAGGGCAGAGGGTTCGCGAATGCGCGCGGCAAGGAAATTGAGGAAGTCATTCTGGAACTGAAGGGACCCAATGAGAGGCACCGCGAGCAGGACGCGGGCTGACCGATGCACAGCGTCTGCGGCCTCTCACTCGATGTATCGCAGCGCTTCCGCGGGGGGAATGCGCGAGGCACGGATGGCCGGTTGCGCGGTGCTCGCGATCGCGGCAATCGACGCCACGCCGACGATGAGGAGGAGACGATCCCAGGGGATACTGAACACGATGATGTCCGCGAAGTACACGAGGTAGACCTTGTACGCGAAGACGATCCCTAGGGCGACCCCGATCCCGACACCGAGGACGGCGATCAGGGCGATCTCGAGCAAAAACACCGAGAGGACCATCCGACGGGTAAAGCCGATCGCTCGAAGCGCACCAATCTGCGTGCGACGTTCGACGACGGCTCGGAGCGTGATCACGGCGAGACCCGCGATCCCGACCAGGAGGCCGATGCCCAGGTACGCCTCCATCAGGGTGAGGACCTCCTGGGACGCGTCGAAGGCTTGACCGATCTCCTCTCGGATGTCGATCGTCCGCAATCCATAGGGGAAGAACACGCGTTCGAGGTCCGCTCGGAATGCGCCGACGTCCGCGGTCGGGGCCATCTGGAAGAAGTAGGCGGTGTACCGCTCTTGCGCGGGGAAGGTCGTCTGCACGACATCCTGGTCCACGAAGACGCCGGAGGTGAACTGGAGCGCCTGTTCCAACACACCCACGATCGTGAGGTCCACGACGCGACCCGCCGCATCGAACGCGCGAATTCGGTCGCCCGGCACGACCCGCAGGCGGGTCTCGTCCGGCACGAACTGATTCGGCCCCGCGGCGCTGCGGTCCACGATCGCGAGGGTGTGGTTGTATCGAAGGGAGAGCCACACGGACGTCCTGTCTGTCAGGGCCTCGCGCTGGCCGGTCGACTCGTTCACAAACGAAGGGAGGAAGCTCGTGAACCCGTACCCGTTGCTGCGGAGTAGGAAATTGTCGACGCCCCAGAGCGTGTAGTCGTAGGACCGATTCCCACTGACCGCCTGGACCTTCGCCGGCAGGACGCTCGCGCTGGAGACCCCGTCCAATCCACCGGCAAGCGTCCGATTGAGGTCGGTGAAATTTTGTCGCAGGATTTGACGGAAGTTCGGGATCTCGCCGTACGACGTCGTGTACGCAATCACGTCGTATCCGCCGGACTGCTGCCGCACGAAGGTCTCGAGGCTTGAGGCCTGGAGGCCCTGGATCATCGAGATCAACGTGACCATGAACAGGATGAGGGCGAACATCGCAATGGTCATCCCGGTCCGGAAGCGTTTCTCGGTCGGGTACGAGATGGCGGTCGTCAGGACGGGCCGGCCCGCGCCGCGGCTCGCGCGTCGTAGGAAGGCGCGGAGCGCCTCGCTCACGTTGAACACGGCGATTACGATGCCCGAACCGACGAGGATGATCCCCGTCATCACGAAGGCGACAGATACGTTGTCCGTCCTCTGGTTCAACAGGCCGACCGGGGCGAGGATCCAGGCGAGGTTGAAGACGGACGCAAGGGTGAGCGCGATTCGCGCCCACCCTCGAGAGGCCGCCACAATCCCGAGACCAATCGCGACGACGGGTGGTCCCGGGATCTTCCCGATCCCTGTGTCCGTGACGAAGCCCCACGAAGCGAGCGCGAGACCCGCCACGGTCGCGAGGAGACCGGCGATCAAGATGTCGCGCGACCGTTCCTGCGTCGCCGGCTCTGGCAGGTCCCGGATGGCGCGG
>WNGC01001971.1_pt1 | contig 13067 bp, 13 predicted proteins | sample 5400051 | NCBI WGS metagenome assembly WNGC01 (sample SAMN13153368, study PRJNA577476) | soil metagenome | isolation source: 20 cm soil or saprolite under grassland replicate 2 | place: USA:California | collected 2016-06-15 | reverse complement strand
CGGTGGCGTCGCCCCGCTGGCGGAACTGCCCGACGAACGTGCGGCGGAACAGCGCGCGGTAGCGGGCGGCGTCGCGGTAATAGAGCACCGCGCCGCCCCCGCGAATCCAGCCGTCCATCCCGGCCGCGTTCCAGGGGCGCGCGTCGATCGCCGCCTCGAGCCGGGCAGCCGCGTCGGCCGGGGAGCCCGGGCACGCGAAGGTCACTGCTCGCACGGCACGAGCTCTCCCCGCAGCACGGTGATGGCCTGGCCCCCGAGCACCACGCGGTCGCCGGCGAGCCGGACGCGGACCACGCCGCCGCGCGCCGACGCCTGGTAGCCGGTCAGCTCGGTCTTGTGCAACCGCTCGCTCCAGAAGGGCGCGAGGGCGCAGTGAGCGGAGCCGGTCACGGGGTCCTCGGGCACGCCGCTTTGCGGCGCGAAGAAACGCGACACGAAGTCGAAGCCCGGCGTCGTGGCGCGGCTCGTCACGATGACGCCGCGGGCGTCCACACGCTCGAGCGCCGCCAGATCCGGCTTCAGGCCGCGCACGGCATCCTCGCTGTCGAGCTCCACCAGATAGTCGAACTTGGATCGGCCCACCCAGCGGGTGCCGGCGCGGAGCGCGGCGGCGAGGCCCGCAGGCGCCGGCGCGGGCGCCGGCGGCGTAGCGGGGAAATCGAGCTCGATCCAGTCGCCCGTCCGCCGCGCCGTGAGCACGCCGCTCTGGGTGTGGAAGCGCGCCTCGCGCTCCGCGGGGAGGTAGCCCTCTTCCCACAGCACATGGGCGCTCGCGAGCGTGGCGTGACCGCACAGGGCGACCTCAACGGCGGGAGTGAACCAGCGGAGCCGGTAATCACCGTTCTCGGGATGGAGGAACGCCGTTTCCGCGAGGTTCATCTCGCGCGCCACGTCCTGCATCCAGGGCTCGCCCCGGGCGGCGGGCAGGACGCACACGGCGGCCGGGTTGCCGCGGAACGCCCGGTCCGCGAACGCGTCGACCTGTACGATCTTGAGGCCCATGGTCGGCTACCGAATCCTGAAGTCCACCGGCAGCTCGATGCACACCCGCACCGCTCGTCCGTCCATCCGGGCGGGCGCGAACGCGGCGGCTTCCAAGTAGCGACGCGCTTCGCGCGTCAACTCACGGTGCGGACTCTCGAGCACCTTGACGGTCCGGGCGTCGACGCGCCCGGTCGTATCGAGGATCGCCGACAAAAGGACCCGCCCCGTGACGTGACCCATTCGCAGGCCTTCGGGATAATGGACAAGGGGACCGTTCAGGAGGCGAGGCACCTGGGACAATGTCGCATCAGGGCTCGGGGCCGGCGCAAGCGCAGCTTCGCGCTCGCCACCGCAGGCCGCCCGCCGCCGCTCGCGTTGCCAGATTACCGCCAGGTGCGGGTCGAGGCCCTTCAGCCACTCGCCGTTGAGCATCAGCGTTCGCGACAGGGCGGCGCGGAAGTCGGCCGCCGAGCCCGAGTCGTCGGATTGATAGAAAGCGATGACGCCGGCGAGAAACCACGCCGCGGCTCGCTCCTCCGTAGTGGCGCGGGTCGCCGAGTCGAGCACCGGGCGTAGTAGGGCCTCGGCCGAGTCCAGGCGGTTCGCCTTGAGGTCCGCCAAGGCGTGGTCCAGCCGCTCGTTGACCGACTTCTGGCCCGCCGCAATCCCGACCAGCATTGACGCGGTGGCGAGCGCGAACAGGACGACGCGCCGGAGCAGGGTCATCGGACAAGAGTATAGCCGATTTCGGCGCGGACGTCTTCGCGGTGGTTACCGGGTCAGCTTGCGGCCGATCCTGTGCGACACCCAGTGGGCCGAGACTCCCAGGGTCAGGGCGCCCAGCAGGATCCAGGATTCGGCGCGCATGACGTGGCCGAGCGGATCCCGTACGCGAAGCGCATCAGCAGCATGACGCGGGAGTCGTGGGTGCGCACCAGCATCCTCGCGCGCTCGATCGCGGGGTGCCGCTTCTCCCTGCAGCCACGCCCAGACGAACAGCACCGGGCCGCCATAACTGTGGATTGCCGCGCCGAGATCCATGCCTCGGCGCAATCTACGCGGTCAGGCCGCGGTCAGGTGTGGCGCGCGGGGCAGAGCTCGGTATGGAGCTGGGCAGCCTGGTCCCGGAGCAGGCGGCGGGCAGTATGGCGCGCGAAGTTCCAGCTGCGCCAGTCATCGTGGTCGAGCCGGGCACGCTGGCTCAGCAGGCCGGCCGCGACCGCGCACCGGGCGGTGGCGTCGAGGTGGGGATAGGCCCGCAGCAGAACCGGCACAGCGTCGGCGCTGAGCGACGCCGCATACCAGCCGTCGAAGGGACGCTCGACGGGAGGACGCGCCAGGTTAGTCCGGACGATGACTGCGTCGGGATTGAGGAGGTGCAATCCACCGAGGACGACGAAGCCTTGCACCAATACTCCGAAGGCGAAGCGCCGGCGCTGCCCGCGCAGCGCCGTCCAACCGAACCACGCGGCGACGCCGGCGAGGTACAGCATGAAGGCGGTCGAGTACAGGCGGATTTCCGAAAGCCCGTACGCACTCACGTACAGCCGCATCCGCTCGAGCGCGGACGCCATGACGACCGCGAGCAGCAGGAGCAGGACGATGGCGAGCTGCCGGAACGTGCGCTGGTGCGCCGCCGGCTCGTTGCGGAGCAGCCAGTCGGCGCCGGTGAGCAGGGGGAGCACGAGGGCGCTGGCCGTCACGAGCTCGAAGAAGCCGCGGCGGGCGTACTCGGCATACGTGAGGCCGCCCGCGGCGACGACGAGCGTGGCGCCGCCGAACAGGTAGCGCAGCTGAATCACTACGAAGACGAGAAACAGCAAGTTCACAAGGCCCAGCGCGGTAGCCACGGGAATGATGCCGAGCGACAGCCCGCTCTCCGCCTCGGAAGCCGGCACGAGCGAACGGATCAATGCTCCCCGGAAGTATCCCGCCACCAACGCCCCCCACACGCCGAACAGGATTACGTGAGACAGCAAGTCGCTGAAGTCGACGTCGAATGCACTCGATACCACGGTCCGGAACACGCTGTCGGCCGACGTAAACAGACCTCCGAACACCACGAGTAGGGGGAACGCCAGCGCCGCGCCCAGCGCCGCTCCGCGGACCTGCCGCATCCGTCCGTCGCTCGGGAGCTCGCTCCAGGTCACGTCGCGACCGATGAGCGGTAAGACGCCCAACCACGAGTCCAAGGCGCTGGCAATGCCGGCATGCACGTATTGCCACGCGTGGCGCCCGCGCAGCGCGACGCCCTTGAGGCTCAGGCTGGCGACCGCCAGGAGGACGATGAGGCCGACGACATCGAACAAATGGAGGATCGTCGCGTCGCGCGCCACGAAATTCGACGCGACAAGCAGCGCCGCGCCGGCGAGCCACAGCACGTCGCGGGTCGCCGCCACGTGGTGGCGACGGACGAGCCACCACCCTCCGGCGACGAGGGCGACGGTGCAGACGAAGGCATTCAGGCCCCATGGGTCGGCGCGCAGTAGCGCGTCGCCGAGGACTCCCGCCAGAGTCGCCGCGCCGAGGATGTCCAGCCCGAGCCGGGTCCGCTCGCTCACGGCGCTCATCCCGCCGCCGCCTCGGGCAGTCCGCCGAAGCGGCGCTGACGTGTCCGGAAGTCGCTCATGGCGCGCGCCAGGTCCGCCGCGCCGAAGTCGGGCCACATGGTGTCGGTGAAATACAGCTCGGCATAAGCGGCTTCCCACAGCAAGAAGTCGGAGAGCCGCTGCTCGCCGCCGGTGCGGATCAGCAGGTCAACGTCCGGCAGAATGATGCCGGCCCCGATCGCCCAGCGGGCGGAGTAGTCCACGGCGAGCCGGAGCACGAGCCGCGCGCCTCGAGCGGTGGCACGCTCCGCGGCGGCGATCCCCGCTACCAGCGGCGCGGGGAGCCGATCGCGCCGCCCCACCACCTCGAGGCGCACGCCGTTCTCCAGCAGGCGCGGCGTCTCGGTGCGGAGGTGGCGCGCGAACAAGCGCATCAGCGCGGCGACCTCGCCCGGCGGCCGCTTCCAGTTGTCGGCGGAGAAGGCGTACACGGTGAGGGCGGCGATACCCTGATCGGGCGCGGCCTCGACCACCCGGCGCACGGCCGCGGCGCCGGCGCGATGGCCCGCGACGCGGGGCAGGCCGCGGCGTGAGGCCCAGCGGCCGTTGCCGTCCATGATGATCGCGACGTGGACAGAAGAGCTTTGCAGCATAAAGTCACACCTCAAAAAAAATTCTCGACTCACCCCTGACGGGTGACGCGAATCAGCGCTTCCATGTGGTCCAGGTACTGCTCCAGGGCGCGGCGCCCGGCACCCGTCAGCCGGTATTCGGTCTTCGGGATCCGTCCTTCGAACGACTTCGTGCAGGTGACGTACGACGCGTCCTCGAGTTTGCGCGCGTGCACGCTCAGGTTGCCGTCCGTGGTCTTGAGGAGCGCCTTGAGCTCGTTGAAGCTCAGGCTGTCGTTGACGGCCAGCGCGCTCACGATGCCGAGGCGCACCCGCTCGTGGATCAGCCGGTCGAGCTCGCCCGTGCGTGGGGCCACGGCCGCGCGCGCCCGCGCGACGTCCCGCTCAGCGGCCTCCGCCTTTCTCGCCGCACTCTGTCTAGCCACCGTGCCTCCGGGCAATGAGAGTGCCGAACACGATGTGCAGCGCGCCGAAGCCCGCCGCCATCAGCCAGTTTCCCCACGCCGCCGGTCCGAGCAGCGCCACGGCGCCGAGGGTCATGAAGCAGACGCCCATGACGGGAACGATGCGGACCGAGAACGCGCCCCCGGTCACGAACCCGGTGCCGTACAGCAGCAGCCAGGTTCCGGGGAGCGCGGGCCACAAGCCCGCGCGGGACAGCGCCACCGTGAGCAGACCACCGACCACCATCGGGGGGAGAAAGCTCAAGCCGGCGCGGCGTCCCGGTCCCGAGAGCAGGGGATCGTTCACGGCGAACGCCTTACGCACCATGGTCGCGCCGCCGATGCCGAGCGCCACCACCGCCTCGCCCAGCCAGGTGGCGAGCCACAGCTCGGGCGTCGGCTGGCGGGCCGCCAGGAGCGCGGCGACGAGCGCGGTCGCGCCGACGCCCACCTGGCCCCATCCCGGCACGGCGGTGAACGACCCCGCCCGCTCCATCGTCTGCCGGATGTAGCGGAGGTTGTCGAGGGCGCGATCGTGCAGCGGCCGCGGAGCGGTCATGACCCGCACGATAACGCCGCCCCGGGGCGTTGTCAAGTACTTTGAAACACAAAGCAAGTACGCTTCCACCGTGCGCGTCTACATCTCGGTGGACATGGAAGGCATCGCCGGCGTGGTCCACGAGGCTCAGACCGACCCCAGCGACCCGGCCTGCGCCGCCGAGTACGCGCGGTTCCGCCGTCTCATGACCGCGGAGGCGAACGCCGCCGTCGAGGGAGCCGTCGCGGCGGGGGCCACCCGGGTGGTCGTGAACGACAGCCACTGGTTCATGCGCAACCTGCTGGCGGAGGAGCTGCACCACGCGGCGGAGCTCGTGGCGGGCGACCCCAAGCCTCGCTCGATGGTCCAGGGAATCGATGAGCAGGAGGGTTTTGACGCGGCGCTATTCGTCGGGTATCACGCTCGCGCGGGCACGCGCAACGCGATCCTCGATCACACCTACGCCGATCGCATCTACGAGGTACGCCTGAACGGGAAGCCGGTCGGCGAGCTGGGGATCAACGCGGCGTTCGCGGGGGTCTGCGGCGTGCCGGTGGCTCTCGTGAGCGGCGATTCGGCGCTCGCTGCCGAGGCGAAAGATCTGCTGGGCGACGGCGTCAGCACGGTCATCGTGAAGCAGGCCGTCAGCCGGCACGCGGCGCGGAGCGTCGCTCCCGCCGTGGCGTGCCGCATGATCCGCGACGAGGCGACGCGCACCCTCAAGCGGAAACACGCGCCTTTTGTCCTGCCGGAGCCGATCGCGCTCGAGGTGGACTTCGCTCAGACGATCCATGCCGACATGGCGGCGCTGTGCCCGGGCGCGACGCGCACGGCGGGCCGCACGGTGGCGTTCTCGCACGCCGACTACCGCGAGGTGTTTCGGGTCTGGCGGGTGCTGCTGAACCTCTCGGCGGTCGTCTAGGGCGCGGGGGCCCTGGCCATGTTGCGCGGGCGCCTCTATGATGGAGGCCTGACAACTCTCCTCGCTCGTCTCCAAGCCGCCGTCGCAGACCACTACTCGGTTGCCTGCGAGATCGGCCGTGGTGGCATGGCCACGGTGTACCTGGGAGACGATCTCAAGCTGGAGCGCCGGGTCGCCATCAAGCTGCTCCATCCGCAGCTCGCCACGGGTCTCGGGGTCGAGCGCTTCCTGCGTGAGATCAAGACCGCGGCCGGTCTGAGCCACCCCCACATCGTCCCGTTGTTCGATTCCGGCGAGTCCGGCGGACTGTTGTTCTACGTCATGCCGTACATCGACGGCGAAACATTGCGCCGGCGACTGACGCGGGAAGGCAGCCTGCCGATCGAGGACGCGGTCCGCATCGCATGCGAAGTCTTGGAGGCGCTCGGGTACGCGCACGCGCAGGGCGTGGTGCACCGCGACATCAAGCCGGAAAACATCATCTTCTCGGCGGGCCGGGCGCTCGTGACCGACTTCGGGATCGCGCGCGCGGTGTCGGCGGCGAGTCTCGAGCCGCTCACCATCGACGGCGCCGTCGGCACACCCGCCTACATGAGTCCGGAGCAGGCGACCCAGAGCCCGCAGCTCGACGGGCGGTCCGACATCTACAGTCTCGGCTGCACGCTCTATGAGATGCTCACCGGGTCGGTGCCCTTTACCGGGCCCACGGCGCAGGCCGTGATGGCGCGCCACCTGCTCGATGTGGTCCCGCCGATCCGAAGCGTGCGGCCGACGGTGCGGCACGCCCTGGAGCAGGCCGTGCTGACGGCGCTGGCCAAGGTGCCCGCGGATCGATTCGCCACGGCCGGCCAGTTCGCCCGAGCCCTGAACGCGCCCGACGAGGTGACTCTCGACGGCGAGGGGGGCGAATCGATCGCCGTCTTGCCGTTCGCGAACCTGAGCGGCGACCCGGATTTCGAGTATTTCAGCGAGGGCATCGCCGAAGAGATCATCAACGCCCTCACGCAGCTGCCCGGCCTGCGCGTCGCCGCGCGTACGTCGTCGTTCGCGTTCCGCGGGCAGGGGATCGATCTCGCCGAGGTCGGCGCGAAGCTCAAGGTCGGGACGGTGCTCGAGGGGAGCGTGCGCCGGGCGGGCGACCGGCTGCGGATCAGCGCCCAGCTCGTGAAGGTCGCCGACGGCTACCATCTCTGGTCGGAGCGGTACGACCGCGAGATGCCGGACGTGTTCGCGATCCAGGACGAGATCGCGAAGGCGATCGCCAACCGGCTGCGGGTCACGCTCGGAGACGATGGGGCGCCGCTGGTCACACCCGCCACCGGCAATCTCGACGCATATCATCTGTACCTGAAGGGACGGTATTACCTGGCACAGCGCGGGCTCGGGCTCAAAAAGGCGCTTGAGTGTTTCGATCACGCGCTGGCGCTCGATCCGAACTACGCGCTCGCCTACGCGGGCCTCGCCGACGCGTGTACGGTGCTGGCGGAGTACGGGGTCGCGCCACCCAACGTGGTCCGACCCAAGGCGCGCGCGGCGGTGCAGCGGGCGCTCGAGCTGGCGCCCGACCTCGCAGAGGTCCATTGCGCTTCCGGGGCGCTGGCTTTCATCTGCGACTGGGACTGGCCTCGCGCAGCGCGAGACTTGCGCCGTGCCGTGGAGCTGAATCCGCGCTCCGTCACGGCGCGGCAATGGCTCTCGTACTATCTGGTCTTCATCGAGGGCCGGCTCGAGGACGGCGTCGCGCAGGCCCGGCGCGCCCTCGAGCTCGACCCGTTGGCGCCGTTGCTGGTGATGCAGCTCGGCATGACGCTCACGGGGGCGGGTTGCTACGACGAAGCCGTCTCGTCGTTCCGGCGGGCCGGGGTTCTCGCCCCGATGATGTTCCAGGCCACCATCCATTTGGGGCTGGTCCTCAATCATCTGGGCAGGAGCGATGAGGCCATCGGGCCCTTGGAAGTGGCGGTGACCACGTCCGGACGTCACCCATGGACGCTCGCCGCGCTCGCCGTGTGCTATAGCTCGCTTGGACGGCAGGCCGATGTGGAGGCGATTCATGACGAGCTCGTCGCGCGTGCCCGGCGCGAGTACGTCCAGTCGACCGTCCGCGCCATCGTGGTGGCGAGCCTCGGGCGAATGGACGATACGTTCGAGCTGCTGGACCGGGCGTGCGACGAGCACGACGGCATCCTCGTGTACTCGAAGCGCTATCCGTTCTTCAGGCAGCTCCAGGCCGATCCGCGGATGGCGCGCGTGTACCAGCGCATCGGATTCCTCGACACTGCGCCCTACGGAGCCAACAGCACCAGCCCGTAATCCCCCACGATCTCAAACCCGATCGACAGGTACGCCGCCCGCGCCGCGGCGTTCGCCGGATTGGCGAACAGCACGGCGCGCCGGACCTCCTGCTGGTGCGCCGCCAGCAGCGAGCCCGCGACCACGGAGCGCGCATAGCCGCGACCGCGGCTCTCCGGCGGCGTCCACACGCCGCCAATCTGGACGATGTCGGGCAGCGTCGCGTTGAATACGGAATACGCGACCGGCGTCTCGTCCTGGACGAGCACCCAGTCGGCGCGCCGCTCGTGCAGTAGGTGGACGTCGGCCTGGCTCGCGCGGCGCAGGTCGGGCCCGTCGGTCGCGCCCAGCGACTCGACGGCAAAGCTCGCGCGCCACTGCACCAGCAGATCGAGCTCCTCCGGCTCGGGATGGCGGCAGCGTACCTCCCCGCTCGCGAGCGGCTTCGGAACCACCAACCGGTCCAGATCGAGCGCGTACAGGTCGTCGCGGCTGTCTTGGACGGCCGGGGCGGCGGCGAGCCCGAGCGCCGCGCGCGCCGCGACGACCTGTGTCCACGGACCAGAAAACCCCGTTACGGCGCGACGCGAGCGGCGCACCGCGTCGTGCGCCAACGCGGCGACCTGGTCGGGCGCCTGCACCAGGACCATCCCGTTCCAGCAGTGCGCGGCCACGCCGGCAATGGACCCCCCCCCGCCCCCGCCCTCACGGATCGCCGCCACGTAGGTCGCCTGCAGCGGCTCGCCGTCGTCCACCAGGCCCGCCGCCCGCGCGTTGGAGCGCAAGAACATGGACGAATCAGCGTGAGCGACCAGGAACGCGTCGAGCGCGGCCTCATCGCCGGGGCGCAGCAGCCGGAGCTCCGCCACCGCTCAGCCCGGCGGAGGACGGTGCAGCTTGAGGATCTTGAGCGACAGGCTGCGCGCCAGGATCCCGATTCCCCCGGGGTCGCCCTGGCGGCGTGGTACCGCGCGGTAGATGAGGATGACCAGGAGCCAGGTGAGCCAGCTCGACCGCTCGCTCCACGAGAGCCCGCGCAGCATGAGCCACGGCTGGGTGTAGGCCGCGGTCCAGGGCTGCCAGTCGGCCTGGGCGAGGGCGATCGGCCGCGCCAGCACCCGGTTCGAGGCAAAGCCGTGGGCGCTCGGGCTCGAGACGTTCCACACGCACGTCGCGCGACCCCAGCCGTGGTTGTCGCTCGCGCCGACCACGAGCAGATCGTGCTCTCGGGCAAGCTCGAGCACCCGGGCCCGCGCCGGCGCCGGGAAGCCGAGCGCCTTGGGCGCGCAGTTTACGATTTCGAAGCCATCCACGCCGGCCGCGACGAACCGATCGAGATCGTCCCAGTAATTGCGCCAGTACTCGGGCAGCGAGGCGATGCCGATCGCCCCCTGGCGGTGCAGCGCGGCGAACACGCCGAGCATCCCGGGCGTGTCGCCGTTGTACGCGGCGCGGTCGATCATGGTCACCGGGCCCAGCGCGACGACGTGCTGTGCGGAGACGCTCCATTCGACGCCCGGCAACAGGGGGATCGCGTAGCTGGTGGTGTCGTCGTCGAAGATCACGTTGTGATCAGTGACGTACGATGCCCCGAAGCCCTGCGCCGCATGCCAACGCGCGAGATCGCGAGCGGTCCAACCGGGTCGTCCGTCGTGTGATGCGGCCGTGTGCGCGTGGTAATCGATCACCGTGAGGGTCGAGTCGGCCGGCACGAGCCGCAGCACCGGACGGGGGACGAGCACCGCGGCCAGGCCCAGCACCACCACGCCCAGCGGACCGAGCGTCGCCCGGAGCACGCGCCGCCGCGGCGGGCCGGCGCGCAACAGGCCCCAAACGCTCAGGGCGACTATCCAGGTGAGCAGGAACCACCATGCCCGCCCGAGGCTCAGGAACGTGAGCGCGTCGAGCACGTCCGACAGCGGTGCCAGCACGGTGTAGGTGGCGGGGCGTACCAGGTCCACGTCGTAGGGCGGCGCGCCGCTCACGGCATCCACGAGCGGCGGAAGCGGGGCCAGCGCCGACACGAGCACCAGCGCCAGGAGCGTGCATGTGATCGGGTAGCGGCGCAGGAGATTCATCCGTACAATCTTGGGCATGCGGGCACTCCACGCCACGTTCGCCGCGATCCCCGACCTGGTGCTCGGGCCCCTGGCGGGCCGGCCCGAGGCGGACTGGCACCGCGCCCCGCCCGGCAAGTGGACCCCGGCGCAGATCGTGCATCACCTCGCGATCTCCGTGGACGGGAGCAGTCGCGTGTTCCAGGAGCGGCGCGCCAAGCCGCCGATGCGGCGCCGACCGCGCCCGTTGCGGCAGCGGCTGGCGCACGTCGTGTATCTCGACATCGGGTGGATTCCCTCTGGCCGTCGGGCCCCCGCCGTCACCGAACCGGCCCAACGCCCCGATGCCGCCGCGGTGGAGCGCCAGCTGCGCGACGGCGTGGCGCGGTTCGTCGCGCTCGCCCGGGAGCTCCTCCCCGCCCGCCGGGGCGATTTATTCGTACGCCACCCCGTGTTCGGCGACCTCACGCTGCCCGAGTGGCTGCGGTTCCACGTCCGTCATTGCGCCCATCATGCCAAGCAGATCGAGGCGCGCCTCGAGTCGTGAGCCGCAAGAAAGACAAGCTCACGGTCAGGGTGCCGAACCCGAAGGCGCCCGTGAAGCAGCGGCTCAAGACCCCGTCGCACAAAGTGCACCGGTCCGTGAAGCAGTACCGGCGGCGGGAGAAGCACCCGCACCGCTCGACGGACGTTGACTAAAGGGGCGGCATCCGCTGGTTGTCACGGCAACGTACCTGGTAGGACCAGACGCCTCCCTAATATCGGTGCCCCGATGCCCGACTATACCTATGTGATCGTGGGCGGCGGCATGACTGCCGACGCCGCGGCCCAGGCCATTCGCGAAGCCGATCCCGCCGGAACGATCGGCCTGATCGGCGCCGAGCCGCATCCCCCGTACGACCGGCCGCCGCTCTCGAAAGCGCTGTGGAAAGGCGAGCCGGAGGAGAAGATCTGGCGCAAGACCGCATCCACCGGCGCGGAGCTGCACCTCGGTCGCCGCATCGGCGCGATCGATGTGCGAGCGCACCAGGTGACGGACGACCGTGGCACGCGCTACCGGTTCACCAAACTGCTGCTCGCGACCGGCGGGACCCCGCGGCAGCTGCCGCTCAAGACCGATCAGATCATCTATTACCGCACGCTCGACGACTACCGCCGGCTGCGCCCGCTCGCGAGCCAGAGCGTGCGCTTCGGCGTGATCGGCGGCGGCTTTATCGGGAGCGAGGTCGCCGCGGCGCTCCGGATGCAGGGGCGCGACGTGGCGATGCTCATCCCCGAGGCGGGGGTCGGCGCCCGGGTGTTTCCGGCCGATTTGTCGGGCTTCCTTGTCGACTACTATCGGCAGAAGGGCGTGACCATGCGGATGGGGGAGGGGATGGCGGGGCTCGATCGGCGCGCGGGGTCGTGTCTCGTGCGTACCACCACCGGCGCCGAGCTGGTAGCCGAGGTCCTGGTGGCGGGACTGGGCATCACGCCGGCGGTGGAGCTGGCCGAGCAGGCGGGCCTGCCGGTGGACAACGGGGTTCTGGTGGACGAGTTCTGCCGCACCAGTCATCCGGACGTGTACGCCGCGGGGGACGTCGCCAACTTCGCCAATCCGGCGCTGGGCACCCGGCTGCGGGTGGAGCACGAAGACAACGCCAACACCATGGGGCGCACCGCCGGCTTCAACATGGCGGGTCGGGCGACCCGGTACGATCATCTGCCGTTTTTCTATTCGGACTTGTTCGACCTGGGCTACGAAGCGGTGGGGGAGCTGGACGCCCGGCTCGAGACGGTGGCGGACTGGAAGGAGCCCTTCCGGGAAGGCGTAGTCTATTACCTCAAGGACGGCCGGGTGCGGGGCGTACTCTTGTGGAACACGTGGGGGCAGGTGGACCACGCGCGGGCGCTCATCGCGGAGCGGGGCCCGTTCAAGCCGCCGGACCTTCAAGCGCAACGGGGAGCGGAGGGCGATGCGCCGGATCGCGTTGTGGGTCGGCGCGGCCTCGATCGCGATGGCGCAAGGCGGGCCGCGCGTCACGGGCCGCGTCGCGATGCTCGAGAAGAAGGGGAAGCCGTCTCCCGACCTGGGGGCCGCGGTGGTCTCCCTGGCGGGCGGGGGGGCGGGCGCCGCAGCGCACCCCGTCACGGTCGAGATCGCGATCAGCGACAAGGAATTCGTCCCCCGCGTCGTGGTGGTCCCCGTCGGCTCGACGGTGCGCTTCGCCAACCGCGATCCGTTCGACCACAACGTGTTCTCCGCGAGCGACTCGAACCAGTTCGACCTGGCGCAGTACGGGCGGGGGGAGATCCGGGCTCGGACGTTCGCGCACCCCGGGCTGGTGCGCGTGTTCTGCAACATCCACCCGCGCATGGTGGCCTTCGTGCAGGTGATGAGCGGCCGCCTGTTCACGCAGCCGGCCAGTGACGGCAGCTTCGTCATTTCCGACGTCCCGCCTGGCGCGTACACCCTGCACGTCTGGCACGAGCGGAGTCCCGAGGTGACGCGCGAGGTGCGGGTCCCGGCGCCGGGCGCCGTGGGAGTCGACGTGGAGCTGGACGCGCGCGGCTTCCGCTGGGTGCCGCACAAGAACAAGTACGGCGAGGACTACCCCACGAATGAGGGACTCGAGCGCTACTAGGCCGGCGCGGGTCGGCCTGGGCGCGA
>WNGC01006015.1_pt1 | contig 13069 bp, 10 predicted proteins | sample 5400051 | NCBI WGS metagenome assembly WNGC01 (sample SAMN13153368, study PRJNA577476) | soil metagenome | isolation source: 20 cm soil or saprolite under grassland replicate 2 | place: USA:California | collected 2016-06-15 | reverse complement strand
TTCGGCCGCGGGCAAGTACCTCACACAAATGGACTTACCTTTAGCCGCCAGGGAACCCTCCCCACCCGACCGCTCGCGCTGTGGCTTGCGCCTCGCGCGATATCATCCGGATACCCAGCCGATAAACCATTTTCAGGTTGCACCGGAGCCCCGGCCAACTAGGGCCAGGTTCGAGTTCGCTGCCCGCACTCATTGAGAGGAAATTCACCCCGTTATGTGACTGCTTGGCAGTCACAGTTGCATTGATAAGCTGCGTGCTGCGGATTGTCAAGAACAGAATGGCATTCGAGGCGCATTTTTTATTCGAATGCCTATGGGGAGCGTCTCTTGCCGTTCGGAAAGACCATGTGACGTGGTTCTTCCCCTTTCCGGCGGCAGTCTTCCATGTACAAGCGGAGATAGTTCTTCAAGACATAGTCGTGTTTCGTAAATCCCAGCTCCTCGGCCGCCCGATCGATCGCAGGCGAAGGCCCTTCCAGTTCCACAAAGGTCCCGATGGGCGTTTCGTCGAGTTCAATCAGAAGGCCATTGGCCCAGGCTTTCGAATCGGGAAGGCGAAAAGTCGTGCGGTACTTCTCATAACGGAACCAGCCGCTCATCCCCAGCCCTTCGAAAATTCTGGTGAGATTCCCGGGGTCAGTGACCTCGAGTTCAATCTCTTCTCGGATCTTGTATGACCCATAAGATGAGCTCTCCAAACCTGCGAGCGGGGTGTGCACCATTGGCTGCTTGAAGGTTAAAACCACGCGTTGTTTCGCTCCTGTGGTCTTTGCCTTCCCTCGAATTTCGGGCGTCTCCGTCCGAATGCGCAGCAATTGGCCATGCTTGGCAAGTCCACCCTGCGGCGTGTCGAAAATCACATTTTCTTCATGAACTTTGGAGCTTCCGGGGCCGCCGGGGCGCGCTCCGATGCGCTTCAAAGCGCGATGAAACGCGCGCACATCGCTGATCCTCAGCTTGATTTCAGTCTCTCTTGCCATTGGGTTGCTCACGCTCCGCCGCAGGCTGCTTTCTCCTGCCGCCGACTTCCGATAGTATAGCGAAGGCACCCGAATCATTCCGCGCGTCGCCCCACCCCGTCGCGCGCATCAACGATGGACTGTATTGCGGTCTTTGTTAAAGATGGACCGCACCGCGGTCCTCGACAAAAAAGAGACAGATGAACCCGGACGCCAACACCGCCACGCCAGCGCCAGCCCAGGAAACTTCAGCAAGTACAATTCTCAAGCCCCCGGTCGCCCGGCGCGAACCCGTGGAGCACGTTTTGCATGGCGACCGCCGCGTCGATCATTACGCCTGGCTTCGCCGCAAGGAAACCCCCGAAGTCATCGCCTATCTGAAGGCCGAAAACGCGTACACCGATGCCGTTCTCAAGCCGACCGAGGCATTCCAAGAAAAGCTTTATCAGGAAATGCTGGGCCGCATCCAGCAAACAGATCTTACCGTCCCCCACACGCTTCGCGGTTACCAATATTTCACGAAGACATTTGAAGGCCTGCAATACCCTCTGTATTTTCGCCAGCCCGGTACTGCATTCTTTGACGAGCAACTCCTCCTCGACTTAAACGCCCTCGCTGAAGGTCATTCCTTTTTCTCTGTGGAGTCCTTTGAAGTCAGCGATGACAATCACCTGTTGGCCTATTCAACCGATACTACGGGTTTCCGCCAATACGTGCTTCAAGTCAAAGATCTGCGTACCGGGACCACCTTTCCCAAGCAATTCGAACGCATCACTAGTGTCGCGTGGGCCTGCGACAATCGTACGCTGTTCTACACCGTCGAAGACGAAACGACCAAGCGCTCTCACCGGCTCTATCGGCATGTTCTGGGCTCCGCCGAACCGGACCCCTTGCTCTACGAGGAGACCGACGAGCGCTTTCGAATCGCGGTGGAACGTACGCGCAGCGGCGCTTTCCTACTTCTCACCATCGCTAGTCATACGGCCAGCGAAGTCCGCTTCTTGCGCGCCGATCGGCCCACCGGAGAATTTCGGCTCGTCGCTCCGCGCGAAGACAACCATGAATATTACGCGGATCATCATCCCGGTCCGCTCGCCGCGGCACATCCCGGGCTGGCACCTCATTCAAATGAGGGAGTGTTTTACATTCGCACGAATTCCGACGGGCGTACCTTCCGACTCATGACCGCCCCGGTGACCGACCCCCGCCGAGAATTCTGGCGCGAGATTATTCCCAATCGCCCGGAAGTCATGCTTGCTGCCGCAGAGGTTTTCCAGACTCACCTGGTGCTATTCGAACGCGAAGGCGGCCTCCCTTTTCTCCGCATCGTGGATTTGACCGCGGACGGCCCCAGCGCTCTCGCCGCGTCGCATCGCATCGAATTCGCCGAGCCCGCGTACAACGCTTCCATCGGTGAAAACCCGGAATTCGGCGCCTCCCATGTGCGATTCCAATATGAATCGTTCGTAACTCCTCGTTCCATTTTCGACTACGACGTTCGCACGCGTGAACGAAGCCTTCGGAAGCAGCAACCCGTGCTCGGCGGCTACGATCCTGCCCAATACGTTAGCGAGCGTTTGCATGCCACGGCTCCGGACGGCACCCGCGTGCCTATTTCCATCGTGCACCGCCGCGATACGCGGCGCGATGGCTCTGCCCCGCTACTTCTCTATGGTTACGGCAGCTACGGAATCTCAGTGCCGGTCAATTTCAATTCGAATCGGCTCAGCTTGCTGGACCGCGGCGTGATCTACGCCGTCGCTCACATCCGCGGCGGCGGAGAGCTCGGAAAACCGTGGCACGACGCCGGCCGCCTGAAACAAAAACGTAATACGTTCACGGACTTCATCGCCGCTGCCGAACACCTGATTGCGCAACGCTACACGGCGCCGGAGAAACTCGGCATTGAGGGCGGCAGCGCCGGCGGCCTTCTTATGGGTGCCGTGGCGAACATGCGCCCCGATCTTTTTCGCATGGTCATCAGCCATGTGCCCTTCGTCGACGTGTTGAATACCATGCTCGACGCGTCTCTCCCGCTGACCGTCAGCGAATACGAGGAATGGGGCAATCCGCAAATCGCGGAAGAATATTTCTGCATGAAGTCGTATTGTCCCTACACCAACCTGGAGCGGAAGGCTTACCCTGCGATATTGGCAAAAACGGGGCTGAATGACAGCCAGGTGATGTACTGGGAACCCGCGAAATACGTTGCGAAAATGCGCACATTGAAAACCGATTCGAATCCGCTGCTGCTCAAAATCAACATGGGTGCGGGACACGGCGGCGCTTCCGGCCGCTATGACTATTTGCGCGAGATTGCCCTGGATTATGGTTTCTTCCTGACGCATCTAGGCATCAAGGAATGATCGGCTCACCGCCGGTCCGCCGGGCGGAGATTGTCTTTGTAGTGGCGCCGCATGCTGCGCCACTACAGGCAGGGCGTAAACATAGAGAACGGTGTAACTAAGACTGATGATTGACGAATGAGCGAGCCTACAACACCACTGATGCAGCAGTATCACGCCATCAAGGCGCGCTACCCGCACGCCCTGCTGCTCTTCCGTCTTGGCGATTTCTACGAACTATTTTACGAAGACGCGATCATCGCCGCGCGCGAGCTTCAAATCACTCTCACCTCGCGCAACCGCGAGAAGGGCCAGCCTATTCCCATGTGTGGCGTTCCGTACCACGCCGCCGAAGGCTACATCGCGCGCCTGATTCGCGCCGGCTTCAAGATCGCGATCTGCGATCAGATGGAACTGCCCGGTCTGGGCAAAAAGCTCGTGCGCCGCGAGGTGGTGCGTGTCATAACGCCGGGTACGGCTACTGATGGTGCACTTCTTGACGCCCGCGAAAACAATTTCCTCGCGTCCGTCGCCAAACATGCCTGTGGTTCACCCATCGGCCTCGCTTTCGTCGATCTTTCCACCGGAGAATTTCAGGCCACCGAATTCTCCGGCGCCCGCGCCGATGACGCTCTTCGCGACGAACTTCAGTTGCTGCGACCGCGGGAAACTCTACTTCCCCGGCCGCAACAGCTTTTCGAAACTGCAAAGACATCGCTCCTGGAAGGTGTTGGTGGCGTGGAATCCCGCCTCGAAGACTGGGTCTTCCAGCGCGACTACGCCGAACGCATCCTTCGCGAACAGTTTGGCGTTGCCGAACTCACGGGTTTCGGCCTCGACGAGCACCCGCAAGCGCTGGCCGCCTCCGGCGCCATCGTTCACTATCTCCGAGAAAACGCCGCGCGCGGCGACCGCTCTGCGGCCACCAATGAAAACGTGGGTGCCTCCAGCGTCGAAGCATTGCGGCATCTCGACCGCGTCCGCTACTACGAGCAACACCATGCTCTCGTACTCGATCCCGTGTCGGTACGCAACCTGGAGCTACTCGCGCCCATCTTCACTGAGGAAGCCGGCCGCACGACTGGCCCTGCTACTCTGATTGCCGTGCTGGACGCCACCGTGACCGGCATGGGCGCGCGACTTCTGCGCTCCTGGATGCTCCGCCCGCTCATCGATAGCGAGGCCATCGACGCCCGCCTCAATGCCGTCGGACACCTCGTCCAACAAACCGTCGTGCGCGGCGAAATCCGCAAGGAACTCAAAGGCATCCTCGATCTCGAGCGGCTCACCAGCCGCATCACGCTGGGACTTGCGACTCCGCGTGAGCTCGTGGTGCTGCGCAAGTCGCTTGTACAGTTACCGGTGCTGAGAAATTTCCTTACGCCGCCCCCCGCCGGCGGAAGCGAACTTCTTCGTCACCTCCATCAGGAAATCGACGAACTCGCCGACGTCCGCGATCGGCTCGAACGCGCCATCGCCGACGAGCCGCCCGCCCTGGCCACCGATCCCGGCATGATCCGCAGCGGTTACCATGCCGAGCTGGATGAACTTCGCGACCTCAGCCAGCACAGCAAGCAGATCATCGCCGCCATGGAAGAGCGCGAGCGCAAACGCACGGGCATCGGCTCGCTAAAGATTCGCTTCAATCAAATCTTTGGCTACTACATTGAAATTTCGAAAGCCAACCTGCATCTCGCCCCGGCGGACTACGAGCGCAAACAAACGTTAGTCAACGCCGAGCGGTTTACTTCATCCGAGCTGAAAGAATACGAGCGGAAGATCCTCGCCGCCGATGAGCGCATCCTGGAGATCGAGCGCCAGCTTTTTGTCGATGTGCGTTCATCCGTGGCCGCCAAAGCCGCGCGCTTGCGCCGTACCGCCGCGGCGGTCGCACAGCTGGACGTTCTCACCGCGTTCGCAAAACTGGCCGCCGATCGCGGCTATTCCCGCCCCGAGTTCAACTCCACCGGCGAACTCCTCATCATCGGCGGGCGCCATCCCGTGATCGAAGAGCTGCTGCGCCAAAAAGGCGAGCGCTTCGTTCCCAACGATCTTTGCTTCGAGCACGGGCGGCAGCAGCTTCTGCTCATCACTGGCCCAAACATGGGTGGCAAGTCCACCTATCTTCGCCAGTCCGCCCTAATCGTCCTGATGGCGCAGATGGGCTCTTTCGTTCCCGCGCGCCAGGCGAAGTTGCCCATCACCGACCGCATCTTCACGCGCATCGGTGCGAGCGACAATCTCGCCCGCGGGCGCTCGACCTTCCTCGTCGAAATGAGCGAAGTCGCCGCCATCCTGAATTCCGCCACTCCCGCGAGTCTCGTGCTCCTCGATGAAGTCGGCCGCGGCACCTCCACGTTCGATGGCCTCTCCATCGCTTGGGCCGTCATCGAGCACCTCCAGAAGCACACTCGCGCCGCGGACAAGAGCTACGGCATCGAAGTTGCCCGCCTCGCCGGGCTCCCTCGCAGCGTGATTGAACGCGCCCGCGAAGTCCTAAAAAGGCATGAACAGAGCGAACACGAACTCAGCGAGACGCTTTCTCCCGGCGCCTCCCACCTCGCCAACAAGAACGGCAATCAGCAGGTGCTCTTCACTGCGCTTGATCGCGAGGTGTTAGAGAAATTGCGCGGCGCCGACCTCGACCAGTTGAGGCCACTCGACGCACTCAATCTCCTCGCCGAGCTGAAGAAACAAATCTCATGAACGAAAAACCCATGCTTGTTCTCGGCACGATGTCCGGAACATCCGCCGATGGCATTGATGTTGCCCTCGCGCGCATCTCCGGCGCGCCGCCGAATCTGAACGCCAAGCTGCTCGGCCACACCTCCGTCAAATTTGCTCCCGCCCTTCGCAAGGAAATTCTTCGCGTCGCCGAACAGCACCCCATCACCGCGGGCACTCTCAGCCAATTAAATTTTCGATTGGGAGAACTCTTTGCCGACGCCGCTCTCGCCGCTTCCCGCAAGTTCAGGATTGCACCAAAGAAAATCGCCCTCATTGGCAGCCACGGCCAGACGATTTTCCACCAAGGCAAGCCCATCAACTATTTAGGCCATACCACCGCCTCGACGTTGCAAATCGGCGAGTCGGCCATCATTGCCGCGCGAACCGGCGTTACCACCGTCGGCGATTTTCGCCCTGCCGACATCGCTCTCGGCGGCCAGGGAGCGCCTCTCGTTCCCTATGTGGACTATCTTCTTTATCGCCACCCGAAACTTGGCCGTGTTTCGCTCAATCTCGGTGGCATCGCCAACCTCACAGTCCTTCCTCGTGCGGCCAAGCCCCATCAAGTCTTCGCCTTCGACACCGGCCCCGCCAACATGCTCATCGACGCCCTCGTCTCGCATTTCACGCACGGCCGCCTGCGTTTTGACGAAAACGCCCGCCTCGCTTCTCAGGGCCGCAGTGTACCAGCGCTGCTCGACGATCTTTTGCGCGATCCCTATCTGAAGCTTGCACCGCCCAAATCCACCGGTCGCGAATGCTACGGCCACGCCTACCTGAAAAAACTCCTCGCCCTCGGCCGACGCTATCGCGCCAAGCCAAACGACCTCATCCGCGCAGCCACAATCTTCACCGCACTCTCGGTCGTCGATGCCCTGAACCGTTTCGTCGCGCCCAAAACGAAGATTCAGCAATTCATCGTTTCTGGCGGTGGCGCGCACAATCCGCTGATCCTCGCCCAGCTCTCCGCCGCCCTTCCCGGCATCGAAGTTCTGCCCTCTTCGCGTCTCGGCATTCCCGAAAGCGCCAAGGAAGCCTTTGCCTTCGCCCTTCTCGCCTACGAGACATTTCACCAGCGCCCCGCGAATCTGCCGTCCGCAACCGGCGCCCGTGGTCCCGCAATCCTCGGTAAAATATCCTATGCTCCGCCGCGCTAATTACCCTTCGTCAAATTTTCGTCTTTTCGTTGCCTCTTTACTTCCTTACGTCCTTGCTTCCTTTTGTCTCGCCTCATGTTCACATTCATCTCACAGCGATCCCTCTTCTCTCACCTTCCTCATCGAATCCAGCCCCACCAATCTCGACCCGCGCTTTGCCACCGATTCGCAATCCCAGCGCATCGATGGACTCCTCTTCAGCGGCCTGCTGGAGCGCGACAATCAGATGAATTTTCACGGTGATGTTGCCGAATCCTGGTCGACTCCCGACCCGCTCACCTACGTCTTCCATATGCGGCGCGGCATTCGCTTCCACGATGGCCGCGCACTAACCTCCGCCGACGTCAAGGCGACTTTCGACTTCATCATGAATCCCGCCAATAAATCCCCGAAACAGGGAGCCCTTCGCATGGTCACCTCCGTCGAAATTCCCGACGACGCCACGGTCATCTTTCATCTCAGACAGGCATACGCTTCCTTCAGCGCGAATCTCATTCCGAGCGCCATCGGCATCGTTCCTGCAAACGCCGGCGCCGATTTTTCCCGCCACCCCGTCGGCTCCGGTCCGTTTCGATTCGTTCGGCAATCGCAGGACGAAGAGGTTGTCCTGGAGCGAAATTCTGAATACTTCCGTGATGCGCCGCAGGTTGCGGGCGTGCGATTCCGCGTCGTCCCCGACGGCGTCGTTCGCGCGCTCGAACTGCGCAAAGGCTCTGCCGATCTGGAGATGAGTTCCCTTTCTCCGGATATCATTCCCGTTCTTGCGCGCCAGCCCGATCTTGCAGTGACCGACCGCCCCGGCACGAATTTCACCTATCTCGGTTTCAATCTCGAAGATCCTATCTTGGCCCATCGAGAAATTCGCCAAGCGCTTGCACTCGCGACCGACCGCGAAGCGCTCATCCGCTATCTCCTCCATGGGCAAGCAAAGCTCGCCGCGGGCGCGCTGCCTCCAGTTCACTGGGCCGCCGATCCGAATGTCCTGCAGTATCCTTACACTCCCGCTCGCGCCGAACAGGTTCTCGACGCTGCGGGCTTCCCTCGAAAACGGGATGGCGTGCGCCTGCGCCTCACTCTGAAATGCTCTACCGAGGAACAAGCCCGACTCATCGGCGCGGCTCTTCAGGAGCAATGGCGGCGCGCCGGCATCGAACTGGAACTTCGGCCGCTCGAGCTCGCCACGCTGTTCTCCGACGTCGCAAAGGGAAATTTCCAGATCACCTACCAGCGCTGGGTCGGCGCCAACACCGATCCCGATTTTTTTGAATACGCTTTCTCGTCGAAGCGCTTTCCGCCCGACGGCGCCAATCGCGGACACTATCGCAACGCGCACATCGACGCACTCACGGACCAGATTCGCGTGGAGATGAATCAGGAAAAAAGGAAGGAACTATGCAGTGAAGTTCAGAAAACTCTCGCGGAAGATCTTCCTTACTTGCCCATGTGGTTCAACGACGTCGTTTCCGTCCATCGCCGCTCGCTCGGCGCTCTCGATCTTCCCTCCACCGGCAACTACAATTTTCTTGCGACTCTTCATCCGGGCGGGAATTAATTAGCGAGCACGCCTCGCGCCTTCAAGTTAGGTTCTACTCCAGCGCCTTCTCAATCTCCGCCACCGGAATGGCCCCTTCCCTGCCGATCCTCCAGGTGTCGCCATTCAATTCCACGATGGTCGAAGCCTGCGTCCCGCCCGTTTCTCCCGTGTCCAGCACAAGAGGCACCCGCGAGCCGAGTTGCTTCATTACTTGTTCTGCGTTCGAACACGAAGGAAAGCCGGAAATGTTCGCGCTCGTTCCCGTGACCGGGCCTTCGAATTCATCGATCAATCGCCGCACCACTGCGCTATTCGGCCAGCGCAAGGCGATGCGGCCTGTGCCTGCGGTCACTTTGAGCGGGATGCGCTGCGCGGCGTTCACCACCAGCGTCAACCCGCCCGGCCAGAACGCCTGGGCGAGCCCCAAAAATTTCCGCGGCGCTTCGCGCGCGAGCAGAATGGCTTGTTCGATCGAATTCACGAGGATAGGCAGCGCCCTCGTTTCCGGGCGCCCTTTCACACGATAGATTTCATCCACAGCGGCAAGATTGAAGGGGTCGGCCGCCAGTCCGTAGAAAGTGTCCGTGGGAATGGCAATCACACCCCCGCGCGTCAGAAAACCTGCTGCATACCGCAGCAGGTCCGCCTCTGGGAATTGCGCATTTACGCGCAGCAGCTCAGCCGGCAATTTTTTGGCCTTTGGCGAAGTCGTAGCGCCACCCCTGCAGCGCCCCGCCAGCGCTGCCCTTAATTGGGCGACGCTACCATACCCCCCTCGACCCACGCAATAAGAGCTTGCTGGCGAACCTCTCCAGCAGCAAAAGCGGGCCGCAAAATGACAAACACGGTGTGGGATTGTCTGTTTCCGGTAAGCCAATCCTGTAGCTAAATGGCCACCAACGTGAGAGGGGAAGCCGAAAGGCGCGGGGGACGTTTCCGATTGCTCGACATACGCCCGGAATGTTTCGGGCGCGAACGGTACTTCTACAAGTGGATTGTTTTTCGGGACCTATCTGATGCGTATGCGCTGAATGCGACATAAATCAATCAGCTCTTGGTGCATAGTTATGGCTACCGCGATTCCGAAGGCGGACATTTAGAATTTGGAGGACTACAACATGCACCTTTCACATCGTTACATCGCTGCGCTGTTCCTGACCGCTGCTCTGGTGGCGCCAGTGGCAATTATGGCCGCTCCTGCACCTCAAGAGGCCCGCGTTCAGCTCCGAGTCTACGATAAACAACACAAGGACTATCACAACTGGGATGACAACGAAAACCGCGCCTGGGGCCAGTACCTTGCGCAAAACCACAGGAATTCTCGCGAATTCTCGAAGGTGAGCAAGAGGGAACAGTCGAAATACTGGAATTATCGCCACACCCATTCAGACAGCAACGTGTAAAGTCACCACATGAGACGAGGAAACATAAGACCGCAAAAAATACGTCTCGTCCGTAACGGTACGAACGGGACGCCGGAGTGGTGCCACTTCGTTAGTTCCGCAAAAACCACCGGCGAAGGATACTCCTGCTCGCCGCGTGGACCCGACGAATCGTGCCATTGAAATTTACATGAAACGGCTAACGAATCAGTGATTGAAGAATCGTTCAGTTCGCCGATCCTCCGGCACTGACCGGTGCAATATCTGACTTCATCCCCAGGGCTTTTAAATATCCCTGATTCACGCGGCACTTTTGCGGGCGGACATTCTCGAGCAACTCTGCGAAAACACGGGCGATCGTTTGCTGTTCAGGGCGGGCCTTCAGCCGTTCTTCCGCGCGCCCAGTGCCGCGCGGAAGCTTTGCGAACTCCACAATCTTTCCCCAATCGGAAGGTGGGATAATGCTGACGACCGCCGACGGCTTTTCCATCTTCTTATACGGCCAGAAAGCCCATCCGATGCTGTTTTTTTCAAGCGCTTTCACGAATTGCGCGATCCACTCATCGGTATTCTCCCCGGACTCGCCCATCCAGATTGGCACGTCATAACGCTCGCGAAAATCAATGTATTGCCGTAGCACGCTTTCATCAGGCGCCGTCCAATACTTGTGGAACGTGTATGTCACGTTCGCATCGAAGGGTTTTCCGAAGACCGAAAAGTTCCCGTCCCACTGCGCGCCACCGAGAAAGAGAATATGGTGAGCGTCAACCTTTCGTATTTCGCCCGCCAACTTCTTGTAGAGCGGCTCAAGCGAAGAATTCAAAGCTGCCAGCTTAAGGAAATGCGGGATCGGCTCATTCAGCAGGTCATAACCGAGCACGGCCGGCGCATCGCGATAGTGCGTCGCCAGGCGCCGCCAGATGGCGATCAGGTGTTCTTGCTCTTGTGGACTCTGGTATAGCCAAGGATATCCCGCGCTGTCATCTATGTTCGTGCCCGTCTGTCCGCCCGGCGCGGCATGCAGGTCAAGAATCACATACATGTTTTCCGCACGGCTCCAGACGATCAACCGGTCCAGCAGCTGGAAACCTTCCGCGTCGTCGCTCTCAAACAGGCTGTAATGCAAAGGAACTCGAATGGCGTTGAAGCCGGCCCGATGCAGGAGCGCGATGTCCTCACGCGTGACGTAGTTCTCGCGGTACTTCTGCCAGAATGCGGCCGACCCTTCAGGCCCCAGGAGTTCCAACACCAACGCGCGGATCTCACTAGGAGATTGCGGGCCGCCTTGGAACAGCCACATGTAACCCTCTGGCACCAACCAATTGCCCAGATTTGTTGCGCGAAGAACGAGCGGTTTACCAGCGGCATCGACGATCTGTTTGTGGTCGGTGTGTGCAAACTGCGCGCTTCCTTGGGAACTCAATGCCAGAAGAAGAAGCGGCAACTGTAGAAGTCTGAATTTGAACATGATTCTCTCCGGCGGAAAGCCTACACCAAACTCGCTGCTGCTAGCGGTTTGGATGTTCGCCATGACCCGATTTGCGTCTGGCGGAGGTCCTTTTGATCGTCGGGCATTGGCGCAAGATCGCGAGCGCCCTCTTAAAGAGTTCTGACAGCAATGACGGTCACGTTCGGATCGGGTGGTTGCTGTGGCAGGTCAATCTGGAGCCGGCGTTCTGTCTGTCGAAATTTCAATGATTGCCCTCCTGCGAGCAAGTGCGCCGACATCACCTTCGTGTCCAGCCCCGATATCTCCAATGGCGACGACGGCCAATCGAAGATGTGGAGGAAGAGTCTCCCGCGTTTTGCCGTGGTTCGAACAGATTTCATGTTTTGCACTGGTCCGTAGGTCGTCCCGTATATGGATTCGCCGTTAACCGCGAGCCAATCGCCGATGGCGCGGAGACGCTGCTGAAATTCCGGCTGAATCAAGCCATCGGATTGCGGTCCGACGTTCAGCAGGAAGTTCCCGCCCCGGCTTGCGACTTCCACGGGGCTCCGAATGAGAAGCTCCGCCGGCTCATATTCACGATCGTTCGCGTTAGATGCCCACGTCTTGTTTATGGTCATGCAGGTTTCCCACAACTGAAAGTCTTCTGGCGGCGGAGTCAACTCCTTCGATTCTTTTTGAACGCTGGTATCGGTCGCCGCAAAAGCCACGCCCTTCGTCGGGATCGCATTAGGGATGAACTGTTCCGGCGTTTGATAGTTTCCCGGCACGCCAATTCGGTCGTTCACCAAAGTGGCAGGCTGCAGTTTCTGGATCAGTTCAAGGCCTTCCCATAGGGAGTATTCGTGATCTTGTAGTCTGTGTAGGAAGTGTCGAACATGCAAAAACCATCGTGGTGTTTGGTCGTGAACACCATGTATTCCCGTCCTGCGGCCCGAGCCAAATCAATGAGAGTATGCGCGTCGAACTTTGATGGATCAAACCGCCTTGGCAACTCGCGATACTCCGCCTCGCTGATGCCCGCTGGTGTGAGTGTCATTATGGGCCAGGAGGCCTCCACGCTGGCCAGCGCGTATGGTCCCCCAGTGGATGAGCATGCCAAATTTGGCATCGCGGTACCAGCGTGTCCGGTCGTTGGCCAAGCCAGAGCGCAATCCCAGACTAGGCATAAATGGAAGTGACGACCCTGCAAGCGCAAGTCTTATGAAGTCGCGTCGAGAAGGCGAACAAGCACTCACGAGGGCTGAAATGCTATCACGACACCTGCTCGCGCAAAAACATTGGGGATCTCCGCGGCGCTCCATGTCTTTTCCTCGTCTGCACACGAGAGGCCAGGGAATGACTACTTCTCGGATGCGGACTTCCGGCCCGGAATAGTTTCCAAGTAGCGCACTCGGAAGTATCCCGGCTGTCCGTATGTCGCGCTTATTGGAAAAACGAACCGGCAACAGAAACATCCCAGGGTTAGCGTCCCCAGCCAGAAGTTTGCTACCCTCCACGGTAATGGCTACGCCC
>WNGC01001815.1_pt1 | contig 13070 bp, 7 predicted proteins | sample 5400051 | NCBI WGS metagenome assembly WNGC01 (sample SAMN13153368, study PRJNA577476) | soil metagenome | isolation source: 20 cm soil or saprolite under grassland replicate 2 | place: USA:California | collected 2016-06-15 | reverse complement strand
GTCCGAAAAGCGCGCGACAACGCGTAGTTGGACAGGATCACATGTGCGGCGATGGCGCTCATCGCTGGAGCGCGCCGCGGAACCGGCCAGTACGGCGATAGGTGATCGCCAGAACCAGGGCACAGACGAGGGCCGCGCCGCACGACTGGCTCACGCCCGCACCGATGGCGCCATGGGTGCGCGCGAGCGGGATTCCCGTGACTACGGTCGCCGCCACGCCGGCCGCCCACGCGGCAACGATTGCCCAGGGAAAGCTACGCGTCACGAGGTACTGCGACAGGATGCTGACGATCGAGTAGGCGATGACGCTTGGCAGCAGGCCCCAGAGCGCCGGCGCCGAGCCTGTAAAACCCTGGCCGAACACCAGCGGCAGGATGATGGGTGCCGTCACGGCCGCCGTCACGCACAGCGCCAGCATGCTGGCGGTCGTCAGAATGGCGGTGCGCCTAACATGCGGCCACAGGTCCTCATCCCGGCGCACGAGAAAGGGGTACAGGACCAAGCCTATCGAGCCCGGGACGATCAGAAGCACGTCAACCACCTGTGATGCGATCGAATACTGACCCACTTCTATCGGTGTGCCCGCTGCAATCAACAGGCTCGCCCCGGAGCGCTGCAGAAGGTAGCCGAACACGAGCGCGAGGTAGGCTCGCGAGGAAAAACCAACGCCCAACCGGACCAGCTCGGGCGAGAAACGCATCGCTCCGCGCGATTGTACGGCGATGGCCAGCGATAAGCCCAGTGCAGTGGCTGTCGCCGCAACGGCGGATGCGAACGCGAACTGCTCCACCGAGCCGCGCAAGCTTCCGCAGGCCACGATTGCCACCGAGGTTACGAGCGCGTTGACCACCTGCCAGACATTGAGCGCCGCAAAGCGCTCCGCGGCGACCAGCAGGCTTGTGGCCAGACTCCACAGCAGCGTGGCGGCACCGATCGCACAGACCGCCCATAACATGGCGCGCGGCACCGCGATGGCGCCAGCCAGGCGCGCTCCCCACACGATCACGAGGCAGGCGCTGAGCACCGCCAGTGCAGCGGCCAGCGAGGCACTGTTCACCAAGAGCGGCCGGATCCTGGCCCGATCCTGGGCGCCTAGGAACACGTTGCTCGAGGTCAGCCCCAGAGTCGACACCTGAGCGATGATCGCCGCCGCGGTGGTAACGGCGAAGTACTGTCCGCGCCCACTGGGGCCGAGTGCCCGGGCGGTGACGATGCCGGTGACAAGACCGCCGGCCAGCACGCACAGGCGCGACGCCATCGTGCCCCACATGCTGCTGGCCCGCGGCGTCTCTGCGGTCACTGCGGCGCCACGCTGGAGCGGGCCTTGGTGGCGCAGATAAGGAGGTACCATCCCCCGAAACCCAGCCAGCGCTCCAGCGCGCTGCGCGGCACGATCGCGAGCAACTGCGCCAGCGGTGGCGGAAAGTGGCTCGCTTCGACGCAATACGTACTGATGGCTACCGCCTCGAAGCCGGCGAACAGGCGCCGCGCCTGGCGGCGCGAGTAAACTTTCACCAGTGGCAGCGCGTCGTTGCCAGCGCTCCGATATTCGATCTCAGACAGCAGGCGGCGTTTGCCTTTGCGCAGCAGGCCGAGGCGCACGATCCCGCGATACAGGATGGTCCATAACCAATAGAACCATGAATCCCGGTGATACAGGCCGATCAGCGCCGTGCCGCCCGGCCGCAGCACCCGTAGCACCTCTTGGACTGCCACCGCGGTGCCAGGCGTGTGGTGCAGCACACCGAAGGAATAGACGAGATCGAAGCTGCAGTCCGGCCACGGATTGCGTTCGGCGTCACCCAACCGGGCCTGGGTCTGCAGGCCGTGAAACGCCAGATGGCGCCGTGTGTGGCGCAGATGCTCCGCCGACAGATCGAGCGCGTGCATGTGCGCGCCTGCCGCGGCAAAGCTGAGGTGGTCGCTGCCAAGGCCGACACCGATCTCCAGGACGTCGGCGCCACGCCAGCGGCCGGCATTCATCACCTCTGGCAGCCACGGAGCATAGACACCGTAGCGGTGGCTGCGCACCGATTCATACCATTCGGCCGATTCGGGCGTCACCGGCGCCGCGGTCACCGCACCGCACGGATCGGTGTCCCACTGCTTGCGCGCCTCGAGCTTATCGTCCAACGCTGCCACCGCTGCCGCTCTCCTGCATGAGTTCGATCGTGGTATTCAACGACAAGTCCGCGATCGGGCCCACGGCCCGGCATGCGAGCCGCACCGCGGGGACCACCACTCCATATGAAGGCGCAATCCGACCCTGCTCCTCCCTGATCTGCCAGTCGCCCCGGCAGTCCCAGCTGATGCGGAGCTGCCGCCCCGAGTCATGGCTGCACCGCGCCTTCTGTTGCGTCAGCTCGATGAGCGTCCAGCCTGCTGCCAGCTGCAGCGGAATACTCACGGAATGGTTTCCGGAGCCCCTGAACGTGTCGGCGATGCGCAGTAATGCGCCATCCCGGCGCAATTCTATCCGACGCCACGGCACCGCCGGCTCGCGCAGCCGGCGGTAACCCGTGTGGCCGCCCTCGAACACCAGGTGGTCGCCGTGCAGCCGTACCCGCGGCTCGAGTGGCTGCGCATCGTCGTGCAGTAGCCACAGCAGATCCGGGCTCACGAAGCGATTGATTTCCTCGCCATCGATCTGCGGAGTGTTGTGCGCCGCGGTGGCACGAAAGTGATTGCGCTCCTCGAACGAGGCCGTATACACAAAACAGCCCGCATCCGACACGACCCGGACGTCTCCCAGCGTCGCCTCGAACGACAGTGCGTCGTTGTGTCCATGGCCACCGCGACCGCCCAGGCCTACCGGGCCGCAATCGATGAACACTTGCCCAGTACCTGCGCGCAACACGTAGGCGCCACCGTTCGGGAACGCGTCCACGCGGGTCGGGCGCAACGGCACCCCCGTAGCGGCTGTGCTTGCCACACCGTACAGCCAGAATGCTTCATCCCAGCCGCCGTGGCTCTGGGCAGCCAGTTCCTGGTCACCCAGAAACACGGCGGTGCAGGCGACCAGGTGTCGATGGTCGTTCACCGGTCCAACACCTAGCGGCAGCGCGCGCGCATCGTCCGCGTCGCCCCACAGCGGTGCACTGCCGTCTGCGCGCGTGTACGCGGCGCTGAAGCGGGCAGCGGCGGCCAGGCGCTCTCGGTAAAGAGCACTGACCGGCAGGCCCCGGTGCGCGGCATGAATCGCCGCGAGCAGGAACAGTTCCGACACCAGACGATGGTAGGCCGCGGAGGCTTCGAAGTCGACGCCGTCCTCGAGTATCTGCACGGCGATCTCGCGTTCGAGATCCGCGTGCGCGCTGCGCAACCAACGGTCGGCTTCGGTTCCGCCGAAGAACGCTCCGGCCAACACCAGCGCAGCGCAGTCGGCCGTGAAGTGATTACCGTTGACATCGGCACGCTCGATGTGACGCGCGACGAACTGCCCATGTTGGTACAGGCTGCAGAGAAACCGCGCCCTGAAGTCAGGATCGGCCCAGGCGCCGCTGCCGGCGAACACGCGGAAAAGCCATATCCAGGTGAAAATTCGCATCGCTGGTTCCATCGCCAGCGCCCAGTTGACAGTCTGACCCACCGGATTTGCATTCAGCCACTGCTCGAAGACACCGCGGGCGCCGGCGGCGAAGCGCTCCTCGGCCGTGATGAGGTAGGCTTGTCCGACCGGCAGCAGCCACTGTAACCGCGACAGCTCCCAGGGAACCTTGACGTCGCTCGGCCGAATCGCGTTGATGATCTCGATGTCGCGGAAATAACGCGATTGCCAGCGCGCACCGCTCTTGAAATCTACGTCCCAGCAAATCTGCTGCCCGAGCGAGGTCACACCGGATCCCAACAGGTCCACTTCATGGCGCAGCGCGCGCTCGGCACGCTCGATGAGCACCGCCGGAGTCCCGGGTGCCAGCGCCTCGAGGTCAGCAGCGTTCACGCGAGCGCTGGCAACAGGCCACGGCTGTTGCGCCAGCCGGTGCCACAGGACCACCAGCGACGGATCGCCCGTTTTCGCACACAGGGTTGCCGCGCTGAACGAGCGCCCGCGGTACGGCTGGGCAAAGCGATCAAGCTCCCGGCGCACCTCGGCCGCGACGCGGCGCAGAACGTATCCGGGCGGCTTCTTCAGTAGACGAAGGGCCCGCAATCCCCATGCGCTCATGCCGCGGCCGCGGTGCGTGACCGCCCGTCGATCCAGTAGCCGTACCAGGCGGTGAGGTTGAACAGCGTCCAGATGTACAGACTGTTGTCGCGCCTGCCGGCGCGGTGTTCGGCACACAGGCGGCTGATGTAGCCGCGATTGAGCCAGCCACGATCGAGCAGGCGGCTGGCGAGCAGCTCGCCCTCGACCCGCCTGCCGAAGTCGCCGCGCAGCCACTGCGTCATCGGCGCACCGAAGCCCATCTTGCGGCGGTGGATGATCTCATCCGGGATGAGTCCGCTTACGGCTTTTTTGAGCAGGTGCTTCGCCACCCCGCCGCGGATCTTATCGCGCATCGGGATGTCCATGGTGAACTCGACCAGCTCGTGATCGAGGAACGGCACGCGCGCTTCGATCGAAGTCGACATGCCGATCTTGTCCACGCGCATGAGCAACAATTCCGGCAAACGTAATTTGAATTCGTTGTAGATCATGCGGGTAAGCACATCCTGGCCGGGATGCGCCGCATCGAACGGACCGAGAAATGAGCGCACGATGTTGAACGAGTCCGGTCGCAGGTACGACTCGGGCAACAGGCCGCAATCGACGACCCGCGACGGCGCCGAGCCGTCCGGCAGGCTCCCGGGGTTCAACAGCTGGCGCTTCAGGGTATCCCAGAACACCATGGCGCCGCTCCAGAAGTGCTCGCGGTCGCGCGCGGCCCGGTCGACGATATCTGCGTAGATCCCGAGCGACGGTCGCAGGCGCGCCAGCGCGGCAACACCGTGGGCCGTGGCCCGCTGCAGCGTAACCGGCAGTCGCCGGAACGGCGTCCAGTACCGCCGGTGCAGCTCCAGGTAGTCCATGTAACTCTGGTACCCGCAGAACTGCTCGTCCGAGCCCTCCCCAACCTGTATGACGGTCGTGCCGTTGTCGCGGGCGAGCTTCGAGACAAAGTACAGCGGTATGCACACCCAGTCGGCGATGGGCTCGTCCTGTGAATGGATCAGCCGGTCCAAATAACCCTGCATGTCGCGTTCATCGATAAGCACCGTATGGTGATTGGTGCCGAAGCGCCGCGCCACCAGCTCGGCGTACTCGAGTTCGTTCAGGTGCGTGTGGTCGCGAAATCCAACCGTGAAGGTGTCGACCGGTCGGTTCATGAACTGAGCCATCAGCGCGACGTTGGTCGAGGAATCGATGCCGCCCGACAGAAACACGCCGAACGGGACGTCCGAGATCATGCGCCGTTCGACCGCATCACGCAGGCGTTGCCTGATCCCGTCAACGTAGTAACTCTCGCGCTCGGCCGCATCGAGACCGCTCACGGCCGCCGTGGGAATTCCCTTGCCGGGGATCGCATCCCAGTAGCGGGGCGCCACCACTGCGCCCACCGAGTCAACCTGGAGCATGTAGCCCGCCGGTAGCTTGTAGACCCCGCGGAACATGGTCATGGGCGCCGGCGTGGTGAGAAACGACAGGTAGTGGCACAGGGCCAGCGGATCGACATCGCGCTCGAGCCACGGCAGCTCGAGCAGCGCCTTGATCTCGGATGCAAATGCGATGCAACCCGGACCCCACGCCATGTACAGGGGCTTGACGCCGATGCGATCGCGCACCAGGGTAAGCCGGCGATTGCGCACGTCCCACAGGCCGAACGCGTAGTCGCCGGCAATGCGCCGCGCGAGCTCCTTCGCTCCCCACTGCTCGTAGCCGTGCACCAGCACCTCGGTATCCGAGTGATCGGTACGGAAGCGATGCCCGGCATCAATCAGCTCGCGCCGCAGGGCGAGGTGATTGTAGATCTCGCCGTTGAAGGTGACCCACACCGAGCCATCCTCGTTGGACATCGGCTGCGCCGCGCTGCTGCTAAGATCGATGATCGACAGGCGGCGGTGCGCGAGCACGGTGCGGCCGTCCGCCGATCGCCACAGGCCCTCCCCGTCCGGGCCGCGGTGCTGCATGGTGTCCCGCGCGCGGATGACCAGCGCGTCGCTCGGCGGCTCACCCCCGCCGTACTGGACGAGTCCGAAGATTCCGCACATGAGTCAGTGCCTCGGCGGGTCCTGCGCCCAACCGCCCGCCGGCGCGCATTCAAACAAGTGGTACCAGCCAAGAGCTGCGCCGCAGGCGTTCAACACCGCCCCGTCAGGGTGCAGGTGCCGACCGAGCAGCGGCAGATAGCGCTGCACAAAGCCGCGCTTGTGATAGCGCACGACCGCGAAGCCGCTGTCACGCAGCAGGCGCTGCACCGCACGGCGCGAGCGAATCCTGATGGTCACCGGATCACCGAGCGGGCTCGCCTCCGCGACGTGACTGCGCCAGTCGTCGAGGGGACTGCGCGCGCGGTGGCGCACCAGCCAGGTGGCGCACAGCCACGCGTTGAAGAAGCTGTATTTCGAATACACGCCGAGCAGCAGCCGGCCGCGCGGCGCAAGTAGCTCGTGCACGCGGCGCAGGTAATCGGCCTCCTGCGAGACGTGATGCAGCACCCCGAACGAATACACGAAGTCGAACGGCCCCTGCAGCGGCGCACTCAGGAGGTCGCAGCACAGCAGCGCCGGCGCCGCCAGGCCGGCGAGCTGGAAGTGTGCCGCGGTGAGCTCAAGGTGACGCGGCGTGACGTCGATGCCGGTGTAGAGCGCCCCGTGGCGCGCCATCTCCACCGCGTCCACGCCGTTGCCGACACCGATCTCGAGCACCCTACGGCGGGCCATGCGCTCGAATCCGAACATCCTGGGGATGAACGGTGTTTCGTAGCCGTAACGGTAGTCGCGCAGGTCAGAGAAGTACTGTGCGCTGCCGGGTGCCGCCCGCGAGCGCGAGCTGCCCACCGGCACCCGGCTCCAGAGCCTGACGGCGGGATCATGCGCCCCCGGTGCGGCGACCATGGCTCTAGCCCTCGTCCGCCTGCACTCGCAGCGCGGCGTCGACCGCGAACGACAGGCGTGTGACCGCGAGCTGCTCGGCGAGCGGGATCGGCCACGGGCCGCCCCCCCGCAGCGCACCCCCCAGCACCACCAGCTCTTCGAACTGGCCCTTGTTGGCGGCCGGCGCGTTCCAGCGCGGACCCCTACGGCCGGTGCAGCTCAACGACTTGTAATCGTCCAGCGCAAGCACCATGCCGTCGCAGAACACGTCCATTCTCTCCTTGGGGTATTCCTTGGCCCCAAGCGCGGTGTAGGTGAGCGTGCACAGCGAGCCGTCGGCGTAGCGCGCGGTGGCCACGAAGTTGTCGGCGGAGCGGAACTGACCGGTACGCGGACGCAGGCTCAGTGCGCGGCACTCGATCCAGCTCGACCCCGTTAGCGCCTGGAACAGATCGTATATGTGACACGCTTCGCCGACGTTGCGGCCGCCGCCCTCCGCGCCGTGCACCCAGTGCGTTGCCGGCAGGTAGCCGGCGTTCATGCGATAGTTCACGATCAGGGGCGCGCTGCGCCCGCGCACGGCCTCGCAGACGCGCCCGATCGCCGGGGCGAAACGCCGGTTGAAACCCGTCATCAGCAGCGGCGCCTCCGCACCGCGCTGGGCATAGAACTCCTCGATGCGCTCGAGTTGCGCAGGCGTGATAGCCAACGGCTTCTCCACGAACACGTGCTTGCCGGCGCGCAGCGCGGCGAGGGCCATGCCCGCGTGCTGGTCGTGCCGGGTGGCGATCATCACCAGCTGCACCTGCGCATCGGCGAGCGCCTCCTCGAGCGAGGTCGTGGCATAGGCCGCCCCGTACCGCGTCGCGACCGCCTTGGCGTTGGCGCCAGTGCGACTCACGACCGCACGCAGCGCGAACTGCTGGCGCAGCTTCACGAGGTTCGGCAGATGCATGCCCTGCGCGAAGCCTCCGGCGCCCACCAGTGCGACGGCGATGGTGTCCCGGGCCGCGGCGGCGGCGCGCGCCACCGACACGCTGCGCTGCGCGGCCTGCGGCCGCGCCGGATACGCGAGCACCGCGACCATCCGATGATCGCTCTTGAGCGCCTCGTACGCCGCAGCCGCGCGATCCACCTCGAACACCCCGGCGCGCAGCGGCTCGACGCGCACCGAGCCCGCCGCCAGCATGGCGAGATAGGCCTGCATGTTGCGGTTCTCGGTCCAGCGCACGTAGGGCAGCGGGTAGTCCTGTCCGCCCTCCTCGTACAGCGGATCGTAACGGCCCGGCCCGTAAGAGGTCGAGATGAGCAGGTCCAGCTCCCTAGCGTACAGGTCGGCGCGCTCGATCTGCAGACTCACGTCACCGACTACGACGACTCTTGCCTTGCGGCGGCAGCAACGCAGCGCTTCGGCGATGACCTGGGCACTGGAGCTCGATGCGGTGACGATGACGGCATCGGCGCCAGCGCCGTCGGTGAGGCGCAGCACCTGGGCCACCCAGTCGCCTGCGGCCGGATCGAGCGCGCTCGCGGCTCCCAATCCCGCGGCGAGCGCAACGCGCGCCGCGTTGACGTCGACGCCGATCACGCGGCATCCGTTGGCCCGCAGCAGCTGCACGGTTATCTGCCCGAGCAGACCGAGCCCCAGCACGACGACGCTCTCTCCGAGCGTCGGTGCACAGCGGCGCACACCTTGCAGCGCGATCGCCCCGAGAGTCACCGTGCTGGCGTCCATCAGATCGACGCCCACGGGCACGTGCACCGTCAGGTTGACCGGCGCGCTCACCAGCTCTGCGTGGTTGGCGATCCCAGCACCGGCGCAGGCGACACGGTCGCAGCGGGCGAAGCCCTCCACCTGCTCGCCCACGTCCAGTACCTCGCCGGCCACCGAGTAGCCGGTGGCCGAGCCCGCAGCCAGCTTGCCAGTGACGCGCTCCCAGGTGCGCGCCAGGCCCTGGTCACGGATCATCTCGAGCGCGCGGCGCACGTGCTCGGGCTGCTTGAGCGCACGCCGGTAGAGCGGCAGTGCCGAGGCGCGCAAGCCGGCAAGCTCGGTGCCGGCGCTCACGCACGAATACGCCACGCGCACCAGGATCTCCTTCGGGCCGGGAGTGGGTGCGGGCACCTCCTCCACCACGATGGCACCGCTGCGCACCAAAACTTGCTTCATCGCATTCCTCAAAGCGGCGACCGGTAGCGGCGCTCCCGAGCGTCCCTCTACAGGTTACGCACGGCCAACACCGCGACCGCTATGTTGTAAAGAATCTGCGACACCTGGGTCCACAGCGGCAACGCCGGGATGTGCTCGGTATCGAGTGGCACCACGATGGTATCGCCGGGCTTGATCGCCACGCTGGCATTGTGCTCGAACCAGCGGCTGCCTTCACTGGCAACGACACTGCCGCTGGCGCGCACAATGTAGATCTTGTTGCGATCGGCCCGTCGGGTGAATCCGCCGCTCAGACCAATGTAATCGTCGCGAGATAGCTCTGGATTGAACAGGTGCGAGGTTGCGGTCTGCACCTCGCCGATGACCGTGACCTGCTGCTGGAAACGCGGCACACTGAGCGTGTCGCCATCGCGTAGGATCACGTCGTAGGTTGAGCCCTGCGGCGAGTTGTCGAGCCGCACCAGGTCGATCACCATCCGGCCAACAGCCTTGTAGCTCCTGAGCTGACCGAGCAGCGCCTGACCGACAGAAAACGCGTTCGCCGCGCCGGCTTGCCCCGCCCCCGCGGCCTGCAGTGCGAGCAACGCCACATCGCGCTGCATGCGGTCACCGAGCATGTTGAGTTGCTCCTGCTCGCGCTCGCGCAGCTCGTCGCGGGTGAACACGCTGCCCTCCGGGAACGCGTACGCGGTGAGGCCGCCCGCGCGGCCGATGACCGACTTGAGGGTCTCCCCGCGCCGGATGGTGTAGTTTCCCGGAAAGCGCACCTCGCCCCTGAGCGTGACACTTTCCTGGTTTCCCCATTCCGGCACTTCCCTGACGCTCAGGGTATCGAACGGCTGCAGCCGCAGATTGGCGGTGGCGTCGCCGCGCAGAGCGGCCGCGAGATCGATGTTGACGAGTTCGGTACGGCGCACATCACCGTTGACGACCCGGTAACGTACGAGCTCCGCCTTGCCGCCATAGGCTTCGTCGGCGGTGCCGCCGCCGGCGCGAACCAGGTCACTCAAGGTCATGCCGGACTCGAGCGGATAGGTACCAGGGACCCTTACATGACCGTCGACCTGCACTACCTGCGAGGGTTGATCCGCGCTGCCCTGCAAGCGCAGCTCGTTGAGAACCGGCTGGATGACCTGGTCGCGTCCTGATGCCAGATCAAACACCGTAATGCGGTCGCGCGGCATCAGCTCCGGGTCAGCCTGCGAGCGGGGGGCCGCCAGCGCAGCTGTGAGATCCACGGACAACACGCTGACGCGTCGATCCGGCGGCATTTCGCGCCGGATGAGGAGGTAATGCAGGTCGGCATTCGGACGCAGCTCGTCCACGGAATGGATGACATCCGAGAGGCGGATGCCCTGGTGCCACGCGAAGGCGCCGGGCGCGAACGCGTAGCCCTGCACCAGAATTCCGGAATCCAGTGTCGGCCGCAGGCGTGCGACGCTCAGCAGATCGCCGTTGCGCAGCGGCTGGCTGTGCACCCCGGCCGCCAGATCGACCGCCAGCACCTTGCGGCGGTGCTCTTCGTTGAAGCCGGTTAACATCGCCTTGGAGGTATCGGCGTCAGCTGTCAAGCCACCAGCAAGCTGTACCAGGTCGGCCACGGTGGACTCGCCCTTGATTTCGTAGATTGCCGGACGGCGCACCTCGCCGGTGACGCTCACCGTCACTCCGACCGGCGGTACCAGGATCACGTCGCCTTGCAGTAGCTGAGCATCGTCGCTGGTGTCGCCGCGGATCAGCAAGTCGTAAAGGTCCAGCCGCCGCACCAGCGTTCCCTGACGCTTGAGCTGAATGTTGCGCAGCGAGCCGATGCGCTTCACACCGCCGGCCGCAAACAGCGCCGAGGTGATCGTGCCCAGCCCGCTCACGGTGTAACTTCCCGGGCGGCGTGCTTCGCCGAGCACGAACACGCGGATGGCGCGCGTGTCGCCCATCGAGACGCTGGCATGCACGCCGAGCTTCTGATGCTCGAAGCGCGCCTCAATGGCTTGCTTCACACTGCTGAAGTGCTGGCCGCTGACATTCATCGGCCCTAGCTCCGGCAAGTTGATAATGCCATCGCGCCCGACTATCAGGCGCAGACTCCGGTTCTGGTTGCCGTACAACTGCACGTTTAGTTCGTCGCCGGCTCCAATGATGTAGTCGGCGGGAACCGGAACGTTGGCAAGCGGCGCAAACGTCGACGGTGCGCGGGTGCCAAACAGGTCGTAGCCGAAGGGCTTCAGGCCGGCCACTCCGGTCTTGCGCAGCGGCAGACGCGTCAGGTGGATGGTGAGGCCACGCAGCCCCGGCTCCACTCTCAGACGCAGCGTCGCCTCATTGTCGCTCAGGCCGAGCAGCGGGATCGGCGTAAACCCTGGCAGCATCAACTCGCCGTCCTTGGACAGCTGGTAGGGATTCTTGGAGCGGATCAGTTCGACGAGCCGCTGTCGGCGGTGTTTTTCCGCCTCCGGGGTCGGATCCGCGGCCGCCGGCGGGGGTTGCGCCGGCGTGGCGGCCGCGGAAGCGGCCAGCAGACTTGCGAGCGCGTTGGAAGTTGTGCCGGAAACCGCGCCCAGTACCGGCACGGGCGCCGGGTGCGGCGGCGCGGGAGCGGCGGCGGCTTGCAGGTCGACCTCGATGATCACCCAGTCATCGGCCTTCAGTCCGGGAAGTTCGGCCTCCGCCTGCTCTTCATCCACGGTGCCCGGCGGCGACTCCTCCCCGTTTGCCTGCTGACGATTGAGCAGACCCTGACGATCGAGGCCCGACCCGCCACCGCCACCACCGCCGAGCAGCGCACCGAGGCCGCCGGTAGCGCCGCCGCCGAGGCCCAGCTGATTCATGACCGCCTCCTGCTGCTCGGGCGTCAGGCTTTCAAAGAGCTTCAGCAGCTCCGGCGCGGATCCGGCCGGCAGCTGTGCGGACAGCCCTTGGCAACACAGCGCGCCGACGAGTGCGAGCAGCGTCAGCAGCAGCGCCACTGAGCGCCGTCGCGTACGCACTATCGAGCAGTTCGTCATCTCAACCGTCCGAACCGTGGTGACGTCGTCATTTGACGGTGTGATTGTACTGAAGCCCGCGCGGACGGGCGCATGAAAGCGTCGCCATGATACTGGCGGCTGCAGATGCGCTGGGGGCGCACACCATCCATGAGCCATGAACAGAGTCGGACCGATCGCCGCTGCAGCTCCTCGGCGTCGTTTGCCTCTCACTTCTGAAGTGAGAAGTGAGCGGGCGCCAGCACCCGCTCGGCCGCTGCGCGCTCACCCCCGCCATCTCGCCACGGTCGCGAGCAGCTTCATGACGGAAGCGGGTGCCGCGTGGCCGCCATCCGGATCCTGCACCGCCGGCGCGAGCTGCTCGCATAGCTTCTTCCCGAGCTCCACGCCCCACTGATCGAAGGCATTGATGCCCCACACGACGCTCTGCGTGAACACGCTGTGCTCGTAGAGCGCGACGAGCTTACCCAGGGTGGCGGGATCGAGCTTCTGAAACAGCACGATGGTGCTCGGACGGCTACCGGGATGGACCTTGTGCGGGATGAGAGGCTCGAGCTGCGCTGGCGGCATCTCCTGGCGCTTAAGCTCCGCCCGCACGGTTGCCGCAGACTGCCCGGTCATGAACGCCTCCGCCTGCGCAAGACAGCTGGCGATCGCCAGGTTCTGCTGCGCCTGGTTGCCGCACGAGGAGCGCGCGGGCAGCAGGAAGTCCAGCGCGGCGCGCAGCGTGCCCTGATGCAGGAGCTGGAAGAAGGAATGTTGTGCGTTGTTGCCGGGCTCACCCCAGATCACCGCCGCGGTCTGCCACTCGACCGGCTTGCCATCGAGCGTCACGGACTTGCCGTTGCTCTCCATCTCGAGCTGCTGCAGGTAGGCCGGGAAGCGGCGCAGCGAGTCATCGTAGG
>WNGC01001978.1_pt1 | contig 13072 bp, 10 predicted proteins | sample 5400051 | NCBI WGS metagenome assembly WNGC01 (sample SAMN13153368, study PRJNA577476) | soil metagenome | isolation source: 20 cm soil or saprolite under grassland replicate 2 | place: USA:California | collected 2016-06-15 | reverse complement strand
CCTCGTCCGCGACGCGCTTCGCACGATGCCGGTGGGGCGGGTGCTGCCGTTCCGCTTCATCACGGCGGCACGGCACGCGCCCGATCTCGAGCCGGAGCTCGAGCAGGCGATGCTCCGCGCCGCGGCGGATCTCCCCAAGCTCCCCGGGCGCACGGCCTTGGTGGTGGATCATTCGGGCTCCATGACCGGGGCGCCGGTGTCGCGACGCTCGGAGCTCGATCGGTTCGACGCCGCCCGGGCGCTCGCCATGCTGGCGCGCGAGCAGTGCGAGGACGTGGTGATCATCGTGTTCGGCTTCTTCGCGAAGCTGGTGCCGCACGAGCTGCGGGGCTTTGCGCTCGCCCAGGCCCTGGCGCGCGGCCCGGGAGGCGGCACCAACACCGAGAAGGCCAAGCGGCTCGCCGACGGCGAGGGTTACGATCGCATCGTGATCATCACGGACGAGCAGAGCCATCAGGCGCTTTCGGCGCCGAACGGCCGGGGCTACGTGATCAACGTGGCGCCGTACGAGCACGGCATCGGCTATGGCGCGTCTCAGCCGGCGGCTTCGGTCTGCCGCACCGCTTCGCGCAGCAGGGCGTGACCGTGGGCGAGCCAATCGCTGTGACGGCGGACGCACTTGCAGGCGAGCCGCAGCAGCACGGCGGCTCGGTACCACGCCACCGCGCACTTGTCGAGCAAGCCCGCCGTCCGCGCGAGGAACGTCTCCTCCGCCCGCTTCGCCTCCGACGCCAGTCGCTCGTCCTTGAGCCCGATCCGCCAGATCGTGGCGAGGAAGGTGCCGGCGTCGAGCTCCTGCGGCCCCTGACCGAAGCGCTGCCAGTCGATCACTCCGGGCGCGTCGCCCAGGTCGAGCAGGTGACGGGCGTACAGCGTGCCGTGCACCAGAGTCGGCGGGGATTCCCACGCCCGGGAGCGCGTCGGCCGCGGCGGCAGGGCCGCGGCCGCGAAGCGCCAGGCGCGGTCGGCCGACCGTAGGCCGGACGCCAACTCGCGCGCCCGCTCCCATGCGCCCTCGACCACGCCGCGGAGCCCGGCTCGCGGTCGCTGGCGGCGGCGCGGGGCGGTCAGCGCCAGCATGCCGGCCACCACGGTCGCGGCGCCTCCCAGCACGGGATCGGCCCTGCTCATCTCGGCCACCCATGTGCGGGCCTGGTGGAGCATCTCCGCTGCGCCGAGCGGCGGGCCGAGCGTCACCGGCAGCTCGAAGGCTCGCCGGAACCAGCGCGCGGCGAGCTCACCGGCGCGCCTGCCCTCCCCGCGCTTGACCAACTCGTGCGCCGTCGGCCCCTCCAACCACCCGAGGACCAGCACGCGCAGGCTGCGCTCGCACGCGAGCAGCGGCGGCACGCGAACCCCTGAGTGCCCGGCGAGCCCCGCCGCCTCCCATGCCTGGTACAGGGCGGCTTCCGGGGTCGGGTCCGACGCATACGCCTTGACCGCGAAGCGGCGACTTCCCGCGCGCGCCTCGAACGTCGCGCGCGAGCCCGGCGTGTAGCTCCGCAGCACGAGCTCGACGGGATCGTCGGGGAGCTCCAGGACGGGTATCGCACGAGCGAGTCCGACGGCGCGAAAGGCCGCCAGCGCGGGAACCGCGGGGTCGTCGGGAAGCTCGGTTCGCGATCTCACCCGGCGGCTCCGGTCTGCACGGCCTCGCTCAGCAGGGCGTGCGCATCGACCAGCGCGTCACCGCCTCGGCGCCCGTACTTGTCGGCCAGGCGCAGCAGCATGGCGGCTCGGTACCAGGCGACCGCCGAACGGTTCAACTGGCTCGCCGTTCCGGCGAGGAACGCCTCCTCGGTCCGCGCCGCCTCGGGCGCGAGGCGCGCCTCTTTCTGGCCGATGCGCCAGATGGTGGCGAGGAAGGTGCCCGCGTCGAACTCGGCGGGCCCCTGACCGAACTGTTGCCAGTCGATGACGCCGGGGCCGTCGCCCACGTCGATGAGGTGACGGGCGTAGAGCGTCCCGTGCACCAGGCCGGGCGTGGATTCTTTGGCGCGCGTCCGCGCCGGCGCCGGCGGCAGTGCACCGGCCGCGAACCGCATCGCCGGATCGGACGCCCGCACGCCGGCCACCCATCCGCGTGCCCGATCCCGCACGGCGTCGACCAGCCCCCCGAGCCCGCCCTGAGTCCGCCGCCGCCGGCGGGTCGGCTCGGTGAGCGCCAACATGCCCGCGACGACGCCGGCAGCGGCACCGAGCACGGGATCGGCCGCGCCCAGGTTGGCCGCCCACTTGCGGGCCCGGGCGAGAATGTCGGCCGCGCCACGCGGCGAGCCGAGGTTCACGGGGAGCGAGACGACGCGGCGGACCCAGGCCGCGGCCAGCTCGCCGGCGCGTCGGCCCTCGCCGCGCTTCACCAGGTCGGTGGCGGTCGGTCCGTCCAGCCACCCGATGACGACGACCTCCAGATTGCGCTCGAACGCGAGCAGCGGCGGCACGCGAGCCCCGGATTGGCCCGCGAGTCCGGCGGCATGCAGGGCGTCGTACAGCGCGGCTTCCGCGCTCGCTCCCGACGCGTACGCCTTGACCGCGAACCGCCGGCTCGCCATGCGCGCCTCGAAGGTGGCGCGCGCGCCCGGCTTGTAGGCGCGCAGGATCAGCTCGACTGGATCGTCCGGGAGACCGAGGCTCGGGAGGGCCCGCGCGAGCCCCATGGCGCGAATTGCCCCGAGGGCGGGGAGGGCGGGATCATCGGGGAACTCGCTAGTCGCCCTCACGGGCGGGCGTCTGGACACATGGTCGGGGCGCCGAGGGGAGCGGGACGCTGCAGCGCAAGACAAGTAGCGTGCCAGCATGCAACGCCAGGTGCAGCACGGGATGTAGGGGAAACGGAGGGGCGGGAATCGATCCCCTGGTGCGCGGCGGCGACAGAGTGCGGGCTAGCGCCTCACCCCGTCGTATACCAGGCGCGACAGGTCCGCGACCAGGTTGTGGGCGACGCTATCCTCTTTGATACCGCCGGTGAGCACGACCAGGACGTACCCTCCTCCCGCCGCGGGGGAAACGACGGCGGCGTCGTGGTAGACGACCTCCCCGATCCATCCGGTCTTGTGAGCCACGCGGGTCCCCGGCGGCACGCCCACGGGGATCCCCTCATTGAACTCCTGGCGGCCGAGGATGGCGAGCATGGAATCGCACGCTGCGCGGCTCGCCGCGCGGCCGGTGGCGATCGCCTCCAGCAGGACGCCCAGGTCCCGTGCGGTGGTCGTATTGTTCAGCCCGGCCCGGTACGCCGCGCCGTCTTCCACGCCGCGCAGCACCTGGATCGACCACGCGCCGAGCGCGCGCGCGGACGCTTGCGCACGAGCAGCGCCCACGCGCTCGATCAGGATGTTCGTGGCCAGGTTGCTCGAGCGGGTGATCATCCGCTCCAGTAGATCGCGCACTGAGCGGTTCCGGCCCACGAACGAGTAGAGCGTTGAATCCGAATCGTCTTCCTTGCCGACGATGAACGCTCCCTCCGCCAGCGACGGGAATGCGGTATGGACGGTGAGCGAGTCGTCGAGCGCCAGGAGGCCCGCGTCCGCGTCCCGGAAGATCTGGATCATCACGGGCAGCTTCATGGTGCTCGCGGCGTGGAACCGCAGATTCGCGCCAATGAGGAGCGAGTCGGCGCGTTCGAGCGAGCGGTAGTAGAGCCCGACGGCACGGGCCGGCGCGCGGGCGATGCGCGCGTCGAGCGCCGCGCGCAACGCGCTCGTCTCTTGGGCGGCGGCGGCCGCCGTCCCGCTGAGGAGCAGCGCCAGCACGCGTAACCATTTCATGGCGCTCAATATACGCTTGATTACATTTCATTCGTGAGCGAGTTCGTGTTCGGCACCCACAACGCCGCCTTCGTGCAGGTGATGTACGAGCAGTACCTGCGGGATCCCGCCTCGGTTTCCGACGACTGGCGTCAACTGTTCGACAACGGGAAGCTGGCCGAGCTGCCTGTTATCCCAACGGATCGGGCCGAGGTGCTCCGGGACGAGGGACGGGGGACGAGGGACGGGGCGATCGTGGCGCCGGCCACCCGTCCCCCGTCTCCCGTCCCCCCTCCCCAGGCACTGACGGCCATCACGGGGCCCGCGGCGCGGCTCGCGCAGAACATGACGGACTCGCTCTCCGTCCCGACTGCGACGTCGTTCCGCGACATCCCGGTGGACCTGCTCGACGCGCGCCGCAAAGAGCTCAACGCGCAGCTCGCAACGGCCGGCAAGAAGGTCTCCTTCACTCATTTGGTCGGCTTCGCCATCGCGCGCGCGGCGCGCGAGTACCCGGTGATGACCCATGCCTTCCAGGAAGTCGAGGGCAAACCCCACCGGCTCGACCCCCACGGCGTCAACCTCGGCCTCGCGGTGGACGTGGAGAAGAAGGACGGCAGCCGCGCCCTCGTGGTGCCGGTGATCAAGCATGCGGAGGCCATGGACTTCGCGACGTTTCACGCCACGTACGAGACGCTGGTCGAGAAGGCCCGCGCCAACCGGCTGCTGCCCGACGACTACGCGGGCGCGACCATCACGCTCACCAATCCCGGCACGCTCGGTACCGTGGCCTCGGTGCCGCGCCTCATGAAGGGACAGGGGTCGATCATCGCCACGGGCGCGATCCGCCAGGTCGGGGCCGCCAGGATCATGACGCTCACCTCGACCTACGACCACCGCATCATCCAGGGGGCGGAGTCGGGGATGTTTCTGCGGCGGCTCGATGCGCTCCTCCAAGGTGAGGAGCGTTTTTACGACGCGGTGTTTGAGAGCTTGGGACTGATGGGACGAGGGACGGGAGACGAGGGACGGGTGGCGACGGTGACAACCCCGTCCCCGGTCCCTCGTCCCTCGTCCCCCGACGAGTTGAAGCACGTCGCCGCCGCGATGGCCTTGGTCAAAGCCATCCGCAATTTCGGCCATCTCGCCGCGCGGCTCGACCCGCTCGGCGCGGACCCGCCCGGCGATCCGGCGCTCGACCCCGGGCCCTTGGGCCTGGGCCCCGAGATCATGGCGCGGATCCCCGCCGAGCTGCTGCGCATCTACGTGCCCGGCCGGACCCTGGCCGAGGCGTATCCCCGGCTGCAGCAGACGTACTGCGGCACGATCTCCTACGAAGTCGAGCACATCGGCAGCCACCAGGAGCGCGTGTGGCTGCGGCAGGTGATCGAGTCGGGCGAGCACCGCCGTCCGCTGGCCGCGGACGAGAAGAGGAAGCTGCTGTCCCGGCTCACGGCGGTGGAGACGCTCGAGCGCTTCCTCCACAAGGCCTATCTCGGCCAGAAGCGGTTTTCGATCGAGGGTCTCGACGCACTCGTCCCGATCCTCGATCAGACGGTCGAGCTGGCGGGCGCGAGCGGGGCGCGCCGCGTGGTGCTCGGCATGGCCCACCGCGGCCGGCTGAACGTGCTCGCCCACATCGTGGGGCTGCCCTATGAAACGATCTTCGCCGAGTTCGAGGGCGGGCGGCACGTGGAAGAAACGCTCACCCCCGAGGGCGGCACGGGTGACGTGAAGTACCATCACGGCGCCGACGGCGTGTACCAGACCGCCGCGGGCAAGCCGGTCAACATCACGCTCAGCCCCAACCCGAGCCATCTCGAAGCGGTGAACCCGGTCGTCGAGGGCCGGGCGCGCGCCAATCAGACGAACCGCCGCGGCAAAGACGCGATCCACGACGGGAGCGTGGCGCTTCCCGTGTTGATTCACGGTGATGCGTCCTTCGCCGCGCAGGGCGTCGTCGCGGAGACCTTCAACCTGGCGCGGCTCAAGGGCTACACCACGGGCGGCACGATTCACCTGATCGCCAACAACCAGCTCGGGTTCACCACCGACCCGAAGGAAGGGCGCTCCACCGACTACTCGAGCGATCTCGCCAAGGGCTTCGACGTACCCATCGTCCACGTCAATGCGGACGACCCCGAGGCCTGCCTCGCCGCCGCGCGGCTCGCCATGATGTACCGCGAGAAGTTTCACGGCGACGTGGTGCTCGACGTCGTCGGCTACCGGCGCCACGGTCACAACGAAGGGGACGAGCCCGCCTACACCCAGCCCGTGATGTACGAGCGGATCAAGCAGACGCCCACCGTCAGGCAACGCTACGCCGATCAGCTGGCCCGGGAGGGCGTGGTGGACGCGGCCGCCGCTGCAGCCGAAGCAGAGCAGAAGTACCAGCGGCTCACCGACGTCCAGCAGTCGCTCAAGACCAATCTGCGTGAGGCGGGCGCCGGCGAGGAGCCGCAGCGCATTTCGGGGGCGTACAGCCCGACGCTAGAGCCCGAGACGGCGGTATCGGCGTCGCTGCTCACGACGCTGAACGAGCAGCTGCTGCAGGTTCCCGACGGGTTCACGGTCATCCCGAAGCTCAAGAAACAGCTGGAGCGGCGGCGCGCCGCGCTCACCGCCGGCGAAATCGACTGGGCGCACGCCGAGGCGCTGGCGTTCGGGTCGCTCGTAGTCGAGGGCTCGGCGATCCGCCTCACCGGGCAGGACACGGAGCGGGGCACGTTCAGCCAGCGGCACCTGGTGCTGCACGATGCGGGAGACGGGCGCCGCTACGCGCCGATCCAGAATCTTCCCGGCGCGCGCGCCCCGTTCGAGCTGCACAACAGCCCGCTCTCGGAGTTCGCCTGCCTCGGCTTCGAGTACGGCTACGCCGCCGCGGCGCCCGAGGCGCTGGTGCTGTGGGAGGCCCAGTACGGCGACTTCACCAACGGCGGCGAGGTGATCATCGACCAGTTCCTCATCGCCGGCCTCGCCAAGTGGGGGCAGACGTCCCGCCTCACGCTGCTCCTGCCGCACGGCTACGAGGGCCAGGGGCCCGAGCACTCGAGCGCCCGGATCGAGCGCTTCCTCGCGCTCGGCGCCGACGGGAATCTGCGTATCGCCAACTGCACCACGCCGGCGCAGTACTTTCACCTGCTGCGGCGCCAGGCACGCCACGCGGAGCTGCGGCCGCTGGTCCTCTTCACGCCGAAGAGCCTGCTGCGGCTTCCCCAGGCGACGGTGCGGCTCGAGGACCTGACCGGCGGGACCTTCCGGCCGGTGCTGGACGACCCCGACGGCGCCCGCCGCCGGGACGCGACGCGGCTGGTGCTGTGCAGCGGCAAGGTCTACTACGACCTGCTGCTGTCGCCGCGGCGCCCGGCGGCAGCCCATGTGGCGATCGGCCGCGTGGAGCTGCTCTACCCCTTCCCGAAACCCGAGCTCGCCGACTTGATCAGGCAGTACCCCAAGATCACGGAGATCGTCTGGGTGCAGGAGGAGCCCCGCAACATGGGACCGCAGAAGTTCATGCTGCCGCAGTTGCGCGAGCTGGTCGGGGAGGGCGTGACGGTGCGCGACATCGGGCGGCCGGAGCGGTCGAGCCCGGCCGAGGGGTACCCCGCGGCGCACCAAGTGGAGCAGGCGCGGATCGTGGGGGCGGCGTTCAGTCCGCCCTCGCGCTAACTTCTCCCTCAATGGACACCGCCTCCACTCTCCGGACCCGCCAGTCGCGCGAGTCCGTCGTCATCCGCTTCGCGGGCGACTCGGGCGACGGCATGCAGGTGACGGGGTCGCGCTTTACCGTCGAAACGGCCCTCGCCGGCAACGACCTCACGACCTTCCCCGATTTCCCCGCCGAGATCCGCGCTCCCGCCGGGACGACGTTCGGCGTGTCGGCGTTCCAAATCCAGTTCGGGGCGCACGACGTCGTGACGCCGGGCGACGCCGTCGACGTACTCGTGGCCATGAACCCGGCCGCCCTCAAGGTCGAAGTGAAGGACCTGCGCCGCGGCGGGACGATCTTGGTCGATACGGGCGCCTTCACCGAGCGCAACCTCACCAAGGCGGGATTCCCCGCCAACCCGCTCGCGGACGGCTCCCTCGCCCCCTACCAGCTCCTGACGTTCGACATCACGCGGCTCACCACGGAAGCGGTCAAACCGTTCGGCCTGTCGAGCCGGGAGGCGCACCGCTGCCGCAACATGTGGGCGCTCGGCTTGATGTTATGGATGTACGGCCGCGACCGGCAGGCGACGATCGACTGGCTGCACCGCAAGTTCGCCGACCGGCCCGAGCTCGCCCAGGCCAACGTCGCTGCCGTGAATGCCGGCCACGCCTTCGGCGAGACCGCCGAGATGTCGGAGCACCTCGTGGGCTATACGGTCGCGAGCGCGCCCGTCGCGCCGGGGCGGTATCGCACCGTGAGTGGGACGGAAGCGCTCGCCTGGGGTCTCATCGCCGGCATGCGCGGCGCCGGGCTCGAGAAGATGATCTTCGCGGGCTACCCGATCACTCCCGCCTCGGCGCTGCTCCACACCCTGGCGAACCTCAAGGCGTACGGCGTGGTCACGTTCCAGGCGGAGGACGAGATTGCCGCGATCGGCGCCGCGATCGGTGCGGCGTACAGCGGAGCGCTGGGGGTCACCTCGAGCTCCGGCCCCGGGATGGCGCTCAAGACCGAGATGCTCGGGCTCGCGATCGCCACCGAGCTGCCGATCGTGGTGATCAATTCGCAGCGGGCCGGCCCGTCCACCGGCATGCCGACCAAGGCCGAGCAGTCCGACCTGTTCCAGGCGGTGCACGGCCGGAACGCGGATGCGCCCCTCGCCGTGATCGCGGCGGCCACGGCCGTGGATTGCTTCGACGTGGCGATCGAAGCCGTGCGCATCGCCACGACGTACATGACGCCGGTGATCGTGCTCACCGACGCCTACCTTGCGCACGCGGCCGAGCCCTGGCGCCTGCCCGACGCGTCGGCCCTGCCGCGGTTCCCGGTGCGCTTTCGGACCGATCCCGCGGGCTTCCACCCGTTCCTGCGCGACGCGGCCACACTGGCGCGGGCGTGGGCCGTGCCCGGAACGCCCGGTCTCGAGCACCGCATCGGCGGGCTCGAGAAGGATTACGACACGGGGCACATCTCCTACGATCCCGACAACCACGCGCGCATGACCCGCACCCGCGCGGCCAAGATCGCCGGAATCGCGAACGGCATCCCGGCCCAGGGCGTGGCCCTCGGCGAGGATCACGGCGCCCTCGCGGTGGTGGGATGGGGCTCGACGTATGGCGCGATCCATCGGGCGGTGAGCGAGGCGCGCGACGAAGGCGGCGACGTCTCGCACATCCACCTGCGCTACCTGAACCCGTTCCCGCGGAACCTGGGCGAGCTGCTCTCGCGGTTCGAACGGATCCTCGTGCCGGAGCTGAACGACGGCCAGCTGGTGCAGCTGTTGCGGGCGGCGTATCTCGTGCCCGCCCAGGGGCTCTCCAAAGTCCAGGGCAAGCCGTTCAAGGTGTCGGAGATCGCGGAGGCCATCCAGTCTCTCGGGAGCAAGGGATGATCGTGTATGACGGGCTGAAGCCCGTACTCGGCGCAAGGGCGTCCTTAAGGACGCACCCGTATGCCGAGCCGGCTCTTCAGAGCCGGACCAACACGCGAGCGCGCCCATGACGGTCACGACCATCACCGATGCCGAGCTCACGCCCAAGGATTACGCCTCGGACCAGGAAGTCCGCTGGTGCCCGGGGTGCGGTGACTACGCGATTCTCAAAGCGGTGCAGAAGGCGCTGGCGGAGCTGGGCGCGGCGCGCGAGCGCACGGTGTTCGTGTCGGGAATCGGCTGCGCGGCGCGCTTCCCGTACTACCTGTCCACCTACGGGTTCCACACGATTCACGGGCGCGCCCCCGCGATCGCCACCGGCGTCAAGCTCGCCAATCCCGCGCTCGACGTGTGGGTCGTCACCGGTGACGGCGACGGTCTCTCGATCGGCGGCAACCACATGCTGCACGTGCTGCGGCGCAACGTGGACCTGCAGATCATCCTCTTCAACAACGAGATCTACGGCCTCACCAAGGGGCAGTACTCGCCCACCTCGCGGCGCGGCACGCACTCCCCCTCCACGCCGCAGGGCTCGATCGAGGCCCCCGTGTCGCCGTGCGCGTTCGCCCTCGGCGCCGGCGCGCGTTTCGTCGCCCGGGCCGTGGATACCCAGCAGCCCGACGTCGTGGCCGTCCTGAAACGAGCGCACGGGCATCGCGGGGCGTCGTTCGTCGAGGTGTTCCAGAACTGCGTCGTGTTCAACGACGGGGTGTTCGATCACTTCACGTCGAAAGACACGGCGGGCGACGCGCAGCTCCATGTGGAGCACGGTAAGCCGCTGCTGTTCGGACCGAAGCGCGAGCGCGGCCTGCGCCTCACGCCCGGCACGGTCGCGCTCGAAGTCGTGCCGGTGGGCGAGGGCGGCGTGCCGCCCGGCGACATCCTGGTGCACGACGAGACCAACCGCGCGCTGGCGCAGCTGCTCGTGGCGCTCGAGCCCCCAGCCTTCCCCGTGGCGCTCGGTGTGCTGTATTGCAACCCCGCGGCCTCCTACGAAGCGGACGTGTACGCGCAGGCGCAGGCGGCGGGCTTCTCGGGCGAGCCCGCCGACCTCGGGGCGCTGCTGCGCCGCGAGGGGACGTGGACCGTCACGGAGTGAGGGCGAGGCCGACCTACCCGACCCTCCTGCTCGTCGTCAGCACCACTGTCTTCCAGATCGACGGTGCCTGGTCCCGCGTCGCGCCATTGCCCCAGCCGATGCAGGAGCTCTCCGCCGCGGCGCTGCACGGGCGGATCTACGTCGCCGGCGGCATCGACCGGAGCAACCACGCCAGCGCCGCCGCGTTCCGCTACGATCCCACGGCGAATCGCTGGGAGCGGATCGCCGACCTCCCCGCGCCCCGGCACCACATGCCCCTCGCCGTGGTGGGCGACACGCTGTACGCCGTCGGCGGTCTCACCGGTGAGAGCTTCGTGCCGGAAAACACGCTCTGGCTCTACCGCGAGGACGCGAACCGTTGGGAGCCGCGCGCCGCGCTGCCGGCGCCGCGCGGCGCGTCCGGCGCCGCGGCCGTGAGCGGTAAGCTGATCGTCGTCGGTGGCTGGGGTCTCAACCGTCGTCTGGTGCAGGCGACGGCGATCTACGATCCCGCGGTCGACCGCTGGCGCGACGGCACGGCGATACCGACGCCCCGCGACCACCTCGCCGCGGCGGCCGTGAACGGCCTGGTGTACGCGATCGGGGGTCGGCCGCTCGACCCCGACCGCAACTACGATGTCGTCGAGGCGTACGACCCGGCGGCCGACCGGTGGACGACTCGGGCCGCGATGCCGAGCCGGCGCGGCGGTCTCGCGGCGACGGCGCTCGACGGAACCGTGCACACGGTCGGCGGCGAGAGCCGCAGCGGCGTGTTCGCGAACCACGAGGTCTACGACGCCGCGACGGACCGCTGGAGCACCGCGCCGGCGCTGCCGCTCGCCCGTCACGGACTCGCCGCCGCCGCGCTCGGCGGACGCCTCTACGTGATCGGCGGCGGGCCTAGAGCGGGGTTCGCGCAGACGGACGCCGTCGACATGTTCGTGCCCTGACATGCCGGCGATCCAGGCCGTCGCGCGCTACGCCGTGATCGGCGTGTTCGCCGTGAGTCTCGTCGTCGCGCTCGCCTCCTGGCTGGTGCGCACCCAGCGGGTGTCGCCGTTCGGGGCTGTGGGGCGCGTCCTGCGCACGGCCAGCGAGCCGCTCATCCGACCCGTCGAGCGGCGACTCGTGCGCGCGGGAGGGAACCCGGTGCACGCGGGATGGTGGCTGGTCGTCGGCGTCGCGGCCGTGGGCGTAGTCCTGTTGTCGCTCTTGAACTGGCTGGCGGGCACGCTGTACGGCGCCGGCGCGGCGTTCGCGGGCGGCCCGCGCGTCGCGCTGGGATTTCTGATCGTCGCCGCGTACAACGTCGTGTTCGTGGCGCTGGTGGTACGCGTGATGGCGAGCTGGTTCGGCCGGTTCCGCTACACCTGGTGGCTGCGGCCGGCCTATGTGCTCACCGACTGGGTGGTTGAGCCGATCCGCCGTCTGCTCGCGCCCGGCGGAACGCTCGACTGGAGCCCCCTCGCCGCCTGGCTCGCGCTCTGGGTGCTGAAGCAGGTCCTGCTGGCCATCGTCGGGCTGTGACCCATCCTGCCTGAGGGAACGCGATGAAACTGCTGAAGACACTGGTCAACCTCGTGGTCGCGACTGTCGTCAGTGCCCTGGGGAGCAAGCTGTTCGGTGCCTGGGGAATGCTCCTCGGTTTCGTCGCCGGAGGGCTCGCCGCCTGGTGGGTGGCGCGGCGGGTGTTCGATTGACCGGTCGTGCGTTTACGGATGAGGGATAACGGATGACGGATGACCGCGCTTGAAGATCCGAAACAGGTAGGTGAGCGACGGAAACAAGACCAGCGCGCCCAGCGCTACGGCTCCGAGGGCGAGTCGCAGCGTCGCGGCGGGCGCCGCGGCGTCCGCGATGGTCAGATCCGGCGGGATGACGTAGGGATACTGCCCCAACGCCCAGCCCCACAGAATGAGAGAGACCTGCGCGGCCGCGGCGACCCGGGCGAGGCGCCAGCGGCGAACCCACAGCGCCGCGAGCGCGGTCACGGCGCACGCGGCCGTGAGGAGATGCAGCGGTACTGCCCACGCGGCAACAATCAACCCTTCACGCATCGGCGGGGCGTAGTCACGGGAGAGCAGCAGCGCGAGGGCGGCGGCGCAGAACAACGCGACGCCCGCTCCCAGCGCCCGCCGGCGAAAATCGTCCTCCAGCTCTTGTTCCCGCGCCTCGAGCGTGAGGTAGACCGCCGCGAGAAACGCGAACGCGATCAGGGCGAACAGACCTACTGATAGCGTGAACGGATTCAGCCAGGGCCGGACGTAGGTGGCGACGAACCCGTCCCCCATCCCCCGTCCCCCGTCCCCCACCGCTCCCGCCGCGATCGCCCCGACGGTGGTGCCGAGGAGCAGCGGCGTGATCAAACTCGCCATCGCGAAGGTCACGCCCCAGTGGCGCAGCTCTTCGTCCTCCGCACCGCCGTAGCGCCAGAAGGTGAACGCCGCGCCCCGCAACACGATGCCGATCAGCACGAGCGACAGCGGGATATGCAGCAGCGTGCCGAGCCGTGCAAACGCGGGGGGGAAGCAGGTGAACAGCAGCACCACCGCGAGGATCAGCCAGACGTGATTCGCCTCCCACACGGGACCGATCGCTTCGGCGATGAGCTGGCGTTGGCGCTGCTTGCGTGGGCCGGAAGCCAGCAGGCCCCACACACCGCCCCC
>WNGC01006510.1_pt1 | contig 13073 bp, 8 predicted proteins | sample 5400051 | NCBI WGS metagenome assembly WNGC01 (sample SAMN13153368, study PRJNA577476) | soil metagenome | isolation source: 20 cm soil or saprolite under grassland replicate 2 | place: USA:California | collected 2016-06-15 | reverse complement strand
CGGGCAGCACCGCCATCGGTTCGATGCGCGGAGTGCCTGACGTGGGCCTGCAAGCCAGCTCGCGCACCGGCGCGCTGGTCTACATCACTCTGCCGCCCTCTGGCAACGGCGGCCTGTCCTGCGGCCCCACCCCGTGCAGCACGGGTTGGTACGACATCGGCGGCACCTCGCTCAGCTGCCCGCAGTGGGCGGCACTGGTCGCGATCGCCGACCAGATCAACGGCGGTGGCCTCGGACTCATCAACCCTGCGCTGTACACGATCGGCGCGGACCCGGGCCGCTACGCCAGCGACTTCTATGACGTGACGACCGGCAACAACCAGTTGGTCGGGAGCATCCCGGGCTACCCGGCGACGACCGGGTGGGACCCCGTCACCGGGCTGGGTACCCCGAACGCCGCGATCCTGCTACCTGACCTGGTCCTCGCGGCCCACGGTCATTAAGCCTTAGCGTTTTTCTCGAGGGGCTTCCGGCGTGGGAGCCCCTCGAGCTTTTCCCGGCGGGCCCGCGATGGCGGCGGCCAGCACGCATGAGGCTGCGGGGACCCAGGGCGCGAGCCCGAGCGTGAAGGAGAGGATCAACAGTCCCAGCACAATCGTTGCGACAACCGAGGGTGCTCGCGAACTCACCCTTGCGGAAAGGATCGGCGCGAGCGATAGCACCGTCACCACGACAACGACTCCCACTGCCATCACGTCCAGGTTGGCGATGTAGGCCGAGCGGTTAGGACCGCCGGCAAAGAGCCCGTAAACGAGGACGCCGGCCGAGTAAACCGCGGCCGGCCACACGAGCACCTGCCGTACGCGACGGAATGAGGCTCCCACGATCCCGGCGATGACGCCGAGAACCGGAAAGCCGGCCATCCATACAGCCAACAGGGTCATCGGCCGGTTGACCGCGCTTTCTGGATCGCCTCCCAAACGCGCATCGGGTGCAGCGGCATATCGATATGGCGCACGCCGAGATGCGACAGCGCGTCGATGACCGCGTTCTGCACCGCGGGCGTGGACCCGATGGTGCCCGACTCTCCGATGCCCTTGGCACCCAGCGGGTTCAGAGGCGTCGGCGTCTCCATCGTCACCGTCTCGACCTGCGGGATCTCGCCGATCGAGGGAATGCCGTAGTCGACGAAGCTCGCCGTGAGCGGGTTGCCGTCGGCGTCGTAGACGAACTCTTCGTACAGGGCCTGGCCGATTCCCTGGGCGACGCCGCCATGGATCTGGCCCTCGACGAGCAAGGGGTTGAGGACCTTGCCGCAGTCGTCCACGGCGACGTGGCGGACGAGCCGCGCGTCGCCCGTCTCCATGTCGACCTCCACGACGGCGACATGACAGCCAAAGGGAAACGTCTGGTCGGCCTGCTCGAACTCTGATTCGGCCACGAGGGCAGCCTCCGAAGCGAGCTCGGACCACGTGAGGGCGGTCGCCGGCACTCCCTTCACACCGAATCTCCCGTCGTCGAAGCGCACGATGTCATCGGCGGCGGCCTCGAGCTTGCGCGCCGCCTCCTGCCTGGCCTTCTCCACGAGCTCGATGCACGCCCTGCGCACAGCACTCCCCCCGATCTGGAGCGATCGCGAGCCCGACGATCCGTAGCCACTCTTGACGAGTGCGGTGTCGGACTGGACGACACGGATCGAATCCATCGACACGCCGAGCAGCTGTGATGCGAGCTGCGAGTACGCGGTCTCGTGGCCCTGCCCGCTCGCTGTTGTGCCAGTCGAGATCACCATCGAACCGTCCGCCTGCGCGGTCGCGGTCGCCGACTCGCCCGTGTAGAGCACTGCCGTCATCTCCACGTATGAGGAGATGCCGATGCCGAGCTGCAGCCTTTCGTCGCGCTCGCGTCGCGCGCGCTGATCATTTCGCAGATCGTCATAGCCGGCCGTCTGCAGGGCAAGGTCCAGCGCGCGTGAGTAGTCGCCGGAGTCGTAGTTGAGGCCCGTCGGCGTCGCGTGCGGAAATGGGCCTGCGATCAGGTTGCGGCGGCGGAGCTCGGCCGGGTCGACCTTCAGCTCTGCCGCGAGCATGTCCATCGCCCGCTCGATGATCGCGATGGCCTCCGGCCGGCCGGCGCCGCGATACGCCGACAGCACCGCGGTGTTGGTGAACATGCTGCGCCCGACAAAACGAACGTTGGGGATGTCGTACACGCTGGGCAGCAGCATCGACGTGAGCACCAGCTGCGGCGGTGCGAGTCCTGCGTAGGCGCCGGCGTCGGCGACGGTATTCACCTCTAGGCCAACCAGCTTGCCCTCCCGTGTGGCGCCGAGCCCGACGTCGGAGACCAACGCGCGGCCCTGGCTCATCGCGACCATGTTCTCGGTGCGGTACTCGAACCAGCGCACCGGCCGCCCGAGCTTCATGGCGACCGCCGCGATGACGCTCTGCTCGGGGTAGGTCATGAGCTTCGCGCCGAACGCGCCGCCCACGTCTCCCGCGATCACGCGCACCGTCTCTTCGGGCAGCCCGAGCGCCGCAGCCACAACATCGCGCACCCCGAACGGCACCTGGGTCGAAACCCAGACGCGGATACTCCCGTTCCCATCGGGCTCGGCCACGATTGCGTTCCCCTCGATGGGCGCGGCCGCGAGGCGCTGGTTCACGAAGCGGCCCCGCACGATGACGTCAGCACCGTTCAGCGCGCCCTCGTCGCCGAGGTCGAACTCGAACGCGACGCTGTCGCTCTTCTCGGGATCGACGATCACCGGCATTGGCTCATAGTCCACGAGCACCGCAGCCGCAGCATCAACCGCGGCCTCGCCCGTAGAGGCAACAGCGACGGCGATGAGGTCGCCCACAAAGCTCACTTCATCGCTGCACATGCGGGGCCGCGCGGTCTCGGACTCGAATCTCAGGTCGGCGGCGACATAAACCGCCTCGACACCGGGAATTTCGCGCGCCGCGCTCACGTCCACAGCGGCGAGCCGGGCATGCGCCATCGTTGAGCGCACGAACACCGCGTGTAGGCAGTGCTCAGGCTGAATGTCGTCGGTGTACCTGCCCTGGCCCTTCACGAGGCGGGGGTCCTCGCGCCGCTTGACCCTTCCTCCCAGCGCGGTGCGCACCGCCATGCCCGGAAAGGTAGCCTGTTGGGGATGTTGATGGAGGTGACGTGCCGCTGCGGCTGGACCACGCGCGGCACCAAGGCGCAGGTGGTCGCGAACGTGCAGGCCCATGGCCGTTCCGCGCACCAGACCGAGCTCACGCCCGCCGCGGTGCGCGCGATCTGGCGCGCCGTACCCGACAGCGCGGCCGGTCCGAGTGCCAAGAACTAAACAGCCATCCGGCAGCCGGCGCGGTCGCAATCGATCGGCCAGCAGGCTGGAGACCCTGATGGAGACGGTGGGCCCGCCCCTCTCCACCACCGCCTGGGCGGCGGAGTTCGTCGCCCAGACGCTCGAGGTTCTGCCTGTCTTCATGCGCGACGGCGAGTTGTTCTGGCTGAAGCCTGTCCATGGCGACTCGCTGCGCATTGGCCTCGCGCCGGCGTCGAGCCCTGGTGATGAGGTGATCGCCGCGATGAGGTGGTACCCGCTCACACCCCGCGCCGTCCACTCGACTTCGTGGCGCAGCGAGGAGGGGCGGGTGATCCTCGCCCTCGCGGTCTACGTGCCCGAACCCTTCCGCGCACTGGGCTGATGGCTGACGCGGCCGAGCGCTGGGGAGTCATCCCCCGATACACCGGGTACCAGGGCAATGTGGTCGAGTCGCCGGCGTCGACCATCGAGGCGATCGTGCGCTCGATGGCCGGCGGTCGCAACGAGCCGTCCGGCGTCGAACAGGGGCAGATCGCCAACGTCGGGTGCGCGCCTCCTCCCGAGCGAGCATGGGGCTGGGCGATCCAGCTGTACGCCGCGCGTTCGAGCGACAGCTGGGGCATCGGCGACCTGGCCGACCTTCGCCGCTTCGCTCATCGACCACGATGCGGTCTTCGCGCTCAAGTCGCAAGCGCTCGAGCTGATCTTTCGCGCAGCCCCGCAGCCACGCGGCCTGGCCTCATGGCAGAAGAAGCAGGGCCGGGCACTCATCGACTTCGCCACCTTCGATGCGCTCGCCGAGGTGCACGGTGCGGCCTGGCGCAGCTGGCCGTCATCTCTTCAGTCACCGCGCGCAAGGGGCGTCGAGCAGGCCCGCGCCAAGCTCGCAGAACGCGTGGCTTTTCATCAGTGGGCGCAGTTCCACGTGCACCGGCAGCTCGCGCGTGCCGCGCGCGAGATAACGCTCATCGCCGACGTACCCGTCGGTTTCGCCTCCGACGGCTTTGACGCGTGGCGCTGGCAGGACCTGCTCGCTCCTGGCATGCGGGTCGGCGCGCCGCCTGACTACTTCTTTCCGGACGGTCAGGACTGGGGCATGCCGCCTTTCGACCCCTGGAAGCTGCAGGCCGCGTATTTCGAGCCGTTCATCGACGCCGTGCGGGCGACCACCGCTCACGCGAAGGGCCTGCGTCTCGACCATGTGATGTCACTGTTCCGGCTGTATTGGATTCCCGAGGCCGGCGGCGCGGCGGCGGGCGCGTACGTCCACTACCCGTCGGCGGCGCTGCTCGCGGTGCTCGCCGGGGAGAGCCGCCGGTCGGGGTCGTTCGTGATCGGCGAGGACCTCGGGCTCGTCGAGCCTGCGGTGAAGACAACCCTTCAGCGAGTCGGCGCCCTCGGCTACAGGCTGCTGTGGTTCGAGACGGAGCCAAGCGAGAGCTGGCCGCAGCAATCAGTGGCGGCGATCGGCACACACGACCTGCCCACTGTTGCGGGCATCTGGCGCCTCACAGAGCCGGACCATCGGCAGCATCACCTGCGCAGCCGCCTGGTGGAAGCGACTGGGCTGCCCGACGGCTCGGACGCCCTCGACGTCGCCGTCGCGGCCTACCGGCGGCTGGCAGAGTCGAAGTCGTGCCTCGTGCTCGTCTCGCTCGAGGACGCGCTGGCGGTGGACGAGCGGCCGAACGTCCCGGGCACGACCACCGAGTGGCCGAACTGGCGCCTCGCGCTGCCGGTTCCGCTGCAGGAGATCGAGCGCGCGGATGGACCGGGCCGCATCGCCGAGGTGATGACCGCGGCGAACAGGTCGCCGAACTTGCCGCACTAACATTCGATCTGTGATCGCTTTGAAGAGGCTGCCGGGAATCGAGGTCGATTTCTACCCGCTGGCTGATCTTCCGAAGTCCGGCCTCGGCGATCCCTCCGGTCTTCCGATCACAGTTAAAGTGCTGCTGGAAGGCCTGATCCGACTGAGCCAGTCAGGCGTGACCGCGGAGGCGAACGTGCCGGCGCTCGTGGCCTGGCCGGCGCCCCGCTCCAGGGATGCTGAGCTGCCCTTCCTTCCAGCACGAGTCCTCATGCAGGACTTCACCGGCGTGCCGGCGGTCGTGGACCTGGCCGCCATGCGATCGGCGATGCAGCGCGCCCACAAGGATCCGGGCAAGGTCGACCCTCTTGTCCCCGTCGACCTCATCATCGACCACTCGGTCCAGGTCGATTCGTTCGGCCTGCGCGACTCGTACACGCGCAACATCCAGAGGGAGATCGAGCGCAACCGCGAGCGGTACGCGCTCCTGCGCTGGGCACAGCAGGCGTTCCACAACTTCTCACTGGTCCCGCCGGGCATGGGCATCTGCCACCAGGTCAACCTCGAGCACGTAGCGAAGGTCGTGCAGGTGCGCGACCTGGACGGACACAAGATCGCGATCCCCGACACGCTCATGGGCACCGACTCGCATACGACGATGGTCAACGGTCTCGGCGTGCTCGGATGGGGAGTCGGCGGCATCGAGGCCGAGGCGGCAATGCTCGGCCAGCCCGCCTATCTGGCCCCGCCGATCGTCGTGGGCGTTCGCTTCAGCGGCGCTCTTCGCGCGGGCGCGACCGCGACCGACCTCGTGCTGACGCTCACCGAGATGCTGCGCAAGCACGGCGTCGTCGACAAGTTCGTCGAGTTCTGCGGCGACGGCCTGTCGACGCTGTCAGTGCCCGACCGCGCGACGCTCAGCAACATGTGCCCCGAGTACGGCGCCACATCGGCGCGGTCGAGCCCAGCGTCGCCGGCCCCAAGCGGCCGCAGGATCGCGTCTCGCTGCCCAAGGTGTGGGAGAGCTTCACGTCGGCGTTTGTGCACAGCCCGAAGCCCGAGCCCGAGGCCATCTCGAGGTTGACCGAAGAGGGCGGCCCGATCGACGGCCGGGCGTCGGTCGCGGTCGCACACCGCCCCCCGGCCAACGTCGAGGACGGGTGTGTGGTCATCGCCGCGATCACCAGCTGCACCAACACCTCGAACCCTTCGGTGATGGTGGCCGCGGGCTTGCTCGCGCAGAAGGCGGTGGAGCGCGGGCTGACCGTGAACCCTTACGTCAAGACCAGCCTTGCGCCCGGCTCGCGCGTGGTCACCGACTATTTGAACACCGCGGGCTTGATGGAGCCGCTGGAAAAGCTCGGCTTCTTCCTGGTCGGCTACGGCTGCACGACGTGCATCGGCAACTCCGGACCGCTGGCAACGCCCGAGGTCGAGGCGGCCGTGACCGCCGACAACCTCAGCGTCGTCGCGGTGCTGTCGGGCAACCGGAACTTCGAGGCCCGCATCCATCCGCTGGTAAAGGCGAGCTACCTGGCCTCGCCTCCGCTGGTCGTCGCGTACGCGCTGGCCGGCACTGTGCAGATCGACCTGAGCAAGGATCCGATCGGCACTGACCGCGATGGCAAGCCGGTGATGATGTCGGAGCTCTGGCCGTCGCAGGAAGAGGTCAACGCCGTCATCCAGAGATGCGTGAAGCAGGAGATGTTCAAGCGCGAGTACTCGCGCATCTTCGAAGGCGACGAGCACTGGAAGACCATGTCAGCGCCCACCGGCCCGATCTTCCAATGGGACCCGAACTCTACATATGTGAAGGAGCCGCCGTACTTCGAAGGCTTCCAATCCAGGCCGGCCCCGCTCACCGACATCGATGGCGCCCGCGTGCTGTGCGTCCTCGGCGACTCGGTGACGACCGACCACATCTCCCCCGCCGGCGCCATCCCGACCGACAGCCCCGCCGGTCGCTACCTGATCGATCACGGCGTCGATCGCTTCGACTTCAACAGCTTCGGCTCGCGGCGCGGCAATCACGAGGTCATGCTGCGCGGCACGTTCGGCAACATCCGCCTCCGCAACGCGCTCGTCCAGCGCGAGGGCTACTGGACGCTGCACATGCCGGACGGCACCGAGATGACCATCTTCGATGCGGCGGAGCGCTATCGCTCCGAGCGCGTGCCGCTCATCGTGGTCGCGGGCAAGGAGTACGGGTCGGGCTCGTCACGCGACTGGGCCGCCAAGGGGCCGCTGCTGCTGGGCGTTCGGGCGGTGATCGCCGAGAGCTTCGAGCGCATCCATCGCTCGAACCTGGTCGGCATGGGCGTGCTTCCTCTCGAGTTCGGGCCCGGCGAGAACCCCAAGACGCTGGGGCTCACCGGTCATGAGAGCTTCACTATTCGCGGTCTCGACGGCCTCGCGCCGGGACAGCCGGTCGATGTCGTCGCCGCGACCGATGACGGCAAGAGCACGACATTCACGACGCGCGCGCGGGTCGACAACGACACGGAGATCGGCTACATGCACAACGGCGGCATCCTGCCGCTCGTGCTGCGGGAGCTCATGGGCTGATCACCGTCCCCACCTAACCTCCCCGCATAGCGGGGAGGGACAATCGACAGTCTGCAGGGCGCGCGGAATCCGACGGGTGCGGGCTACCCGGAAAGACCGAAGCGCTTAGCCGCTAGGCTGCGGTCGTCACCTCGATCGGCCGGCGTCGCTCGGAGCCGCACTCGGGACACTCGTACAGGCCGACCACCGTGTCCGGCCGCGACGAGTCGGAGTGCATTGAGCGCAAACGCATCGGCACCTTGTCCTCGTGACGCTCACAGCTCGGAGCGCCCTCGTGATCCATGACTCAATTTTGTGCGCTGCTTGGTGCAGCCCCATAGTGCCGCCGGCACAAGCCTTTGCCGGAGTTGCTTGTGAACTGCGCACACAGCTAATCTCTGCTGGAGATGGCACGCCGGGCCGCTGAGGAGCTCGCGGAGCCCAAACCGACGGTGCGCGAGGCGATGCGCATGAGCGAATTCGCCGACGCGCGACTGCTGGCGGGCGAGAACGGTCTGGACCGCTCGATCGAGTGGGTGCGGCTGGTGGAGACGCCGGACATCCAGCCGCGCGCGGGCGACCTCCTGCTCACCACCGGGTTTCCGATCAAGGACGACCTCGCCGCCCAGATCAGGCTCATCGGCCGCATCGCCGAATCCAGTGGCGCGGGGCTGGTGGTCAAGCCGCACCCGTACCTGCGCAAGCTCGCGCCCGAGATGCTCACCGAGGCCGACAGGCTCAACGTGCCGCTCTTCACCGTGCCGGCGAACGTCCAGCTCGTCGACGTCATGGCGCAGCTGCTGGAGCGGATCATCAACGCAGAGCATTCGCGGCTGAAGCGCTCGATCGAGATCCACCGCCGGTTCACGGAGCTGGTGCTGGACGGCAAGGGCGTCAACGAGATCTGCAAGACGCTCTCGGACCTGCTGGAGAGCGCTGTCGTGATCGAGGACGCGAGCTTTCACCTCCTCGCGCACGCCGGCGGCACCGGCGACCCGCACCGCAAGGAGACGATCCAGCGGCAGGGCACACCCCAGCGAGTGCTGTTCGACCCACAGATCCAGCGCATGCTTCGGGAGATCGAAGCCAAGCGCGGGCCGATCAAGGTCCCGGCGTTCCCTCACGTAGGCATGTCCAAGGAGCGGCTGATCGCTCCGATCCTGGCGGCCAACCAGGTGCTCGGCTACATCTCCGTAATGGACAACCAGCCCCACAACGAGGAGCTCGCCTTCCTCGCCCTGGAGCAGGCATCGCTCGTCCTGGCCCTGTCCATCGCCAAGGAGCGCGAGCTTGCCGAGGTCGAGGGTCGGGTTCGCGGCGAGTTCCTGGGCGACCTGCTGTTCGGCACCTATGGCGACGAAGCCGCCGCGCAGCGGCGCGCCCGCCACCTGGGCTATCCGCTGCACGGGCAGCACATCGTGATGCTGGTCGACATCGACGACTTCCGCGGCTTCAACCGCGCGCGCCAGATCTCCGAGGACGCGATCCAGGCCTTGAAGCGCGAGTTCCTGCGCCGTGTGACTGCGGTGGTCCGCGCCAGCTACCCGCGCGCGCTCGTGCAGGGCCGGTCCGACAGCGTCGTGGCGCTGCTGCCCCTGGGCACCGAGCCGGGCGACCACCAGTCGCGCGTGCAGGCGCTGGGAATGCAGGTCAAGCAGTCGATCGCCGATTGGAAGCCGGGCTTCACGGTGTCGGTCGGGTTCAGCGGCCCGGTTGAGGCGCCCACCGGCGTGGCCGGCGCGCAGCGTGAGGTCACGTCGGTGATGGATTCGCTTGCGCGCTTCAAGCGGTGGGGCCAGGTCGTGGCTGTGCCCGAGCTCGGACTCACCGGGCTCCTCGCGGCGGTTGCGGATGAGCGCCTCGTCGATTACGCGAAGCGGCTGCTCGGTCCGCTCGTGGAGCACGACCGCGCCCGCAATGGCAGCCTCGTGGCGACGCTTCGTGCCTTCCTCGAAACCGGCGAGCAGCAGGAGGCGGCCAAGCGGCTGCGCGTGCATCCCAACACGCTGCGCTACCGGCTCGACCGCATCCGCGAGATCGGCGGCTTCGACCTCGAAGAGGCGGAGACGCGCCTGAATCTCGCCGTCGCGCTGCGCGTGCAAGCGCTACTCGGCATGTGACAGCCGCATAAGCGACCGCGCGCTTCTTTGTCAGCGCTGCACTAGCCGAAGCGAACCGATCCCCGATAGGCTCTCGATCAGTGCCCCCCACCGTTTCTCAAACACGCCTGGCCTGGGCGGGGGACCTGCCCAGCGCACGCGCCGCGTGCGGCATGGGCTTCGTGTCCACGCCCGAGCTCGGCCATGACGCCGTCGAGCTCGGAGCCCGCGCGCTGGCGCGGCTCGCGCACCGCGGCGGTCTGGACGCTGATGGCAAAAGCGGTGACGGCGCGGGTCTTCTGATCCAGGTTCCCCACCGGTTGCTCGGCGGCGACCACGCCGTCGTGTGCGTGTTCGAATGGGACGAGCGAGCGCTGCCACTGATCGCGCAGGCGATGGCCGCGGCCGGCATGGAGGTTCTCGAGTGGCGTCGCGTGCCGGTCGACGCCTCCAGCCTCGGCGAGCGTGCGCGCGAGACGATGCCCGGCATCTGGCACGGGCTAATCGCGCCGTCCGACGCCGACGCGGACATGTGGGAGTCGCGTCTCTACCGGGCGCGTCGCGCCGCGGAGAGGCAAGCCTCGGCGAGCGCCGTGCGCATGTACATCCCGTCCTGTTCGAGCCGGACTCTCGTCTACAAGGGCCTGATGGCAGGCACCCGGCTCGCCGACTTCTATCTCGACCTGCAGGACCCCGACTGCGAGAGCAGGCTCGCGGTCTTCCACCAGCGCTACTCGACCAACACGATGCCCGACTGGCGGCTCGCTCAGCCATTCCGCCTGCTCGCGCACAACGGCGAGATCAACACGGTCGGTGCGAACCGCGCTTGGATGCGCGCGCGCGAGGCAGAGCTCGAGCCAGAGCTGCGCGAGGTCGTGTGGCCGGAAGGCTCGGACTCCGCGTCGCTCGACAACGCGCTCGAGCTCCTGGTCAGGCGCGGCTGGGAGGCATCGGAGGCGCTGATGAGCCTCGTGCCCGACGCATGGGAAGGCCGCGGCGATCTCGCGCCTGCGGTGCGCGACTTCTACCGCTACCAGTCGACGAAGTTCGAGCCGTGGGACGGACCGGCCGCTCTCGCTTTCAGCGACGGCTTCGTGGTCGGCGCGGCCCTCGACCGCAACGGCCTGCGTCCTCTGCGCTGGGCGCGCACGCGCCAGGGCATGGTGGCGGCCGCCTCGGAGGCGGGCGTCGTGGCGATGGAGCCATCGGATGTTGTCGAGCGCGGACGCCTGGGCCCTGGCCAGATGCTGCTCGTGGACACGCGCGACAACTCGGTGCTCCGCGACTCAGACGCGAAGGAGCGGGCAGCGTCGAGGCACGATTACGGTCTGCTCGCGGACCGCGTGCTCGTGCCGGTGCCGCGCCGTCACATCGAGCTCGAGCCGCCGTCGGACCTCGGCCGGCTGCACCGCATCCACGGCTGGGGTTTCGAGGACGTGAAGATGGTGGTCGAGGTCATGGCCGAGACCGGCCTCGAGCCGGTGTACTCCATGGGCGATGACATCCCCATCGCGCCGCTCGGCCGCACGCCGCGCCGGCTCTACGGCTACCTGCGCCAGCGCTTCGCGCAGGTGACGAACCCCGCGATCGACCCGCTTCGCGAGAAGGCGGTCATGTCGCTGCGCACGCTACTCGGCGCGCGCTCGCGGACGCTCGAGCCCGAGGGTGGCATTGAGTCCGAGCTGAGCCGCCGGCACCACCCGGCGGTGCCCGAACACTCGCGGCTGCTCGAGCTCGAGTCTCCAGTGCTGGGCGCGGGCGAGCTCGTGCGAATCCTCGAAGAGGCGACCCTCCTCGACGCGACGTGCGCGCCCGACCGCCCGTTGGGCGCCGAGCTGAAGCGGCTGCAGCAGGAGGCGGAGCAGGCCGGCGGCGTCATCGCCATCAGCGACCGGCGCGCCGACCTCGACGCCACGCGCGTGCCGATTCCGATGGCCCTGGCAGTGGGCGCGGTGCACGAGCACCTGCTCACGACAGGGCGTCGCATGGCGATCGACATCATCGCCATCGCCGGTGACGTCGTCGACGTGCACGACGTGGCCTGCCTGGTGACGATCGGCGCCAGCGCGGTGCACCCCTACCTCGCGATGGCCACCGCCGGGCCGGAGCGCGAAGCCGCTTACCGGAAAGCTCTCGAGGCAGGTTTGCTCAAGGTGATGGCCAAGATGGGCATCTCCTGCGCGGCGAGCTACCGCGGCGGTCTGGTGCTCGAGGCGCTCGGACTCGGCGCCGAGGTGATGCGTATGTGCTTTCCGTCGATGCCGTCGCGCATCGGCGGCGCCGACCTCGCAGACCTCGACGCGCTGGCGCGCTCGCGCATGGCCGAGGCGACGGCGCTGCCCGACCACGGACGCGTGCGGTTCCGGAAGACCGGTGAGCATCACGCCTACAACCCGCTCGGCGTACGAACCGCGCAGAAGGCGGCCGCCGGGGCGGACCGCGATCAGTTCCACGAGTGGCTCCGCACGTCGCACATGGACCGGCCGCAATCGCTGCGCGAGCTGCTGGTGCTGCGCGAATCGGCCTCGCCCGCGCGGTTGGACGAGGTCGAGCCCGCGAGCGAGATCGTCAAGCGATTCGTGAGCACGGCGATGTCGCTGGGCGCCCTGTCGCCGGAGGCACACGAAGCGCTTGCGCTGGCGATGAACCAGATCGGCGCAAGGTCCAACTCGGGGGAGGGCGGGGAGGATCCGGACACGTACGACAGTGCCGCCATTCGCAGGGACAACCGCGTCAAGCAGGTCGCGTCCGCGCGATTCGGCGTCACGCCCGCATACCTCAAGCGCGCCGACGAGCTCGAGATCAAGATCGCGCAGGGCTCGAAGCCCGGCGAGGGCGGCCAGCTGCCGGGTCTGAAGGTGACGAGCCTCATCGCCCGGCTGCGTCACGCGCAGCCCGGGATGCAGCTCATCTCGCCGCCCCCCCATCACGACATCTACTCCATCGAGGACCTGGCGCAGCTCATCCACGACCTGAAGACCGTCAACCCGCGCGCCCGCATCGGCGTGAAGCTCGTGGCCGAGTCCGGCGTCGGCACGATCGCCGCCGGCGTGGTGAAGGCGCAGGCCGACTACGTCCTCATCTCGGGGCACGACGGCGGCACGGGAGCATCGCCGCTCTCGTCCATCAAGAACGCGGGAGTGCCGTGGGAGCTAGGACTTGCAGAGACCCAGCAGGTGCTAGTGGCGAACCGGCTGCGCGAGCGCGTGAGCCTCCGCACCGACGGCGGCCTGCGCAGCGGCCGCGACATCATCGTTGCTTCGCTTCTCGGGGCCGTGGAGTTCGGCTTCGGCACCGGGGTGCTGGTCGCGCTGGGCTGCGACATGGCTCGGCAGTGCCATCTGAACACCTGCCCCACCGG
>WNGC01001812.1_pt1 | contig 13083 bp, 16 predicted proteins | sample 5400051 | NCBI WGS metagenome assembly WNGC01 (sample SAMN13153368, study PRJNA577476) | soil metagenome | isolation source: 20 cm soil or saprolite under grassland replicate 2 | place: USA:California | collected 2016-06-15 | reverse complement strand
GGACCCGCGCGGCGCCGACGCCGACGAACATCTCGACGAAGTCGGACCCCGACAGCGAGAAGAACGGCACCCCCGCCTCGCCGGCGACCGCCTTCGCCAGCAAGGTCTTGCCGGTGCCGGGCGGCCCGACGAGCAAGACGCCCTTGGGGATCTTGCCGCCCAGCCGCTGGAATTTTTGCGGGTCCTTCAGGTACTCGACGATCTCTTCGAGCTCCTGCTTGGCCTCGTCGATGCCGGCGACATCCTCGAACGTGATGCGCCCGACCTTTTCGGTCAAAAGCCGCGCCCGGCTCTTGCCAAAGCCCATCGCGCGCCCGCCGCCGCCCTGCATCTGGCGCATGAAGAAGATCCAGACGCCGATCAGCAGCAGCATCGGGAACCACGACACCAGGATGCCAAACAACGAGGGCACATTCTCGTCGAGCGGTGCGGCGGTGATGCGGACGCCCTTCTCGATCAAGCGGCCGACCAGCCCCGGGTCCTTTGGGGAATAGGTCGTAAAGGCGCGGCCATCGGTGAAATGGCCGTTGATGTTGTCGCCTTGGATCGTGACGTCGGTGACCTGGCCGCGATTGACGTCCGCCACAAAATCGGAGAAGGCGAGCGTCGATTGCGGGCCGCGGCTCGATGAGGTCTGAAACAGATTAAAAAGTGCGACGAGAAGCAGGCCGATGACGATCCAGAGGGCGAGATTTTTACCGAAATTATTCACCGCCAGGGCCTTTCCCTACCGCCTCGGGGCACGCGCCCCGATCACCCGCCTCGCCGGGCTCTGCGCCAGCAAAACATAGGATGCGCCGGCAATTAAACAACTGTAAAGCCCGCATGCGACAGCCGATTTACCGGATGGAACGCGATCCGCGGCAGGTCGGTTGCCCCGGCCCGGAAATAGCCGAGATGCGGCACCGCGATCAGGCCGGTTTCGTCCCATAGGGCGGGCAGCACGGGATGCGCAAGGCGCGGCAGCCCGCCATCATCTCGGTCGACAACCCGGCGCATTCCGGACTGGCCGAGATAGCCGAGCATCGGTTTCGAGGCTCCGTGTGGCGGCGCTGTCACACCGAAGCGGCGATCCCAGAAGAGCTCGGTCCCGGGGATCAGGCGGACGGGCGACGCGGCGCGCGATAATTCGCGAATAACGAGGAGCCGCCCGCGCCATGGAATGAAACGGCAGCCGCCAAGGGTGCGGGCGCGCTCCGCGCATTCCAGGAGCGCGGCGCGCAGGTACGAGACGCGCTCCCGCCGCAGCGGATAAGCGGCGCCGCCGATGCAGAGGGCGACGCGGCCGAGCAGCCGGTCGCCAAGCTCCGCCTCGGCATGCTCGAGAGCCAAGGAATCGATGATGGCAAAGCCGGCCGGATGCAGAGTTACTGCGCTGCCCAGCAACCGGTCCAGTTGCCGCTCGCGCGCGATGCGCTGCCGGCCATAGTCCCGCAGTTCCGCGCTCAGCCGCTCGACATCCCCCACGGCGGTGTCGCGCCGGAGCCGGGCGCGCTCGAAGACCGGGTTGCGGTTGCTTGGGTCGGACAGGAAGGGCTGGCGCTCGGTCTCGAGCAGCGCGGTGAGGCGGGCCTTCGGCACCGCGAGCAAGGGCCGCACCAGGCGCACGCCTGCCAGTTCGCGGAGGGCGGACATGCCGGCCAGTCCGTCGATGCCGCTGCCGGCCCGCTTGCGGATCAGGTAGGTCTCGGCCTGGTCCTCGCGGTGATGCGCCGTCAGAAGATGGAGGCAGCCCTGGGCGCGGCACCACTCCGCGAGCAAACCGTAGCGCGCCGCGCGCGCTGCTTCCTGGATGCCGGTCGCGGGCTTCGGGCCGGACCACGCCAGCACATGATGTTCGATGCCGCGCGCGGCCATCCAGCCGGCCACCGCCTGCGCCTCTCCCGCGCTTTCGGGCCGCAGGCCGTGATCGACGGTCAGAGCCGCCAATCGGCCGCCGCGCTTGCGCATCCAGCGATCGGCCAGGATCGTCAGTGCGAGGCTGTCGGGTCCGCCGGACAGCGCGGCGGCGACCAAGGGGCGCCTCTCGAAGCCGCCGATTGCGTCGAACGCCGCGGCCAGCTCCGCCAAGCTCAGGGGCGCCGCCGATCTCGAGATGGGGTCGAGCCGGGTCAGCAGCCGAGACGCTTCTTCTCTGTCGAGGCGCGTTCCTTGATTGCAGCGCCCGGCGCCGGGAAATCATGGTCGAGCTGGGTCAGCGCGATGCAGGCATTCTGCTTCTGATTGGCTCGGGCCAACGCCATGCCGAGCTTCAACAATTCGTCGGCCGCCTTGGAGCTTTTCGGATAGCGCTTATAGCCCTCGGCGAAGGCGCTCGCCGCTTCGGCATAGCGCCCGCGCGTGTAATAGGTCTCACCGAGCCAGTATTGCGCATTCCCGGCCATCGGGTCGTTCGGGTGCTGCTCGACAAAGGACTTCAGGGCCGTTTCCGCGGCGGGGTAATCGGCCTCCTTCAGGAGGCCGAAGGCATGATTGTACTGCTCGCTGGTCGAGCCGCTCGGCAAGGGACGGGCGGTTGATGGCGGAGCCGCCGCGGCAAGCTCCGGCCCGGCGCCAGGGACGCCCGGCGGGGTCAGCGTACCGGCGATCTGGCTCGGTCCGCCGCGCGGCGGGGTCAGCGCCATCGGCGGGGCGAGCGGTCCCGCATCGGGCGGCCCAGGCGGCATCAACGGGCCGCCAGCGAGGGCGCCGGGATCCGGCAATTCGCGGCCGGGACCTGTGGAGCCGCGCGGCCGTGGCAGCGGGGGAGGCGGCCCCCCGGCGGCGTAACCGCCCGATCCCGGCGGCATTTGACCCAACCGCGTCTCCGGGTCGCCATTGACCTGCTCGAGACGCTGACGCAGGCGATCGAACTGATTCATGAACTCCTCGACCCGGCCGGTCAGCTCACGCATCTGCGTTTCGATGCGGTCCATGCGGAGTTCGGCATTCATCGCAATGCCGGGGTCGCCGCCGCCCGACACGGGCGCCGGCCCGCCGCGATAGACCTGCCGCTGCAACATGTTGAGGTCGCGCTCCAGCCGGTCGAGGCGATCGTAGGTCGAGCGATCCTGGCTATGCGCCGGTATCGGCAGGGCGGCGGCGATGCCGAGCGCCACACCGAAACACGCACACGGCAATAGCGAATGCCGGAACATCAACAGAAGCCTCGTCAACGAGCGGGTAAGCCGGCGGGCAGCAATCGTCTAGCATTCGCGCGGCAGCCCGCAGCCGCGCGGCCAGCTAGTAGGATCGGTTTTGGGCAAAAAGAGGGCGCCCATGCCCCACCGCCAGTCGAAACTGGGTTAACGCGCCCCGCTAACCCAGGCTCAATTGACCGTCGTGACGCCACGCCGGTTCTGGGCATAGGACGAGTCGTCGGAGTGCGGGATCTCAGGCCGCTCCTTGCCGTAGCTGATCGTCTGAATGCGGCCGGCCGGGATGCCGAGCGCGACCAGCACGTTCTTTACGGCCTGGGCGCGGCGCTCGCCGAGCGCGAGGTTGTACTCGCGCGTGCCGCGCTCGTCGCAATGCCCCTCGATCGTCACGGCGATGTTCGGATAACGGCGCAGCCATTCGGCCTGCTTCTGCAAGGTCTGCTGACCTTCGGGCTTGATGTCGGTCTGGTCGTAATCGAAGAACACGCGATCGCCGGCGGTGGCCGCGAGATCCTGCTGGGAACCCGGTCCGAACCGCGAGCTGCCGATCCCGCCCGGGCCCATCGGCCCGCCCGGCCCGGGCGGCGGTTCGGGTGCGTGACTGCAGGCGCCGAGCAGCGCGAGCGCGCCGGCGACAGCGACAGCGACAAAACGTGCAAGCATCGATGAACCCCCCTCTCGATGGATGGTCTCGCTCAGATGGAATTCTGCGGATCTGCGGCGGCCCTAGCGGAGCAAGGGCGACCAGGCCGGGTCCGAAGCATCGCCCGGCGTATTGACCTCGCGTTGGTTGCCGCCCGTCAGGTCGATCGTGAAGAGCCGCGACGAGGCGGCCCGTCCGCCGCCGGAACGGCCACCGCGGAAATACATCAGGACGCGCCCGTTCGGCGCCCAGGTCGGCCCCTCGACGAGAAAATCCTCGGTCAGGAGCCGCTCGCCGGAGCCGTCCGGCCGCATGACGCCGATATAGAACGAGCCGCCGTCGATCTTGGTGAAAGCGATCAAATCGCCGCGGGGCGACCAGACCGGTGTGCCGTATTTGCCCGCCCCGAAGCTGATGCGCTTGGCCTCGCCGCCGCTCGCATTCATGACATAGAGCTGCTGCGAGCCGCCGCGGTCGGAGTTGAAGACGATCCTGCTGCCATCGGGCGAGTAAGAAGGCGTCGTGTCGATCGCGTTGCCATCGGTCAGGCGCAGGGGCTGCCGCGTCCGCAGGTCGAGCGCGTAGATGTTGCTGGCGCCGTTCTGGGTGCGGCTGAAGACGATGCGGTTGCCTTCGGGCGAGAAGCGCGGTGCGAAGGTCATGCCGGGGAAGTCGCCGAGCGCTTCCTGCTGGCCGCTGTCGATGTTGCGCAGATAGACGCGCGGCGTGCCGCCGGCGTAGGAGAGATAGGTGATTTCCTGCGCTGAGGGCGAGAAGCGCGGCGTCAGGACGAGGGCGCGCCCGTCGGTCAGATATTGGTGGTTGGCGCCATCCTGATCCATCAGCGCGAGGCGCTTTTCGCGCCGCTCGGCCGGGCCGGATTCGGCGATGTAGACGATGCGGGTATCGAAATAGCCGTCCTCGCCGGTGATCCGCTTATAGATCTCGTCGGCGATGATGTGCGCGATCCGCCGCCAATTCTGTCGCGTGGTCGTGTAGGCAAAACCGGCAAGCTGCTGCTCGGCGCCAACGTCCCACAACCGGAACTCGACGCGGTAGCGGCCGTCGCCCTGTCCCTGCATCGAGCCCGTGACCAAAGCCTGGGCATTGATCTGGCGCCAGTCGGCGAAGCGCGGTCCTTCGCCCGCAGAGACGTTCTGGATAAAGCTCTGCGGATCGAGCGGACGGAACAGACCGGAGCGCTCGAGATCGGCCGACACGACCTGCGCGATATCGCGCCCCGCTTTCGACTCGTCGGCGCCGCCGCCGGCAAAAGGCGGGATCGCGATCGGCATCGGCTCGACCTTGCCGCGCGTAACGTCGAGGCGGAGCTGGGCAAACGCCGGCGAGGCCGCGAGCAGCAGGGCGAGGGTGACCATCGCCATGCGAGCGGCGCCGACCATACGAGAGCTTCGCGTCATAAAAGATCCTTCGGGCTGAAACTGACGACGAGATCCTTCCAGAGCTCGTATTTCCCGGCCGGGACGCGAAGGGGGGTGCATTCCGGGGCGAAGAAGGCGCGGCGCGCGCTTTCGGCGGCGGCACGGAAGATCGGATCAGGCCGCCCGTCGTCCACAATCTTCGCCTGATGCGCGACGCCGTCCGGCCCGACCGAGACGCGGATCTCGATGACAAGATCCTTGGCGTCGCGCGCGCCGATCGGCACGTTCCAGCAGTGGTAGAGCTGCTCGCGCAAGAGGTCCATCTCGTTCGCCGTGAGCTGGGCGCCGAGCGGTGCCTTTGGCTGCGAAGAGGGCGCCGCGGCGGCGGTCATCCGGTGCGGCTTCGGCGGAGCGTCATCGGCTTCGGCGACCTGCTCGCGCGTCAAATTCTTCAGCAATGAATCGAAGGCTGCGGGCGACGGCTTCTTGCTGTCCGGTGTCTCTGGTTTCCTTGCCTGGACCATCTCTGGCTTCTGCGCTTGCAGGTTCTTCAGCATCTTTTCGAAGGCTGCGGGGTCGCTCTTCTTGGGTTCGGCGCGCGGCATGTGATGCACGACCCGCTGCGGCTCGGCCTTCGGCTTTGGCTCGGGCGGCGGTGGCGTCGGAACCTGGGCCTCGACCGGCTTTGGCGGCGGCGGGGGCGGTGTCGGCTTGGCCTCCGGCTTCGGCTGCGGAGGCGTCGGGGGCGGCGGCGGCGCTGCGGCCGAGGGCGGCGGCGCGGGGACGGGCGGCTCGGGTTTCGGCTCCGGCTTTGGCGCTGGTGGCGCGATCGCAGCCTCGGGCTTGGCGTCGGGCTTCGGCCGGAACGGGTTGAGCTGGGTGGCACGGGTCTCTGGCGCGATCGTCACGAGATCGACGGCGATCGGCATTTCCTCGGGCGGCTTGTGCCGGAACAGGTTCGGCAGGCCCAGCAGGATCAGCGCGAAGAGACCGATATGCAGGCCTGCCGACAGCGCGATGCTGCTCCGCGGCATCCGCTCCGAGGCCGACGATGTCTCAGGCTTTGCCGCAGGCGGCGGCACGCTGTGCTCGGCCGTGATCGCGCTCATCCCCGCCATCCGCCCCGATTCAGCGCCGGGTAGAGCTGCCCGGCCGGGTAGACGCCGCCGCAGGCCGCCCCTTCGGCGCCTCGGCGACGAGGGAGACCTTGCGGAACCCGGCCGAGCTGACGAGGCTCATCACCTCGAGCACGCGGCCGTAATTGATGTCCTTGTCGCCGCGCACATAGATGACCGCGTCGGGATTGGCCCCGGTGATCGCTTGGAGTTTCGGCACCAGCGCGTCGGTCTCGATCGTGGTCTCCTGCACGTAGATGACGCCCTCGCGGTTGAGGGTGATGACGAGCGGCTCCTTCGGCTCGTTGATCGCTGGCGCCTGTGTCTGCGGCAGATCGACCGGCACGCCCACCGTCAACAGCGGCGCCGTCACCATAAAGATGACCAGCAGCACCAGCATGACGTCGACGAGCGGCGTCACGTTGATCTCCGACATCGGGCGGTGGCGGTTGCGGCCGCTCCGGCCGCTGGTCCGGACGGCGCCGCTGTAGACGGGGGAGGCCATTCTTAGGGCCTCTCGTCGAGCTGACGCGACAGGATCGCGCTGAATTCCGAGGCGAAAGCCTCGAGACGGCCGGAATAACGGCCGAAATCGCTCGACAATTTGTTGTAGGCGACGACCGCCGGGATCGCCGCGACGAGGCCGAGCGCGGTCGCGAACAGCGACTCGGCGATGCCGGGCGCGACGACGGCGAGACTGGTGTTTTTCGCGGCGGCGATCGATTGGAAGCTGTCCATAATGCCCCAGACCGTGCCGAACAGGCCGACAAAGGGCGCGGTCGCGCCCACCGTCGCGAGGAACGGCATAAAGCGCTCGACCCGCTCCATCTCGCGCCCGAGCGTCACATTCATGACGCGTTCGATACGCTGCTGCAGGCTGGCGCGCATCGTCGCCGTGCCGAGAAGACCCTTGGCGGCACTGCGCCGCCATTCGCGCATCGCCGCGGCGAAAACCGAGCTCATCGGGTCGTGCGGGCGCTGGCCGACGCGATCGAACAGATCGTCGAGCGAGCCGCCCGACCAGAACGTCTCCTCGAAGCTCGTCGCGGCGTGCTGCAGCCGGCGTATCCGCAGGCTCTTGTCGAAAATGATCGCCCATGACCAGAACGAGGCGGCAAGCAGGAGCAGCAGGACGAGCTTGACGATGCTGTCGGACTGCAGGAACAGCTCGAAGACGGAGAGGTGCTGGGTCACGGTCCCGGGAAGTGCGGTGGCATCTAAGGGTTGCATTGATGGCGGCCTTTTATGGCGTCATTTGGACAATCGAAGGCTTTATGAGGGCAGCTTGATGAGCGCGCCGCGCAATCCGGCGGGCACGCGCCGCGGCCGGCCCTCGCGCCCGACGCAGGCGACCAGCATGTCGATCTGGACGAGGATGTCCTCGTCGCGCCGGATCTGCTGATCGAGCAGCAGCGTTGCTCCCCCGATCTCCACGACCCGTGTATCCACGGTCAGGGCATCGTCGAGCCGCGCCGGCGCTCGGTAATCGATGGAGCAGCGCCGGACCGTGAACAGCGTCCCGATTTCCTTGGCGATTTCGCTATGGGCGAAACCGAGCTCTCGCATCATCTCGGTGCGGCCGCGCTCGGCGAATTTGAGGTAGTTGGCGTAGTAGACGATGCCGGCTGCGTCGGTGTCCTCGTAATAGACGCGCAACGGCATGCTGTGCACCGCGCCCGAGGCCGAGCTAGGCCGGGTCACGGGACGTCCTGAGGGTTATCGCCGCGCATCATTCCGCGTCCGGCTCCAACCGGAGCAGGTCGAGCTGGCCGGGGAGGCCCGCCGGCACCGCCAGATCGAGATGGCGGTAGGCGATCTCGGTCAGCATGCGGCCGCGCGGGGTGCGCTGCAGGAAGCCCTGCTGCAACAGATAGGGCTCGATGACCTCTTCGAGGACGTCGCGTTGATCGCCGAGCGCCGCCGCCATCGTCTCGACGCCGACCGGGCCGCCGCCGTAATGCTCGGCGATCGCGCACAGGTAGCGGCGGTCCATCGCATCGAGGCCGCGATGATCGACTTCGAGGCGCAGCAGCGCCTTGTCGGCGGTCGCAGCATCCACACTCGCCCAGCCGCCGACCGCCGCAAAATCGCGGATGCGGCGCAATAGACGCATCGCGACGCGCGGGGTGCCGCGGGCACGGCGGGCGATCTCGGCGGCGCCGTCCGGGGTCAGGTCGAGCGCGAGGAGGCGGGCGCCGCGCGTCAGGATCTTGGCCAATTCGCCTGGCTCGTAGAACAACAGGCGCAGCGGGATACCGAAGCGCTCGCGCAAGGGCCGGGTGATCAGTCCCGAGCGGGTCGTCGCGCCGACCAGCGTAAAGGGCGGCAGGTCGATGCGGATCGAACGCGCGCCGGGGCCCTCGCCGATGATCAGGTCGAGCTGAAAATCCTCCATCGCTGGGTAGAGGATTTCCTCGACCGCAGGCGCCAAACGGTGGATCTCGTCGATAAACAGGATGTCGCGCGGCTGGAGGTTGGTCAGCACCGCGGCGAGATCGCCGGCGCGCTGAATGACCGGGCCGGAGGTCGCGCGGAAGCCGACCGCCAATTCGCGGGCGACGATCTGCGCCAAGGTGGTCTTGCCGAGCCCGGGCGGACCGAAGAACAGCACGTGATCGAGCGCCTCGCGGCGGCTGCGCGCGGCGTCGATGAAGACGCGCAGATTGTCGCGCAGCTGGCGCTGACCGACGAACTCCTCGAGCGTCGCCGGCCGGATCGAGGCTTCCGGCGCATCCTGCTCGGCGCGCTCGGCGGCGATGATTCGAGCTGCCGCGTCGCTCATCGCGCGGTCCCTTGCGTCGCGGGCTGCCCGAGTTCTTGCAGTCCCGCGCGGATCAGCGCGTCGAGCGCCGCCTTATCGCCGAGCTTGCGGGCCGCCGTCGCGACCGCGCCGAACGCCTCGGCGCGGCGATAACCGAGATTGACGAGAGCAGAGACCGCATCGGCCGTGGCGCCTGTCCCGCTGCCGTTCCCGGACGCCGGGATCGCGGCGACCGGCATCGGCGCGGCGGTCGCGAGCCCGCCGATCTTGTCGCGCAGCTCGTTGGCGATCCGGGCGGCGAGGCGCGGTCCGACGCCGTCGGCGCGCGCCAGAGTCGCCTTGTCCTGCGACAAGATCGCCAATGCCAGCTGATCGGGCGATACCGCCGACAGCAGTGCCAAGGCCAGCCGCGCGCCGACGCCTTGGACCGTTGTCAGCAGGCGAAACCAGTCGCGCTCGACGGCATCGATAAAGCCGTAAAGATGGATGTGGTCTTCGCGGACATGCGTCTCGATCAGGAGCCGCGCCGGGCCGCCGGGCGGCGGCAACTGCGTGGTCGTGCGGGTCGAGCAGAAAACGAGATAGCCGACGCCGCCGACATCGACGACGGCGCCGTCCGATGTGACCTGGTCGAGCAGGCCGGCGAGCTTCGCGATCATCGGCCAGTTGACTCCTGAGCCGGGGACACCCGAACCGGCTGCCAAATCCGCGCGGTGCCGGCGTGATGTGCGTGACAGATCGCGACGGCGAGTGCATCGGCTGCATCAGGCGTTGCGACCGCGCAGCCCGGCAACAGGCGGCGCACCATCATCTGGACCTGGGCCTTCTCGGCATGGCCGGCGCCGACCACCGACTTCTTGACGAGGTTCGCGGAATATTCGGCGACCGGCAGGCCGCGCTCGGCCGGTGCGAGCAGCACGACACCGCGCGCGACTCCGAGCTTCAGCGTCGAGGCGGCATTCTTGTTGACGAAGGTCTCCTCGACCGCCGCCTCGTCCGGGCGGAAGCGCTCGATGATGTTGATCAACTGGCGGAACAGCGCCACGAGCCGATCGGCCAAGGGCAGATCGGTCGGGGCATGCACCACTCCGTCGGCGACATAGGAAAGCCGATTGCCGGCCACGTCGATGACCCCCCACCCCGTATGGCGCAGCCCGGGATCGAGCCCCAGGACCCGCATCGCGCTCCCCCCACGTTCGGCGTCATTCCCGCACCAGCGAGAACCGAGGGCTCACATCCCCACTGCAAACCCTGGCCCCGCGCTTCCGCGGGGGTGACGAACTCGATACGCCCCGATCAGGCGCTCAGCCGCTCCAGCACATCCTCGCCGGCCTCAAAATTCGCGTAGACGTTCTGGACATCGTCGCTGTCTTCGAGCGTCTCAAGCAGCTTGAGCAGCCCTCGCGTCGTCTCCTCGTCGACCGGCGTCGCCGTCTTCGGGCGCCAGCCGAGTCGCGCCGATAGCGCCGGCCCGAACTGCTTTTCGAGCGCGTCGCGCACCGCGTTGAAATCGTCTGGCGCCGAGATCACGACATGGCCGTCCGAGTCGCTCTCGACATCGCTGGCGCCGGCCTCGATCGCCGCTTCGAGCATCTCATCGGCGCTGCCGACGCCCGCCGGGTAGGCGATCTCGCCGACATGATCGAACAGAAAACCGACGCTGTTGGTCTCGCCAAGGGCGCCGCCGGCCTTTGTAAAGGCAGCGCGCACCTCGCTGGCGGTGCGGTTGCGGTTATCGGTCAAGGCCTCGACAATGACCGCGACGCCGCCCGGCCCGTAACCCTCGTACCGCACCTCTTCATAAGCCTCGCCGCCCTCGCCGCCGGCGCCGCGCTTGATAGCCCGCTCGACCGTGTCCTTTGGCATGTTGGCCTGCCGCGCCGCGAGCACCGCTGCGCGCAGCCGCGGATTGGCGTTCGGATCGGGCAGCCCGGTGCGCGCCGCCGTCGTCAGTTCCCGGATGATCTTGGTGAAGACCTTGGCGCGCTTTTTGTCCTGCGCGCCCTTCCGGTACATGATGTTTTTGAATTGCGAATGGCCGGCCATTTCCGCCGCTCTCCTTCAGGCGCGGGCTAACAAGGCAATATGGCAGGATTGCGGCGAATCGGGCGCAAACGCGGCATCCTCCGGCTCATCGCCCCGACCCATCGCCTCTCCGTTCATGGAAGCGGCACCTGCTCGGCGAGCCGGCCGCCGACCCGCACCGGCTCGATGCGGCGGGCCAGCCCTGTCCTGTCATCGATTACCACAAAGACGCCGCACAGGGTTGCTTCGCCTTCGGCAGGCTTTGGTTTCTCGGTCGGCATCTTGGTCACAAAGCGCCGCACCGAGGGCCCCTTTTCCATGCCGATGACCGAATCGTAGTCGCCGCACATCCCGGCATCGCTAAGGAAGGCGGTGCCGCCGGGCAGGATCTGATGATCGGCGGTCGGCACATGCGTATGCGTGCACAACACGGCCGAGACCCGGCCATCGGCGAAATGGCCGAACGCCATTTTCTCGCTCGTCGCCTCGCCATGGAAATCGACGACGATCGCGGTGGCGCTCTCACCAAGCTTGTATTGCGCGAGGATCGCTTCGAGCCGCGCAAACGGGTCGTCGAGCGCGTCCATAAACAGCCGGCCCATCAGATTGACGACGAGCAGGGTATGCCCGCCCTCGACCGGATGCAGCCGCCAGCCGGCGCCGGGCGTCCCCGCCGGGAAATTGGCCGGGCGCAGGATGCGGTCATCGCGCGCGATGTACTGGATCAGTTCGCGCTGGTCCCAGACATGATTGCCGGTCGACAGGATGTCGGCGCCGGCATCGTAAAGCTCGCCCGCGAGCCGCTCGGTCAACCCATAGCCATGCGCGGCGTTCTCGGCGTTGACGATCGCCACATCGATCGCGAGGTCGCGCTTCAATCCGGGCAGGTGGCGGCTCACCGCCTCCCGCCCGGAGCGCCCGACGACATCGCCGCAAAACAGGATATTCACGAAAGCGAACTCCAAAAATCACGCAATATCACGCAATACATAGAACGTCATTCCGGGGCGCGGCGATGCCGCGAGCCCGGAATCCATATTCCAGAGGCCTGTGTTCATGGATTCCGGGCTCCCTCGCTTAGCTCGGGCCCCGGAATGACAAACGTGCAACAGCGGGGAATTAGTTGGGTGGAGCCGCCTCGGCCGTTGGCGTTGCAAACCCACCGTGGCCCTGCACTGCAGGTGGGCGCCATATATCGAAGCCACGACTCCGACAGGGACAGCTCCCAAACGGTAGATATCGGCCCCGGGGTATAAGCGGCCTGACGCGCCGCGCAGCCCCACCCACCCTTTAGCTAGGCGGATTCGAGCGCCGCCGCAATGCCCTCGATCCGCTCGGCAATGCCATTAATCTCGCTTGCTGCGGCAGCAGTCTCGGCAATTTCCGGCGCGGAGGGGCGGTTGCGCTCCTGCTGCAGAGCTTCGCCCGCATCCGACAATTCGTCGGCGATGACGAGCGCCGCGAGCAGCAGCAGGCGCAGCTCGCCGGCCTGGCCGAGTCCTTTCGCGAACTCCGTGATCTTGCTGTCGACATACTGCGCCAGCCGCCGCGTGCGGGTTTCCTGTCCGTCGGCGCAGGAGAGCGGAAAGTCGCGGCCGTTGACCTTGACGACGACCTCGGCCATCTCAGCCGGCCTCCTTTTCCAAGAGCCGGTCGAGCTTTGCGATCGCCGCCTCGACGCGGCCGGCGATCGCGGCCGCAGCAGCCGCGACCTCGTCGTCGCGGCCGTTCACGGGGTGCCGGGCCGCTGCGGCGGCGTCGAGCCGCGCCACGGCGCGTCCGAGCCGCGCCAGCGCGTCGGAAAGCCCGCTCAACGCCTTGGCCTCAATCCGGCGGCCTCAATGCACCTTTTCGTATTTCTGCAAGGAGCGGATATGGGCCGGGCGAGGCGTGTCGAAGAATTGCGGCCATTGCGTCCACGACACCTCGCCGACATAGAGGTCGCCGCGCGAGTCGACGGTGAGGCCGTGCGGTCCGAGAAATGCGGTCGGCGCGGTGCCGGCATGCGGGTCGCCAAAGC
>WNGC01006072.1_pt1 | contig 13087 bp, 13 predicted proteins | sample 5400051 | NCBI WGS metagenome assembly WNGC01 (sample SAMN13153368, study PRJNA577476) | soil metagenome | isolation source: 20 cm soil or saprolite under grassland replicate 2 | place: USA:California | collected 2016-06-15 | reverse complement strand
AGAGAAAGCCCTCATCCCCGAGGAGGTGAGTCACCCGGGCTATTGCTTGCTGTAGACGCGGACGTAGTCGAGGAGCATTTGCTGCGGAAAAACGGTGGTGCTGTCGGGCGAACCGGGCCAGTCGCCGCCCACGGCGACGTTGAAGATGATGAAGAAGGGATGATCGAAAACCCAGGTGCCGCCGGCGGGCCATTGCGACGAGTTGAATGTAGCGTAAAGAGCGGTATCGACATAGAAGCGGATTGTGTTGGGCTCCCATTCGACCGCGTAGAGATGAAAGTCGTCGGCGAAATTCTGGCCGGCGGGCTGGCTGAAGGGCGCGGTGACGTCGCTCGTTCGGCCGATGGTGCTCGGGCCATGCAGCGATCCGTGAACGGTGCCTGGCTCCTTGCCGATATTTTCCATGATGTCGACTTCGCCGCACTTCGGCCAGCCATTTGAGGTGATGTCGTTGCCGAGCATCCAGAAGGCGGGCCACATTCCCTGTCCCGCAGGTATTTTGATGCGCGCTTCAAAGCGGCCATAGGCCTGCGTGAAAAGCCCCTGGGTTTTCAAACGCGCGGAGGTGTAATTCCGCGTTACGCCATCGGCGCCAGTGTAGGTTTCTTTCTGCGCGGTGATGACGAGATTTCCGCCCTTGATCTGGGCGTTCTGCGTGCGATTGGTGTAATACTCGAGCTCGTTGTTACCCCATCCGTTGCCGCCAATGTCGTGGATCCATTTCGAGGAATCGGGCGACGCGCCGTCGGGCCCGCTGAATTCATCGCCCCATGCAAGTTTGTAGCTCGCCGGAGGAGGAGGTTGAAGCATTGCACCTCCGCCGCAACTGAACAAGAGGAGCACTCCGGCAAGAAAAATGGGAACCAGGGCGGCAGGATGCACGGGGAATCGCGTTTTCGCCGAGAATAATTTCGCTCGCATGCCGGGATTGGTGAAATCTCTGCGCCGCGATCAGGAGAGATTCATGACGCGCCGGAAGGAACCCTTCTCATTGTCGATCTTTTTCTGGAGCTGCAGGATGGCGTAGAGAACGGCCTCGGGGCGCGGCGGGCAGCCGGGGACGTATACATCCACGGGAATGACCTGATTGCAACCCTGTACAATGGCGTAATTGTTGAAGACGCCGCCGGAAGTGGCGCAGGCGCCCATGGAGATGACCCACTTGGGCTCGGGCATTTGATCGTAAAGTTGGCGGATAACGGGAGCCATTTTTTGCGAGAGGCGGCCGGCGACGATCATCAGATCCGCCTGGCGGGGCGATGGGCGGAAAACTTCGGCGCCGAAACGCGCGAGGTCAAAACGGGCGGCGGCCATGGACATCATTTCGATGGCGCAGCAGGCCAAACCAAAGCCGAGCGGCCAAATGGAACTCTTGCGCGCCCAGTTCACAGCCTTATCGAGCGTCGTGAAGATGATGCCTTCGTCTTCGAGGAGATCCCCGAAATCGTCGGGCTTGGTCAGTGTGACATGTTTACCGAGAGATACGCTCATTAGGTCTCCGTCACAAGTATGTTCTCACAGGGAGAGGTTCGAGACAAATTGTCTGCGGGCCTCAAGAGGTGACATTTCTTGCCTTAGAGTTTCCCGTCAGGTTGGGGACGGTCGCCTTGACGGGGCCGTGGTGCAACTGTTTGTGCGGCGGAGAAGCTCCGTGTTTTGCGCGCGCGCCAAACCAAGAGAACAGAGGTAGCCAGAAGGACAGAAGTCAGACCGGCCAAGACCAGCGATTGCGAAGGTGGCTGTGTCTGCTTCAAGCGTGTATCGATGTTGGCTAGAGAAGGCAAAGCGCCGCGACCCGGAGCCGATACGACTCGATTAGTCTCCGCCGGAGACTGTGACCGCGCCGGGGATTCGGCTTGATCTCCGAGCGTCGGAAACGCTCCGGTTCCAGAGACTTCAAACTCAGGGCCCACTCCTGCTTTCACTCGGCTTGCTGCATGGACTTGATAGCGACTGTTGCCGGTGGCAAGGATCTTGAAGGCCGGTGAACTAGACGAAAATTTCATGGTCGGTGAAATCATGACCGCCAATTGCTGCACCGGAAACGCAAACTTTGGATGAAACGCGACATGGCCATCGTAGGGCAGGTCGTAGTTGAACGCGAACTTGGTTGCTCCCGGCCGCAAGGGGAAATTCACCGTGTAGTGTCCGGGCTGGCCGGGCACGAGCGCCGCGGAAATCATCATACTCATCTTCTCGGGACCTGCGGCGAGGACAGAATCAATCTTGGCGCTTGCCGGCAAATACACTTCGAATGTGCGCTCACCCGCCTGTGTCAGAGGCGGGCTGGACTCGTTCTTGATCTCAACCATGTCGGAAACGTGAAGCAAGTTTCGAACAGTTCCGGCGCGGAGGATTTCGATAGTGCCGGTTATGCCCACCACATATGTCGCTGCGTCGAACACTTGGATAGTGAGAGCCTGACCGGCGGAAGCCTGCTGATCATAGCTGACGCCCTGGTGAAACACGCGCACCAAGTGCGGTTTGTCAGGATATTGAACATTGAGAGTAAACGCCCCCTGTGAATCGGTCTTCGCGCGCGCCTCCTCCTGCATTCCCGCGTCCAGCCGGGCAAGGATCACCTCATCACCCGCAGCGGGTTCGCCGCGGCTCTGATTGCGGACCGAGCCGGTAATGTTGTTCGCGCCCCGTGCCGCAGTTGAAAGACACCCAAGCAAGGCCAGGGCCGCGATAAATCGCCGCATGCAGAGTCTCTTGGCGCAGAGACGATGGTCCATCATTCGGTTGCCGCATTCGTTGATGGCGTTGTCACCGGGCGTGGCGCACGTCCGAACATGATGCCGGTTTCTACTTCCACAGGCTTTCCGTCGCGCAAGTATGGTCTGAAGCGCCACTGAAACAAGGCGTCTGTAATGGCTTTTACCTGGTCGGGAAAGGCGCTGAGAAAATGAATGTGCTTTACCTTGCCTTGTTTATCGATGATGATCCGGACCGGAGCAGGATTGAATCGGCGCTCGCCAAAGACCGGATCAACTCTCTCCAATACGTTTTCGTCGCGCGCATACTCCTTGATGCACACAGGGACTTCACCGCCTCCCCGCCCCGAAATGGGACCGGCCTCTGCAGGCAGAGTCATTTTGCTCATTTCCTGGATGAGACTCTCAACGAGCTTGCTGTCCCGGCTGGTAAAGACAAACTGGACCAGGTGACAGCGGATTTGAGTTGCCAGGACGCGCCAATGCAACTCGGCAACGGGCGAACCGTAGGCAAAGCGCACGAAGGAATGGTTAGCGATTCTGACAAGAGTTGGCGGTTGTTCCACTTTGTAGTCCGCGTCCAGACTTTCTTTGTGGTAATTGATCAGTTCCAGAGCGTTCCCGGCCGGTGCCAGCGTGAAGAACAGGTCCTCGGCGGCGATCAGAATACTGCCTCGACTTGTCCCTTTGGATGTTTCGGCAGGCCTGATTTGCGCGAGTACGTAGTAGCCACTATCCGAGGGAGGCGGGCCGACGTACTTCTGGGTCCAGTCCGGCGAGAGAGTATAAGTGAATCCAAAATACTGGTTGCTAAAGACATTGTTGGCCACTCTCCCGCCTTCCGGGACAGGAGTCACCAAATCGCTGGCACTCGACCAGGCGCCCTTGACCAGAAGGACATCCGACGGGAGCGCGTTCGGTTGCGGATTGTTGGAAAAATCGCCACCGCTCTGTGGGGAGCTCTGGGCATGGGCTATGAGCGAAATGGAAAAACAAACAAAGGTGAGGGAACGCGAGAATCTAGGATGCATATTCAAACCCATAGTTTCCAAGAGGAAAAAAACCGGGCGAGACATTTCCCTGTCTCGCCCGGAAGAGTTGTTATAAAGAATTACAGCGAGCGCAGGAAGTTCAGGAGGTCCTGCTGCTGGCTGGGTGAAAGCAAATCAAAGACCTCTTCAACCAGAGTGGCTTCGGATCCACTGCTCTGGTGAGCCTCGATGGCGGACAATAAATTGGCGGTACGGCCATCGTGCAAGAAGAAGATCCGCTGCCCGAGGCCCCACAGTGGAGCCGTGCGGAATTGATCTCCACCAGCGTCGCCCTGGGAGACATTGTCCGCCAAGCCTACGCCCATATGATGGATTTCTAGGTCAGAGAACAAGTTGGCAGTAGCGTTGCTCAATCCAGACGTCAACTGAGAGGCCTGGGTGGTCAGCGACGGTGTATGGCAAATGGCGCAGCCGACGGCGCTAAAGAGCTTGCGGCCATTAGCGATCGAGGCTGCTCCTCCCGGCGAGGTAGTGGAGGGTGTGGGCTGGTCCAGGTACTGCATGAAGACACTGAACAGCGCGGTGTCGCTGGTGACGGTGTAGGCGCTGCTACCACCGGAGTGCGTAATGTCCTCGGGGTAGCCGACCCCGGCGAGGTTCAGGCAGTTGGCTGGAAGCCCGCTTCCCATTTGGTCTTCACCCGGCAGCGGCCGATCTTGCGTAAACAGTTCGTTAGAGATGCCCATTTCCACGTTGTAGGCCTCACCGGCGAAGATCATCAGTGACTTGTTCTGCGCCTTCCAGCCAAAACGGCTGATGGTGCCATCGTTGCCGTTGTGATTGAAGGTGCCGCTGATGCCGACGCGCTTGAAAACTGCCTGGGCCGCGTGATTGGCCAGCAAGGTTGCATCGTCAATGTTGGCCATCAGTCCCAAGCCAAACGTGGGTGTGGGAATGCGGAAGATGATGTTGTTTGCCGCCCTCGCAGCATTAAAGCCGGGCTGCTGCAAGCTGCAGGCGCCGGCATCAGCGCGGCCAGTAACCGTAAACAGGTCTTCCACTCCGCCATTAGGCGCGCTGTGGTTGGCATTGCCGAATTGGTCAAAGAAGAACGGGAACCGTGCTTCGCGCACCGGGCCGTTGTCCTGGACGAAATAGGGGATGGTGTTGGTGCTGCCATTCACGACCCCGTTGGCGATCACCTGGCTTTGGGGGTTCGGCCCCACATTGGGGAAGATACCGGAGGCCGGGCTAGTTCCGCCCGGGGCCGGCTGCGAATGACACGCCCCACACGAGTCCAAGTTGAACCGTGGTCCCAGTCCCGGGTTGTCCCCGGTAACGGTTTGGTCCTCGTTGAACTGCGCGAATCCGGTTTGGAAGAAGGCCAAGTCGTTTGGACTGGCGGTGACGGAAGCAAGCGGCTGGCCCGCGTTCACTCCCGTGTTGCTGCGTACGCCTGGATCGGTTTGGGCAAACGCCGTTCCGGTAAAGAATAACGCCGCTAAAACTGCGACAACCGATGCGAGCTTTGTCGTTTTCATTCCTGATCTCCTTCGACTAGGAAGTGCCCAAGCCCCGCCTGTTTTTGCGCACTTCTTGTAAGCCATTGCTAAAAGCTGCCTGTACCGAGAAGTGAGTTCCATTTACTACTCGCCGCGTGAAGACTACAAGAAGAAGCGATTAGCATAACCGGTCTTTCGTTAGCATTTCGCGTAGTCGGTTTGTTTCCGGTAGCGCGCCGGAGCCTGCGTGAAGCGCCGTTCAAATGCGCGGATGAAGCTGGAAGCATGCTCGTATCCCACGTTGTGGGCAATTTCCTTTACGCTTAGGTAGCTGTTCGCTAAAAGGTGCGCCGCTCTCTGAAGTCTTTGTTCGTTTATCCATTCGCCCATACAAACGCCGGTCTGGTGCTTGAACAAGCGCTGGAGATAGGAAGGGCTCAGGTTGAATTCGAGGGCCAGATCACAAATGGTGAAAGTGCTCCCAGACGCAACCAGCCGCAGAATCTTTCCCACGCGCCCTTCGAGCTTAGTGGGCGTCAATGGGCGAGGCGGGGCAGGTGCGGCAAGGGGTATGCCTCCATCGGGAGCAAGCGCGTTTGCCCCATTTCTTCTTGCAAAGCTGACACGAGAATTCATAGTGCGCACCGGGACCTCCTGTAGAGAACATCTCCTAGGTTGTACACGCTTGGATTGGCTTGAACGCCGCGGAGGGAGAGCTTCTTGTAAAGAGCCCAAGCGTTGGATGGTTGGGCTTGATTGTCGCAGCCCGAAGAGGCTTCGCTGGCCGTGCTCGAATTTTGGCCTGCGGATTGGCTGGCCATGCCAAGCGCGATACTCAAGCCGGCGAGTAGACACCCCTGTAGGGTGACTTCTTTTCGACCACATCCCGTAGTCCTCCAAATCGAGAATCGATTGGAGATTATTTCTGGGCGCCCGGAGGAAGCAGAGTTGGAGAGTTGGACCCGGGTAAAATCAGGACAAAATTATTCGCATGGAAGAGCTATGTCAATGGTACTTATGATAATTACCCGTTCACCGGCCATGGGTACAGGCGAAGACGGACGGGCGTGAATGCGCCGGAGTTTCTTCGCGTTGAGATCAGACGGCAAGGACGACTTTGCCGAACTGCGCACCGGATTCGAGGTAGGCATGGGCGGCAGCCGCTTCGGCGAGCGGGAAAACACGGTCCACCGTGGGCTTGAAACGCCCGGAGGCCACCAGGCGCATGACGCTGTGGAGCTCGGACTTGGTGCCCATGTAGGAGCCGAGTAAGGAAAGCTGGCGGCTGAAGAGGAACCTCAGATCGACCTTGGCATCGAAGCCCGTGGTGGCGCCGCAGGTTACCAGGCGGCCGCCGGTGGCGAGACTGGCGAAGCTGCCGTCCCAGGTAGCCGTCCCCACGTGTTCGAAGACGACGTCGACCCCGCGCTTATTGGTAATGCTGCGGACTTCCTCGTGGATTTTCTGAGTTTTGTGATTGATGAGAAAGTCAGCGCCGAGTTGTTTTGCCTTTTGCAGCTTTTCGTCGTTGCCGGCGGTGGCGATGACGCGCGCGCCGAAAAACTTGGCAACCTGAATGGCGGCGCTGCCAACTCCGCTACCTGCCCCAAGGATGAGCACATCCTCGCCGGGCTGCAGCTCGGCTCGGGAAAGAAGCATGTGCCAGGCGGTTTGGAAGACCAGCGGAATCGAGGCGGCCTCTTCAAAGGTCAGATTTTCTGGGTATGGCATGCAATTTACTTCAGGAGCGTGGACAAGTTCGGCGCAGCCTGGAATCGGGATATTGGGGTTGCCGCGGCGGACCCAGAGGTCAAGGTGGTTCAGCGCGCAAGCTCTCACGCGGACGAGGACTTCGTTCGGGCGGATGATGGGGTCAGGAGCGTCCGTGTATTTCAGGACCTCAGGTCCGCCGTGCTGATCGAAAAGCACCGCCTTCATCGGGACGCCCCTCTCGAGACCTTCGAAGACTCGCGTTGTATTATGGCATGGAAGCAGCGGCGCTTCGTTGACATGGGCGAGGCTGCGCCGTAGGCTGAGGTCAGGAGAAAAGATAACGCGGAGACCTAGAGGGCGCTGAGATTCGCACGGAAAAGTAGAAGAGGCACAGCCAAGATTGGCTCTGCCCAGGAAGACGATGGACTTGTTTGAAGAGATCGTGAAGATGAGGCGGGCGGGGCGGCGCGCGGCGCTGGCCACTATTGTCCACACCAACGGGTCGATTCCGAGCTACGAGAGTTCGCGGATGCTGGTGCGCGACGATGGCTCGATCGCGGGAACGATTGGCGGAGGGTGCGTCGAGGCGGAGGTTTGGGCGGCGGCCAAGGAAGTGATGCAGAAGGAAGCACCGCGCAAGATGGTGTTCAATTTGAATAATGAGGCGAGTTACGACAACGGTTTGATTTGCGGTGGAACGCTGGAAGTCTTCGTTGAAGCGATTCTGCCGCAGCCGATGGTCTACCTCTTTGGGGGCGGGCACGTTTCCATGGCGGTGGCAAAGGCGGCCAGCGCGGCAGGATTTGGCATCGGCGTGGTGGACGACCGCGAGGCCTTCACGAACAAAGAACGATTTCCGATGGCGCAGGAGATTTACACCAGCTACGAAGAAGCTTTCGAAAAGATTCATCCCAATGTGGCGAGTTACCTGGTGATCGTGACGCGCGGACACAAGGAAGACATGCGCGTTCTGGCTTGGGCGGTGCGCACCGAGGCGCGCTACGTCGGGATGATCGGCAGCAAACGCAAAGTTTTGTCGGTGTACAAGGCGCTGGAGAACGACGGCTATAAGGCGGAAGAATTCGAACGCGTTTATGCGCCGATGGGACTGGAAATCGGCGCGCTCTCGCCCGAAGAGATCGCCGTCAGCATCGCGGCGGAACTCGTTGCGGTCCGCCGGAATGCGGCGACCGCCGCGCATAAGAAGTTGAAATGCGAAGCGCACGCTTCACCAATTCTCCAAAGGGGCGAGCGCTGAAAGGGAGCATATGCTGGCCGCCGTCATCCTCTCCGGCGGGGCCTCGAGCCGAATGGGTTCGCCGAAGGCGCTGCTTCCCTACCAGGGGCGGCCGTTCCTCGAACATCTGTTGGAAGTGACTTCGCACCGAAACATTGGCGTCCGCAGAGTGGTGCTCGGCGCGCACGCCGAACCCATCGCAAAAGCCATCCAACTCAAAGCCGATGAAATCGTCATCAATGAAGATTGGGAAAAAGGGCAACTCAGTTCGATCCAGGCAGCGCTGCGAAGCCTGCCGCCGGGAACCGACGGAATCCTGCTCTGCCTGATCGATCACCCCCTCATCAGCAGCTTGCTGGTTCAGGATTTGATCGAACAGTTTTACAATGCCAAGAAACCCATTGTCCTACCTGTCTATGAGGGACGCCGCGGCCATCCGGTCATTTTTTCCGCATCTTTGTATGACGAACTGCTTGGCGCGCCGCTCGAAACCGGCGCGCGGGCCATCGTATGGGCGCACAATAGCGATGTCGAGGAAGTACAAACCAACGAAGAGGGCTGCGTCCTGAACCTGAACGACCCCGAAACAATGAACAAGGCGATCCGACCCCCCGATTAGCGACCGGCCGAACCGATCTTTTGCAGCAGCGCCGTTACGGCGTCGGCGGCGAGTTGCGCGCCATGAAAGGTAGCCGCTGGAAGACCGCCGAGGGCTTCAGAGAGAGAGTCCGCGGTTATGATGCGGGCGTCGGCGATCGCGCAAGCGATGAGCTTCTCCGTTAGCATGGAAGCGCAGGCAATGGAAGTGGTGCAGCCGCGGCAAAGAAAACGTGCTTCCGCGATACGGTCGTCCGCGATGCGCGCGGAGAGCTTGAGGATGTCGCCGCAGACGGGATTGCTTACCTCGATGGTGGCGGTGGCGCCGGGAAGCTCGCCGGCGTTTCGAGGGTTGCGGAAATGATCGAGAACGGCTTCGCTGAACATTCCTGAAAGTATCCCAAAGGCCGTGCCGGAACTGCAACGCAGCATAAAGAAACTTAACGCAGAGACACAGAGTTCTAAGAGCGCATAAACAGGGAACAGGCAAGAATGCCTGTTCTGCAAAAAGATTATTTCTTTGAGGGCAAGTACTTCTTCTCTACAGAGGCAACCACGACGTAGTTCGGATCGACCATCTCTGTGAGATGGATTTTGCCTACTTTGGAAAGCAGCTCGTAGGCATCGAGTTCGGAGAGGCCATAGTCGGCGTGTATCCAGGCTACCAGCTCGGTGAAGGCGATCCGCACGGCGTCGTCGACGGGACGATAGATGCCCGCGGCCATGATTTCTTTTTCGTTTTCGAAGCGTGGCCAGCCCGCGCGCTTCCCTTTCACGAGGTCGAATTGCAGGCGAGCCTTCATGGGAACTTCTATGGCGCTGCCCGCAATTTCGCCGTCGCCCATGGCAGCGTGGCCATCGCCAAAGTAAAACAAGGCCCCGGCCACGTTTACGGGCAGATAGAGTGTATTTCCAACGGAAACTTCCGGAGCGTCCATGTTGCCGCCGAATTCCGCGGGCACGATGGAACTTCGCGCTTCCCCATTGGCGGGAGCGACACCGATGCAGCCAAGAAATGGATGAAGCGGGATTTTGACTTTGTAGTTGGAATCAAGGGCCTGAAACGTGGCCGTGTGGTCCGCGTGATCGATCGGGTAAAACCAGATTTTTTCCGGCAGCGCTTCTTTTTCGAGCATCGGCGTGTAATGCGTGGCGTTGATGGCTCCGAATCCCGGTGAAAACGTGCCCACACCTTGCTTGCCATCGACCTGCAGATCGAGGATATGAACGACCAGCGTGTCGCCGGGTTCCGCACCTTCGATATAGAAAGGACCGGTGAGCGGGTTGTCTCCTTTGACGAGCGCAAAGGTATCGCCAGGTTTTTGCAGCCCGTTGCCGAAGCAGTCCAGGGAGTTCGCATCGAGGATGTTGCCGGGTTTGAGTCGCGCAACGGGCGGGGCCGCACCGAAGAGATATTTCACGGTGTCGATGGTGGCGTGATATTGGACGATTTCGGATTTGGATGGCGCCGATGGAGACTGAGCTAAAGTCGAAAGCGGCAAAACCAAAAAAAGAGCAAGGAGACGGACACGCAAGATAGTCCTCCGGGAAATAAGAAACGCAGTGCAACATACTCGTGACGCCGAGTCAATCCACACTCGGGTGAACTACGAGACGCCCGGCTGTCTGCTATGCTCTTCCCGTAGCCATGAAAATGAGTCGACGAACACACTTGCGGATAGTTTCGCTGGCTCCGAGCGCGACCTCGATTTTGTACTCCATTGGCGCGAAGCGCGCCCTGGTCGGCGTGACCAAGTGGTGCGCCGATGTGGCGTCGGTGGGCAAACTGCCGAAGCTTGGCGATTGCTGGCACATGGAATCTGTGGATGAAATTCTACGGTTGAACCCTACGTTGGTGATCGGTTCCGTGCCGTACAAGCAGGAGACGGTCGCTAAACTCCTCGAACAGCCGTTCCCCTTTCTGGCAATGAACCCGCGGACGCTCGCGGATATCGAAGCGGACATCCGCTTGTTGGGCGGGATTACGCAAAAGGCGGCCGCCACGAAACGGTTGGTGAAAAACATGCGCCAGGCGTTTTCGGAAATCGAGAAGAAGTCGCGGCAATGCAAGCAACGGGTGCGCGTCTATTGCGAAGCGTGGCCGAATCCGCGAATCAGTTCGCCGCCCTGGGTAGCGGAATTGGTGAACATCTGCGGAGGCCAGATGGTTGTTCCTCCCGGCGAGAAGACCACCGAGGCGCAAGTAGCGGCGGCACGGCCTGAAGTGATGGTGCTAGCCTGGGCGGCGACGGGAACGAAAGCGGACCCGCAGCAGGCGTATAAAGTCACGGCGTGGATGGATGTGCCGGCAATTCGAAACAGAAACGTTTACGTAATCAGCGATGAATTGCTGAACACGCCGGGGCCCCCGCTGGTCGAGGGCGCCCGCACGCTCTACAAACTCTTATATTCCGCGAATGTAATGCGGGAACGGGCATGAGGACGGTCGTCGCGGCGGTGATTGAGCGTAGCGACCGGCGAGTGCTGATCGGCCAGCGCCGGAAAAACGATAGTTCCCCGCTAAAGTGGGAATTCCCAGGCGGCAAGGTCAAAGACGGCGAATCGCCAGAGGTTGCTCTCGCGCGGGAATTGCGGGAAGAACTCGGAGTGACGCTGGTGAGAAGCGTTGAGATTGGCCGCGTGCATCAACATTACGCGGGAACGCCCGATGAGCTGGAAATCCGCTTCTTTGCCGCGGCGATCGCGGAATCGGAGCTAGCGCCGCTCACGTTTGAGAAGATCGCCTGGGCCTGGCCAAAGGAGCTTGGAGCGTACGATTTTCTGGCAGCGAATCGCGAGCTCATCGCGCAATTGGCCACCGGACGGATCAAACCAGCAGAAATCCTCGAGGGCGCAGAAAAAACCGGCGCGAGCCAAGACCCGTCCGCGGATTGATTCGTCGTATCTCGAAAGGACCGGCGCTAGGAGATCACCGGATTTGGCTTGTCGGTGTTAATGCCCAGATCCTTGATGGCTTTGTCGAGGACGGAACGCTCGACCTTGCCATCCACGAAAAGTTCGTGCAACGCGGCCAGCGTAATGAAACGGGAATCAACTTCGAAGAACTCACGCAAGGAGGCGCGGCCTTCGCTGCGCCCGAAGCCGTCGGTGCCGAGTGACGCCAGGCGCCGCGGCATCCATTTGCTGACCATATTGGGCAAGGTCTTCAAGTAGTCGGAAGCCGCGACCAGCACGCCGGGAGCGTCCGCGAGGCATTTGGTCAGGTAGGGCACGCGCGCTTTTTCGCCCGGGTGCAAACGGTTCCAGCGCTCGCACTCAATACCGTCATTATAAAGTTCTTTGTAACTGGTCACGCTCCACACATCCGCGGCGACGCCGTACTTGGACTCGAGAATCTCCTGCGCGCGCAACACTTCGTTGAGAATCGCACCACTTCCAAACAATTGCGCGCGCAGCTTGGCCTTCCCGTTGGCCGCGGGCCGGAAGCGGTACATCCCCCGCAGGATGCCGTCCTTCACGTCACCAGGCATCGGTGGCATGGCGTACGGCTCGTTCATCACCGTGATGTAGTAGAGCACGCTTTCGCCATCTTTATACATGCGGCGAATCCCGTCCTGGATAATGACCGCCATTTCATAGGCGAACGCGGGATCGTAGGCCTTTACGTTGGGAACCGGCAGCGCGAGGACGTGGCTGTTGCCGTCCTGGTGCTGCAGCCCTTCTCCCGCGAGAGTAGTGCGTCCCGAAGTTCCACCGAGGAGGAAACCTCGCATGCGCATGTCCGCAGCAGCCCAGATGAAATCCGCAATGCGCTGGAAGCCGAACATCGAGTAGTAAATGAAAAATGGAATGGTGTTGATCCCGTGCGTAGCATAAGCCGTGCCCGCGGCGATGCACGAGGCCATGGAACCCGCCTCGGTGATGCCCTCTTCGAGGATCTGTCCCTCTTTCGCTTCCTTATAGTAGAGCAGCGTATTTACATCGACGGGCTCGTAACGCTGGCCGACGCTGGAATAAATGCCGACGGTGCGGAAAAGCGATTCCATGCCGAAGGTGCGGGCTTCATCCGGAACGATCGGCACGATGAGTTTGCCGATCTCCGTATCCTTAAGCATCTTTCGAAGCATGCCCACGAACGCCATCGTCGTGGAAACTTCCCGGCCATCGCTGCCTTCGTGGAATTCCTTGAAGAGATCGTCGTGGTCGGCGACGAGAGGCTTCGAACGAACGCTGCGCTTGGGAACGTAGCCGCCCAGCGCTTCGCGCCGCGCACGAAGATACTGAATTTCGACACTGTCCTCGGCCGGCCGGTAGAACGGAACTTCGACGCAATCCACATCGTTCAGGGGAATGCCGAAGCGCGAGCGG
>WNGC01001809.1_pt1 | contig 13089 bp, 5 predicted proteins | sample 5400051 | NCBI WGS metagenome assembly WNGC01 (sample SAMN13153368, study PRJNA577476) | soil metagenome | isolation source: 20 cm soil or saprolite under grassland replicate 2 | place: USA:California | collected 2016-06-15 | reverse complement strand
AACGTCAAAAACTTTGGGGGGATGACGGCGCTCATTACGGGCGCCAGCAGCGGCATCGGCGCGGCGTCCGCGACCGCCTTTGGAGCGCGGGGCGCTCGTGTGCTCATACACTACAACCGCCAGGAAAGCGAGGCACAAAGAGTCATCGAGCGAGTGCGAGGTGCCGGGGGGCAAGGAGAACTACTGCGGGCGGACCTCACCACCATGGACGGCGTACGAAGTCTGGTAGGAGCCCTAGCCGGACGGCGCATTGATATTCTCGTGAACAACGCCGGCTCGCTGATCCAGCGCACGCCGGTGTTAAATTTCACGGAAGAACTTTGGGAACAAGTGCTGACGCTTAATCTGACTAGCGCCTTTTTCCTGGCCAAAGCTGTCCTCGCGGGCATGGTGGAACGTAAGAGCGGTTTTGTGGTGAACGTCTCGTCGGTGGCGGCCCGAAACGGTGGAGGTCTCGGCGCGCTTGCGTACGCAAGTGCAAAAGGCGCCTTATCCACCATGACTATGGGACTTGCGAAAGAATTCGCGCCTTTTGGGATTCGAATCAACGCAGTCTCACCCGGGACCATCGACACCAATTACCATCGGAACTTCTCGAATGATCAGATATTGAGTGCAGTCAAAGCGGCGACCCCGATGGCACGACTGGGCACCGCCGAAGAAGTTGCAGATGTGATCTTGTTTCTCTGCAGCCACGAGGCCCGCTTCATTCAAGGGCAGGTCATCGAAGTAAACGGCGGATTCTCATGATGCCACCTCTGTTCAGGCCAATGCCGCGTGATTTTTTCAGGTATCGGTTCACGATGGCATCGGCGGTGCGATAGGATTTGTCTGACTCTGGAGACCCATGCCCAATACAAACGAAATCCCGCTCGATGCCCGTTCACGACTGTGGTACACAAGAATTCCATCCGGCTGTTTTCGACCAAATGTAACGTTGTCACATTCTGATCGTTTGGCTCGTGAGGCATCACTTCCATCTTCATGAATGTCGCTGATTTCAAAGGTGTTCGCGCCGGATGACATTTTCGGTAGGGACAGGATACCGTTCGGCGTTCTAGGGAATTGGGACATATCGGAGCGGATCAGGAAGGAGCTACATGGGAAGAAAGAGAACTTGCTGATTGACCTAGCGATAAATGACCTGATTCACCGTCCGCAGGTGATCGGCAAGCTTGGCTCTCTTTCCTCCTCAGGCGGCCACGCGGAATGAAATCCGCACGCGGGCTGGAAAATCTACCGGGTGCCCGTCCCGTGTTGCTGGCTTGAAGTGGATTTCTTTTGCCGCCTGGACTGCTGCTTGATCAAGACCGTGGCCCAGGCCGCTCACCACACTGTTCACCTGAAGTTGGCCGGATGCGAGAAAGACCACATCTAAGATTACGTCGCCTTCGATTCGGAGAGTACGGCCTTCGTCCGAATAAACAGGGTGAGGCCTATCCAAAATGCTAACAGGAGAGTTCCCTCCTCCCTTGCCGAGCGCTGGTCTATTCGTCCCCTCAGCGACCGTGCCGCGCATGCCGTTGCCGTTGCCATTGCCCGGGCCGCCGGGCAGAAGAGGCGACCCGGCTTGATTGACGTTGGCGGCGCGGTTCGGATTTCCGGGCCCCGCGATTCCGTTCCGGTCGCCAAGGCCGCCGGTCTGCACTTTGTTCGCTGCAGCAACCAGCGTTCCCGGCGCCGTGCTACCGGACCCAAGATTCTCGATCTTCACTTCCTCTTTCGGACGCTTGGGCTGCGTGGTCGGGAAATCCACTTTGGCGACTTCAAACACCGGGTTGAGGTCTATCGGCTTCGCGTCTACCGAGCGTACCTTAGGTGTCTCAGGCTTCAAAACCATAAAGATGTGCGGCTGCCTGGGGTTCAACTTCACCGGCACCAGTTCCGGCACGAGTTCCGGCATCACCGGCTTTAGCTCCAGCTCAACAGGCTTCGGCGGAGGGACTTTAACTTTAACTTTTATCTTTGGCGGCTTGGGAGGAGGTGGTGGCTCCGGCTCCGGGGCGACCGGGATTTCCGTGACGGGCTGCATCAACTCCACGTAAGTATATCTCAGGGCGGTATTCATCTCGTCCGGGAAAATCTGCGGTAGCAAAAGCAGGACAGTTAGGATTGCCAATTGTCCGCCAGCGCTCAGCCCGATGCGGTCCCAGCGTGGCTTCGCCTCAGGGAGAAGCGCTAAGCGGGCGGGGACCATTTTCGCCCCGATCGCGTCTTTCCACGCCTCCGGGTTGACGCTTTTGTGCTTTGGGTCCAGCCCCAGACCTAGCAATCCTCCTGGTTTTGGTCCGAGAATCGGTTTTGATCCGAGATTCGGTCTTGGTCCGAGACTCGGTTTTGGTGCGAGACTCGATCCTAGTCCGAGACTCGGTTTTGGTGCGAGATTCGATCCTGGTCCGAGACTCGGTTTTGGCGCGAGATTCGATCCTGGTCCGAGACTCGGTTTTGGTGCGAGATTCGATCCTGGTCCGAGACTCGGTTTTGGTGCGAGATTCGATCCTGGTCCGAGATTCGGTCTTGGCGCGAGATTCGATCCTGGTCCGAGATTCGGTCTCGATCCGAGATTCGGTCTTGGTTCAAAATTCGGTCTCGATCCGAGATTCGGTCTTGGTTCAAAATTCGGTCTTGGTCCGAGATTCGGTCTTGGTTCAAAATTCGGTCTTGGTCCGAGATTCGGTCTTGGTTCAAGATTCGGTCTTGGTTCGAGATTCGGTTTTGTTCTGAGGCTCGGTTTTTGTCCGAGAATCCTAGCTATCTCGCCGGGGTACGGGTGCCGTTTACCAAGCTCACGTGAAGCCGAATCGCCCATACTGACCAACCTACCAATCCAGAGGACCAAGTGTCATCTGTACATGCGTTCAGTCTAAGGACAGGGTTACCTGCTGAACAACAATATCTCTGCATACGAAAAACTTCATTCAGCTTTTTCAACCCAATGTAACAATGCGTTACGTCCTCATCGCTTGGTTAGCACGTTCCCAGTTTCATCTTCTCGAAAGTCGCTGATTTCAAAGGCCTTTGCGCCGGATGACATTTTCGGTAGGGACAGAGGGCTCATATGGCTACTGTACGGGATTCCAAGGTGCTCGGCAAGCGTTCACGCGCTCGGCGGAGCTAGTTAGGGCTGGCGAATTGTTCTTTCGACCCCTGTAACACTGGTTGAAAATTTGTCGTTGGGAGAAACAGATGATTGGGCGCATGGAGGAAGATACCGCGAGTATCTGGACTCCGCGCACCGCGTCGGCGCTTATGTGAAGGCTCTTTGGGATCTAGCACAGTCGCTGCCGGAGTATGGCGCCAACACCACCCTCATTTTCTTGCCCGACCACGGACGCGGAAAGGCCCCGCACAAATGAAAAGGCCACGGTCAAAAAATTCCGGACTCTAAATATATTTGTGATAGCCTTCCTCGGTCGGGATACACCCGCTCTCGGCGAACGCACTCGAATCCACGCTGTTACCCAGGGCCAAATTGCACTCACACTGGCGGCCTTCTTTGGCGAAGATTACGTCTCCGCCGTGGCAAGAGCGGGCAACCCTATCGCGGATGTGATTCCGCATTGAGTGGGATCCGCGGTCTGCCTGCCGCTATTTTTTTTTCGCCGCCAAATTCCGGAATTCACGGCTCACTTACATTTCATTGACACAGCTGTCATCTCTCGCTGTTCTATTCCCCAACTCGGACAGGCCGCAATTAGTTAAACGCCCTTGGGCGGCCCTCATGTAGAATAAGGCCACTCTTTCGGCCTGCACATTTCTGGACCATAGCAACTGAGTCTCCCCTGAATTGCAGGCAGCGGGAGGGATACGGATGAAGGGGTGTATTTAGCATGAGACACAATCGTCGCCTAAGACTACTTCTATGCCTCGCCAGCCTGGCTTGTTGGGGTACGAGCGCGAACGCTCAGTCCACACAAGGAACAATTCTGGGAACCATCCGCGATAGCAGCGGCAGCGTTGTTGCTTCTGCCGAGATTAAGATCACTAACGTCGAAGAAGGAGCTTCGCGCACCTTGATCTCGAACGAGTTCGGCGATTTCCTGGCACCTGACCTCAAGCCTGGGCGCTACCGAATTGAGGTTCAGAAAACCGGATTCAAGCTCGATGTCCGCAACGACGTGCAGCTCCTGGCTCGGCAGGAATTACGCTCGGATTTCGCACTGGCAGTGGGCGAAGTCACGCAAACTGTTGAAGTAAAGGACACAGCCGGAGCGATCAATTCGGAAACCGCCGCGATCACCGCCAGTTTTGACTCGGCGGAGGTGCTGGAGCTTCCCGCAAATTATCGCGCCAATGGCAGCACCAGCCCGCTGGCCCTGGTTCAGACCCTGCCCGGCGTCCAGCCCGACAGCGACGGCAAATACTCCATCCAGGGAGGCCTGCCGTTCATGTCCGAGACCTCTGTGGACGGCATTAGCACACAGAACGTGGGAAACAACAATCCTCTTTCGGACGCCTGGCCTTCCGCAGAGACCATCACGGAGCTCCGCGTAGACGGCGTGAGCAACAGCGCTGAGTTCGGTCAACCTGGCACGGTGACCTCGGTCACCAAGAGCGGTACGAATGATTATCACGGCGGCCTTTTCTGGTATCACCAGAATCGCGCATTCGATGCCACTCCGTTCGTTCGGGTGGGTGAACCCGAGAAGCCGCAAAAAATCGGCAACGACTTTGGAGTAACTGCGGGCGGCCCAGTTAAATTCCCCCATCTTTACAACGGCCGCGATCGAACCTTTTTCTTCGCGACGTATGAGGGATTTCGCTTCCCGCGCGGACAAGCGATTACCAACACCGTGCCAACCTCAGTCATGCGCAACGGTAATCTCGCTGTGATTTGCCAAACGGGTTTTTCGGGGGGCATCTGCAACGATACAGATCAAAACGGCAATACCATTCATCAACTTATCAACCCTTTTACGAACCAGCCCTATGCGAACAATCTGATTACGAGCACCCTGAGCCCGATCGCGCAAAAACTGCTTTCCCTATACCCTGCGCCGAATGTGGGCGACACTACCGCCTTCGATGGCACCACAAATTATGTGCAGAACGTTGACAACAGCTATACATCGAACCAATTCGATATTCGCGGTGATCAATATGTTGGCAAGAAGCTGCAAATTTTTGGGCGCTTCAGTTGGAAAAACATCGGCGTAACCAGCCCCACGGAGTTGCTTGTCGCCTCGAGCAACTTTGTCGACCAATATCGCATGCTGGTTGCCTCCGGAACCTACAGTTTTAGGCCAAACTTGATTAATGAATTCCGTTTCGGCTTCACGCGCAACAACAACGGGAAGACGAATCCTTTCAACGGCAAGACGTTTGCCCAGAGTCTGGGACTTAACGGTATTGCGAATAACAATCTCTTCTTCAACGGCATTACGGAAGTGGATTTCAATCAGATCACATCTCTGAGCGTCGACCGGCTCAGCAATATCAACCGGTCTGATGTTTTTCAATATACGGACACGCTCAGTTGGATCAAAGGGCGTCACACCATGAAATTCGGCATGGATCTCCGCCACATCCAATCGGTATCACCCCTGGGGTTCAACGGCGCCGACAATTACGGCACCTTTGACTTCACGCCGCAACTCTTCACCGGATACGATTTTTCCGATTTCCTGCTCGGCATTCCTTCCACGACATTCTTTGATACCGTCTCGCAGGATAACGACGGCCGTTCTCTCTACTACAACTTTTACGCGCAGGATACCTTCCAGTTCTCGCCTAAGCTCACTCTTTCCTACGGGCTTCGTTACGAATACCATCCGGGATATCAAGATGCCGGCGGAAACATTGGGAACTTCGATCCTTCCGCGCCGCTCTCGGGCCGCGTGGTCTATCCAGACGGCAAGTCTTCCTTGCTGAACCCGGGGTTCCTGGCCAATTTCAATGCGTGCCCGGCCCTCGGTGCAACGCAGGGCCCGACGGTGAATGGCGCTCCTTGCACCCCGGTTCTCTCCGCCAGCCAGGCTGGTCTGCCAAATTCGCTGCGAACTGTGGACAAGCTCCGCTTCATGCCGCGGCTGGGAATTGCTTACCGTCCGTTCAACAACGACCGTACGGTTTTCCGTGCCGGAGCGGGAATGTACAACATCACGACGCTAGGCAGCATTTTCTACGCGCTGACTGGGACCATTCAGGCCGGCACTCAGAAGTTCAACAATCAAGAAAACTCCGGCGGACCAGCTTACCAATGGCCAAGTCTCAGTGCCGGAGGAAGCGGTTATGGGGCTCCGCAATATGGCACCGATTACTTTGGCACCGCCAATGACATTCATTTCCACGACCCGCGTTCCTATCAGTGGAATGTGTCGCTTGACCGTGAAGTAGCCGGAGGAGTAGCCGTACGCGCGTCGTACATCGGCATGCGCACTAATCATTTGGTATGGGCGCCCAGCTACAACGACATGAGCTACTCGTCGACAACACCGGCGATCGATCCCACTCGCCTCGTAACCGATCGCCCTTTCCCCAACTGGGGCATTCTCAACGACCGCGCCAGCAGCGCCAACTCGCTTTATAACGCTTTCCAACTCGAAGCGAAGCGTAGCTTTCGCCGTGGGATCTCGTTCGATTCGACGTACACGCTAGCCAAGAATATGGCCGACAACCAGGCCCATCAGCAGAGTTTCGCCGACGAGAACGGGGGCTCCCGCGGCACGTACTTCCGCGATCGCCGCCTGGATTACGGACCTGTATACGGCACGCGACGCAACCGCTGGATCACCACCGCTCTCTATGACCTGCCCTTCGGTCGCGGCCGCAATTTTGGGCGGAAGTGGAGCAAAGCAGTTGACACCATCGCGGGCGGCTGGCGCCTCTCGAACATATTCCTCTGGCAGGGCGGTGCGTTCATCACTCCATACTTCTCTGGCGGCGATCCCTCCGGCACTGGATCTGGGATCATCGACGGTCGCCAGCAGTATCCGGACCGGGCCGGCAACTGGGTGCCTGCGAATCAAGGCGCCGACCAGTGGATCAATCCTGCCGCTTTCGTTTGCCCTGGCTTATCCGGGTGGCTTCCTGGCAATGGCTGCAACATCGGCGCTGGCACTGGGTCTTTGGCGCCGATAGGACGTTTTGGTAATTCCAGGCCGGGCTCTATCACCGGACCGGGTATCGTTAATCTTTCCACCGGGCTCTCGAAGGAGTTGGTTTTCACAGAGCGTTTCCGGCTCAAGGCTGGCGCGAGCTTTACCAATATCTTGAATCACACCAATCTTTCCGATCCGAACCTGGACATCGGGAACGGCAACTTTGGGAAGATCGACACTGCGCGGGGCGCCGACTTTGGTGGCAACCGTACCGGCCAAGTGTTCCTACGCTTAGACTTCTAGTGTTGTAGTTAGGGAGCTAACGAAGGGTCCAGAAGAAATTGCAACTGGATTCTACCGATCGCCTGCGTATGCGGTCAACCTTGGGGGATTTTCAACTAAACCATCTGGTGTTTGCGTTCTCCAGTACTTTGCCGGTCTGGGTCCAGTCGCTGAGGTTCGGTACTAGAATTCGCCTCGCCTTCTCGAAGTCGCGCTCGAGTCGTTCCAACCCATGCCGCCCGCGAGGGGCGATTCAGGCGTATAGCTCTTCGAGTACGACCGCACTCGCTCATCCTCCCATTTTGGGCATCACATATGTTCACAATGTGGAAGTTTATGAACATACGGCTTCTCGTCCCTCAACGTTCCCACAGCCCCGCGCTGCGGGCGCCTCTACAGCTTGAAGAGTTTGCGAGGAGGCTGGTTACCGTTTGGCATCTGAGCTCAAGCAGTGTCCTGCGGACACGCGCCGAGCAGGTAGCCTGTACACATCTCGCAACCGATGACGCTCGCTAGCAACCGATACCGTTTCCGGCCGGGGGGACGCGCTAAAGCGCGCCCCTACAGATTGAAGCCAATCCTTGCGCTGCTCGTGATCGTACATATGCCAGCGGGGTGCCGGCGAGCGCAGAACCCAACGCTCGTCGTGACGGAATTGCGTATTCCTACGAACGAGTCAGACTATCGAGGTCTTGAAGCCGTCATGGTGCGCCCGAATGACAACGCGCCGCACCCACTAGCGCTCATGACGCATGGGACTTGGGGCGGCCCGACGGAACGCTCCCAGTCAACTCCTCTCAAATTCATTCCCCACGCGCGCGAGTTCGCGCGGCGCGGGTGGACCGTGGTGATCGTGATGCGCAGGGGATTTGGGGATTCCGGCGGGATCTATATGGAGGATGCTGAGGAGTGCAGCCTATCTCCGAACCCTGCGTGGGCGACGCAAGAGGCAGCGAAAGATCTTCGCCAGGCCGCCTCTTATCTTGCTACTCGTCCAGAAGTCGATGGCTCTCGGATGATTGGCATCGGACTCTCCACGGGCGGTTTGGCAATGTTGGGACTGTCGGCGGACCCGCCGTCAGGACTGAAGGCGGCGATCAACTTTGCGGGCGGCCGTGGATCGGACGGCAAGGATCATGTCTGCAATCCGGACGCTCTCATAAGAACGTTTGGCGATCTCGGCAAGCGTTCAAAGGTTCCCACACTGTGGGTGTATGCAGCGAACGACCACTTCTTCGGCCCGGAACTGGCGCAACAGCTTTACCAGGCGTTCGCGGACAATGGGGGAACCGCCAGATTCATCGCCACTGGCCCATTTGGCTCTGACGGCCATGAGCTGTTCTCTCAGCAAGGGGCGCCCATTTGGACACCCCTAGTAGATGACTTCCTGCTCAGCCAGAATCTCGAGCTGAGGGACACGTTGCTCCCCGATCCCCCGCCGGACGTGGCATCGCCTTCCGCTCTTGGGCGCGCTGGTCGTAAACAGTTCGAAGCTTACTTGCTAGGCGCTCCGCACAAAGCGTTCGCGACCTCACGCAGCGGCGCTTTCGGATTTAGCTACGGTCAGCGAACCACTGCGGCTGCCGAACGGAAAGCCCTCGCCAACTGCAACAAGTTCACCTCCGGAGACATTCCCTGCGCAATCGCAGTAATTGACGACGAGAAAGCGCCGAACTGATTCCATGAATTGGCGGACGGTAACTTCTTGCGCATCCAGACGCCCCACGTTACCGGGCCGGCTTCCTCGTCGGTTAGTGGACGGCCCGCCACCTTAAGGGCCGTGGTTTGGCCCGCCCTAACAATCCGCGTCATAACGGAACTCATTGCTCAGCGCCCGTTAATGATAAATCACGTCCAGGAGGTCTTTTACCAGGGGAGATTCCCGGCATCCTTAATATACGTGCTGATCGTGAGCCCATGGCCCGCTGTCCCGTCGACTTTTATGCCGCTTCCCTCTCGCAAAGACAAGTCAGGCAGAGTAGCCCCTTGAGGGCAAATCTATCTGTACAGCTGCAAACTCCCTTCAGAGTTGGTACAAACAAGCGGGTCCGGTCAGCGGCAAATGATTCAGGACTTAGGTAATTCAATTCAAGAGAGATGAACAGAGTCCCCCGGGTGCTATCATAAGGATTCACAGAGCCGTTTTGCAGCGTATCCTTGGATATGAAAACTGGCTTTCAAGTCTGCACTCCCAAGCGCCTAATTGCTGGCGTTACCGCGACGCTTGGCATCCTTGCCATTGCTTGGCTTAGTTGGCCGTTTTTCAATCCTCTATTTTCCCGATGGTCCCATCGACGAACTGATTTCAGCCGCGACATCCGGCCGATCTTCAATCAAAATTGCGTAGCATGTCATGGCGGGGTCCGACAAAAGAACGGCGTGTCTTTCATTTTTCGTGAAGGGGCTCTCGGCAAGGGCAAATCCGGTCGCCAGACCATCGTTCCCGGGCACCCCGATGCCTCCGAACTGATTTCGCGGCTCACTTCCCATGATCCCGATGTGCGCATGCCGTATCACGCACCTTCGCTCTCACCAGAGCAGATCTCTTTGCTTCGGCGATGGATTGCTGAGGGAGCTCAGTGGTCAGATTACTGGGCCTTTGTGCCGCCCAAACCGCAGCCACTGCCCACAGTGAAACACGCAAATTGGGTTCGCCAGCCTTTGGACCGTTTCATCCTGGCGCGTCTCGATCGCGAATCGCTCTCGCCGTCCGCCGCGGCATCCAAGACCGAGCTACTCCGACGCGTTTCCCTTGACTTGACCGGGCTACCGCCAACTGTCGACGAACAGTCGGCCTTTCTCTCTGACAATTCGGACAATGCTTACGAACAACAGGTCGACCGGTTGTTAGCCTCTCCAGCTTATGGCGAACGATGGGCCTCAATGTGGCTGGACTTGGCGCGCTATGCGGACTCCATGGGCTACGAAGCGGATCGTCGCCGCCCTGGCGTATGGGCTTACCGCGATTGGGTAATTGACGCCTTCAATCGAAACTTGCCGTACGATCAATTTATCGTCAAGCAGCTGGCCGGCGATCTGCTTCCCAATTCTACTTTTCAAGACCGCATCGCAACTTCTTTTCACCGCCAGACTCCCAACAACCAGGAAGGCGGCACCGACGATGAAGAGTTCCGCCTGGTCGCGGTGATGGACCGTGTTGCCACCACGTGGTCGGTTCTAAACGGCGTCACCATGAACTGCGTGCAATGCCATTCGCATCCCTACGATCCCATTCGCCATACTGACTATTACAAATCGCTGGCTTTTTTCAACACTTCAAACGACGCTGATCGTGACGATGACTTTCCCAGCGTACGTTTCCCGAAAGATAGTTCTCGGCTCTCCGAGGCGTCTCGCATGCAGCAGGAGATCTCAAGTGTTCTTCACGCCTTGACCATCTCCGACCGCGCCGCAGTTGAAAAATACGAATGGAATCCGGCGCCGATCCAGTCCGCTGCGGCAAACGAAGTCATGGCTCTGGTGCCCCGGCTGCGCGAACATCAAGCCTATTTGCTCAAAATTAGAAAAAATAGGAAGTTAACCTCCAAACAGAAAGCCGAAGATATCACCAACCAGTTAGTCACCATTGACATTACGAAGAAAAGGCTCGAGAAGGCTATCGCCAGAGGAAGGCCGGCGATGACATTCCAAATTCAAAATGGTGAAGCGTTCGCCGGACCGGATACGCCTCCGGAATCTTTCTATGAACTGGCTGCCACCAGCAATATTCCCGCGGTGACTGCGATCAAGGTTGAAGTGCCGCCGATGGATTCAGAAAAGGCGCGCACTGACCCGGAGAACGGTTTCATCGTCCAAGAGGTTCGAGCTTCTGTTCTGTACCCGGACGGACACAAGGAGCGCATCCCGTTTCGCTCGTTCCTTCACGATTCGGAAGCAAACCTCGAAGACGCCGTAACGCCCGTGCTGGCCGCCGGAAAAACTGTGAACAAGAAGCAAGTCGCCGATGGCTTTGCGGCGAATCCAAAACTTTTCCACCCCCGGTGGATCGTCGGAATTTTTGCTAACCCTCAGCGTTTTGTCCCCAATTCCCGCATCGAAGTTGCTCTGAAACAATTGCGCGCAATTGACTCCAGGCCCGCCATTGTTCAGCGCGTTCGCCTCGCTTTGAGCGGCGATCCTCGTTGGACGGTTCTGGGAAATGATCCAACGCGCCTCGCAGCACTCGCTCACCTCACGGACCTCAAGCAACAGCTTGCCAAGATTCCTGCAGTGGACGTTCCTGTCATGTCCGAAGAGCAGCCTTACGAGCGACGAACCACCAGGGAATTTGAGCGTGGTAACTTTCTGACTAAAGTAGGCGCCGACCTCACTCCAGATGTTCCCGCAATTTTTCCGAGGCTGCCGGATGGTGCGCCTCGCAATCGTCTTACCCTCGCCAAATGGTTTTTTTCTCCCGGCCAGCCATTGACCGCGCGCGTCGCCGCAAACCGGTATTGGGAACAACTATTCGGAACTGGAATTGTGGAAACGCTTGAAAATTTTGGCAGTGTGGGTGAGGAGCCCAGCCATCCCGAACTTTTGGACTGGCTTGCTCTACATTTCCAGAACGATCTCCATTGGGATATAAAGGCGCTCTTGCGTGAGCTCGTAACCAGTGCCACCTATCGTCAGAGCGCGATCACCACTCCCGTTCTCAAGGAGCGCGATCCTCGCAATCGCCTTCTGGCACGCGGTCCAGAGCAACGGCTCACCGCCGAGATGGTACGCGACCAGGCGCTTCTCGCAAGCGGTCTTCTGAATAGGAAAATGGGCGGTCCCCCAGTCATGCCTCCCCAACCGGCGGGCGTCTGGAACTCCGTCTACAATCGCGAAATGTGGAAAGAAGCCACGGGTCCGGATCGTTACCGCAGGGCGATCTATACTTTTGTCAAACGCACCAGCGGATATCCAAGCTCGCTCATTTTTGATGCTTCCGACCGCACCACCAGTCTGCCCCGACGGATACCTACCAATACTCCATTGCAAGCATTGGTGACCCTGAATGACCCGGTCTATGATGAAGCCGCGGAGGCGTTGGCGAAACGGGCTCTGACGGAGGTTGCCCCGAAAAATGGCGAGAGCCTTCTTGATGCTCGCATTGCATTCGAAGCCCGTGTGGTTCTCTCTCGCGATCCCACGCCGAAGGAAATGTCCGTGTTGCGCGGACTATTTGAAAAGACTGTCACCATTCCCCGTACCCCGGTGCTGCAGGCAGCCAGCCTGCGTATCTCTGAAAATCCACAACCCAATGCCGCATTCGTCCTCAGACAATTGGGTGGGCTTAAGGCTGTCGCCGGCGTGCTCTTAAACCTCGATGCGGCCATGAACAGGTGATCTAGATGACCGATCCCTTCTACCGCATTTCGAGGAATCACGATTTTGATCTTTCCAGTGAACTGCATCCGGAAAGAACTCTCGCTCGTCTGCAGGCACAGACTCGGCGTCATTTCTTGCGTTCAATGACCGGTGGGCTGGGCGCCATGTTTCTGGGTACGTTGGCCTCGCCTTCCTCCTCCGCTTCTGCGGAAGAGCTGGCCACTGGCGACTCGGTTCGGCTCGACCTGAGGCGTGATCCCAAAACACCGCTGACTGTCTTGCCGCCACAGTTCGCCCCGCATGCCAAGCGTGTCATATATCTTCATATGGCTGGCGCACCCAGCCAATTGGAGCTCTTCGAGTACAAGCCTCAGCTTGCCAAGTTCGATGGTCAGGATTGTCCTGCTTCCTTCTTGGCCGGAAAGCGCTTTGCCTTCCTCACCGGTATACC
>WNGC01001805.1_pt1 | contig 13096 bp, 7 predicted proteins | sample 5400051 | NCBI WGS metagenome assembly WNGC01 (sample SAMN13153368, study PRJNA577476) | soil metagenome | isolation source: 20 cm soil or saprolite under grassland replicate 2 | place: USA:California | collected 2016-06-15 | reverse complement strand
ATAAGGTCCAACCGATCCGAGCAAGAGAACGGCGCGACCTAGCCCGAGCGCCGCGATCATCACGTCATCGATCCACCAGCCGCCCCTCTTACCCATCACGTTCGAGCTCGCATTGAAGCGTACCTGAATGGTCGTCGCCTGCGTGATGTTCGCGGTCAGGTTGAACGACACACCGCGCCAGCTCATGTCCTGTCCCGAATAGTGCCCGAGTTTGCTCCACGGTCCTCCGCCGTAGCTCATCTCGAGGTACGCGTCGTCCGTGTTGTTCGAGCCAATCGGGAGGACTTCGACCGAACGGCCCGTGAGGTCATATCGATGATAGAAAATCAGGAATGTGGACCCCGAAGATACAGCGATGGCCGCCGACGTGAGCGTGTGCCACGCGGGTGGGAAGAGACTCGGAAGGAGGGTCGTCACGTAGCCGAATCGCCATGAATGGACTCGACTGTGGGCGGCGCCATCGGGGTCCGAATCATTCACAACCCGCCACTGATGGTCATCGCTCGATCCCCCGTTCGTCGCCCATCCGCCTGGTCCCAATTCGGCGTCGTCGTGGAAACGGAAGGTATTCACAAGGACGTGTGCGACACGCTCGTCGTTCGACGGAATCTCATCGTTCGCCCCGAGGAGGATCGCGTGGACGATGTATCGACCGGCGGAGGGCGGTGTGAAGTTGAGGAGGAACGTGGCCGTCGTCTGGGCTCCGGTAGCCCGAGTGAAGGAGTCTCCCGCCACATGGGCAGCCAGCTGGATCGTGTCGCGATAGACATCGACCTGTAGGCGGATCGTAGCCGCTTGGACACCTTCGTTGCGCACGTCGATTTCGGTTCGGACAATCGCCCCCGCGTCCGCCGCGAAGGGCACCCGGATCGCGGACACGGCGAGGTCCTTCGTCACATCGCGCGCGATGGTCGCGATCATCGCGGCCCCGCTCGCGGAGATGTCGCGGATCCGCCAACCGGTGATCGATCCGTCGTACGCGCGGCTGTCGGGATTTGTGTCGGGACCCCATCCTGCCGCGGTATCGTGCCACGGATCCCCCGAGTCGGTGGGCCGGTCGCCCGACACGCCTTCGTCGGCCTCCTCCAGGTCGAGCAGGCGATGGTTGTCCTGATCGTTCGACGTCTGCGAGTCGTCGACGTGCCAGATCAGCAGGCCGCTCCCGGGGAGGGCGGCGTCGAATCCGATCGGTTGTCGGTTCTCGATGAGGAAATATTCCGAGGTCGTGCCGGGCAGGCTCAGGCGGAACACCTTCCCAGACGTCTCGATCGCATCGACCGCGGCGCCGACTTGCGCCGTCGCCACGTCGGTCGTCGTGACCCATCCGAGCCGGAGGAGGGACCAGGCGCTCATGTGGGCGGGGCTCGAACCCGCGGGTGCGCCGTTCCAGGAACCCAGGGACATGATGTCCCAGACGCCGGCCCCGGCGGACGAGCCGTCCGTGTCGTAGAGGTCCGGCAATCCGAGGTCGTGGCCGAACTCATGGGCCACCGTGCCGATGACAAAATCCTCGCTTTCCATCGTGTAGCCGTAGATCTGGACCCCGTCCGCGGTCAGGGGTTGAGAGCCCGGCGTGGTCGGATCCGCGTCGAGGACGTCCCATCGGTGGGACCAGATGAGGTCCTTGTCCGATGGGCTCGACTCTTGGCCTGCGCCGGCATGGACCACCATGAGGTGATCGACGACACCGTCCCTGTTCGTGTCGAATTGCGCGAAGTTGACGCTCGGGTCGGCGGCCCGCACGGCCTCCGTGACCAGTCGGTAGATGTTTCCGTTCGCGTCGTCCACTCCCGTGGCACTGTCTGCGCCATAGTCCGACATGGGGTGCGTGCTGTGGAACCACATCGGGATCACGGTCGCGTTCACGGTCAGCGCACCCCGGGAGACTTCTTGGTAATACGAGCCCACTGAATGCGCCGACCCTCCCGCGGCATTCATCCGGACGTCGAAGTAGGGGCCGTCGTGGCTCGGATCATGCGCGACGTCGGTGAAGTCGATCAGGAGGACGACGATCCGCGCGACCCCGGTCGTCTGTGCGGGAGTCGGCAGCGGCCCAGGCGCCTGCCGTCGGAGATACGGCGGCCATGTGCCCACTGCGGGGTTCGGTGGCATCAGCTGGAGCCCGACGTCGGGAGGTGTGTCCCAGTTGTCCCCCGGAGAAAGTCGGACCCAGGCGACGGCTGCTGGCAGCGCGACGACGAACGCCAGGACGAGGGCGATCCGGCGCATCGGCCGCGCCGAGTCTCTGCCCGGTAATGAAGATTCACCCGGGATTCTCAGGCGGGATTGCGCACGGTTCCGGCTACAAGGTCGCCTTGTCAAACATCGCGGGATCGCTCCCGAGCGGCCTCGTGGCGTCGATGCCCATCTTCGACGTGAAGCCGTCCCGGGCACTCGGATCGATCGAGGACCCGCGGACGTCGTGCAGGACGACGAGGCCGCGGTCCGCCTGAAACCGGGTCGCAATCGCCCATTCCACGTCGCGATCATTGAACACGTCGATGTCCTCGTCCACGATGACGACCTGTTTCATCGACGTGTGCGCGCCGAACGCGGCCATGATCGCGTTCTTGCCGTCCCCCTGGTGCTGCTTCCGGATTGAGACGACCCCGTGGAGCCACGCGCATCCGCCTTCCGTGAGCCGCACGGCCCCCACATGGGGGACCGCCCGGGAGACGGCTTGGTAGATGACCGGTTCCCGCGGCATCCCCATGAACATGAAATGCTCGTCGAGGCCCCCCACGATGATGTGGAAGACCGCGTCCTTCCGGCGATAGACGCGTTCCACGACCAGGATCGGCTCCTTCCGCACCCGGTCGTACGTGCGGACCGCGTCGACGAAAGGCCCTTCGTCATGTGTCTCCTTGGTCAACCGGCCCTCGAGGACATAGTCCGCTTCTGCGGGGACCGTGAGGCCGTTCCGGATGCGGACCGTGTCGACCGGCTTGCCCAGGGACGATTGGGTGAGGGCCGACGCGATCCGGCTTTCGTCCACGCCGTATTCCACGGAGGTCCCGCCGGCGAGGAGGTTCCACGGATCGAGGCCGATGCACACAGCGACCTTCAGCTCCTCCCCGGCGGCCATCGCCTCGGTGTACATGTGGCGCAGGTGGCGGGGCACGATCCGGCAGGCCCCGCGGTCCTTGTCCAGGACCAGGATCCGATGGAACGACAAGTTCCGGACCCCCGATCGCTCCGCGACCCATACGCCCGCGGTGACGTAGCGTCCCGCATCCTTCGGGAAGAGCTTCGGGATCGGCATCGCCGTCAGGTCCACGTCGGAGGTGGCCTGCGCCATGAATTCCGCGCGCTCGATGAGGCGCGTGTCCTGCGGATGGGCCTGTGCCTCCAACAACTTCGGGAGGAACTGGTTCGGCTGGATGCCGAGGGCGCCCGCGACACGGTCGCGGGTGGACCACAGGTTCGCGACCGCAGGGCCGCCCTCGAGGTTCGGGAGGAACACGGGGCGGCTCGGAGTCGCGAGGAAGTGCCGGGTCGCGCCGAGGTCCCTCTTGACGGATCCTTCGACGGTGACGACGTCGCGGCCGAATCGGTCGAGCCAAGTCCGGATCGCCATGAGAATCCCGCCCGCGGTATTGGAGGTTCGAATAGAAAGGTTGCGACGCGGTCGAACGTCCGATTCCTAGGGTGGCCGGAGGGGTGGAGGCGACCGGTCCGGTGGCTCCGGAGGCGGAGGTTCCATCTCGGACCCCTCCGGCCGCGAGAGGAAGACGATGACCACCGCGATGACGCCGATGACGAAGAGGAATCCGACGAAGGCCCCGAACCCGAGCGTCGCGAGGGCCTCGATTCGCACACCGTCGGGGGGCGGGGGCGGTGGCGGCGCCCTCGCGGGCAAGACCTGCATCCACATCGACATGGTGTCGTACCCCGCGCTCGCCTCCGCGGGCACGACGTTCTCCACGCGGATCGTGAGGTTGTGCTCCCCGAGCCCGACTGCGAGGAACTGCGGCGTGTGGACCAGGGCCGACGCACCGGGCGCGACCGAATTGGAAAGAGGGGTGACGCCAATTCGAACGACATCACCGTTCGGCCGCGAATCGATCAGCTCGACCGTCGCGGAGATTGCGGCCGTGTCGCCCACGTTGACGACCGTCACCGTGACCTCGACGACGTCCCCCTCGTATGGCGGCACCGGGCTCACCACCGGGTTCGCGGGCCGGAGATCGGGCCCGAATTGCGCGAGGACCGGATGGACGGGATTCGCACCCGCGATGAGGAGCGTGGACGCCATGAGGATCCCGAAGAGAACCACGAGTCCCCCGCGTCGCACCCAACGGAGCGGCGCGGACCACGCCCGGCCCACGGCTCGACATGCAGCCCCCGAGAATATTACTTTCGCGAATCGGTTGTGTTCATCCTTCTCAGGTATCGCGGATTCTTGGCCGAGAGTCTCTGCGTCGTGGGAATTCTCTTCACCCCCAGAAGTCTTTATACGCGGCCCCGGTTCGGACGCTCGTGGGCCTCGAATCCGCGCGAAAGCTCGCTCTGCAGAATGCCGTTTTTCATGGAGGAAAAGCGGACGTCAAGGCGGTCCTTGGAAGGATGCTCGCAGAGGACGCGAGCCTGCGTGGACGCGCACAGGAAGTCTCGGACCACGTGGAGCGCGTCGTCGCGGACGTGAACCGCCTCCCTCCCGCTGTGCAGAGGGCGGAACTGTCCGCGATCGCCCCGGAACTCCTCGAAAAGACGATGACGATGGTGGGCCCGAAGGAACTCCCTCCGCTCCCGAACGCCGTCGACGGCAAGGTCGTCCTTCGCCTCGCGCCGTACCCGAGCGGCCCCCTCCACATCGGGAACGCGCGGGCGTTCGTCCTGAATGACGCGTACGCGAAGAAGTACCACGGCAAGCTCCTCCTCGTCTTCGACGACACGATCGGATCGGAAGACAAGCCCCTCCTCCCCGAGGCGTTCGACCAGGTCCGGGAAGGGCTGGAGTGGGCCGGCGTCGAGTTCCAGGAAGTCCTGTACAAGAGCGACCGCATCCCCTTGCACTACGAGTGGGCGGAGAAGCTCCTCTCGACGGGCGAGGCCTACGTCTGCGAGTGCGACGCGGAGACGCTCCGCAAGAACCGCGAGGCGATGAAAGCCTGCGTCCACCGCATCCAGAGCGTGGACGAGACGATCGCGATGTGGAAGGCGATGCTCGCGGGCGAATACGCCGAGGGGGAGGCCGTCGTCCGGCTCAAGACAGACATGGCGGACCCGAACCCGGCCTTCCGGGACCGCGTGCTGTTCCGGATCGCGGAACGGGACCATCCGCGCGTCGGCGACCGCTACCGGGTGTGGCCGATGCTGGAGTTCTCCTGGGCCGTCGACGACGCCTTGCTCGGTGTGACGCACGTCCTCCGCGGGAAGGACCTCGTGATGGAGGACCAGATGGAGACGCGGATCTGGGACATCCTCGGGATCCGGCGACGCCCGGAGTTCGTCCATTTCGGCATCCTGCGGTTCAAGGACCTGGAACTGTCGAAGTCCCGATATCGGAAGGAGATCGCCGCGGGCCATCTGACCGGGATCGACGACCCGAGGACGTGGTCCTTACAATCCCTGCGCCGCCGGGGAATTCGACCGGCCGCCTTGAGGGAGTTCGTGCTCTCCTTCGGGCTGAGCCTGAACGACATCGAGGTGCCCGCGGAGACCTTGTACGCCGAGAACCGGAAAATGATCGACAAGGACGCGAACCGCTACTTCTTCGTCCCCGACCCCGTGGCGGTGGAGATCGCCGGCCTGCCGCCGATCGAGCATGCGAAGGCGCCGCTCCACCCGGACTTCCCGGGCCGCGGCCATCGCGAAATTCCCGCGGGACCAAAGGTCCACGTCGCCAAGGAGGATTTCGAGAAGTTCCGCGACAAGGAGGTGCGCCTCAAGGACTTCTGCAACGTCGTCTTGGACCATCGGGCGCGCTTCGTCTCCATGGAAAACAAGGAGATCCCGAAGATCCAGTGGGTCACGCACGGGGTCAACGTGCACCTCGTCCTGCCGGACGGATCCGAATCCCGAGGATTGGGTGAGCCCCTCGTGGCCTCCCTGAAAGCGGACGACGTCGTCCAGTTCGAGCGCGTGGGTTTCGCGCGGATCGATCACGTGAGCAAGGCCGAGGTTCGGGCGTTCTTCGCACACCGCTGACGATCGCTGCCTCAGGTTCCTGCGTTCGCGGTCTTCCTTCGTCGCGAAAGGCCCCAGCTGGTGAGCAGGCCGACCCCGCCAATCGCCACGCTTGCCGCCAGGAGGGTCCCGATGAACGGGAGCAGGGCCACGGACACGACGAGGGAAATCCAGGGAAGGATCCGTCGCATCCCGCGCTCTTTGAGGAGCCGGATTCCGGCGACCGACCCGATCACATACGTCAGGATCGCGGCGCCGCTGGCCATCAAGAAGGCCGACACGAATTCCACGTCCAGGAAATAGAAGGTCGCGAGGCTCAGGAGGACCATGACGATCAGGAACACGAGCGAATTCCTCGGGGTACCGGTCTTTCGATCGACCTTGCCGAGCGTCGCCGGGAAGACGCCGTCCCGGGCGGCGGCGTAGTAGACCCGGGCCATCCCCGCCACGTAGGCGTTCACCGTGCCGAACGTGACGAAGACCGCGAGGATAGCGACGAACATCCCGCCGTACGAACCGAAGGCGCCCGACATCATCGCCGCGAAGGGGGTGACGCCGCTCCCGCCGATGTAGGCCCCTGTGCCCACCGTGACGACGGCCACGGCGAGGTAGAGGGCGCTGATGAGGATCACGCTGATGACGACGCTGCGGTGGAAGTCCCGCTCCGGATTCCGGAACTCTTCCGCTACGTTGGATGTGTTCTCGTATCCCAGATAGGACCACATGATGAGCGCGGCCGCGGTGCCGATGGAAGCGAGTCCGTTCGGGAGGATGGGTGTAAAGTTCGCGGGGGAAACCCTCGGCGCGGACGCCACGACGGCGATCGCAAGGGCCGCGAGGATGGCGCCGACGGTCGCGACTTGCACCCGCCCGGTGAATCGGATGCCCAGGTAGTTGACGCCGAACGCGCCAATCAGGATGGCCGCCGCGACGAGGAACACGTCCGGGCGGTTCAGCGGGAGTACGAAGGTGAGGTACGAGGCCGCCGCCACGGTCGCCGCGGGGGCTCCCAAGACCGCCCAGGCTAGGAATAGCCACGCGGTCGCCGCACTCGCACCCCGGCCGAGGCCTTCCCGCGCGAAGGCATAGATTCCTCCCGACTCGGGATTCCGGGCGGAGAGCTTCGCGAACGTATAGGCGAAGGGATAGCTCGCGAGAGACAGGAGGATCCACGAGATGATCGACGCAGGGCCCGCGATGCGAGCCGCGAGCCCGGGGATGACGAAGATGCCGGATCCCAGGAGCGAGCTGACGTAGATCGCGACGGCATGGCGGAGCGTGAGGACTCGGTGCAGGTCCGAAGGAGGCGGATTCTTCGTGTCACCGTCCCGCTCCATCCGTCCTCCTCCCGTTCTTCCTCAGGGTCGTCGATCCGCGCGGCGCCGATAGTACCACGGTGCGCATAAGGCAATTGCCGGCCTCCGACGGTGGGGCAAAATGTGGTCTGGCGGTGAAGCTTTCTAGTCGACCGTGTTCTTCATCCCATGGTCCACTTCGCGAAGCGTGTCCGCTCGATTGAGGCCTCGCCGACCGTCCATATCGGAGACCTCATCGCGGACATGAAGGCGCGCGGCGAGAAGGTCCTCTCCCTCGCGATCGGGGAGCCGGACTTCCCAACCCCGGCCCACATCGTCGATGCCGCGAAGAAAGCCCTCGACGCGGATTTCACGAAATACACGCCGGCTCCCGGGATTCGGGAGCTCCGAGAGGCCGTCGCGGAGAAGGTGCAAAAAGAGAATCGCATTCCCGCGAAACCGGAGAATGTGCTCGTCGCTCCGACGAAGCATACCCTCTTCATGACGTGCATGGCCCTCCTCGATACCGGAGATGAAGCGATCATCCCAGACCCCGGATGGGTCTCGTACGCCCCGATGGTGACGCTCGCCGGCGCTCGGCCCGTGCCGGTTCACGCCGCCGATGACGAAGGATTCGTCCCGGCCGCGGACGCGGTCGCCGAGGCGATCACGCCGCACACCCGACTCCTCATGCTGAACTCCCCCTCGAATCCCGCCGGCTCCGTGTATTCGCGGGCGGAGACGAAGGCCCTGGCCGATCTCGCGGCGGATCACGACCTGATCCTCGTGAGCGATGAGATCTACGAGAAGATCCTGTACGAGGGCGAACATGTGTCGCCCGCGTCTCTGGACGGCATGTTCGATCGCACGGTGACCGTGAACGGCTTCTCGAAGACGTATTCGATGACCGGCTGGCGGCTGGGATGGCTCGTCGCCCCGACGCCCCTCTTCAAGGAGATCTCCAAGGTTCAGGAGCATACGATCACCTGTGCGACCGCGTTCGCCCAGAAAGCGGGCGTCGCGGCCCTCCGCGGACCGATGGCACCGCTCCAGGCCATGGTGAAGGAGTTCCGGGCGCGCCGCGACCTGGTCCTCAAGGAGATCGCGAAAATCGACGGTCTCGCGACGTACCATCCGAACGGAGCCTTCTACGTCTTCCCGCGCTTCGAGGCCGAGATCGACAGCGCGACTTTGTGCGAGCGGATTCTGAAGGAGGCTTCGGTCGCGGTCACACCGGGGAGCGCCTTCGGTGAGGCCGGCGAGGGCCACATCCGGATTTCCTACGCCGCCTCCCGTGACACGATCTTGGAGGGCCTGCGTCGCATCGCCGAAATCATCCGCGGCCTTTCCGGTTAAGTACCGTTCGAGCCATACCAACGGGGAGGGGAGTTCGGTGCAGGACACGGAGATGGAGCGACCACGGATTGTGCCCATGATCGCGTACGAGAACGGAGCGGCGGCGATCGACTGGTTGGTTCGGGCCTTCGGGTTCCGGGAGCTCGATCGGATCACCGAGTCGGATGGGACGATCAGTCACGCGGAACTCGATTTCGAAGGTGGTCGGATCTTCCTCGCGACTCCAACGCCGGACTACCAGGGTCCGAAGCACCACCGCGAGACCTGTGCAGCGGCCAAACGATGGTCCGCGGTCCCCTGGGTGATCGACGGCCTCAGCGTCCACGTGGACAGCGTGGATGCCCATTTCGCGCGGGCGAAGGGCGCGGGAGCCACGATCCTCTCGGAGCCTCAGGACAACCCGTACGGCCGGCTGTACCGGGCGGAGGACCTCGAGGGCCACCGCTGGATGTTCATCGAGGAGCACTGAGTCGTTACGCGCCGCGGGTCTGCAGGAGCTTCACGACGGCCTCGTGACCCTCCCTACGCGCGTCAGCGACGGGCGTGGACCCGTCGTCGCGGGTCGCCTTCGGGTCGGCCCCCGCGTCAAGCAACATTTGGACGATGGCCAGATTTCCGTGTGCGGCCGCCTTGTGGAGCGGCGTGTAGTTCGCCTCGCTCCGGACGTTCGGATCGCCGCGGGCGGCGAGCAACGCCTTCACGAGGTCGGGATGGTCCCCGGCGACCGCGGCATCGAGCGCGGTGTTCGCGAAGCGGCTCGACTCCTTGAAATTCACGTCCGCACCGTGTTCGAGCAATACCTTCGCGGCGTCGAGATGACCGAAGAACGCGGCCAGGCCGAGGGGCGTGAAGCCCTCCGGGCTCCCGGCGTTCACGCGCGTCCGGGATTGGCCCAGGATCGTCTTGAGACGTCGCGCCTTCCCGGTCGCCGCGGCCTCGTGGAGGCTCAGGGCGTCTTCGGGTGTCCGCTCGAGGAGGAGCCCGAGCGCCTTGTTCGCCCCATGGTAGACCGCCGTGAGGACGAGCGTCCCGTTCGGCGTGCGCATCCGCAGGAGATGCGGGTCATGGTCGAGGATCGCGCGTGCCCGCACTGTGTCGTCCTTCACGACTGCCGCAATCAGCTCGTCCTGTTCTGCCATCGTCTCGCCTCGAAGAGGCGGTGGGATGCGGTCCGACGACTAAGAACCTTGTCCTCGTCACGCTACTAGCTGCGTCTCGCCGCACGAGGGACACATGACCTCGACCGGCCGCTTGCTCGTCGTGAGGTCGATCGACTTCCCGCAATGGTTGCAGATCACGGACATCGGCATCGTGGTCGGTGCCTGGGTCGTGCCTCCAGGAGGAGGGGGCGGCGGTGCGGCCCTCGGTCCCATGAGATGGCCGCCGCCCACTCGGCGCCAGAGCCCGAGGACGGCCACGAGCAAGAGGATGAATAGGAGGCCGAGGAGGACCGCAAACAGGGGGACGCCCCCGATGTCCGTCGACCACAAGGTGTTCGTCGTCCCGATGTGCAGCGTATGCCCGACCGAGGTACCCGTGCTCGATTCGGTCGCGGTCACGGCGAGGTCGCCGGTCCCCACGCCCGCGGGAATCGGCAGGGAGAGGTCCACCTCGGGGGTGGTCGTGATCGCGGAGACGGTCGGCCAACCGCCGAATCCGCCCAGGCCCAGGGTCCAAATGAACTGGAGCGGCAACGGGGTCGTGCCCCGAGGCGTCACCGTCAGGTGCGCGTGGATCGTGTCGCCCGGCATATAGGAGGCGCGGTCAAACGTCGCCCCCAGTATATCGCCGGTCGCCTGCCCGATGGTCAGCTGTGCCTGCGAGGTGTTCGTCCCCTCCCTCGCGGTCACGAGGAACCGGTATGTGCGGCTGGCGGCCGGTGCCGGCGTACGGAAGGAGAAGGTCGTGTTGTTCGTGTTGCCGCTCAGGACAATCGTGAAGCTGCTGTCGAAGACCTGGTAGTCGTAGGTCGGCCGGAGGATCACGTGGGAAGTGACGGAATACGAGGCGGTGATCGCGTCGCCCGGAGCGAAGTCTCCGCGGTCCAGCCGCAGTGACATCACGGCCACGAATACGCTGACGGTGCTCTGCGCGTTCGACGTGAGCCCTTGTCCGTCGTCGACCCTCACGAAGAACGTGAGCCGGCCGGTGAAGTTGAGCGGGATTGTGTAGGCAAATTTCGACGCCCCATAGATGGTTGTGTTCAGGAGGCGACCGAAGGTGTCTCGGACCGTCCAGTTGAATGTGGAGTTCGCCGGCCCAGGGGTGCGATACACCTGCGCGGTCGCTATCGCGAGGTCGCCGCTCAGGTAAGCGGCTTGATTCAGGACGACTGTCACAGTCATGGCAGCGGCGGGCTCGATCGGGGCCGGTGTCGCCCGGACGGAGGTAGTGGCGGAAATGACGGACAACAGCACGATGGCGACGACCAACCCGAGGGCGTACGCCTTCCTGGGCGGCGTCGGCGACATGAGTCCCATCCCGTAGATCCGCGGGATTGACCCGCGGACGGACGCGCATCATGTCTGACCTACTTAACCATTTGGTCGGCCGATTGTCCGACGCCCTCCAGTGGGGATCGGTCTTGAACGAGCCACGTCCAGCGAGGGTGAAGGATCCGATCGAGATCACGGGCCGGCAGCGGGCGCGCTGCCTTGGAGCCGCGCGAACAAGCCTTCGGCGCGGGTCCGCCACGACGCCGCATCGCCGCCGCGTCCTTGCGCGTCATAGAGTCGGGCGAGCTCCTCGTACCGCGTCGCGAGGGAGTACGGGTTGTCGAGCCGGTTGATGATCTCGACGGAGCCAAGCAGCTGTTCCTCGGCCTTGGCCCAATCGCCCCGCTTCGCAAACACGAGGCCCATGTTCGCCCGCGCGGTCGACACGGCGAGGGGATCGCCAATCGTGGTGGCCAAGGCGAGGGCGCGCTCCGCGCTCGATGCGGCCTCCTCGACGGCCTCCATGCGGAGGAAATTGTCGACCGCGTTCGCGAGGGCATAGGCCGCGAAGCGGATCTCACCGGTCGCGAGGGCGATGTCCGCGGAACGAGCGAAATTCGCCGCTGCGGTCCTCGGATCCCCTTCGCGACTCGTCACGATCCCGAGGTTGATCTGGATCACGGCATCCTCCCGTGTGGCCCGTCGGACCGTCGCGGCCGCCTCGAGGAGCCGGGCCTTGGCGCCGGGGATGTCGTCGCGCGCGATCAGGGCGACTCCCAGGTCCGTGAGCGCGCGAACCCGTTCCCTCGAGCCATTCGGGAGGACGTCCGTCGCGCGGCCCAGATGGGCGATCGCGGCATCGAGATCCCCGAGCTTGCGTTCCACGCCTCCGAGGGCCCGGAGGGCTTCGCCCTCGATCTCCGGCGACTGTACCGCGGCGGCGTCGCGCGCGGCCTCTTCCAAGACGACCCGTGCCTCCTTGTACGTGCCGAGCCGGTTCTCGATTCGACCGAGCTGGATGCGCGCCCGCAGTCGTTCCAGCTGCCCGCCCGATGCGCCGATCCGCTCCAGGGTCGCCCGGGCCTCGGCGAATTTTCCGAGGAACACCTCCGTCTCCACGAGGATGCCATCCAGGCGGGGGCTCCGCGGGACCCGGAGCAACGCCGCCTCCAAGTCTCCCGCGCGGGCACTCTCCGCGAGACCGGGCCCGATTTCCACGAGCCGGATCCTCGCCGTGTCGAGGTCGCCTGCCTCGATCCGATGGTACGTCTCCTCGAGGCCGTCCGCTCGGAATTGCCAGTAGGCCGCGGCCCGTGCGTGCGCGTCCCTCCGCGCCGCGTCCGCGATGCGTCGAAGGAAGAACTCCTTCACGAGGTCGTGGATCAGGTACCCGTCATCCCGGTGATGGAGCAGGGCCCTGCGAACAAGGCGGCGGAGCTGGGACAGGGTCGCACCGAGGGCCTCTGGGGACCGGGCCGGCCGTCGCAAGACCGCGAAGGTCCGCAGCAGTTCCTCCGACGAATCGTCAAGGCCGTCCAGGACCGTCTCGAGGACGTATCGTTCCGTCTCGACCGCGCCGGCGTCGAGCCCGCTCGCGGCGAACAACTCGAGGGCCAAGGGATGTCCGTGGGTCGCGGCGATCACGTGCTGGATGGCGTCCGGTTCGATCGGGGCGCCGCGGGCCCGGAGCAATTCCCCGGACGCGGCATCGTCGAGTCCTTCGAGGGGAACCTCGAGCACCCGCTTCGCGACGAGATCGGACCGTTCGTAGAACATCGGCTGGGTCCGCGTCGCGACCAGGATTTTGGTCGTCCCGGGGATTTCGAACAGGGCCCGGAGGAGCGCATCCGCCGCCGGAGATGCGTGCAGATCGTCGATCGC
>WNGC01001804.1_pt1 | contig 13097 bp, 14 predicted proteins | sample 5400051 | NCBI WGS metagenome assembly WNGC01 (sample SAMN13153368, study PRJNA577476) | soil metagenome | isolation source: 20 cm soil or saprolite under grassland replicate 2 | place: USA:California | collected 2016-06-15 | reverse complement strand
ACATTAATTCGCCGGGGCAAATCGTGCTCTCAGGCGAACGGGCGAAGATCGAGGTCGCCGTCGCGTTGGTGAAGGAACACGGCATCCGGCGCGCGACGATGTTGAACGTCGCCGGTGCGTATCATTCCCGTTTGATGGAGAGCGCTTATCAAAAACTGAGCGAGGCCCTACTCGAAGTTCCGATGCAAGCGCCGTCGTTTGCCGTTTTCAGCAACGTGACGGGTGAAGCGGTGTGCACTTTGCCGGATATCCGCCGAACGCTGCAGGATCAGGTTACCGGGACGGTGCGCTGGGTCGATTGCATGGAAGGTATGCTCAAACGCGGTTGCGATTTTTTCATCGAACTGGGACCGGGAGGCGTGTTGGCAGGATTGTTGAAGCGCACGAACAAGGATGCTGAAGCTCTGGCGGTGAGCGATGTCGAGTCGGCCCAAAGATGCGCAGAACGCTTGCGAGTCTAATGTTCGTGTGGCACAACGAAACATCCGGGTAGCGCACGCGTCTCGCGTGTTGGCGATGGCGCCTGCCAGCGCGGACTTTTCTGGTCCGTTGAACTAACCGTGCAATCCTCGCTGTGAGGAGAGTTCGTTTCAGCGTGCCGCCGAAAGTCCGAGCCGGACTGGCGTTTCACGCGAGACGCGTGCGCTACCCGGGGTCGATGTGCAGCCACGCACACACCGGCAACATGAATTTGACGTTCCGCGCGGCAGATCCAGAGAAGGGCAGTTGCGCGCACGCGCAGCAGCGTTAGCCTCGCGCTATGTCCTTGCAGAAACAAATCGACGAGGATTTGAAGGATGCGATGCGGGCCAAGAACGCCGCCCGGTTGAGCGTTTTGCGGTTGCTCAAAGCTGCACTTAAGAACGCCGCTATCGAAAAGGTGGGCGCCAACGGTGAGCTTAATGATCCCGATGCGGTTGCGGTGATTCGCAAGCAGGTGAAACAGCGGCAGGATTCAATCGAAAGTTTTGAGAAAGGCGGGCGCGCTGACTTGGCAGAGAAGGAAAAAGCCGAGATTGCAGTGCTGAGCGACTATCTTCCCCAGGCGATGAGCGCTGAGGAATTACAAAAGATGGTCGCTGAGACTATCGCTGAAGTCGGAGCGACATCGCGCGCACAAATGGGAGTGGTGATGAAAGCGTTACAGCCGAAGATCGCCGGGCGGACAGACGGAAAAACGCTGAGCGCGGAAGTGGTACGACAATTATCCTAATGCGTTGAAGCGATGAAGCGTAGCCGATCGTCACGCCTCTCCGCCGCTTCAACCCTTCAACTGTTCAACGGTTCAAGCATGTTAACCGCCATCATCGTCGCCGCCGGCAGTAGTAAGCGGGCTGGTTTTGACAAGTTGCTGGCGAAAATCGCCGGCCGTCCGGTCATTCACCACACCCTGGCCGCATTCGAAAAGGCGAGCTGTGTAAGCGACGTTCTTGTTATATCCCGTGAAACCGTAGCGATGCGGCATTTCATCGTGAAAACGAACTTGCGAAAGATCCGCAGGGTAGTTCGTGGCGGTGTTCGAAGACAGGATTCGGTCCAGGCCGGGCTAAATGCACTGGACAACGAGGTCGAGTTCGTCGCCGTGCACGATGCGGCGCGCCCATTGATAACCCCTCGCGAGATCGAGCGCGTTTTTGCAGCGGCACGGAAACACCGCGCGGCGGCATTGGCCACACCCATCACCGACACTCTAAAACTTGCCGACGCCTATCACGTGGTGTGTGGTGCGATCGATCGGCAAAATATTTTCGCAATGCAAACGCCGCAGATTTTTCGGCGCGAGTTGCTGAGCCAGGCTTACGAGCAAGTGGCGAGGGATTCCCTGACCGTCACCGATGAAGTCTCCGCGATTGAACATGCCTGCGGGAGGATCGTGATAGTTCCGGCGGAGGATCATAATTTCAAAATCACGTACGCGAGCGATCTATTGCTGGCAGAAGCGATTTTGAAACAGCGCGCCGCGGCGGCCCGAGCGTAATCGAAGGCCTCTCATTCTACTCAAGGAAGCCATCATAACTCGTCATCCCGAGCGGTAGTCGCCTGCCGCGCCGTAGTCCCACGAATGCGGATCGCAGGCGGGAGGGACCCGAGGCGAACCTTTAAGGTAATTCAACGGGATCCCTCGGCTTACGCTCGGGATGACGAGACATGGAGCTTAGGATGACGCAATTTGCGCGAACAACCTCAAATCAGCGGCTGTTTTGCCAGAGCGCGCATGGCGAGGTCCGCGACTGGCCCGACGTCTTCACGCAGAAATTTTCGGCCTTTTTTGCGCAAATCACTGGTCGATTTGAGGTCGGCGACGCGAATGAGCTTTCCGTTTTTCCAAATGGTCGCGGCCCCGTTGTATGGACCGACGCGGCGTGGGTCGGTCCAGGTATGGATCGAAACCAGATTCGTGGTTACGGCAGCGGCCACATGCATTGGGCCGCTGTCGACACTGATGACAAAGGCAGCCGCGCGTAAGAGCCAGATCAATTGCAAGAGCGTGGTTTGATTGGTTAAGTCCACGCAATTCTCCGGCGTTGCAAATCGGCGCCTGGATTTGCCGACCACCACCACACGGGCAGGCGCGAGCGCTCGGCAAAACTCCAAAATCACATTTCCCCCGATCGATTTGTTGCGGCCGCGAGCGAAGGGATGCAGGACCACGAATCCGGGAAAGGGATCGAATCGCGGCAATTGATCCCCGGTAGGGATGGGAAAACGCAAATCTGAAGACGCGCCAAACGCCTCCGCTAATTTGAGGTAACGATCTACGGCGTGTTCGTGCCGATCCACGCGCGCGATTTCGGTATAAAAAAAGCGCGAGCCCTCGCGCGCGTCGCTGCTCCCGATAATTTTCTTCGCGCCACTGACTCTGGCGATCAACGCGCTCCGGAACAGTCCTTGAAAATCAAGCGCGACATCCGGTTGCAACCGCCGCGTCTCCCGCATCCAGGGCAGCAAACGGCCGGGCGCGCCGAATCCGTTAAATTCGCCACGCGGAAAAATGTGGACATGATCGATGTCGCGATTTCCGCGCAAGAGCGGCGCCCATTCCGGGTTGATGACCCAGGTAATTTCGGCGTCGGCATGAGCATCGCGAATCGCGGCAACCGCTGGCAGAGTGTGAACGATATCGCCGAGCGAGCTCGGTTTGATGATCAGGATCTTCAACGGCACGACTGGAATACCCTCATCCTAATCTTCTCCCCAGGGGAGAAGGAACCGTTTTCCCGCCCAGCTAGGGTCGCAACCGAGCGTCTCGCCCGTTGTAGAGGCGCTCGCCGCGGCGAGCGCCTCTACAACGACGCCAAGGTTAAACGAACAATCGGGAGACGATTGAAGTGAGGGCAGTTTTTTCAATAGTCTTCAACGACCGAGCGCGAGACGGTCAGCGAGCAGGCGCGGGAGACCGGCGGCAATGATCTTCTTGCGGGCGCGTTCGACATCGTAACGGACCCGGCGCTGCTCGATCAAATTTTCGTCAGCGTGGTAAATGCAATAGGCGGCGCGCCAGTCACCGTCGCGCGGTTGCCCGACGCTGCCGGCATTGACGAAATACTTTTTCCCAAGCTCGACATGAATTTGTTCCTGCTGGGTGCGACGAGCGCGTTCGTCGCGGATGAAGGCACATTGGATGTGAGTATGGCCGAAAAAACAGACGGCGGTGTGTTGGTAAGTGAAACTGGCGGCAGCATCGAGGTCGCGAAAGACGTAACCCCATTGCGAGGGAGTATCGAGAGTGGCGTGCACAATGGTGAAATCGCGCACCTGACGCTGGAGACGTAAGTCGCGGAGCCATTCACGGTCCTCATCACTCAATTGCGCGCGCGTCCAGGTCATGGCCCGTTCTGCCATTTCATTGAAATCGCCGGAGGCCGCGGGCTGGGAAGCCTCCTCGTCGTGATTTCCTTTTACGGTTGGGCAATCCAAATCGCGCACAATCTCGAGGCACTCGCGCGGATTGGCGTTGTAGCCAACGATGTCACCCAGGCAAATAAAATGAGTACAATGATGTTCTCGGGCGTTCGCGATCACTGCCTCGAGCGCCTCCAGGTTACCGTGCACATCGCTGAAAATGGCAAACCGCATTTATGGAATTCTTTCGTTGGCGGGAAGGTTGAGACGCTCTTCCATGGCCCGGAGTTGGTTAATCAGATGCGGGAGGCGTTCCTTCTCGCCCCGTTGATAAAGAGCGCGTAATCGATCGTAAGCCTCACGTTCGCGGCCTTGGCAATAGGAAAGCTCGTAAGCGGAAAAGCGTTCGTCGTAGGAGGCATGTCCGGGAAGACGCGAAGCTTTCTCAAAGTTTTCGGCGGCGCGCCCATGATCGTGAAACTTGTCGCGATACAATCGTGCCAGCGCTTCGTAAAGTTGGGGCTTCTCCGGATTGTGGGCGACGCCGCGGACCAGAAAATCCTCACCCAGCTTGAGATACTCGGACTGCAACCGCCGACGCGTAGCCGGAGATCTGGATTCGTCTTCCAGCGCCGCCGTTCCGGCGTTCCAAGCCATGTGCCATCCCGCCATTTCCCAAAAAAGAATGGAGCGCGGCTGCAGTTCGGTTGCCTGCCGCAAGCGCAAGAGAAGTTGTGTCCAATCGGTCCGTTCCCAGGCTGAATAGGCATCGATGAAAAGCACATCGGCAATGACGGAACGAAACCCGCCGAGCACGGCAACGAACGCAGATTGACCGATTTTTTCGCGCAGATCAAGCGAGAGAGTAGCGGGGGCGTTTTGCTGGCAGGCCGATTCCATTTTCAATTTTGCCGGGACGAACCCGGCTAGAATGACAATGAGCGCGAGCAGGAGTTTCATAGTTCGCGTTGCGCAAAGATCGCAATTCCGATCACGAGGTATCCGACAATGTAAACAGCGCCGAGTCCAAGCAGTTTTGTCAACGCCAAACTGGAAAGCGAAGCTCCGGCGATGATCTGATCGCTAAGGTTGAAGGCTTGCAGATCCGGAAAAAAGATGATTACGAGTGCGAGAAAAGCGCGGATCAACCAGCCGGCAGAGTGTTGATGCAGCCAGTAATCGCGCGCGACGGCTTCGAGGTGACCGACCAGATAAAACATGGCCATGGCACTGATGGTAAAGATGTTTGAAGTGGCAAAACTGGAAATACAGAGCGTCGCCGACGCCAGGACGGCAGCCTTGGTCAGGGTTAGGAGCAACGCGAAAACCAGGTCCTGATTGACACCGGCTTGGTGCAGCTCGGTTAGAGCGCGCTCCAGTTCTTCCGGAGGCGATTGCGTCATCTGCTGCATTGTTTCCCGCAGAGCCGATCCTTCCCGCAGATGGATCACAGCCAGGCACAGAACACTCATGGCGATGAGAGAGATCGTTAGTAATCCGAGCACGCCAAAAAATTTTCCCATCATGTATTCGAACCGTCGAACCGGTTTGGCCAGCACGCTATAGATCACGCGGTCTTCGAGATCGCGCGGCAACAACTGAGCGGTCGCGACGATCGCCAGCATGCTGAGAAAGAAATTGATCGCTCCGAGGGCGATGTCTCGTGTCACTTGCAATTCCTGTTGAAAGGAAATGCGCGCAATGAAGGAAGAGCTAATGATGAGGACGAGAGCGAAAAGAACCAGCACATAAAAAACGCGCAGCCTCGCCAGCTCGATGAAAGTGGTGCGGGCGATGGCTCCAATGCGATCAAAAGAAGCGCTCATTCGTCGCGGATTTCGGTCACCTTGAGGAACAATTGCTCGAGCGAAGTCTGCGGTTTGCGTCGCAGCACCACGCGGCCATTGACCGAGGCAATCTGCCGCTCGAGTTGATCGAGAAATTCAGGCGTCGCGTTTTCGACGATGAACTCGGTTTGATTTTCAATCGCGAGCAAATCGTCCAGCCGGCCTTCGCGGATCAATTTGCCGCGATGCAAAATGCCGACGCGATCGCAAACTTCCTGGACCTGGGTGAGCAGATGTGAGGAAAGAAGAATAGTGGTGCCGGTTTTTTTTAAGGAAGCAATCAGATTTTGAATATCGCGCGACCCGGCTGGATCGACTGCGGCGGTTGGTTCGTCCAACACGAGAATTTTCGGTCGGTGGATCACCGCCTGGGCCAATCCGATTCGCTGCAACATTCCCTTTGAATAGGTGCTGAGGCGCGCGTCAGCCGCCCACGTCAGTCCAACCGTCTCCAACAGCTCGGCAATGCGCGATTTACTTTCACGCCATCCCAATCCGCTTAGCCGGGCGTGAAATCGCAGAGTCTCGGTGCCGGTGAGAAATTTGTGGAAATAAGCGTTCTCCGGCAGGAACCCGATATCGCGACGCACCGCCACGGTCGAATTATCGCGACCAAAGACGCGAACACTGCCGCGCGTCGGCTGAATTAGTCCAAGAATAATTTTTAAGGTCGTGCTCTTGCCAGAACCGTTTGGCCCAAGCAGGCCGTAAATTTCGCCGGGAGCAATTTCGAGATTCAGATGCTGCAATGCGATAACCCGGCGCCGACGAAATGGCGTGGGAAATATCTTGCTTACGTCGCTAACGCGAATGGCTGGCTCGGTCATATCCGGATTTCGAAGCCGTGAGTATCGGGCGGAGTTGTCAATGGGTTCGTCGATTCCTTTCGAATCAAAGAGGCGAGTTCGCTTTGGCGAATGCCTTCCAAAAACGCATCCACCTCCTCCGATTCACCGCTCGCCTGCAATTCGACCCGGCCATCAGCCAGATTGCGCACCCATCCGATGACGTTGAACCCCTTCGCGATTTGTCTCACGGAGTAACGAAACCCGACTCCCTGCACCCTACCCTCGTAAAAAACCTCAACGACTTTCATAACAATTTGCCGCCTACTTTAATCCGCAGCAGCCCGCTCTTGTCCAATTATGGCGTGGGGGGCTGTTCCGACCCCGGGATCGGTGTTGGCTCGGGCTCGTCTTCGGGCAACGCTGGCGGCGGCGGCAGGAAACGCGGGTCGACCATGTTGTCACGAGATCCCCGATTGCGGTTCAGTTCACTTGTTCCACTTACAGTCGGATTCGGATTGGTCGCCGCCTGAACCACCTCCGGCGGCGCCGCGTGAATGTCCTGACTGGCGACATAACCCTGCAGTCCATTCGAAAGCTGAACCTTGCGGTATCCAAACGTCGGACGGATGAGCGTCACCAATGTGCCCTGCGCGAGTTTCTCGTCCGGGCCACTAGCTTGCTGTGGTCCGTAGCGAAAAAACTTCGCTTCCCTAGCGCTAACGACATAGTATTGCCCGCTATTGGACGCGGCGGCTGGGGCTGCCGATTCCGGAGTCGAACAGCTCGTCCCGCACAAGGCGAGCAGGACAAGCAGACTACCCGAAAGACAGCTCGATAGCTTCATGGCGAGGGACTTCCAAAAGCTAATCCTATTCCTCGCCCCAGCCTATTTATAAGAATAGATAAGGCAAAAGCTGCTCGATCCGCCCTCCACCAGATCGACCGAAACGAAATATTGACCGCTGTCGGTCGGCGAGAATCCTGCCGCGGCCCGGTCGCCGCCGTCGTAATGGTCAGTTGTCAGTCGTCTACCGTTTTCATCATAAACGTTGACCGCGATTTTCCTGGCCGGATCGGTGGCGCCGACAGCAAACCAATATTGATTGCCGGCGTATAAATTGACCGCGATCAACGCGTGATCCTGCGGCTTTAACATGCCACACCAGTGCCCATCGCGAAGTTTGAAGCCGTCGTTAGTAAATGCGCCTGCCACGTCCAGCGCATTCTTCCGAGCATTCACTTCCGCATCCGTATCGGCGAGAGAAACCCGTGCGCCGGCAATAACCAACAACATAATGAAAAAGAGGCCGCGTCTCATTTTGTGTCGGTCTTGTGTTGAATTTGCTGAATTAAATCGGTGACCACGCTGTTCACTTTGCGGACGTCGTCAGGGCTGGGAGATTTGCCAGTCGGAAACGTCACCAGTTTTTCCAGGTTCGTAAGCTGTTCATTCACATTTTTGACTAAAGGATCATTGCGCAACTCTGGCGAAACATCATTCAGCTTGGAGTGAATAAAGCTTACCAATGCCGGTTGCCGCAGTAGTCTCGCGCTGCGTTCATCGTAATTGGCCGCAACCGAGCCGCTCACCACTTGCGTCCCGCGAATCCAGCCGCCGATGCTGACCAGAATCACCAAATCCTGGTCGCTGTGCGACTGCATCGAGTTCTTCACTTCGTTTTGCGTCGCCTCGAGTTCTTCCTGAAGCGAATCCCACTGGTTCGTTTCCGCAAAATCATTGATACTGTTGCTTCGACCGAGAATGTTCTGGCTAACGCCGAGCGCCTTGGCTAGCTTGATCACATCCGAGCCAATATTTTTTACCTGTTGGCTGTCCTGCGCCTCGACCGCGATAAAACCATCCGCAATTAATCCGCCAAGGTTGAGCGCAAGCTGCGCCCGATTTTTGTAGGTGGTGGGGATTGGAGCGCGATAGGCGCCGGTCCAATTCGGCTTTCCTGGTTTTTGCAAAGCAGCAAAAAGTTCGCCGGGTGTCGGAATGGTGATGGCGTCGGTGCGCGCGGCTTTTGCCATCTGATCGGGCGCGAGCTTGGCGGGCTCGGCACCAATCAATGCGCCAGCCGCAATCGGCAACAATAACAGGGCCGTTCGTCCGCGGACCAACATCAGATTCATACCGTACTAATCTGGATCGAGTTTACCAGTGCGAATGTTTTTCCGAGGGAGCGAGCAGCCTGCTGAGCCGTAGCTTAGCGTAGGCTGGTCCCTTGCTCGACCAGACGACGCGGCGCCTGAAGGTTGAGACACGACGAAGCGTGTCTCTCCGAGTATGGATTCGAACTAGTTGGAGGGCGCTTCTGCGTCGGCGCCCAAACTTTGTCCGAAACGCTTTCGCAACATCTGGTGGACAGGGCCTGCACATCGCGCATCATACCCGCGCGAAATGCAAACCAGGATTGCCGAAATTATCGGACGCGAAGTTCTAGACTCACGCGGCAATCCTACGGTTGAGGTTGACGTGCACTTGGAAGGCAGTGCGCTCGGTCGGGCCATTGTCCCGAGCGGGGCGAGCACGGGCGAACACGAAGCCTGGGAATTGCGCGATGGCGATAAGAAACGCTATGGCGGCAAGGGCGTTCTCAAGGCGGTTGCAAACGTGAACGGGAAAATCGCGGACGCCCTGCGAGGATTCGACGCGCGGGCGCAGGACAAGATTGATGCGAAGCTGATCGAACTTGACGGTTCGCCGAACAAGAAAAATCTCGGTGCCAACGCTCTGCTTGGCGTTTCACTGGCGACAGCGCATGCCGCGGCCGCCGCGGCCAATCTTCCGTTGTTTCGTTATCTGGGCGGACCTGGCGCGCGCGTTTTGCCGGTGCCGATGATGAATATTCTGAACGGCGGCGCGCATTCCGATGCGCCGATCGATTTTCAGGAGTTTATGATTATGCCGAAGGGCGCTCCTAATTTTCCCGAAGCGTTGCGTTACGGCGCCGAGGTGTTTCACGAGTTGAAGAAAGTGCTGCACGAGCGCGGCCTTTCTACTGCGGTCGGAGACGAAGGCGGATTTGCGCCCGCCCTTTCCTCGGCCGAGGACGCGCTGGAATCGATTGCGATGGCGGTAGAGCGCGCCGGCTACAAGTTAGGCGAACAAATTTTTATCGCGCTTGATGCCGCCTCATCGGAATTCTACGACCGCGCGCAAAATCTCTACATTTTCAAAAAATCCGACGGGTCGAAACGAACGGCGGAAGAACTGGTCGGATTCTACGCACAACTGTGCGGAAAATTTCCGATCATCTCGATCGAGGACGGTTGCGCGGAGAACGATTGGGCCGGCTGGAAGAAGTTAACAGAGAGCCTGGGCGATAAAATCCAGCTGGTAGGCGACGATCTCTTTGTCACGAACGTTGAATTTTTGCGCAAGGGAATCGACGAGCACGTTGCCAATTCGATCCTAATCAAGGTTAATCAGATCGGGACGCTGACGGAAACACTCGATGCGATCAAGCTGGCGAACGACAACAATTATACGGCGGTCATTTCCCATCGTTCCGGAGAGACCGAGGACACCACCATCGCCGATATTGCCGTCGCGACCAACGCCGGACAAATCAAGACAGGATCGTTGTCGCGGACTGACCGGATCGCGAAGTACAACCAATTGCTGCGGATCGCAGAGGAACTTGGTGACAACGCCATATACGGCGGTAAGATGCGCTAGTGGATCAGCCCGGCTATGCTGATTATCGTGCGCGTCGCGAAGCCACGATCTGGCAGCGATTAAACCGGATACTCTTTGTCCTGTTATTCCTCGCGCTTTGGCTGGTGATAGTCAGTTTGTTCGTTCCGCTTTACAAACAGAAGCAGGCAGCGCTGGCCGAGATCGATGGCCTTCAGGCGCAGACGGATGAGCAAAAGCTTCTGCTGGCGCGAGGAATGCGTGAGATCAACTGGCTCAAAACCGATCCAACTTATCTGGAAACGATCGCGCGCGATCGACTTGATCTGATGAAGGAAGGAGAAACCATCTTTAGGCTCGAGCCGGCGAAAAATTCGAAAGCTCCGCCGCAGCGATAGCTATTGTAGAGGCACTTGTGCCAAGCGCCTGTTTTTCGCTTCGGCGCTCGCCGCGGCGAGCGTCGCTACGACCTGCGGACGCGGCACCACGCTATCCTACAAGCGCCGCTACAACGCTTTGCGTCGAGTCGAACCTTCGAGTATCTTTCCGCCATGGCTAACGAGATTGCGATTGTTGATGGGGAAGACTTAAGGAAACGCGCGGGCGCACTGCGGAGGTTTCTTTGAGGTCGACAAGCTGCAGCAACAATTAAGCGCTCTCGAAGGGCGAATGGCCGCGCCCGATTTCTGGAGCAACCGCGAACGCGCCCAGACCGATGTCGAGGAAGTGTCGCGCTTGAAGTCGGTCATCAATCCGGTTCGCGAACTTGAACGCGAGATTGCAGACTTCGATGCTCTGCGACAACTGGCCGAGGAGGAGAACAACACTCACGCTCGCGCCGAAGCGGAACACGAAGTAGCGCAGGAGCATGAACGACTCGCTCAGAAATTAGCCGACTTCGAGTTGCGCCAATTTCTTTCCGGCGAAAACGATCTCGCTAATGCCTTTCTCACCATTCACTCGGGCGCCGGTGGGACCGAATCGTGTGATTGGGCCGATATGTTATTGCGAATGTACCAGCGCTGGATCGAGCGGCACGGTTTCAAATCGCAAATGGTTGATATTCAAACGGGCGAAGAAGTGGGAATTAAATCGGCGACCTTGCTGGTCACGGGCGAATACGCCTTTGGCTATTTGAATACCGAGCGCGGAGTCCATCGACTCGTTCGAATCTCGCCTTTCGATGCCAACAAACGGCGACACACCTCATTTGCCAGTGTTGATGTCGTTCCCGAAATTGCGGAAAGGGCGCCGATTGAAATCAATCCGGCCGATCTTGAGGTCGGCACTTATCGCAGCGGCGGAAAAGGCGGCCAGAATGTGAACAAGGTGGAAACGGCGGTTCGGATTGTGCACAAGCCAACGGGCATCGTGGTAGCGTGCCAGGCGGAGCGAAGCCAGCTGCGCAATCGGGAACTCGCAATGAAAATGCTGAAAGCGAAACTTTACGAACTGGAGCAGGACAAAAAACGCGCAGAGAGAGACCGGCAATACGGGGAGAAGGGCGACATCGCCTGGGGCAGCCAGATTCGCTCCTATGTCTTTCAACCCTACCAGATGGTCAAAGATCATCGGACTGGCGCAGAAACGAGCAATGTGCAGGCGGTGATGGACGGCGACCTGGACATTTTTATCCAGGCGAAGTTGCGCGGACAAACCGCCGACGGCGCGTCTGATGGTACATAGGCACGTTGCCTGGCACACAGACTGGAAGTCTATGTTCCGACTGGCACCGATGCTAACGAGAACTAGGGCGATGGGCTCTCGTCGTATACCTCAATGAGTCCTGTCCCAGTCGTCCCCCCTGCTCCGCTGACCAGCGCGGTATAATTGCCAGGACTAAGCGTCGGGGCCATGGCTGATTCCTTAGCGTTAGGTGGAGCCTTGCTGTCGGCGATGATAGTGGCGGCTTCAGGGCTTTGGTGCCAATCGTTGTTCGCTTCGACCAGATTACCGTTGCCATCGCGTAATTCGAGATAGGGATTTTGCAGCACACCAGCGACGCCGAATTGAGTCAGAGTCGGGCCAAGCGCGCGAATCAGCACCGGCTTCGACGTGTTCCCGCCGACAATGATGCCACCAATTAGGATGGTTGCCACCCGTACCGACCTGTCCCCGCGTCGAAACATTGCCCAGCCGGCTACTCGAAGTGCGCAGATCGTAAACTTCAAAGAGCGCGACTCCGCTGGTGGCTGGTTGTTGTGCGTCGGAATATGATTTCACAATTGCGGTGTAGCTGCCGGGGTTGAGAGTGACCAGAAGAGCCGACTCGATGCTATTAGGCGGGTCCCGACGGTAACTGCAAATCGTTTGCGCGTCGTTGCTGGGAAACCAGTCGTCGTTAGAAGCGATGAGATTGTTGTTCGCATCATAGAGTTCGATGACCGAACCAAATAACGCGTTCGAGACACCAAAGCTTGCCGGCGAACCGGCCAGGCAACGGACGACGACCTGCGCCGGCTGAGAGCCTTGGATGATAAAACCGCCAATCAGAACATTGTTTCCGGTAGAGGTAGTCCCACGACTCGAGAGATCCATCAACACCGGCGCGTTTGGAATCGAGTTGTAAGCCGGACCGGTTCCATAAATCGCGGTCACGCCGTTGATGTCATCCTGGGCGACAGTGTCGAGGTTGCTCACCCGCGAGTTCATGATCGCAACGACAAATTGTTTCGGCTTCGCCTGATCGGGGTGATCGAGCCCAAGAGTGTGACCAAATTCGTGGATCGCGACGCGGTGAAAATCATACACCGGAGGTGTGAGGTTTCCGCGATACGAATCCCAGGAAATCGCACTATTGAAGACGGTATCGGTTTCTTCGAAGTTCCCGTTCCGGTAGCCGAGCAATGTTACTGCCAGAACTCCGGTGCCGAAATTATCACCGAAAACTTTGTTATCGAACACGACCGACATTTCATCGTCACCCTGGGCGGACGTCACGGGAGAGTTTTTTCTCCAGGAGAAATGAAGATGAGC
>WNGC01001903.1_pt1 | contig 13100 bp, 10 predicted proteins | sample 5400051 | NCBI WGS metagenome assembly WNGC01 (sample SAMN13153368, study PRJNA577476) | soil metagenome | isolation source: 20 cm soil or saprolite under grassland replicate 2 | place: USA:California | collected 2016-06-15 | reverse complement strand
ATCGATAGAACAAGACTGGCCGATGGTCCCATACCCAATTGATCCAGCCAGGTGCGATGCCCGCATCCGGGGCCAGGATCCGCTCCAGGGTGCTGCGCGTGCCCGACCGATCGGGCTCCAGCCACTGGATGGGCCGCCGTGATACGACCTGCACCGCGGCACCAGCTTCGTGGAGCAGCGCGGCGAACTCGATGGCGCTCTGTCCGCCGCCGATGACCACGACATCCCGTCCCTTGAACCCAGCGAAGTCCCGGTGGCCGGAAGAATGCGAGACCAGTTCAGTGGGCAGGCCGACGAATTGCTCCGGTCGATGGGCATAGTGATAGGGTCCGATCGCCATCACGACCGCCTGACTCGGGCGAACTGTTCGAACCCGTAGTCCCCATCTGGATCGGAGAGGTTGGTCGCCCACCAATGCGATCGGAGCAGCATGCCCTTCGGCATGTGCTCGCGCCACATCTCCAACGTCCTGCCCAAGACGGCGACCCGCAGGCCCCGGCCGAGGAGATGCGCCGCCGTGGAGAGCCCGTAGGGACCGGCGCCGACCACCACCACGTCAAAGGTGTGCCTCACGATCAGTTCTTCCTCGCGCGAGCTGTCATCCTCCTGATGGCGTCGCGCGCAAAAGTCGTCGTGGCCTTGACCGCAGGACGGAGATCCGTCCACTGCAGGTAGTCGTAGGCCATCGGCCGGAGAAACGAGATCCCGAAGTCCCAAACGGCCCGTACCGGAGGTGTGATGCCAGGCCTGCCTCGCTGCCGCAGGGCGGCCATCGTCGTCGTGATGTCCCCGCCCAGATGGCGCATCCAGCCGCCGATCCGATAGTCGGCCACTCGGTCAATGGGCCCGCCGCTCGCCCATTGGTAGAGGAGATTTGGGAAATCGACGCCGGCTCGCACCGCGATCTCGACTGAGGCGGAGAGCCGCGGGTTGATCTCCATCAAGTACGGGACGCCGGCGGCGTCACGGCGGAACTCTACCTCGCAGTAGCCTTCGAGGTTGATGTCGCGTACGAGCGATTCCGCGTAAGACCCTGTGTCGGGGGGAATGGCGATGCTCTGGCGCAGGACCGAATTCCCGCCCAGGGGCGGACTGGTGCGCTTGGCCCACTGGGCGAAGCGCGCGTACACTGCGCCATCGGCATACAGGAAACTCACCGCCTCGCGCCTTCCGGTGAGCGGTTGCTGGACCAGCGCGACCTCTCCGAAGCGGGTCACGGCCTCGACGGCCTCACGCAGCTCGGCGGCAGTGACCGCGAGCTGGGCACCCAGGCGCGCTCCCTCCCGTCGGTTCCACAACCAGGATTCGCTTGGCTTGATCACTGCCGGGAGTCCGATCTCCTCGAGCGCTCGAGCGACATCTCCGCCGTCCCGCACGACAGCCTCGCGCGGGACAGGCACCTCGAGGCGCCGCGCCACCTCGAGCGTCCGCTCCTTGTTGATCGCGGTCGCCAGCGCCTGTTCGGGTGCGAGCGCCAAGCGGAGTCGCTGCTCGAGCCGCGCGCGATGCCGACGCAGCAGCGCGATGGTAGCGTCGTTGGAGGCGATGAGCACTCGCGCGCCGGTGCGATCCAGCCACTGCTCGAGGAGGGCGGCGTAGGCGTCGGTCCCTTCCTGAGCCCGAAACACAAACCCTCCCTGACACCAGCGTGATGCAAAGGCGGGTGCCTCAGGGTGCGTTTCCGCTGCGGCGATCGCCAGCCCGCGCCGACCGAGGGACCGCACGGTCACGAGCGCTTGGCGAAGCGACGCGTCGAGCACTAGGGCGTCGCATCTCATCGTGGCCGAGCGGGAGCGCAAAAACCGCGCCGGGCTCCGGCCATGGTGCCCAGTGTTCCGCCGGTGCACCGAATTGATGCGGCGACCCATCATCGTGCCAGGACCAGGAGTCTCCATTGCCCCCCGAGACGAGCCGCCCAGTCCTCGTGAATCGCAAACAGAACCCGACTGGGCAGGCTCATGATGGCTCGCGCGACGAAGCCGGCGACCCGCCGCGCCAGTATCCAAGGGTTCTGCTTGTTCTCGTTCCACACGTACCGGAGAGAGTTCGCCTGCCACGTATACATGTAGTCGACGACCTCGTACCCGACGTCCCTCAGCATCTCGAGCGCTACCTCTTTCGAGAAGTAATGAAGATGTCCATACGCCGCTCGGAAGTCGCAGAGCCTGCCGAGCAAGACGTTTCGCACTGAGATATCGAGTGGAATGTGGAGGATCTTGTACTCGGCCTTCGGCCGCACGTCGCGCAGAAAGGTGAAGTAGTCCTCCAGGTGTTCCAGGACGTCCATGAGCAAGAGGAGATCGAAGTGCGCATCTTTCTCTTGTCTGATATCCCCCAGCTTGAACTGCAGCCGTTCGCTCGACAGACGGCGCGACCGCGCAAAGGCCTGCGGCGAGATGTCGTACCCCCAACAGCGGGACCGACCCTGCAGCCCCTCATGAACCAGCCGCAGCACCTCTCCGGCTCCACACCCTACATCGCAGATCGTGGTGGGCGCGATCTTGTTTCGAGCGATCATTTGAAGGACGTACTTGGCCTTCCACGGAGATTCGTCGGCATGCCACCGTGGGTTCTTCGCGAGGTATTCGCCGCTGAGGTACTGGTCTCGAATCATCGCGGCTGCTCGCTCCCTTCTCTCACCTCCGCGCATCTGGCCTCGAACTCCCGTGCCACGTGCGCCCACGAGTATCGCTGCTCCACCAGGCTCCGTCCGGCGCTGCCCAGCGCGCGGCGGCGGGCGGGATCTCGCAGCAGTGCGACGACCGCGTTGGCGAACTGTGCCGGGTCGTCCGCCTGAACGAAATGCGTGCCCGGGGTCAGCGGCAGGCCCTCAGCGCCCACGGTCGAAGACACCACGGCCTTCCCCATCGCGAGCGCCTCGAAGATCTTGAGTCGCGTCCCGCCGCCGACCCGGAGCGGCACCACGTACACGGCCCCTCGAGCGACGTACGGCCGGACATCGTTCACAGTCCCCGTGATATGAACGCCTGGGACCGCCGCCAGCCGCTGCACGCGGGGACCGGGATTCCGTCCAACCACGGTCAACGTTGCGTCAGGCACCGCCTCGCGGATGCTGGGGAAAACCGCCTCGACGAAGTGCGCGATGCCGTCCTCGTTGGGAAACCAATCCATCGCGCCCGTGAACACGAGCGCCCCGGACTGCTCCTTCGATCCGTTGGGTGCGAAGTACGCGGTGTCCACACCGGTGGGCACGGCGCAGACCCTCGCCCCGGGGGCGTGGGTGGCGAGCACTGAACGATCCGCTTCGGAAACGGCGATCGTGAGTGGGAGCCGCATGCAGGTCCGGGCTTCGTACCTGTGCATCTTGCGCCACTCGAGCTCGAGGAGGGCGCGCCGCCACCACCGAGATTCGACCTGGCGCAGCCGCTTCCAGATCATGTGCTCCACGTTGTGAGCGAACATGACGGTCGCGACGGACCCATCGAGCGGCACGTTCGGGGTGCTGATGAGAAAGTCGGCCACGCAGAGATCGAACGGCTCCGTCCCGAGGAGTCGCGTTACCTCCTTGCGCACCGCCGGGCTGCGCCACTTGCGGATATGGACGGGAAGCGGCGAGAGCCAGGATCTGACCAATGCGTACGCGAAGCGGGCACTCCCATGTCGCGGGGCCGCGTACGGCAACGATATCACCCGCTCGCACGCCGCCAGGCGGGCCGCCAGCCCTGCCGCGTCGTCCTGCGGGCCGTGCGCCGTCACCACCGTCACACGATGCCGACGGGTGAGCTCGGCGATCATGTGGAGGCTCCGCAGTCGCCCGCCGCTGTTGAGCGGCCAGAGCCCGTCGACCTTCACCCAGAGGATGCGCATCTGCCTTCCATCGGTCGCATCACGTCCGCGACAGCCTCGCCATCCACGAAAACCCGCTGCCAGATCTCGAGATTCACGAGCAGCCAGAGGCGAAGGCCGTGCTCCCAGGTCCCCGCCCTGTGCTCTTCCGCAAGGCGCCTGAGGAATGCCCCCTGGAACAGCCCGCGCCCGAGTGCTCGCGGCCCCAAGACGAATTGGTCCACGACCGGCCAGAACCGGTCGCGAAACCATCGACTCACGGGAACGGGGAAGCCCATCTTCCGTCGGGTCAGGATTTCGCGCGGCACGAGATCCCGCAGCGCGGCCCGCAGCGCGGCCTTCGTCTGCCAACCATGCAGCTTGTTGCGGCCGGGCATCGCCGCGACGTGCTCGACGAACTCGTGGTCCAGATAAGGCACCCGGCTCTCGATTGATGCGGCCATGCTCATTTGATCCTGCTTCATCAGGAGCTCGACCAAGTACGTTTGGACATCCGCGTAGCTCATCCGCTCCAGCGTGCCGCCGGTGGCCTCCTCATAGGCATGCAGTCCTTCGGCGTAGGGGTCCCGCGCGCTCAGGAGGTCCGGATCGGACAGCAGCTGGGGCTGCAGAGCCACCGGAAAAATGGCCCAGTTCTCGTAGAACAGCTCCCGCGGACCGGGCCGGAGCGCCAAGAACGTCCGCGCCGCGTAGCGACGCACCGGCCGCGGGAGTCGGCTCGCCAGCTTCTTCACCTTTCCCTGAAGGGCTCGAGGGGTCAGGGCCCAATAGGCTCGCCCGAGCCGCTCGTTCCAGGCCGTCACCCAATAGCGCTCGTAGCCGAGGAAGAGCTCATCGGCCCCCTCGCCGGTGAGCACGACCTTGACGTGGTCGCGCGCCAGGCGCGAGACGAAGTAGAGCGGAACGCTCGAGGGAAACCTGATCGGTTCGTCTTCGTGCCAGACGAGCTGGGGTAGCGCGCCGAAGAACTCCGCGGGGGCGACCACCAATTCGCGGTGCTCCGCTCCGACCGCGCGGGCGGCCAAGCGGGCGTAGGCGAGCTCGTTGGCCTCGGGATCGGAAAAACCGACGGCGAACGTGCGGATCGGCTCCTTGACCATCGGCGCCATGAGGGCCGCCAGCCCGCTCGAATCCATCCCGCCCGACAAGAACAGCCCGAGCGGCACGTCGCTCATGAGGTGGCTCCGGACCGCCTCCGCCAGCCGGGCACGCACGTCGCGTCCGCAGTCCGCGAGCGTCCTCGGTGCGCCGTCGTCGGTCGTCATCGACAACTGCCAGTAGCGGCGTTGCCGGGGTCCGTCGGCGCATGACCACGAGAGGGTCCGCCCCGGCAGGAGCTTGCGGACCCCGCGGAAGAACGTCTCCTCTCCAGCCACGAACCCCGTCGCCAGGAACTCGGGGACGATCGCCTCGTTCAGCGCCGGGCGAACGGATCCTCCGGCAAGAATCGCCTTGATCTCCGATCCGAATACGAGCTCATGATCGGTCCAGGCGTAGTAGAGCGGCTTGATGCCGAGCCGGTCGCGCGCCAGCAGCAACCGTCCGCGCTTCCGGTCCCACAGCGCAAACGCAAACATCCCCTGGAGCCGCTCGACGCAGCGCTCCCCTTCCTCCTCGTACAGATGCAGTATCGTCTCGGTGTCGCTGCGGGTGCGATAGCAGTGACCGCGCTGCTCCAGCCCGGGCCGCAGGTCGGCGTGGTTGTAGACTTCGCCATTGTAGACGATCCACACCGTCCCATCCTCGTTGGTCATCGGCTGACGGCCTCCGAGCACATCAACAATCGCGAGCCGGCGCATCCCCAGGCCCACCGGCCCCTCGATCCACAGCCCCTCGCCGTCGGGCCCGCGGTGGCGCAGCACGTCCCGCATCCGCTTGAGACGCGCCTCGTCCACGGTTTCCCGCTGGTTCAGTTTGACGATCCCCACGATCCCGCACATGCCCTCGTCCTCGACCTCGCGAGACACAACTCGAGCGGCGCGATTTTACAGCGTGCTCCGATGGCCGCCCAAGTCCTACGACGGTCCTCGCATCGGCGCTCGCGGCAGGCCCACGGTGCAAGGGACGTGCCCCTGCCTGGACCGTTGCACGATTGCGACACCCGCCCACCGAGAGCGCGCTGGCCCGGGCTGGTCTCGCTCTTGCTTCCGAGCGTAGGCTGTGCGTCACGTGGCGGTGGTTTCCGAAGCGACAGGGTCCGGTCCACATAGCGAAGCGCGGGCCCTGGATCGCTCGCTCCTGCGCGGCGTCGCCTGGACGGCGGCGGCGAAATGGGCCGGCCAGGTGCTCAGCTGGGTCTCCTGGCTGATCGTCGCTCGCTTGCTCAGCCCCGAGGACTACGGGCTCGTGGGTATGGCGGCGATCTACCTCGGGCTGATCACGCTGGTAGCCGAGTTTGGTCTGGGCACCGCGGTGCTGGCCGTGCGCGAGCTGAGCGTCGCGCAGATCAACCAGCTCAACGGCCTGGCGGTGCTGTTCGGGCTGGCCAGCTTGGTTGCGTCCTGCGTCGTGGCGATTCCATTGGGGCGCTTCTTCCACGCTCCCCAATTGCCGCTCGTCGTCGCGGCAATGAGCACAACCTTTGTCATCACGTCGTTCAAGACCGTGCCATTCGCGCTGCTGCAGCGGGAGTTGCGTTTCAAGGCACTGGCTGTCATCGACCTGGGCCAGGCGGTGATTCTGGCCGTGTGCATGGTCGGATTCGCGGTGGCAGGATTTCGATATTGGACGCTCGTCTGCGGCGCGGTGTTAGGCGCGCTGATCTCGACGGGAGCGGTACTGCGGCTGAGGCACCTGCCGTTGGCGTGGCCGCGGCCCAAGTCGCTGACGCACGCCATGACGCTGAGCTTCGACGTCCTCATATCGCGCGTTTGCTGGTACGCCTCGGCGAACGCGGATTTCCTGGTAGCCGGGCGGGTCCTGGGAAAGGCTGCGCTCGGTTTCTACAACGTCGGCTGGACCTTGGCCAGCGTCCCGGTGGACAAGATCACGACCCTCGTCGCTCAGGTGACGCCCGCCTTCTTTTCAGCGGTGCAAAGCGACCCTCCAGCAATGCGGCGGTACGTCCTCAGGATTACCGAAGGCATCGCACTCATAACCTTTCCCCTCGCCCTCGGCCTCGCGCTCGTAGCCCGGGACTTCGTTCTGGCGGTGCTCGGCACCAAGTGGGAGGCCACGATCGCGCCGCTGCGGCTCCTCGCCGCGTATGCGGCCGTTCGCTCGATCATGCCACTCCTGCCCCAGGTGCTCCAGATCATCCGGGATGCGCGGTTCGAGATGTGGCGAATGGTGGCCGCTGCCGTGGTTATGCCCACGTGCTTCTACGTGAGCGGGAATCGGTGGGGGACGGTCGGTCTCGCGACGGCTTGGCTGCTTGTGGATCCCATCATTGCCTTGCCGCTTTACCGGCGTGTGTTCTCCAAGATCGCGCTGTCCCCCAAGGCATACCTCCTGGCGCTGTGGCCTGCGCTGAGCGGGACGGCGCTGATGGCGGCCGCGGTGCTCGCGGTCGATGTGTTCTCCGGCCGTGCATGGACTCCGAGCCTGCGACTGGCTGCTCAAGTCGCGGCGGGAGTGATCAGTTACGGGCTCGCCTGTCTGCTGTTGCACCGGGAGCGGCTCAAGGCATTCTTGGAGCTCGTCGGGGCTGCGCGCGGCAGACCCGAGAGGCCTCTGTGAGCACGCCCGCCAGCAAGGGGCCGAGCGACACCCGCCGGCTGCTGGTCATCACGTACGACTTCGGTCCCGATGGTGACGTCGGGGGTCTGCGTTGGGCAGGCATCACAAAATACCTCGTGCGGCTGGGCTGGGAGGTTTGCGTCCTCACGGCGGCTCCTGCGTTCGGAGGCGCCGCGGCGATCGGCGTGCAGGTGGAGTGGTGTCCGCGTCTCCGGACGCTGGGCGACGGCTACCGGGCGCTCCGCCGGCTGATGTTCGGGGAATCGCTCGGGTTGTCCCGGAGCATGTCCCGCGTTGCGCTTCCCGACGGGGGGCCACGTGGTCTGCTACGCCAGCTGCGTAATGAGGTCGCCACGTTCTTGAGCCTTCCGGATGAAAGCCATGGCTGGATGCTCCGAGCCGCGCTGCGCGCGCGCTCGGTGATCCGGCGATTCCAGCCGCGGGTGGTGGTGAGCAGCGGCCCGCCGCACTCCGCCCATCTGGTGGCCGCGATGGCCACCAGCAGGAGCCCCGCAGAGTGGCTGATCGATCTGCGCGATCCGTGGGCGGGACCGATCCCGAAGGTCTGGCAGTCGCATCGGAGACTCGGGACTCGGGTGTTTCGCACACTCACCCCGCGACTGGAGCGCCTCGCCTTCCGGGCGGCCCATGGGGTCATTACGAACACGCCGCAGCTGGCCGAGGTGCTTGCGGCGAAGTATCCCAACGTGCCGGTGGTGTGCGTTCCCAACGGCGTCGACCCGGATGGCGTGCCGCCACCGGCGCGCCATCGGTATCCGGGGTTAGGCATCGCGTACACCGGCCGATTGTACGCAGGCCGTGATCTCGGGCCGGTGATGCGGGCACTTGGGATCTTCTTGCAGCATCATCCAGAAGCTGCCCGAGCCGGCTCGAAACTACGCATCGCCGGTGACGCCGATTCACGCCACGCTCAGGTATTCAACGACGCAGTCGCGGTCGCGGGCGTCGAGCAGCATGTGGAAGTGCTGGGACGGCTGTCCCGCGGCGCCGCGCTCGACGTGGTGTCCCGGTCGCGCCTGGCCGTGGTGCTGGCCCAGGACCAAGAGCTGCAGATTCCCGCCAAGCTCTATGAATCGGTGGCGATGGGCGTCCCCACGCTAGTCGTGGCGCCGGCGGGCAGTGCCGCGGCGGTCGAGGGAAACCGCCTCGGCGCGGTGGTTCGCGATTCTGCTGATGTCGGTGGCATTGCGTGCGTGCTCGAGCAGCTCTGGCGGGACGGCGCGCGAGAGCGATCGCCATGCCCCGTGCCGATTACGTACGACGCGATAGCTTCCCTCGTCGACCAGGTCCTCGGGGCGAGCCCGCCGCTCGTGTCCGCGCGCCAGGTGGTCACGGCGGGTTTATGACGCCCAGCACCTTGAAGGTCGTGACAGAAGATCGGGCCAGCGCCGAGGAAGCCCGGATCCGCGCCGCGTACGCCAGGCGGGGAGGCGCGTGGCGGTACGACTGGGGCAATCCGGCGTACGTCTTTGCGATGCAGGATCTTGAGCGCCGCGTGCTCGCGGCGCTGCGCCGCGCTGAGCTCTGGCCGCTGGGCGGGAAACACATCCTGGACGTCGGATGCGGCAGGGGCTACTGGCTACACCGTCTCATCGCCTGGGGAGCACAGCCGGACCATGCCGCCGGCATCGATCTCTTGCGCGACCGCGTCCGCAAGGCAGCGCGGCTCTGTCCGCCGCCGATCGGGCTTTCCTGCGGCAGCGCGCTCGCCTTGCCGTTCCGCAGCGCCAGTTTCGATCTGGTCATGCAGTTCATGGTCTTCACGTCCATCCTCGACGCCGATGTGCGGCGTGGTGTCGCGGAGGAAATGGTTCGCGTTCTCACACCCGAAGGGGTCATTCTCTGGTATGACTTCTGTGTGCCTAACCCTCGCAACCCCGATCTCCGCCCCGTCAAGGCCGCGGAGATCAGGCGCCTGTTCCCCGGGTGTTCTGTGGAGCTGGACCGGGTGACGCTGGCCCCGCCGGTGGCACGCCTCGTGGCGCCCCTTTCGTGGACGCTGGGCTTGCTCTTGAACCTGGTCCCGCCGCTGCGAACGCACTACCTGGGCGTGATCAGGAGGCGGTGATTTCACGACGCCTTCATGACGACGAAGACATTGAAGGTCGGCCCCGTGATCGGGGGCGGCGTGGAAGCTCTCCCGATGACAGCCGGCGGCGTGACGGCGGCCATCGGGAGTTGAATACTGCCCCCCTCGTAAGTCCCGTTGGCCACCGGGGTCCCATCGAAGTCCTGGACGTTCCGCACGACGTAGCGATCCCCCTCGTTGAGCACCGCGGAGAGGTCCACGCTGACCGTGGGGCGCTGCGCCCAGTTGTAGACGATGATGTTCGCCCGCCCGGCCTCATACTGGTTGGGGCGCACCACCACGAGGTTGGGTGGGGGACCGCTCCCCGCATACCTGCCCGGACCGGGCAAGCCGGTTTGCACCTGCCACGTCGCGAAGTCCGCTGGCCTGTTGGGTGCACGTTGCCAGTTCGACAGGGAGGCGACGCCGTAGAACCGGTTGTCGGACCAGGTCTGACCACTTAGGCTCGAGTCATTCAGCACCATCGGCCCCGCATAATCATAGACCAGGTTGCCGCGCACGGTCGCCGAGGACCACCGGTTGATGTAGAAGCCCCCGACGAAGTAGTTGTTCTCCAGCACGGCATCGCCGTTCGCGTTGGAGCCATCGGTATACCCGATCTCCGCGGCCACTTTGTAAGGACTGAAGCCCGAAGCGGCCTCCCGATAGGTGTAATTGCCGCGGACCACGATGTCGCTGGCCATCGGCGTGCCGCCGATCAGGATTTCGTTGTTTCTGTTGACGGGCGTACTGATTGAGCCGTTGCCGAACAGCACATTCCCTTCGATGTTGAACCCGCTGAGGCGGCCGTCCGCCGGCGCGGAATAAACGTGCAGGCCGAACGCCTCGTTATTGAACACGATATTGTCGGTGACGGTTACCGTGCCGGCGGCCACATCGTTTTGCAGATAGAGGCCGTGATCGAGGTTGAAATGCGTGCCGTTGTTGTAGATGAGGCAGCCGTAGATAGTGGTCTGGGTCGCGCTGGTGTAGAGTGGGGTAAAGCTCGCCACGCCCGTGTTCGGCCCGTCGTGAATGACGAGATTGATGAGGCGATTCGCAGTGCCGGCGTGGACACCGACGAGATACTCGTAATCCGTGCCCGTGGCGGCTTGCCGTGTGCTCGTGACTTCGAAGCCCCAAAACCACGCATACGAGCCCCTGACGTCGAGGCTATTCGTCACGATCGCGCGCTCGGCGGGAAACTGGCGCACCACGATCGGTGCGTCGGCCGTCCCGGTCAGGTTACTGCGAAACCCAGCGCGATCGCTCCGCCCCGCGTACCGACCGCCGCGCAACCAGATCGTGCTGCCCGGCGTGACCGGCGTCGGCTGGTTCAAGGCCGTCTGCAGGTCCCACGGCTTGGTGACCGATCCGTCGCCCGATGGTGAGCCGCTCGGCGATGCGTAAAACTCCGGGCCGGCAGGGAGGGGAGTGCTTATCCCGGGCGTACCAGCACGGGCCTTGACGACGTCTTGCTGTGCGCAGGAGGCAAACAGCAAGGACCACCCGAGCGCGCAGCGCGCCCAGCCCGGGCGCCACGTCGGCCCATTCAACGGGAAGGTCCACCAGCCTCTCGATCTCCTTGCGCACCGGGACTGCAGCGGCCGTCCCTTGTCTTCATGAGGACGAACACGTTGAAGGTCGGCCCGGTGACGGGCGGCGGCTGAGCCGTGGCGGTTCCGAGCGGGATCGGGGGCGTGACGCTGGCCATCGGCAATTGGAGGGGGCCGCCAGCGTAGATGCCGCCGGCTGCAGGGGCGCCATAGAAGTCCTGGGCGTTCTGCACCACGTAGCCGTCGTCCACCTGGAGGATCCCAGAGACGTCCACGTCCACCGTGCTCTGCTGCGCCCAGTTGTAGACGATGATGTTCGCACGACCCGGCTCGTACCGGTTCGGGCGGACCACGATTTTGACCCCGGTTGGGGCACTGCCCGTGTAGGTGCCCGGATCGGCGAATCCGGTGAGCGTGCGCCAGCCGTCAAACGTGGTGACGGTACTGCTATCGTCGCGCCACGCCAAGGCCGTGGAGTCGCCAAAGAACGTGTTGCCGCTCCACGTCTGGCCGCTGAGGTTCCCCATGTTCCACACCATGCCGCCGTTCGCAAAGTTGAACAGCGTATTTCCCGACACTGTCGCCGTCTCCCAGGCGCCCACATGAGACCATCCCCCGACGAAGTAGTTGTTGGTCAGGACGATGTCGTGGTTCACGACCAGATTGTAGCCGATGTCGGCCGCCTTGGTGTCGGCGTCATTCGTACGGTACGTGTAATTCTGATCGATGACGATTCCTGACGCGGGAAAGTGGCCGCCAACAAAGATGTCCGCGTCCGACGGCACGCCCCAGACGTAGTCGTTGAACGCGACATTGCCCTTGAGCGCGATGTTCTGGAGATACGGTCCAACCTTGGCGAAGCAGTGAAGGCCAAACGCCCAATTGTCGAAGACGATGTTATCCTGCAATAGGACGCTGCTCTGGCTCTGGCAGTAAATGCCGTGGTCCAGGTTGTCGGTCCGTCCGTTGTTGTAGGCGATGGATCCGTACACCTCGGCGTCGGTTGCCTCGGGCTGAATGAAAATTCCGCTCCCGGTTGCATCATGGACGACCACATTGATGAATTTGGCTCCGGGCGCGTGGTCGTCGATGCCAAACAACTGGGGGGCCACTTGCGGGAGGGTGTGCACGACCTCGAATCCCCAATACCACGTGTACCCACCTCGGACAACGAGGAACTTCGTCACCGTCGCGCGCTCGCCCGGAAACTGGCGTACCACGATGGGCGCGGCAGCGGTCCCAGTCAGATTGCTCACGTAGCCGCCGTAGTACGACCCGTCGCTGTACGTTCCTCCGCGCAACCAGATCGTACTGCCCGGCGTCACCGCGGCCGGGCCGTCGAGGGCCGTCGCTAAGTCCCAAGGGTTAGCGAACGATCCGTCGCCGGACGGAGCGCCGGTCGGTGAGACGTAAAACGCCGGCGCTGAGTCGAAGGGCAGGTTGGTGAATTCAGGTGTCGCGCGGCCGGGCCCAGTCGCATCCTGCGACCTGCAGGCGGCGCACACCAGGAGAGACGTGAGTGCGAAGCGCACCCAGCCCGGCTGGATGCGAGGCAACGTGCGGGCGCCGACAGAGTGCATGACTGAGGAGCGGCCAGCAAGTTCCGCACCTGCGGCGCCCCCGCTTCCTCAATTGCGCGAGCACATCCCTGTGCGCATTGGCTTGTGGCCCCGACGGCAACACCTGTCGCCGGGCAGCAGCGCCCTGGTGCGCGGCCTTTCAGCTACAGTGGATTTCGTGCCACAGTTCGAATTCGGCTACGTGGAAGAGCTTGAGCGCGGTCTCGGGCTCGATGCGATGATTGTTCTGCAAGACGCTCAATATTTCCTCCACGTTGTAGATGCCGCGTTCCCGGGCAGCCTGACTGGCCAGGATGTCACGCAGGGGTTCGGCGAGCGCGCCCGTCATCCACTCATGGAGCGAGGTCGGAAAACCCATCTTCTCGACGCGGGTTCTCACCGAGTCCGGTA
>WNGC01001802.1_pt1 | contig 13107 bp, 12 predicted proteins | sample 5400051 | NCBI WGS metagenome assembly WNGC01 (sample SAMN13153368, study PRJNA577476) | soil metagenome | isolation source: 20 cm soil or saprolite under grassland replicate 2 | place: USA:California | collected 2016-06-15 | reverse complement strand
TTGTACTAGAAGTCGCCGCGCTAACCGCAAGGAGGCAGGCGCCCAAGGTATGACCCATGATTGGGGTGAAGTCGTAACAAGGTAGCCGTAGGAGAACCTGCGGCTGGATCACCTCCTTTCTAAAGTAGTCGTGGCTCCATCCGCTATGGTGTGCGGATCATGCCACGCATTGCATCCCTAAGCCCTCACGAGCTACGGGGATGCACGCTTCGAGTTACTCTCACTACCCTTCTTCGGCTTCGGCTGAAGTCACGGTAGATTCGGGCAGATTCTGGCAGATCATGTCGTGTCAAAGAGGAAAGGCTATTTCGTGAGTGCCTCCGGGCCGCTGAGAAATCAGTGGCCCTTTTTGTTGTTATCGGTTTTTCCCCATACTTCGGATTGTGACCGGCTGAGCAAAGCGAAGATCATTAGCGGCGTGTGGTCAAGACTAACCCTCAGGTCGAGGGTACAGCTTCACTTCCCGCATCGGGAAATCCTTGCGATTGTCGGTGAGCAACACGCATTTGCGCTCCATGGCGATCGCCGCCACCACCGTATCAGCAAGAGTCAACGTGCGCCCTTTCTGCCTCCACTCATTTTTCAGCTTCCCGGCCAGCCGTGCGCCGGAGCCGGTCAAATCGTGGCATTCCAGTTCTCCAAGGAATGCTTCTGTCGGGGCGGTTTCGCCAGGTCGCATCCCCCCGTACACTTCCGCAATGTTAAGGGCCGTAGTGGAGAGGGTATGGCCCGCTCGCACAAGCTCGGCGAGGAGTTCGCGGCGGCCATTTCGGCGGCGCAGAACGTCGATCAAAACGGATGTGTCCAGAAGCAGTTTCACGTTCGTGAACGGCCGCACTTCGCTTGGCGGCGTGCCTTGCCACGCCGGTCATCGCTTTCCTTACGCAGCTCCTGTACCCAGGCCGCCGAACCGCCGCTCATCTCTGGGTGATCGCCGTCTTTCCAAGCCGGTTCGTCATTCTCAAGGAATTGCAGTAGTTTTCTGCGCTTCACCTCTTCTTGCGCGGTTTCCACCAAGAAGGCGCTACGCCCGCGCGGGCCTACCATCCTGTCGATGTCCCGGAGCAGAGCCTGCGGCAGGAGGATGTGAGTTCTTTGCCGTTTCATAGTCCCCCTTGGTTATGTGCTTAACAAGTGTGCCATGGAAGTGTGCCATCTGACGAGCGGGAACAGCAACCTGCTGAACGAATCATCACCGCCGCCCTTCCCCCTAGAGCGCCCAATTCCCCCCCGGCCAATCCATGGGCTCCCGCACATTCCATGGTGGTGGTCCAGCGCGCAAGGCAGTGTCTCAAAAGGAACAGACGTGCCTTTACCAAAACTCCTAGACTCCTTCTGCGTGGGAGTTCTTCTCACCGGGGACATCAGCTATCTCTGCGACATGGATTCGCTTGATTGTCTCGCTCGTTAAGGAAGGAGATGCAGGCACGCTTGGATTACTCGCGTTAGTTTTGATTATTCTTTGGTTGCTTGGGTTTCTCGCGTTTCACGTAAGCGCCGGTATGATTCACATCCTGCTCGTCGTGGGTATAGTGCTTCTATTTCAGCAGGGGCGGTACCAGAACAGCATAGGGTGGTCGCCGGGCCCCCATCGAGGAATGCCAGCACTGCTAGGGACGAGCTCCATTTTTTGTGTCTGTTGTTGAAGGTATGGTTTGGGCCTAAGGACGATGAAACAAATCCGCGAAAACAGAGGAGTGGGTGTCTTCCACTCCTCAAAATCAAAAAGGAGAGAACCTCATGAAAAATAAATGGCTGCTGAGTGTGGTCGCCGTGTCCGCTCTGTTGTTGGTTCCGGCGATTGGTTACGCCCAGGACAAGGGCGCCGAAGTCCGCACCTTGACGGGCTGTTTGTCTAAAGCCGAGGGCGCTCACGAGTACAAGCTGACGACCGAGAATGGCTCCACCTGGGAGCTCCACAGCAAGACACTCAAACTTTCTCCTCACGCTGGCCACACCGTAACCGTGACCGGCAAAGTACGAGCGGCCGCCATGCACGAGGCCAAAGAAAAAGTCAAAGATGAAATGAAAGAACATGACATGGACAAGGGTGCCACCGAACATGGCCACCTCAATGTGACAAACATCAGCATGGTCAGCGATAGCTGCAAGAAGTAACGACGGCGATCTCAGAAACCGTTACGAGGCAAAGCTCGGAGCCTATCCTTTGCGCTCTTCGCGAAGGGTGGGCTTCTCCGGCGGGGAATACTGCTCGCTTTTGTAGTGACAGGAAGAATGCTCCTTCGGGGCTTTGGCTGAAGTCATGGCAGATTCGGGCGGATTCTGGCAGAACGTGGCGTGTCAAACATAAGATAATTTTGTGAATGCCTCCGGGCCGCTGAGAAATCAGCGGCCCTTTTTGATGTACGCCGTGCATGTTCGGCAGCTAGCGGGTGAAAGTCCCGCCCCAACCTGATGGAGGTGAAGGGTAGCGAAGCGCATGGGCACCACCGTGAGGTGGGGTCTAAAGGAAGCGTGGAGCAAAGATACGGGCCGATGGACAAGAACCGGATTTGAGGCCTACGGCGTCGGACGAGCGGGCAACGGATCGCAAAGTCCGTATCCATCAAGGGCGCTGGTGGTAAATCCGGCGGTCGCGTATCGAAAGCAGTCGGACTTATCGCGGGAGATCTGTTGCATGTCTCGATTCGTGACTGAGCGTGGAGTAATTCACGCTGATCCTGCAGCAGAAGTCAGCAGCGGGCGTAGTACTCACGGAAGTGAGGAAGGCCCAAACAGTGAGAGCGAATAGTAGAACGTCGAACTCACGGGTGGCACTGCGCCAGCCAATCAGCTACGTCTGAGCTTTACAGGTTCAGAAGACGGTGAAGCCGAAACGGAAACCTGCAGAGCGGCGAAGCCCTTGTGGCGACCGACGCCTCGAACCTCCGGCCCGCGAGGGCTCAACTCGCTGAACCGCCGTATGCGGACCCGCATGTACGGTGGTGTGGGAGGGGAGGGCGGGCAACCGTCCCCCCTATCCCGATTTGTGATAGGGTTTGATTATCTGAAGTTCTTTTTCGAATTTGAACGCCTAAACCGGATAGAACCGGAACGCACTCACACTCCACAATCACTTGCGTACAGAGCTTGCACATCCCGCTCTGAATCCGAAGAAGGATGTGAGGAACAATTCATGCAGCCCATTCGCATCGTGGCCATTCCAACCGAAGTCGCGGAAGCGGTCCGCGCCACCCTCCGTGCGCCTGTTTATGGATTCCCCGCGCACGCGGAGGTGGCCACCGACGCTGCCCCGTGCCGTCACTGCCTGCGCGTATTCGTCCCAGGCGAAGACCGCAGAATTCTCTTTACTTATGATCGCTTCGCCGGCGTCGAATCGCTTCCACAGCCCGGCCCGGTTTATGTTCACGCGGAAGCTTGTGCGCGTTATTCGGAGGACGCAGGATTTCCAGAGGAGCTTCGCGGGAGCCCGCGCACGGTCGAGGCCTACTCTCGCGGCCGCCGCCTTCTGGCCCAGGAATACGTGGCGGATGGGGAATTTGAGTCGGCCATCGAAAAACTGCTCGCCCATCCCAACGTCGACTATCTACAGGTCAACAGCACCACGGCGGGCTGTTTCACCTTCCGCATTGAGCGTGCTCCCGCCCAATGAGCGATGCCCGGGGGGCTTCAGGGAATCTCCCGCATTTCTCAATCTCCGTCCATTGCCGCATTTTGCTTCTTTTCATCATAAGGTTTGCCGTTGGACCGGCCCTGGGAGTGTCGTGGTCTCCAGTGGTCTCCAGGTCTCCAGGTCTCCAGTGAAGCGATTGCAAACCAATCATCTTGGGAGTACGCTCGGGCGAGCCCACCCCTCCCAGGTTCTCTGCCAATCGTTTCGTGCGGCAGGGTCGATCTCCGCGGTTACCGGATCGCAAGGATCCGGAGGAGGAGGAACTTAATGTCAGCCGATAACAAGGCCATCGTTCGGCGCCTCTATGAAGAAGTCTGGAACAAACGCCGGCTCGAACTAGTCGACGAAATCATCTCCCCAAGCCACGCTCTCCACGATCCCAACCTCACGGATTCCTCGGTTGGTCCTGATGCTTATAAACGCCAAGTCTCGCGCTTCATCGTCGGCATTCCTGATCTGCACTTCACAATTGAAGACATCGTTGACGAAAAAGAAAAGCTGGCCGTCGCCTGGACAATTTCCGGCACTCACACCGGTGAATTCATGGGAATTCCCCCCACAAACAAGAAAGTGTACGTGGAAGGAATCACCATCAATCACCTCGTCGATGGAAAGATTATGGATTCTTACATCAGCTGGGACACTTTCGGCATGATGCAGCAGCTCGGGGTCGTCCCTGCCCTTGGACAAACGAAGAGCTTTACTGCTCGCTGAGCCCTGATTCCGAAGGTTGGAGGAATTGCAGTTTTTCGATTCGAACCATTGAATCTTTCGATTAGCTCTCCAATGAATTCTGAAGCGATGGCTTTCCATCAGATGTAACATAGAAACAGTCGTCGAAAGGAGGGGGTATGCCTAAGACGGGGAAAAGTTCCTCGCCAACAATAGCGAAGCCCCGCACAGCCGGGATCCATCCGACAACGGAGGAGATCGCCTTGCGCGCCTACCAGTTTTTTTTGGAGCGCGGTGGCGCGCCCGGAAATGCGCTCGAGGACTGGACCCGCGCCGAGCGTGAGCTGCTCGAGAACGGCAACAAACCTCGCCGCAAGCCGGCGCCAAAATCGATCGCTGCTTATAATTAAGATCGCGTGGCCAAAGCCACCGGCGATTTTCTTCAGCCAGCGCCACTCGCCTGCAAACTCCGCGGGCCGTGCCTTTTTTGTGCTTCATTCAAGCTGCGCCACGTCTATGACTCTAAAGCTGAGTTGATGCCCGTCTCAAACCTGCTTGAAAAAGTTGCGCCGGGCGCCGCATCTTTCGGAATGAATGAGAAAAGTCCGCACATCCATGTGTATACTCCGGTCAAACGGGCATCTCTTGAACTCGAGGCCGGCATATGCAATCCCTTTCAAACTTTCTTCTCTCGGCATTTCTGCTCATCTCGACTTGCTTTACGGATTCCATCTCGGCACAGAGCGCGCCGCAGCCCGTCGCTGCTGACAAAGTCCAGCAGTGCGCGAGGTCAAAGTGCATGGCCTGGTGGTGATCCCGAAAGGTGAGACGGCCTGGGGCACGATTGTGGACGCGAAGCCGAAACGCCGCCTCGGCCGCGCCGGTAAACTCGACGTGCGCATCGACGAAGTGCGTCTCGCGGGCGGCGAACGCGCTCCTCTCCGCGCTTCCCAGGAAGCCAAAGGCAAGGGGCGCTCCGGGGCAATGACTGGCGCCATCGTCGCCAGTGGCGTTCTCTTTTTTCCTGCTGCACCGTTTTTCCTGTTCATCCACGGCAAGGACGTGGTCATTGCCAAGGGCGTGCCCGTAACTGCCTATGTCGATCAAAGCACCGCGCTCGACCGGTCAAAATTCGCAACTCCTCCGGCCTCCACACCGCCTGTCGCGCCCGCTCTCCAGCCGCCCACACCTCCGTCCGCCGGTTGGGCCGGTGGTCGGCCCTTGACCCGCTAAGACGAATCTGCGTGGCCTTCGTTCCGCTTTCATCGCGAGGGTCTCACAACGGTCTCACATAAGCGGAGAGCCGTTCCCGGATCTGCCGGATGCGGAATTCTCTTTGGCCGATAGATTCTGTGATGAACTTGTGCGCCGCGAAAGCTTCGACTTCCAAATAATGGGAAATAATGGCCGTTGACACGCAGAAACGTGTCCGTCGTCGCGAAACTGATGCTCCACGCAAGAGCCCCAGACTCAACCATCAGCAAGAATTTGGGCGGTCCACCCTTGTGTTTCTTGCCGGGGGCGCCCTTACGGACGCGCTGTGCCATCCCGCAGTAAACAAAACACTTACAAGTTTTCTTGAATTTATGCCACAATTCATCTCGTGCTCGTTCGAGCGGGCTTACTACTTGCCCCTGGAGGTATCTCCATGAAGATCTCCCGTTTGGCTCCCCTGCTTCCCCTGCTCGCTTCTTGCGCTCTTGCCGTTGCAAGCCTGAGCCCCGCGAAACCAGCGCCCAACTCGCGTCAGCCCCAGGCATTGAATGGCTTTCCCGCCAGTTCCATGGTCGTTTATGTCAGCGATTTCGAGCTCGAAGTCCTCAATGGCCGCGCATCCAGACGCGCACCCTCCCGCAACTCCGCGAGCGCAACTTCCGGCAGTGCATCAACGATTCCTTCAGCCACACAGAAAAACTCTCCTCCCGGCTCTTCGCCGAAGAGACCCGCGCCGGTAACCGATTCCCAGCCTGACGAGACTCCCGCCGAACAGGCCGACAAGCTTGTCAACATCATGGCTGAAAATCTGGTAACCGCTCTGGAGAAGGCCGGTTTCAAGGTGAAGCGTCTACGGCCGGGACAAGCGCTCCCGGCCGAGGGCCTGCGCATCCGCGGTGTTTTCGCTGAGCCCGATGAACAAAATCGTGTGCGGCGCCTTCTGGTCGGGAGCGAGCCGTTAACCCCGAAGATGCTGCTGTACGTCGGCGTGAACAATCTCTCGCGCCCACAACAGCCTCTCTATGAGCTTGCCAGTCCACCGAGCAACGACGCCAAGCACGGCCCAGTCGTTACCGTGACCTCATACTCTCCGGCGGTCCGTTTCGAGATGGATAGGAACGCCGCGGATGCCGACTTCGAGAAGATCGCTTCGCAAATCGCGGCGGATCTAAACGCACTGTTGATCGCCAATCCGATGATGGCAACTCACTAGAGGTCTGCCGAGACCGCGCCTCGCGCTTCTTGGCGCGCTGCTCGCGCCGGACAACCAGGCCTGTCCCACAGTTCAGGTGTAACCGCAAAGGCAATTCAGCCTTTAGCGTCCGCTTTGTCCGCTCGAACGATTCTAGAATCGAGCAATGACCCAACCCTCCAAAGGCGCCGCCGTCTTCTTGACCCTCTTCGGGCTGCCCTTCCTGGGAGGGGGTCTCGCTTTCATTTACGCACAGCCCCTCAGCCGCGGAAATTTCAAGACTTTCGATATCTTCACCGGCATCATGTTCGGCTTGGTTTTTGTCTTCATCGGCGGTGGACTTATTTACGCCGCCTTCGCCGGCTACGGACTCCTGAAGCAGCAGGCTGCACGCGAGGAATCGAATCCACTCTCTCCCTGGCTGTGGCGTCTGGATTGGGCATCGAGGCGCGCGGAAAGTCAAAACAAGAAAAGCGAAATCGCCTCCTGGGTGCTGGCCATTCTCTGCAATTTGATCACGCTCCCATTTCTCTTCCGCATGATTCCGAATTTCGCGCGCAATGGCGATCCGCGTGTGTTTCTGCTCCTCGGCTTCAACCTGTTTGGCGTGATTCTGATCGTAAAGGCATTGCGCGCCACCATTCGTCATCGGCGCTTCGGCGACGCGTACTTCGAGTTCGATGCCCTGCCTTTTTCTCCCGGCGAACGTGTGGTTGGAAGGATTCACCTGAAACTCGATTCACGCGCGGCCCACGGCATCGACTTGCGTCTCTCCTGTGTGCGCAAACTCGTTTCCGGATCGGGCGACAACCGCAGCACCAATCAAATTGTTCTCTGGCAGGCGGAGCACAATGTTCCCGCGGGGGCGGTGGAGCCCGGACCGCTCGGCCGCGCCATTCCCGTGGATTTTTCTCCGCCCGCGGACAGCCTGGTCACGGATCACGACAATCCGAGCGATCAAGTTCTTTGGCTGCTTCACGCGCAGGTGGACGTACCCGGCGTGGATTACTCGGATGATTTCGAAATTCCGGTTTTTCGGAACGCAGCGTTCGCCGGGCCGGCGAGCCATTCCGGAGCACGAACCACAACCGGTGCGGACAGCTTCGGTTTTGCCACTCCGCGGCCCAGCGACGCGGATTTTGGCGCGGTCCCACAACCCGCGCATACCAAAGTGGTCGTTTCGATGGGCTCCGGCGGCACCGAATTTTATTTTCCGATTTTGCGCAATCCCAGCCGTGCGCTGATGCTATTCCTGATTTTGTTAGTGTGGACCGGCGTCGCCTTTCTGGTGTCCCAGAAGCACGCGCCGATTTTCTTTTTCATTGTTTTGGGGTTGAGCGATTTGATCATACTCGCCGGCTTTCTCCACGTCACGTTCGGCAGCGCGCGCATCTGCGTCCGCAGTGGCGAAATTCTTTCGCGCACGGGAATTTTCGGCCTTGGGCGCACTCGCCGAATGCCGGTTTCCGACGTGGCCTCGATTGTGCCCGTGGTCAGCATGCAGCAGGGCAACAGTTCGGGAAATGCGCTGCATGCGATTCGAATGCGGTTGAAGGATGGGAGCAAAATCACGCTGGCCGACGAAATCGACAGCCGCCAGGAAGCGCGCTGGGTCGTCTCGCAGATCGAAACGCTGGCCGGCTTGAAATTGGATACGCATGTGGAAGTGGATTTACCTCTCGGCGTATCTCCACAAACTCAGAGGCAAGCGTCTGGCCAAGTTTTCACTCAGTCGCAGCAGCGCCTGCCAGCGGCCGCTTCCGCCGGCGTTTTCCTCTTCATGGTCGCCGGGATGATTGGCTTCATGGCGTGGCGGATGACCTCGTTCTCTTCCCGCACGAACAACTCGCATACGGCGGCGGCCTCTGCTGCCAATCCAGTTACGCGACGCGTTTTTTCCGCGCCTTTGACGGATGCCGACGTGGAGCGCGTGCGCGCACTGCCCGCGCAGGTGCAGGCTGAGGAATTGCTCGAACGCGCCATTGGTCACGATACGCGCGCGCTGGAACTACTCGATCAGCAAGTCGAAAGCTGGATCGGCCACATTGGAATGAGCGAACGCGTGCGGCAACTAGAGCAGCGCTCGCAGTTTTCCAAGGATCTTCGCGTGCGGTACGCCAACGTGGACATCCATCTTGCTCTGGAAGGCTGGCAGAAGAACGAGCAGGCGGCCGATCTGTTGATCGAGCGGGCGCGCACCGACCAGCATTACCGTGCTGCCGCGGTTTATTTTCTTGGCATGCTCGCGGGCCGTGGCGTCGACTACCAGCGCATCCACGGCGTGCTCTTGAATTATGCTCGATACGATCAGGACGCCGGCGTGCGGCAATGGGCCGTCGAGGGGATGCGTTTTCTAGGCAAAGATGAAGTTCTCGATGAGCTGTTCACTTCGTTCACCGAAGATCCCGCCAACAGCGTCCGGGACCGCGCGGGCTGCAACATTTCCGATTGCGGAATTTTCACCCGCAAGCAGCGCATGAGGATGGTGCCAAAGCTCCTTGATTTGGCGATGAATCCCCGCACAACGGGCCAAATGCGAGCCTGGACTTTCCTCGCGCTGCAGGAAATTACGGATGAGAATCTGCCCGCGGACGCATTCGCCTGGAGCCGCTGGTACCGGGAACATGGCTCGGAAAAAATGGCCGAATTCGAACGCCTTGATTGGTGGCAGGTCCGCGGCGACGAATAGCGCCGCCCAAGGCGTTGCACGCGTTTTAGATAAGTTACCCGCAGTCCTAATCCGCTTAGGATAGTAGTTTGAAATTCACCATGATGGTGGTGTCGACTTCAATGGGCTCGCCGTTCAGGAGAGTCGGGCGGTAGCGCCATTTGCTGACCGCTTCCACGGCGGATCGTGTAAGTTCGGGGTCGATCTCGCTGTTCATCACTCGCAGCGACAACGGAGTGCCGTCCATTCCGATGACGGCATGGAGAATCACGGTGCCCTGAATGCCTGCCGCCTTTGCTGCCGCGGGATAAACTGGTGTTACTAAGTTAACGCGTTTTGCAGCCTCGACGTCGCCGCCAACGCGAACCCGCGACGGCTTTCCAGAGGTCCCCGAGGCGGGCAACGGCTTGGCTGTTCCTGCTGCCACCACGTCCACTTCCTCCATGACGGCTGCTACTCTCAAGGTGAAGTTCTGCGAGGCTTCGCGGCCAGGTTCGAGCACGACTTGCGGCGCTTTGTACTCTTCGAATCCGCGTTTCAACGCTTTCATTTCATATTCGCCCGCCGGCAAAGCCTTGAAACTAAAATTGCCGGCGGCGTCCGACGTCGTCATCTCGAGAATGTTCATTTTATTGCTGGTCATGATGACGGTGGCATTGGTTATAGTAGCGCCACTCGCGTCGTGAATGGTTCCCGAGAATTTCCCTGCCATGTTTTGGGCGGGAAGGCGAAGCGCTGCAAGAGGTAGCAGCAGGCAAAAGGCGGTGAGGACCATTAGCGATCTCGATTTCAACGACAAGCTGTGACGCTTGACTGACGGATTGAGCATGGCAGCGAATCTCCTTTCTAGATTGGATCGGCGCGCAATGGCAAGCGCGGAGGACCAGGCTCGCCCGGAATGCTGGAGCGACCGCGCGAGGTCGAGCAGTTGATGGGCGTATTCCGAAGGCTGGATCCCTGAGTTCAAGACGGAATCATCGCAGGCGAGCTCACTCTCCTGGCGCAGGCGTTTCGCTGCCACCCAAACCAGCGGATGGAACCAGTAAACGGCGCGGGCCAGCTCGGCGCAGACCTGCAAAAACCAGTCATTCCGCGCAATGTGGGCAAGTTCATGCGAAAGCACGATGCGCCGCCGGTCTTCCTGCCAGTCGGCAGCGGCGGAAGGAAGTACAACGAGTGGCTGGAGAAATCCCCAAGTGAGCGGCATGGCCGCGGGATCGTCGCATAGCCGCAGCCGCACCGGGCGCGCGATTTTGAAGGACTTTGATAGCTCCAAAGCAGTGCGTATCCAGCTATCTTCGAGCAAGGGCTTCGCGAGCGCGGATATCCGTCGAAGACGCGCGAGACCTGCGACGAGCCTGATCGCAAAGAACAAGAAACCGGCTGTCCAGACCAGCAGGGCCACGTTGGCAAACTTGCCGAGTAGAGGAGATGCAGCTCCCGCGTCCACGATCATGGCAGGCAGTGTCGGAGACCCGCTATCGGCTGCTACGGCGTGCGCTGGGCCCAGGAGGCCGGCGGCATTTCCGAGAGCGGCGGAGTGCCACGCGGGAAGCAGTAGCGAAAGCAATGGGAGCGTGAGCGAGCCTAGAATTCCCGCTGTCCACGCCAGATGCCGGAATGCGGAGGATCGATGGCGCGCGGCTCTCGCAATGACCCACGTGAAAGCAAGCAAAATGGTGGTCTTCGCGGAGCACCCGATTAGAAAGGGAAGTGAGACTTCGGAGCCGCTGGGCAGATTCATTGTCAGCTCTCCTTTCGATCTTTGGCGAAGAGGCGGGCTAGCCGATCCAATTCTTCGCGGGAGATTCGCGAAATCTCTGCGCCAAGCAACGTGGCGACCAGGTTTTCCGCGGACCCCTCAAAAAAAGTTTCCACCAGGTGGCGAAGAGCGGACCGCCGCGCGATGTCACGCGGCACCGTTGGGAAATACACGTACCGCAATCCATGTTCTTCGTGCCGCACGTGCCCTTTTTCTTCAAGGATCCGGAGCTGCGCGCGCACCGTCGAATAACTGGGTTGATCCGCCAGCTTACGGAGGACCTCGGCGACGGTGGCCCGCTCGAGTTTGTAGAGAACGTCCATGATCTGGCGTTCGCGGCGCGCAAGAGCATTCGGTTTAGGTTTCTTCATCAGCGCATGCTAGTTTTATAGCAGATGTGCTAGAAAAATAGCACCTGGCATGGCGTATGTCAAGCCAATTTTATTGACCCGGGACGCCGTATTGACGCGCGCGCGATAGACTACCCTCCACGCCCAACAGGGGGCTCAAATGATGTCTAGTTCCCAAGAGAAAGAAAATCACATTCGCATTGGCGTGGATCTCGGTGGCACCAAGATTGAATTCGTGGCCCTCGAGCAAGACGGCAGGGAACTCCACCGTCACCGCATCGCCACGCCGCGCTTCGACTATGAAGGTACGGTCCGCGCGGTCGCCGAAGCTGCGTGTGGAATCGAAAAAGAACTCGGGCGGAGCGCCACCGTGGGAATGGGAATCCCCGGAACTATTTCCACGAAGACCGGCTTGGTGAAGAACGCCAACTCCACATGGCTGAACGGGAAACCGTTCGACAAGGATCTGAGCCGCGCGCTCGGGCGCGAAGTGCGATGTGCGAATGACGCCAACTGTCTGGCGGTTTCGGAAGCGACGGACGGCGCGGGTGCGGGCAAGCACGTCGTTTTCGCGGTTATTCTGGGCACTGGTTGCGGCGGGGGAATTGCGGTCGATGGCCGTGTGCACGGCGGTTCGAATGGAGTTGCCGGCGAATGGGGACACAACACATTGCCGTGGATGCGGCCGGAGGAATTTCCCGGCCCAGCGTGTTATTGCGGGAGGAGTGGCTGCATCGAAACGTGGATTTCCGGAACGGGCCTGGAAGTGGATTACAAGCGCGCAACAGGCGTTTCTCTCAAGGGCCCCGAGATCATCGCGCGAAGCGCCGCAGGCGAACCTGCCGCGCTCGCCGCGCTCGATCGATTCGAAGACCGGCTCGCGCGGGGTCTGGCGCAAGTCATCAATCTTCTCGATCCGGACGTGATTGTGATGGGCGGAGGCGCTTCGCAAATTCCACGGCTTTACCAAAATGTGCCGGCCCGTCTGAGGGAGTGCGTTTTCGGCAAGGAAGCGGACACGCCGATTCTTCCGGCGAAACATGGAGATGCCAGCGGAGTACGCGGCGCAGCCTGGCTGTGGCCGTTGTAGGTGGAACAAGGGGCGCCGCTACGCAATCAAACTTTCCACTACACGACGACGTAACTTTTGCCAGACTAGAGCCATCGTGGGGGTGGGGCTCCAGCCGTTCCTGCCAGAAGGAAAAAAGCTATGAATGAGGCTCAAGCAACCGCCACGCAAGCCGTCGTTCGAAACATTTCGGATACGGCGCGATGGGCTGCCGTTTTTCGCGCGCGGGAGACCGAGCGCGCTGATGCGCTCTTTCGCGATCCTTATGCAGAACGCCTCGCTGGGAAGATGGGCGTGGATATCGCCAACACCCTGCCGGAGGGAAACAGTCACGCGTGGGCGTGGGTGGCCCGGACTTATCTTTTCGATTGGTTCATCGCGCAGGAGATCGAGCAAGGCACTGACATGGTGGTGAATCTTGCCGCGGGCCTGGACGCGCGGCCGTACCGCATGTCTCTGCCCGCTTCATTGCAGTGGATCGAAGTCGATCTTCCGGAAATACTTACTTACAAAGAAGGAATTCTTGCGAACGAAAAGCCGGCTTG
>WNGC01002528.1_pt1 | contig 13113 bp, 11 predicted proteins | sample 5400051 | NCBI WGS metagenome assembly WNGC01 (sample SAMN13153368, study PRJNA577476) | soil metagenome | isolation source: 20 cm soil or saprolite under grassland replicate 2 | place: USA:California | collected 2016-06-15 | reverse complement strand
CGACAGCGTAATCATCGATCGTGATCCGGCAATCGGCTGCGACGAACTCGCCGCTTTTCGTCAGCAGCAGGGGATTGATTTCCAACGATCGCGCCTCAACACTCCGCGCCGCGGCAAACAATTTTCGAATTGATTCGGCTAATTGCTTCGCGTGCGCCTGCGAGAGGCCGCACGCGTCAACGGCTTCACTCACGGCTGAATCCAAAGGTCCGCTGTCTACATTACAGGGGATGTGCCGTGTTGAAGCGGCGCGCTCTTCGATTCCCGTGCCGCCGCCCGCAGCGAAAATAATCATCGGCGCGCGGGCAGCGTCATATCGATCTTTTCCTCAACGAGGACGGCTTCGACTGGAAACTGCCCGACTCTCATCGCCAGCATCCGCGTCGCATGCGCGCGAACTTCATCCGGTTTCTTTGCGAACGTCACGCCTCCAATGCCGGCTCGCCCGGTGGTCCAAGCCTGGATCTTGACCACAACTTCGCCGCCCAATTCTTGGGCGGCTGCGACTGCTTCCTCGGCATTTGAGGCGGCGCGACCGCGCGGAATCTTGAAGCCGTTAGCAGCGAGAATGGACTTACCCTGATACTCGTGAAGTCGCGCCATGGCTGCGTGCTATTTCGGATGAAAATGCCCAACGTTCAACGTCAACATCCAACTCGGAAAGCTGAATTGAGCGTTCAGAGTTGGGCGTTGAGCGTTCGGGTTTGTATCGACAATTCGGAAGTGGCTTATCCGCCGACGGCCTGGTAATGTCCGAGGCCGCGTTTCCACATGAAGCGCGCCCACATCCACGCGACAAACAGCCAGCCGGTTTGGATGGCCAACGCCTGTACAAGCTCAGCCCCCTTGAGTCGGCCGAGAAAGATCGCAACCGGGCAAAACAACTCGTAGTAAAACGGCAGCCACTTCATCACTGCCTGCACGGCCGACGGCATGATGTCGATGGGAAACATCTGGCCACCAAGGAAGTATTCGAACGAATAAACAATGAACACGATGGTAGTGATCTCCAAAATCCAGAACGCGAACATCGCCAGGCTGTAGGTGATAAAGAATTGAATGAACGCCGCCATCAATATAGACACCATCGTAAGCACGTAGGTGAGCGGATCGGCTGGCAGCACGATGTAATCTTTGAAATAAACAAAGATCAGCGCGATTGGCGGAAGTGTGACGAATGTGTAAACGAGACGGCCGCTCAAAAAAATGCTGAACCGGTAAGAGAGGTAGCTCATTGGCTTGGTGAGCAGCGCATTGATCTGGCCTTCGCGAATGTCAGCTGCGATTTGCCATTCATCCTCTGTTGGCACAACCAAGTTGCTGACCAGGATCGTGAGCAAATAATAATAAATCATTGAGCTGTAGTCATAGCCGTGCAGACCGCCGCCGCGTTCTTTGAAGATTGCGCTCCAGAGAAACACCGTCCCAGCCAGCGGGATCAGACCGAAAAGCGCGCGCAGGAAATAATTCCAGCGATATACGAACGTGTTTTGCAGGCCGATGTTAAAAACCGAAGCGTACTTGCCGATGCTGCTTGTACTCATGCTCGTGCTCGTAATCCTAATCGGTGCAATCGAGCATGAGCAGGAGCAAGAGCAAGATCAACTGTAGCGGCGGTCCGTGACCGCCGGATTGGTCGGCGCTCGCAGAGGGCCGCTACAGTTTCGCGCCAGCCAGCTCCACAGCGAGATTGATCGCAGCAATCATGCTGTCAGGTCGGGCGATTCCTTTACCGGCGATTTCAAATGCAGTGCCGTGATCGGGGCTGGTGCGAGGGAAGGGGAGACCCAGCGTCACGTTCACTCCGCTATGAAATGCGTGCAGCTTCAGCGGGATCAATCCCTGATCGTGATACATGCAAAGCACCGCGTCGAATTCACCTTCAATCGTGCGATGGAAAACGGTGTCCGGAGAGTGGGGGCCGGTAAAAACGAGTGAGGGGTGGCCAGTGACGAGTGACGAGTTTAATTCGCAATACGCGCTGCGCTCTTGCTTATGGAACGAAGGAAATCGGCGAGCAACAGGCCGACACGAACTATCTCCGATTGCTTTAGCGCGCGCGGAACTTTGCGCAACGGAATGTGCGTGGTAACCAGTGCGACCGTGATTTTTTCGGCGGTCAAGCACATGGCGAAATTTTTGATGCCGCAGCGCTGAGCAAAAAATTCGGTTTGCCCTGGGAACTTGAAACCGATGTCGTACATCCTGGCTTTGTGAACCGGACCGGTCACGATCGCATCGAGCTCACCGCGCCGGGCGAGTGTGACCGCTTCTTCCAAGGCAGCAGCGGCAGCGCGCGCAGTTTCAATCGTCGGTTTGCCCGGATAGCAATTTGGCTGCCGGCCAATGACGACGTACTCGGCCGAATCAGGGACGCGTCCAGATTTCAAAGCGAGATCGACGATCTCTGGTCCGATGCCGGCGCAATCGCCGAGTGTAATTCCGATGCGCGGTTTTGCGGCGCTCATATTTCTGCTCGTGACCGTAATCGAATCTGTTCAATCGCGCACCATCCTGCGCACCGCTCTGGCTTGGCAAGCGAGCAGCAATCAGGGCAAGGATCGCAGACTGATACTAGGCGGAAGAGGAAAAGCGGAAATTCGCTCAGAAGGTCTTGATGTAAGCCTTTGCGCGAAGGCTGGCGATCCAGCGTTCCTGTATCCCCTGTGCTTCCACTTGGAGTAGTTTCTTTTCGATGTCCGATCTCGCTTCGGCAAGTGAGCGCGTGGTGCCGCCGCGTTTATCTTCGACTTTGAGAATGTAATAATTGCCGGCATACTCGATGATGTTGCTGATTCTCCCGACCGGCATATTGAAGGCGAACTTTTCAAGTGGGGCAGCCAGAGTGTTGCGCTCTATCCAGCCCCAATCTCCGCCATTGTCGCGGGTGCTGTCCTCCGAATAAACCTGCGCGGTGCGATCGAACTCTGCGCCGCTGGCAAGTCTACCGAGCACTTCTTCAGCCAGCGCCTTTTGCGCCGGCGCGCTCGCCGTATCTTTTTGGCCAGAAATCATGATCAATCGCAATTTGATCTCCTCCTTGGTCGTAAATTCCTCGTGATGCTTCCTGTAGTAATCCTCTATTTTTGTGGGCGAAACGATCGAGTTCGTCTTGACGTTATGGCTGCGCATTGCTGCTACGATCATGCGCTCCATCTCTTTTTCTTTAAACTCGCCCAATGTGTAATTCTGCGCCTCCAGCGTCTTGATAAACGTATTCCGATCACCGCCAAAGGAATCTCGCATGATCTCATGCATGCGCTGATCCACGAAGTGGTCCGGGATCTGGTAGCTTTCCTTTTTGAAGGCCTGGATCACAAGGCGTCGATCAATCAAATCCTTTAGAGCGAGCTGGCGCAGTTCCATCAATTTTTTTTCTAATTCTTGGCCGGTAAGCTGGGATTTCAGAAGTTGTTCGCGTGGTGCGGATAAAGAGCGCACTTGGGAATAAGTAATCACTTCGCCATTCACGATCGCAGCGATGCCGTCCACAATCTGCGGCTCCGCAGCGGATGCAGCGCAGAAAATTGGCAGCCCGGCAAGGCCGGCTAGCGCCAACAGCGCAATCGCAAATGGACGCATAAGATTCCTCATAATTTTTCAATCAATCGCAGAACTTCCCCGAGGTGCTGCTCGATTTTCGATGCAACTAAACGGGGGAATTTGCCCGCGACAAGTATGAAATCCCCGTGCCGCGTCAACATCAGTTTGCGATCGCGTACTTCTACCCGGCTCACTCCTGATTCTGCTGCAGCGAGTTTGATTTCGATGAGCGCAAACAGATTGTCAACTCCGAGAGGGAACGAGCCAAACCGGTCGCGCCAATCGCGCCGCAGACGATCCAATTGCCCGGGTGAAGTGATTTCGGCGATGTCGCGGTATGCTCGGATACGCAGCGCCGGTTCGCTGATGTAGGTAATTGGAATGAAAGCCGGAATTTTGTAGGGCAAGCTATCAGCTTCCCCTACAGCTCGCGCTACCTTCGGCGGCGCAACGAACTCCGCTTCATTTGTGGCGACAAAATCCAGGCGCAAATCAACATCCAACCGGAGCCGCGGCTTTTCGCCTTTGAGTTGAGTCACCGCCTGCTTGAGCAACTGGCAATACAAATCGAAACCAACAGCTACGATGTGGCCGCTTTGAGCGGTGCCCAGAATGCTGCCCGCGCCGCGAATCTCCAGGTCGCGCATGGCGACGCGAAACCCCGCGCCGAGCGAGCTGTACTGTTTGATGGCGCTAATCCGTTTACGCGCGGCGCCGATTGTCATCATTTCGCGCGGAAGAAGCAGGTAGGCGTAAGCCTTGTGCTCGGCTCGCCCAACGCGTCCGCGCAACTGATACAAATCCGCAAGACCAAACTGGTCCGCGCGGTCGATGATGATCGTGTTTGCATTTGGAATATCCAGACCGCTTTCGATAATCGTAGTGCAAACGAGAACATCGGTTTTCCCGGCAATGAATCGTGACATCACAGCTTCGAGTTCGTCCGCGTCCATCTGGCCATGGCCAATTTCAACTCTGGCCTGCGGACAAAGATGGACGATCCGATCTCGCGCTCGCTCGATGGTCGCGACGCGATTGTGCAGAAAAAATACCTGGCCCTGACGCTCGAGTTCACGATCAATTGCAGCGCGAATGATCCGCTCATCGTAAGCAGATACGACTGTTTCTACCGGCAAGCGGTTAAGTGGCGGAGTCTCAATCGTGGACATGTCTTTTGCGCCGACCAGCGAAAGGTAGAGCGTGCGCGGAATCGGCGTGGCCGACAGTGTTAGCAAATCGACCAGCTTGAATAGCTCCTTGAATTTCTCCTTGTGTAAAACTCCGAAACGCTGTTCCTCGTCGATCACTACCAGGCCGAGGTCTTTGAATACAACGTCGCCGGAGATAAGCCGATGAGTACCAATGATGATGTCCACACCGCCTTCTCGCAGCAGCTGCAACACTTTTTTTTGTTCGGACTGTGAACGAAAACGGCTGAGCATTTCGATGCTGACCGGGTAATCAAGCATGCGCTGGCGGAACACTTCGAAATGTTGTTGAGCCAGTACGGTGGTCGGCACGAGCACGGCTACTTGTCTGCCGTCCATGACTGCCTTGAATGCTGCGCGCACGGCCACTTCAGTTTTGCCGAAACCAACATCGCCGCAGATCAAGCGGTCCATCGGGCGCGGACGTTCCATGTCGATCTTGGTGTCAATGATCGCTTTCATCTGGTCCGGCGTTTCGCGAAACGGGAACGAACGCTCAAATTCTGCCTGCCATTTTGTGTCCGGGGCGAATGAGTTACCGGCGTGCATTTGCCGCTCTGCCTGAATCGCAAGCATTTTGCCCGCGTAATCAAAAATGGACGCAGCGGCTTTAATTTTGGCGCGGGCCCATTTTCCGTCGCCGAGGGAGCTTAGCGGCGGCGACCTTTTTCCCGCACCAACATAGCGGGAAACAAGGTATGCTTGCTCGAGCGGAACATAGAGCCTGGCTTCATCTGCAAACTCGAGCACTAACACTTCCTGTGGTTGAGTTTGCTGTTGCAGGGTGAGCGCTCCGCTTGCCAGGCTTGCTCCATCTGGCAGGCGAGGCGCCTGTCCTACAGGAATTTTCTGGAGTCCGAGAAATTTTCCGATGCCGTGCTCGAGATGCACGACCAAATCGCCCTCGTTCAGTTCGCTAAAGTCGATCTGCGCGCGATGACGCTCCGCACGACGCAAATGTCTGCGCGCATGCACCGCGAATCGCCCAAATAATTCAGCGGCCGACAGAACAACGAGATTGGCTGCAGGGAAACAAAACCCACGTGCGAGCGTCCCCTCGACGAAATCGAGTCCATCAAGAGCGCCCGCCATGATTTCGCGGAAGCGTTCAATCTCGCCCTCGGTCTGAAAATAAATGACGATGCTCGCGTTGTTGGTGCGCCATTCTTTTAAACGCTCGACAAACTGGGCGCGTTTTGCCTCGGCCAGGACGAGATCGCCGGCCGCAAATTCGCCGATGTCGCAATCTTGGAACGCACCGCTGAAATCTTCCGGACCGGTTTCAATCCAGTTTTCGCTGATTTGAATTTGTGCGTCGGAAATTTCTTCGGGTTCGATATCGAGGATGAGATGATCTGGCGCTACGTAATCGCGGACGAGACCGCTTTGGTCATCCGCTGTTCCAAGCAGAAGATCGGCTAAGCGGAGGTCGCGCACGGATGTTTGACTGTCGATGTCGAACTCGCGTACCGATTCAATTTGGTCGCCGAAAAATTCCAACCGGAACGGCAATGGCGCGTGCCACGAATAGATATCGACAATGCCGCCACGCACGGCGAACTGTCCCCGAGTGGTTACTTGGGCGACGCGCTCATAACCACTGCCCACCAGTTGTTCAACAAGCTGTTCCATCTTTGCTGCTGCGCCGCGTGTGAGCTGGGTAACAGCAGATCGCAGCGTGCCGCGGTTTGGCGCACTTTGATCGAGGCTGGCGCGCGTCGCGACGACAATGCGGGGCCGGCTGTCACGCTCGATTTCCGTGAGCAGCGCCAGTCGTTCCGCTGCGATTTCCGGATCCGGCAAAACGTTTTCGACCGCCGCAAGCTCGGCCTCTGGGAGGAAAAGCGCATCTGGCTGCCAGTTAAGCAAACTTTCGTAAAATAATTCTTGAGAATGAACGCTCGGACAAAGAATCCAGATCGTCGATTTGGTAATGTGTTGGAGGTCACGCGTGCGACGAAAACTGTGCGCGATCACCGCCGCGAGAAACGGTTGGGCTGGTTCGATAACGTGTGAAAATTTTACCGGCCACGCAGCTTTTGCGATCGCATCAAGTTTGTGCGCAATCGGTTCGCTTGCGGCGACACGTTCCAGAAGCTCCGCACCTGTCGGTTTTTCCACTAAAGAGTGTACTCCAAATTCTGGTGAGTTGTAGGCTGTCCGAACTGGGCTGTGGCGTGCGCTGTCCTCAGCGCACAAGGTTCGGCGCGCGTGAATAAATCCGCTGAGGACAGCGGACTCTACAGCAGTCGAGTGCGATCGCGATCAGAGCGCGCGGCCGATCGCTGCGGCAACGGCGCGCAGGCGCGGGACCAATTCGGCAAAAATTTCCGGCGTGAGCGCCTGGTTGCCGTCGCTCTTGGCCAGTTCCGGTGAATCGTGCACTTCGATCATGAGTGCGTCCGCGCCGGCAGCGACTGCTGCGAGAGCCATCTGCGGAACAAATTCGCGCACACCGAGCGCGTGCGTCGGATCGACAACAACTGGCAAATGCGTTTTGGATTTTAGAATCGGAACAGCGCTAAGGTCGAGCGTGTAGCGAGCGGCAGTCTCGAACGTGCGAATGCCGCGCTCGCAGAGGATGACGTTTGAATTGCCCTCGTTCAAAATGTATTCGGCGCTCATCATCAAATCGTAGATTGTCGCGCTGAATCCGCGCTTGAGCAGCACGGGAAGTCTGCTGCGTCCCACTTCCTTCAATAGAGAAAAATTGTGCATGTTCCGAGTGCCAACCTGCAGGCAGTCTGCGTACTTTTCGATCATGGCCAGATCGCGCGGATCCATGACTTCGGTCACCACGGGCAGTCCGGTTTTCGCGCGCGCTTCCGCGAGAAATCGAAGTCCTTCTTCGCGCAATCCCTGGAAACTATACGGCGAAGTGCGCGGCTTAAACGCGCCGCCGCGCAAGACTTTTGCGCCGGATTCTTTTACGATCGTCGCGATCGACTGAATCTGGTCTCGGCTTTCAACTGAGCACGGGCCGCAAATGAGAACAACATCCTCGTGTTCGCCCAGGCGCACATTTCCAATTGCCACCGAGGAAGCGCCCCGAGAATCGCGCCCGGCGAGCTTGTACGCTTTTAGCACCGGCACGATCGCTTCCACGCCGGCCATTGCCGCAATCGGCTTTTCGCGGAGCAGCGCCTCAGGTCCGATTACGCCGATGATTACGCGCGATGCGCCTCGACTGATTTGCGCTTCCAAACCAAATTCGCGCACGCGCGTGACGATCCGCTGGATCTGTTCCTCGGTGGCGTTGGGTTGCGTGATGACGATCATATTTTTCCAGCGGGATCATCAGAATGCCGCCGCCCGGGATTTTCTGCAAGCCTAGATACGACAGCTGGCTTGGCAGCCTAATGCGTAATCGTTACGGGTGTGCCGACGGAGACGGATCTAAAGAAATTTTCGGCCATGAATTCAGGCATCCGGATGCAACCGTGCGACGCCGGATAGCCGGGCAAATAACCGGCGTGCATCCCTGTCCCTGATACGATGCGCATAAAGTACGGCATCGGCGTTCCCCTGAAGTGAGCCCCCGGCGGTTTCGGATCTTTTTTCACGTCAACATTGGGGACGACCACGTTGCCGGACGAGTCAACATAATCTCCGAACAAGCTGGAGACGTGGTCCTTGTCCTTTTGAATAATTTTAAAATTACCGGTGGACGTGTTTAATCCCTCGCGGCCGGTGGACAACTGCGAAACCCCGACGAGCACGCCGCTTTTGTAGAAATAGGCGCGCTGTTCTCCGAGGCTGATCTTGACAGAAGGACTTCCCCTCGCGTTGTCTCCATCCCAATAGGAGACAGTGTCACGCGGCGGGCCAGCCGGTGCGCCGCCATACGTCCCGCCTAAATACTGCGTCCTCGCCGCATAACGCGGGTCTTCACCGCAACCTGCGACGAATAAAACGAGACCAACAAAGACAACTACCCGCAAAACCCCCAACAAAGAATGATGCATAGGACTTCGACGGCGTTCTTAATGCGCAAGCCGCGCAAAAAGTCAAGTTGAGCGCGGTGGCGATCGCTAATTTCTTGCGGCAGCCGACGAAGCGTAACATCGCAGATGTTGTAGAGGCACTTGTGCCAAGCGCCTATCTCCGATTCGGCGTTTGACACAAACGCCGCTACAACGCGCGTTCACAGCTTGCACCATTGATCCACCCAATCGTTCACGGTTTTGTACCACAAGCGTGAATTTTGTGGCTTGAGCACCCAGTGGCCCTCGTCGGGAAAATACAACATCTTTGACGGCACTTTGAGTATTTGCAGAGTCGTGAATAGATCGAACCCCTGCGAAACGTCGATCCGATAATCGTTCTGGCCGTGTACGACCAGCGTCGGCGTTTTGAAATTCGCCGCGTATTCGTGCGGCGACCACTTGCGATAAACGTCCCGTTTTTTCCACGGTGGACCGCCGAACTCCCAGTTCGGGAACCACAGTTCTTCAGTCGTACCGTAGGCGGATTCGGCGTTGAACATGCCGTCGTGCGACACGATGCATTTGAAACGATTTGTGTGGCCTAACAACCAATTCGCCATATAACCGCCATAGCTCGCGCCCAGTGCCGCCTCGCGGTTCTTGTCGATGAACGGAAACGTCTTCTCCACGTAATCGAGCCCCTTCATCAGATCGACATACGGTTTGCCGCCCCAATCGCCGCTGATCGAATCGATAAAGTTCTGCCCGTAACCGGTCGAGCCATGGAAATTGATCATCACCACCACGTAATTTCCGGTTGCCGCGAACAACTCGGCATTCCACCGATACGTCCACTCGTTTCCCCATGCCCCTTGCGGCCCGCCGTGGATCAAAAATTTCAGCGGATATTTCTTGTTGTGATCGAATCCCGGCGGCTTGACCATGAATCCCTGGACATCGTCGTCATTCGCGCCTTTAAACGTGAACGATTCCAAAGGCTGCATGTCGATCTGCGACAACAGCGCGTCGTTCATGTGCGTGACATCGACGAAGCCGAGTTCTCTCGCCTGGCCAGTTACGACATCAACCTTATCAGATTTCAATTGTCCTATCTCCGTTGGCGCACGAATCGACGCTTTGGAAAACCAAACTCGACCGTTCCTACAAACCAAATCGTCCGCACTCCATGTGTTGCTACCCTTGATGCTTCTAAGCCCGGGCTGCGCTGTCGAGGTAACCCAGAAAAGCCGGTGGCTGCCCTGCTCTTCAGCGGTGAAGACAATCTGACTCGAATCCGATGACCAATCGAAGCTTCCCACGGAAGAATCAATATTCGCCGTGACATCCTCGGTTTTCCCGGATTGTCGATTTTGCACGAGCAGCCGCCATTTATCGGCTTCGAAGCCGGCGCGGGCTTGCGAACGCCAGGCGAGATATTTTCCGTCCGGCGAATAGAGCGGCGTCGTGTCAGCGCCGGGACTGGTGGAAATTTTCTTTGCCGCGCCGCCGCTGATTGGCACGACGAAAATTTCGTTATTCGTGCTAGTCGCTTCGACTTCGTCGATGTTGCTCGTGTAAGCGACCTCCAGGCCGTCCGGCGAAATCGCATACATATCCTGCCCTCCCAGCGAGAACGGTGGCACATCGTGGTCGCCGGGGATAAGATCACGCGGCGTGTTCGCGTTCTTCTGTAGCGGCAGCCGTGTCGGCTGCGATTCTGGAGAGGGTGCAGGCGACACGCCTGCCTCTACAGTTGTCGTTTCCGCGATCGCGTCAGAGGGAATCACAAACAAATGGCTACGCTTGAATTCGGTGAACGCGTTCCAATGCCGATAGAACAACCGCGAAAAGACTTTCGCTTTCACTTTGCTCTTCTTCACTTCTTCATCGCGCTGTTTGTTACACGCGTCGTCCTTGCAGTCCGGATAAACGGCCGACACGAACACAATGTTTTTTCCATCCGGTGACCAGATCCCGCTGTCGGCCCCGGTCGAAATATTCGTCACTTGATGCGGTTTGCCGACGAGCACTCCACTTCCGGAGTCGAAGTCGCACATCCAGATTTGCGTCGGATCAGTCGCTTTCGAAGTCCAGATGAGCCGTTTGCCATCCGGCGAAAATCGTGGCCGCGCCTCGTGATTCAGCGTTGGGTTCAATCGGCGCGATTCGCCGCCAGTAGCCGACGCGATCCACAAATGCGAAACCCTCGTGTTCGCTTCGAGATCGACATCTACGCAATCGAAGACGACCCATTTCCCATCGGGCGATGGCACCGGCGCGCCGACGCGCTTGAGTTTCATCATGTCTTCGAAAGTGAAAGGGTGCTTTTGCGATGGCGTTTGTGCGAACACCGAGGGGGCAAGCAAAAGGAGTGCTGCGAGAAAACTCTTCATGAACGGCACAGCTTCCGTTGAACTGCCAGAGGTGCAAGCAGCCATCTGGGGAGCGCATACCTCTGGCGTGTTGGGCGATCGCATTCTGCGATCGCGAACTTTGCAATGGTTCGGTAATCCGCGTTGAGTTTCGAATCAGACAAAAGTTCGTCGCCGCAGAATGCGGCGACCAGCACGCTGTAGGCGTGCGCTCCCCAGAAGTCCGCGAACGTGCCGCTCTAACGAAACGCGGCCGTGCGCGGCCTCCGGAGTCGTTTCGCTGGGAGGCGACTGGCCACGGGCGCGGACAGCGTTAGGTTAGCCCTTATGGTAACAATCGAGACAATCAGAAACGGCCCTTACATCGTGACCGGCGAAGTAGAATTGATAGATGCTGACGGAAGCAAATTTCCCGTGGAAAAACGGATGGCGCTCTGCCGTTGCGGCGCGTCCACTGAGAAACCGTTTTGCGACGGCACGCATTCCAAAATCGGTTTCAAAGCCGCCGAGAAAGCGGTACCAGAATCAAAAGAATAACACGATGAAATATGCGCTGCTTGAACTCACGGCAATAGTCGCCAGCGTACACTTGGCCATTGTAAACGCTCAGGTTTCGCCCGAGCGGACCACGCGGCCCGAACACATTGCGCTCGTCGGAGGAACAATCATCAATCCCGCTGACGGAAAGATGACGCGCAATGCGACGGTATTCATCAACGAGGGGCGCATCACGCAGATCGCCACCAACATGGTTATGAAATTTAGCGGACGCACGATTGATTGCTTCGGCAAATTCATTTTGCCCGGATACATCGATACGCATGTGCACTTTTTTCAGTCTGCCGATCTCTTCACGCGCCCTGACGGCACCGATTTGAATGCCGTTCGGCCTTACAAAGATGAAGTCGCGTGGATCAAGTCGCATCTCGACGATGTCTTCGCGCGTTACATTCGCTGCGGAATCACGAGCGTGGTCGATGTCGGCGGGCCGATGTGGAATTTCGAAGTCCGCAAAAAAGCCAATGCGACCGCGAAAGCGCCGCGTGTTGCTATAGCCGGTCCGTTAATTTCCAGTGTTTCAAGGGAGAAACTCGATCTCGGCGACCCGCCGATTGTGAAGATCGACACGCCTGATCAAGCGCGGGACTTCGTGCGCAAACTTGCCGAACAAAAACCGGATCTGGTGAAGATCTGGTACATCGTCGACAAAGATCATCCGGTCGAAAGCTTCCGGCCGATCGTGCGCGCGACGATTGAAGAAAGCCACGCGCACAAAACTCGCGTCGCGGTGCACGCGACCGAATTGGAAACCGCGCGCGCGGCGGTTGAAGAAGGCGCGGACGTGCTCGTGCACAGCGTGATCGACAAGCCAGTCGATGACGCATTCGTGAAGCTACTAAAAGACCGGCACGTTATTTTGTGTCCGACACTTGTCGTCTTCGAGCGCTACGGCCGCACGTTTTCGCATCAGCTGAATTTCACACCGGAGGAACAAAAGTGGGGTAATCCGGAAGTGATCGCCACGCTCGACGTAACGAAAATTCCGCAGGACAAATTGCCGCAAAGAATCAAGGACGCACTGGCCGATCCGAAAGCCGCTCTCGATAGAATTCACAAAACTTATGAAGTGGCGCTGCCGAATTTGAAGAAGCTGGAGGACGCTGGCGTGACAATCGCCGCCGGCACTGACGCAGGAAACATCGGCACGATTCACGGGCCGGCGCTGTTCCGTGAATTCCAGCTGATGAAAGAAGCCGGGCTGACCCCGATGCAGATTCTGCAATGTGCGACGGCAAACGCGGCGAAACTTTTCGGCGGCGAAACCGGCGCGCACATCGGCAAAGTTGAAAATGGCTATTTCGCTGATCTGGTGATCCTCAATTCGAATCCAGTGGATGACATCGCGCATGCTTCCGACATCGACGCTGTTATCAAGAACGGTGTGGCTTATCCGGTTGACTCGATCTTGCGGTGATCAGACGAAAGCGATGCGAGGACGCATCGCACTCCAAAAGCGCTTCGCGCGAAAATTCAACATAAGCGTTGCTCCGTGTTGCGGAAGCT
>WNGC01001798.1_pt1 | contig 13115 bp, 7 predicted proteins | sample 5400051 | NCBI WGS metagenome assembly WNGC01 (sample SAMN13153368, study PRJNA577476) | soil metagenome | isolation source: 20 cm soil or saprolite under grassland replicate 2 | place: USA:California | collected 2016-06-15 | reverse complement strand
GGAACCGCCTTGACCGCGGTGGTGATGATCAGCGCCGCCGTCATCGTTCCGCTCGAACCGAATCTCGCGCCGGTATAAGTCTCGATCGCCGCACCGATTGACACATCGCCGAGCGGCGCGGGTGTCGGATCCACGCCCCTGAAGGCCCAGCCCTTCGACGCCGCCACCCGCAGACCGACCGACTCCGCCACCTTGGCGTGAACGGTCAGTTGCCTGGTCAGCTCTGCGACCGATGCGTCAAAGTCTCCGTGGGTGTGCGCGAAGACTTCCTGAACGACATTAGCTCCCTCCAGGCCGATCGAGAACTGCCTGCCCGAGCCGCTGTGATAGGCGCCCGGGTAGAACGGCCCGTAGGGCTTGAGCATCGCGGTCCCGGTGAAGTTGAAATTGCCCTGGCTGCGCGGGCTGTTGTCGGTCACGTAACGCACCAGGGCGGCGCTCTCGCGGATCACTTTCCAGTGAATCCCGTCCTCGCCGGCCAGAATTGCGTTTCCTTCGATGTTGGGCAGCGATGAGAGAACTCGTGCCAGCAGATGCATGATGCGCGGATCGTCGCTGTCGCGCAGCATGGCGGGCCCGACGCTGGGAAGAAAGTTCTCTTTGGCCGACAGGTCGTCGAAGGCCTGCAGAAATGCAAGCGCCTGTGCATCGGACAGACCGCTCACCAGTTCCCCGAGCGGCTGAGTCACTATGCGCAGCGTTTCGACCTCGTACCCTTGTTGCTCGAATTCGCCCTTGGCCGCGCGCAACACCGCCAGAGCCGCGGCGATCTGCGGCGGGTAATTCTCGCGGTCCAGGCGCACGAATCCCGTGATGGCCCGGACCTTCGGCCGCGTATAGTTCTGCGCGCGCGCCGTTACCACCGATAACACGACGGCCAGCAGCACCGCACCGATCAGTTTCCGCCGAAAACCGTGGATCATGATTCCGCCCGTGATTCCATCGTATTGAAGCACAGTTCGTCCGCCCGCGGCGGGCGAATGCCGCGCCTCATCCGGGCGCGGCTGGCCCGGCCTGACGATCTACAATCGAGCTCATGACCCTGCTTGCCGACCTGGTGCGCACATCGCAGCGCGTGGGCGCCGCCGCCGCTCGCCTGGCCAAGGTGCGGGAGCTGGCTTCGTTCCTGCGGGCGCTGCCACCCGATGAGATCGAGACTGCCGCGCACTATCTGTCGGGAGAGACCCCGCAGGGCCGGGTCGGCATCGGCTATTCGACGTTGCAGGCAGCCGCAGCGAGCGGCGCTGCGAGCGCAGAGACGCTGTCGATTGCGGAGCTGGATCGCCGCCTCGGCGTGATCGCAACGATTCGCGGTGCGGGCTCTGCCGCCCGCCGCGCGCAGGCGTTGCGGGACCTGTTCCTGCGCGCGACACCCCCTGAGCAGCAGTTCCTGCTGCATCTGCTGGTCGGAGAGCTGCGCCAGGGCGCGCTGGCCGGAAGTATGGTCGAGGCCATCGCCGCCGCCGCCGAGCTGCCGGTGGCGCAGGTGCGCCGCGCGGCGATGTATTCAAAGAGTCTGGGAGCGGTGGCCCGGGCGGCATTGCTCGAAGGAGCCGATGCGCTGGGCCGATTGCAGCTGGAGCTGTTCTCGCCGGTCGCCCCCATGCTCGCCCAGACCGCTGCCGACGTGGGCGAGGCACTGAGGCAGCTGCAGGGCGAGGTGGCGTTCGAGTGGAAGATGGACGGGGCGCGCATACAGGTACACAAGGGGGCCGAAGAGGTGCGCATCTATACGCGCGCGCTGAACGATGTCACCGGCGCCTTGCCGGAGATCGTCGATGCGGTGCGTACGTTCCCCGGACAGGCGCTGGTGCTCGATGGTGAGGCGATCGCACTCGATGCCTCGGGCCGGCCGCATCCGTTCCAGATCACCATGCGTCGGTTCGGCCGCAGGCTCAAGGTCGATGAGCTGCGCGGCGCGCTGCCGATCAGGGCTTTCTTCTTCGACTGCCTGCGATTCGATACGCTGAGCATCGCGGACCGCCCGGCGCACGAGCGCTTCCAGGCGCTCGGCCAGGCCGTGCCGGCGGCGTTGCAGATTCCACGGCTCATCAGCTCCTGCGAGCCGGCGGCGCGCGCCTTCTATGAGGCCGCGCTCGCAGCCGGTCATGAGGGCCTCATGGCAAAGTCGCTCGATGCCCCTTACGAGGCCGGCAATCGGGGCGCGAGCTGGCTGAAGATCAAGCGTGCGCACACCCTCGACCTGGTGGTGTTGGCGGCGGAGTGGGGCCACGGCCGGCGCACCGGCAAGCTTTCCAATCTGCATCTCGGTGCCCGGGAGCCGGCCACGGGCGAGTACGTCATGCTCGGCAAGACGTTCAAAGGCCTCACCGACGCCATGCTCGAATGGCAGACCAGGGAGCTTCTGGCGCGCGAGACTCACCGTGACGCGTGGACCGTGTACGTGCGACCGGAGCTGATTGCGGAAATCGCCTTCAGCGACCTGCAGGCGAGCAGCCGCTATCCGGGCGGCCTGGCACTGCGGCTCGCGCGGGTGAAACGCTACCGGGAAGACAAGCGCGCCGAGGACGCCGATACCATGGAAACGGTGCGCAGAGTGTATGCGGCTCAGGCTGGCGCATGACTACTGCCCGCGGTTCTTGAATGGCGACCTGACGCGAGCGACAATTTACAGTCACCTTCTCGTGAGGCTTACATGAAGAGTTCGGTCTTCACCGTCGTGGCACTCGCGACCCTCGCTGCGCCGCTTGCCGTGCGGGCCGAGCAGCCGCCGATCATCGACCGCAGCAGTTTCTTCGGCGAGATCACCATTGCCGGCGCGCAGATCTCACCGGATGGGCGCTACATCTCCTTCCTGAAACCGTACCAGGGGACGCGCAACATCTGGGTCAAGAAGGCCGACGAGCCGTTCAGCGCGGCTCGACCCGTGAGCGCGGAGAGCACGCGGCCCATACGCAATTATTTCTGGAGCCGCGATTCGAAGTACCTGCTGTACGTGCAGGACGCGGCCGGTGATGAGAACTTCAACATCTACGCCATCGATCCGACGCTGGCGGCGGACCCGAAGACCGGGGTGCCACTGACTCGCGCTCTGACCAACTTCAAGGGCGTGCGCACCGAATTGTTCGCCGTGCCAAAGAAAAGGCCCGACGTGCTGTACATCGGCCTGAACGACCGCGATGCCCGCTGGCACGACCTGTACGAGCTGCACATCTCGACCGGCGAGTCGCACCTGCTGCGCAAGAATACCGAGCAGATTGCCGGCTGGGATTTCGACAACACCGGCAAGCTGCGCCTGGCGGAGCGCACCAACGCAGTGGGCGACACCGAGGTGCTGCGCGTCACGGCGGACGGCTTCAAGCAGATCTACGGCTGCACGGTGCTGGAATTCTGCGGCGTGGCGGGCTTCGATAAGTCCAACAGGCAGGTTTACCTGATCACGAACAAGGGCGCAGTGGACCTCACCGAGCTTGAGCTCATGGACTCGACGACCGGGGTGACCGCAAAAGTCGAAAGCGACCCGGAGAGCCGCGTCGATATGAGCAATGTCGCGACTTCGGAAGTCGACTACCGCATTCTCTTCACCGAATACCAGGACGACGTGCCGCGCCTGTACTTCAGGGACAAGGCATTCGAGCAGGGATACCGCTGGCTGAAAGCGCAGCTGCCGGGCAAGGAGATCGCCTTCGGCTCGCATTCCCGGGATGAGTCGATATGGATCCTGACCGCCTACGGCGACACCGACCCGGGTGCGACCTACGTCTGGAACCGCAAGACGAACACCCTGGCGCTGCAGTACCTCATCCGCGAGGAGCTGCCGCGGGAATCACTCTCGGAACGCCGGCCCTATCAGTTCAGTTCCTCCGACGGGCTGCTCATCCACGGCTACCTCACGCTGCCGAAGGGTCTGCCTGCCAGCGGCCTGCCGCTCATCGTCTGGCCGCATGGCGGCCCGTGGGCGCGCGACACCTATGGCTACGACACGTTCGCGCAGTTCCTGTCCAACCGCGGTTATGCAGTGCTGCAGCCGAACTTCCGCGGCTCCACCGGTTACGGCAAGCGCTTCCTCAACGCCGGCAATGGCGAGTGGGGACGCAAGATGCAGGATGATCTGACGTGGGGTGTGAAGGCGCTGGTGAACGCCGGAACCGTGGACCGCAGGCGCGCGGGCATCGGCGGTGGGTCGTACGGGGGCTATGCGACGCTCGCGGGGGTGGCGTTTACCCCGGATCTGTATGCGGCAGCGGTGGCGATCGTGGCGCCGTCGAATCTGATCACGCTCCTCGATGCCATTCCGCCGTACTGGGAGGCGGGCCGCAAGCAGATGTACACGCGCATGGCCGATCCGACTACCGCGCAGGGTAAGGCGCTGCTGGTCGCGGAATCGCCGCTCACTCAGGCGAACGCGATCGTGACGCCGCTCCTGGTGGTGCAGGGCAGGAACGACCCGCGCGTGAACGTCCGCGAGAGCGACCAGATCGTCGCGGCCGTGCGCGATAACGGCAAACCGGTCGAATACCTGGTGGCGCCCGATGAGGGCCACGGCTTCGCTCGGCCCATCAACAATCTGGCGATGGTCACGGCGATGGAAGCCTTCTACGCGCAGTACCTGGGCGGCCGGCGCCAGGCCGACGTGCCGCCGGACGTTGCGGCCAGGCTCACGCAAATCACCGTCGACCCGAAGACGGTGAGCGGTGCGGTAACGCTCAAGGGCGCTCTGGCGACGCCACCACCGTCGGGCAAATGACGCCGGTGGCGCGTGCCGCGCACCCTCCCCCGGCGTCGCATCAGTCCGGGAATGCAGGCAGAGGCGTTTCTCTCCAACTCGAGCCCCACTGCGAGGGCGTCGGACCCATGTCGAACTCGAGCAGCCCACCGGCCTCGAGCTGCGTGTGCGTCAGTACCGGGATGTCCAGCGGCTCGCCGTTCAGTCTCACAGACTGGATGTAGACGTTGGTCGCGGAGTTTCGCGGCGCGGATACGACGAAACGCTTGCCGTCAGGCAGGTTGAGTGTGAGCTTCTGGAACAGCGGGCTGCCGATCATGTAATTCCCCGATACGGGATTGAGCGGATAAAACCCCATCGCCGTGAATAGGTACCATGCGGACATCTGGCCGCAGTCTTCGTTTCCCATCACGCCGGCGGGTCGATTCTGGTAAGAGGCGCGGGCAATCTCGCGCACTCTGAACTGCGTCTTCCATGGCTGGCCGCTGAAGTCGTAGAGATATCCGTAGTGGTGGCTGGGCTCGTTATCGTGCCGGTTGTGCCCGCCCTGGAAGTGCTCATCCAGCGTTGCATTGAATTTCTCCGGCCCCCCCAGCAGCGCCATCAGACCCGCAATATCGTGGAGCACGGAATACGTGTAGACCCACTGATCGCCCTCGGTCCAGCCCTCCTCGGCGCGCGCCCAGGAGCCGTCGGCGTTTCTACCCTGCATGAACCCCCGCGCCGGGTTGTAGAGATGGCGGTAGTTGCGGGAGCGATTGATGAAAAACCGGAAATCCTTGTCCCTGCCGAGCGCCTTTGCGACCTGCGCGACCGCGAAATCGTCGTAGGCGTCCTCGAGCGTTTCGGACGCCGCCTCAGCCGTCTTGTCGACCGGAACATACCCGAGCTGCTTGTAGTACGTGAGGCCGGGACGCGCCTCGTAGGGGACCCCGGGCTCGCGGTCGTGCCAGTCCCGCGTGGTATCGCCCTCGGGCGGCGTCATGGCGTCCTTGTATACGGCCTCCCACGCCAGTGGGTAATCGAAACCGTGAAAGCCCTTGTTGATCGCCTCGGCCACGACCGAATCCGCGTGCGTGGCAATCATGATGTTGGTGTAGGACGGGTTCGGCCACTTGGGCATCCAGCCACCCTGCTGGTAGTCCTGCAGCAATGCCCGCACCATGCCGTCGATGCGCTCGGGAGCGAGGATCGTCAACAGTGTGTTCTCGGCGCGGAACGTGTCCCAAAGCGAATAGGCCGTGTAGGAAACCCCGTCGTGCACCCGGTCGTCGAAAGCGCTGTAGTAGCGGCCGTGCTCCGAGAACAGCCTGGGGTACAGCAGCGCGTGGTATAGCCCCGTATACAGGATGCGCCGCTCATCCTCGGAAGCGCCCTCGATCGACACCATTGCGAGCTTCTGGTTCCAGGTGCTCTTCAGCTGCGCACGGACAGCGTCGAAATCCCATGCCGGAATCTCCGCTCGCAGATTCGCCCGCGCCTGCTCGATACTGATGAATGAAGTGCCGACCGTCGCCTGCACCACCCGATCGGCTCCGGGTTCGAAGCCGACGTACGCGCCAACGTTAGGGTCCTCGGCCGTCGCGTCTCCGGGGCGCAGCGCCTCGCCGGCATACACCCCGTGCGCGACGAAGGGCCTGTTGAATCTGACCACGAAATATCCCTTGAAATTCGGCAGCCGCACGTTGGTCAGGTGGGCGTCCATGCGGTCGGGGTTATAGCCGACGATCTCGCGCGCCGTGGGATCGACGCGCACGAACCCCATGACGCCGGTGCGAGTGGCTTCGACCACGACGCTCGCCCTGGAGTGCGCGGGGAACGTGAATCTCAGGAACCCGCAGTGGTCGGTCGCGGTGATCTCGGTGCGGATCTGGCGTGAGGCTCCCGCATCCATGAGCACCGAATAGTAATCTGGCGATGTGATCTCGTCGCTGCGTGAGAACGGCAGCCCGCGGGCGGCCGCGACGGTCCTGATATCGTCGACTTCGGGTGTGAGCGTCACGTAGCCGTAGTCGCCCATCCAGATGGCCGGTTGATGGGTGGCGATGAACCCCGAGATCGTGTTGTCTTCAAACGCGTACGAGCTGACGCTGATGCGGTTCTCGCGCGTCTGCGCGGTCCAGTTCGTCATCCCGAAGGGCGTCGTGACGAACGGCATCGTGCCGCCGTAGTCCGATCCGCCGCCGCCGGTACCGATGTACGTGTTGACCCAGTCAACGGGGCTTGCGCCATCCTGGGCAGGGTCAAGCGCATCGGCGCGAGCGGCAGCGACGACTACCGCCGCAGCGACGAATGCGCGTGCGATTCTCTGCAACACCGGTGGAGACCTTGTCGAACAATCTACCACCGATCATCGAACAGTGTCTGCGGACGCCGACTAGACCGGGCGCCTAGCCCTGTAACCCTGACTGGGATCTTCGGACTATTCCCCCCGCGGCCGCCTTTGGTCGAGGATGCGCGTCGCTGCCGACGAACGGCACTGTCGGTAACGCTTCAGCCTTCTCTTGAGTCACACGGAGAGTTTCCAATGCTGTCAAACTTTTCACCATTTTCCCCGCAAGGATTCATACCTCAGTTTCCTGGACTGCAGGGAGCGGGTTGGCCGCAAATGAGTCCCGGCCTGTTCGGGCAGCCCGGCGCATACAACAGCGCCTATGTGCCCTTCGGTCACGAGCCCGGACTGGCAGGCATGTATCCGAGTCCGTTCGTGCAGACTCCGTTCGCGCCGAGTCCGTTCGCGTACAACCCGCTCCTCGGCTCCTTTGCCGGCCATGCGGGCGCACAACATCCGGCACAACAGATCGTGCTGTTGCTCGGGCAGCTGGCGCAGCAGATCTCCGTGCAGACCGCCGTGACACAGCAGATCAGCATCGGGCTCCAACAACTCGTGCACCAGCTGGCTGTGCAAGGCCTTCAGACTCCTCAGGGCGCCCTGGGCGCCTTCGGTGGTCAGTACTTCGCACCGAGTCCCTTCACCGGCGCGGCGCAGGGCGCATACGGTGGGTTCACCCCCCAGGCGCAGGCATGGGGCGCCAATCGCGCGCAGACCATTCAATAGCACCCAGGCCGCGTGCCCCGGCAGGCCGCCGTGACGGGAGTGAAGCCCGTCGGCGCCTGCCGCGGCGCGACGCGACGCGGCGACCTCACCATCAGTACGGAGGACAGTTCGATGGCTCAAGAAAGAGAGGAGCGGCCCGGCGCGGCGATCAAGAAGACCAGCGAGGCTGGCGATGACTCGACGAGGAGGACGGCGGGGACGCAAAGCCGGTCCGCCCCGCGGGAGCCTGGAAGCGGCGCACTGGACGCATCGCCCCCCGGCAGCCGGCGTGAGCGTTACCTGATCGGCACCCGTACTGCTCCGGGCGGTCGACCGTTCGCCCATCCCCAATTCTCCATGGACAACGTCGTCGAGTACCTCGGCCATCAGGAGAACGTCGAGGTCCTCGAGCGCATCAAGCTCGGCGGTACCCAGCCCTTCATGAGCGATGGCCGCAGCGTAAGCGAGGTGGTGGTGGCCAAGATCGACGAGGGCAAGGCGCAGCGACTACACGCGGCTGCACCACCGCATCTGATCATCGAACGCGACTCGTTGCTGGCCTGTGCCGACTACCTGTCGCTGCCGGCGCGGATCGCGCCGATCGGGACGCTGCTGCCGCTGCGCTGCGTCGCGACCGACGTCACCATTCGCGTGATCGGGGAGCGCGATCAACCGCTCGCCAGAGCGACGGTGGTCGTCGAAGGAGGCGGCTTGCCGGCCCAGGCGCTCACGGACGAAACCGGAACCGCGCGCATCACTTTCTTCGGAGGCGCGGTCGAGGCAATCCAGACACTGTTCATCAGGTCTGCCGCCAATCATTGGGATCGCCTCATATCCGCGCCGCGCCTCAGCTCCGGTACCAATACCGTCAAGCTGCGACCTCTCTCAGAGTCCTACTCGAACTTTCCCAGTGCGCGACTGCTCGGCTGGGGTCAGCGCCTGATGGGGGTCGATCCGATTGGCGGCCGCTTCACCGGCAGCGGCGTGAGAATCGGTCTCATCGATTCGGGCTGCGATAACTCACATCCGTTGTTGCGGCACGTCACGCGCGGCAGGGACTTCACCACCGGCGGCGCAGACACGAGCTGGACCCATGACTTCGTGTCGCACGGGACGCACTGCGCCGGCATCATCAACGCAGCGAGCACGGAGCAGGGCGTCAGCGGCTGCGCACCCGAGGCCGAGCTGCACGTGCTCAAGGTCATCCCAGAGGGTCGGGTCAGCGATCTGCTGGCGGCACTCGATGAATGCATCGAGCGGGAGCTCGATCTCATCAACGTCAGCGTCGTGAGCGACGCGTTCTCCGAGCTGGTGAGTCAGAAACTGCAGGAGGCGCGGCGCAAAGGCATCGCGTGCATCGTGGCAGCGGGCAACTCCGGCGGCCCACTCGCATTCCCCGCGACGCTGCCCGGAGTCATGGCGGTCGCTGCAGTCGGCAGGCTCAGGGAATTCCCCGCCGACAGCTCTCACGTTCTCAGCGTGATTCCGCAACTGATCGGCAGTGACGGGATCTTCGCGGCGAGCTTCAGCGCCGCGGGCCCGCAGGTTGCGGTTTCCGCGCCCGGAGTGGCGGTCGTGTCGACAGTTCCCGGTGGTTACGCAGCCGCGGACGGCACCTCTGTGGCGGCGGCACACGTGACGGGTCTCGCCGCGCTGGTGCTGGCGCATCATCCCCTGTTTCGCGACGGACCGTTCAGGGCGCGCTCCGAGCAGCGCGTGCACGCTCTGTTCGAGCTGATCCGGGCGAGCGCGGTAGCGCGTGTACCCGATCCGCAACGCGGTGGCGCGGGTGTGCCGGATCTGGCGCGCGTGCCGGCAGCCCAGAGTTTCACCCTGGGGCTTGCTGCCGGCGCGAACGCCGCGGAGCGAGTCGCAATGCCCGCCTATTGGCCCGTGTCGGTCCAGGGGTGGCAGGGGTGGCCGGCATGGCCGCCGGTGACGCCGGCGGCAGGGGGATTCTTCTGAGACTCAGCCCGCTTCGGGCGTCGGATTCGCAGCCGGCGCCGAAGCGGGCAACGCCGCGAGCGCGTGCGAGATGGCGCGGATGCGCGCGACTGCTTCGCCGCGCCGGTGTACTTCGAGTTTTTCGCACAGGTTGTGGACGTGGTTCTTGACCGTCGCGGCTTCGATTCCCAGCTGGCGGCCGATCTGCTTGTTCGTGAGTCCGCAATCGATCAGATGCGCGATCTGCAGCTGGCGCCGCGACAGCGGCATGGCGTCGGCGTGGCCGTTACCGGCGCCGACGGGGTCGTTGCCACCCTGCGACAGCAGGGCCACGCGACGATACAGCGACGCAGCGGCCCGCGGCGAGCACGGCAGCTCGTCACACATCACCTGCTTGAGCACTCTGACCACATCGCTGCTTTCGGCGCTGTCGCGCACATAGCCTGCCGTGCCCGCCGCCGCCAGCGCCAGAATCTCCTCGTCAGTCTCTTTCACGCCGAACGCCACCACCTTGGAGTGAGGCGCCGACGCAACGAGCTCCTTCACGACCTCGACGCTGTCCTGGCGGGCGGCATCGAAGAGGATCACGTCGGGGCGCAGCTGCGCACTGCGATCCGTGGCCTGCGGCATGTCGACGGTGCTGACGACATCGACCCCACCGCGCTGCGCCAGGATCGAGTTCAAGCCCTCCCGCACGACTCGCACGTTGCTCACGACGAGAACGCGCAGCGTCATCGGGCAGCTTTCTGAGGCATCATTTTCGGGCACCTTCAGTATGGCCGGTTCAAGGTATGACCGCGCAATTCGCAAGTGGCTCCGCGAATTCGGTAATTTTCTTCATCCACCGGCGGATGGCAAGCGCCAGCGAGGTGTCGGCGGCAGCGGACAGTGCCGGTCGGGAGCCCGCTCTCATACCAGATGCCGGACGCCCTCGAGGAGCCGTTCAACCTCGTCCGCGGTCGTATACGCCGCGCAGCCGGCGCGCACCAGGCCATCGTGCTCATGACCCAGCACCCGCACCACGGTGCTCGCGTAGAAGTCGCCGTGCGACACGAATATGCCGCGGGCCGCAAGTTGAGTGGCCACCTGGCCCGCATCCCGCCCGGCGACAATGAAGGCGACCGTGGGCGTGCGGTCGGCCCCCGGCGGCAGACCGTAGAGCTCGACTCCGGGAATGGCGCGCAAGCCGTCCCACATCCGCCTCAGCAGCTCCGCTCCGCGCCGCTGCAGACATTGCGACACGCGGCCGAGCCGCTCGCGACGCGGCACGTGAGCCTCCGAGAGGGAGGCGAGAAAGTCGACCGCCGCGGCCGCCCCCACGATGCCTTCGTGGTTCAACGTCCCGGTCTCCAGGCGATCCGGACCCTGCGAGGGCGCGGGTTCAAGCCGGGGCGCGTCCAGCTTCTCGAGCAGCTCGCGTCGCCCCCACAGCACCCCGACGTGCGGCCCGTAGAACTTGTAGGCGGAGCAGGCGTAAAAGTCGCAGTCCCAGGCGCGCACATCCGCCATGTGGTCGCTGGCGTAGTGGACCCCGTCGACGAACGCCAACGCACCCACCGCATGCGCCTGTTTGACGAGCTGCCCGACGTCGTTGATGGTACCGAGCGCGTTGGAGGCCGCCCCTACCGCCAGCAGGCGCGTTCCCGGGGTGAGCTTCCTCTCGACGTCTTCTGCGTCAAGGCACCCATCCTGCGGTCGCATCCTGATGGTGCGCACTTCGACGCCGCGCTCTTTTGCCAGTGCGCGCCAGGTGTCGGAGTTCGCGTGGTGGTCGAGCTCCGTCACGACCACCACATCCCCCGCTCGCCACTCGCGCCCGAGTGCGCGGCCGAGATGGAACGTGAGCGTGGTCATGTTGGCTCCGAACACGATCTCGTCCGCAGAACCCCCGATCCAGTCCGCCAGCGCCCCGCGCGCCTCGAACAGTGCCTGGTCGGTTTCCTGGCTGCTCGGGTACGCCCAGTGGGTGTTCGCGTTGTGCTGCAGCAGGTACTCGGTCATGGCGTCCACCACACGGCGCGGGACCTGTGTCCCGCCCGGACCATCGAAATAAGCCACCGGATGACCGTTGTGCCTGCGCGCGAGCGCCGGAAAGCGGCGGCGGATCTGGTCAACGCTGGCAAACTCCGGCATGGACACTCCCCAGGCAGCGAACGGATGCTCACCTCCCTTGATACTATCGTCAACGCGTGGTGGCGGCACGGTCATGGGGAATCCGCTGGTGTGGCGCCGCAGGTCGCCCTGACGCGGCGGCCATCCGCGGGGCACCGGCGGGTGCGGGTCCCGCCGGCGCCTGATACCGGCGCAAGCTGCGTTAGCAGCGCAGGTCAGACCACCTCAGCCGCCGTCACGACCGAAGTGGAACAGGTCGAACAGGTCGCCGATGGCCGGCATGTTGCACGGCACATAGGTGTTGTCCTCGTCCTGCAGCGGATTGGGCAGGTTGTCACGACTGCGCTCGCTCAGCGTGCCGCCGAGCTGCCAGTTGCGTTCGATGAACTTCACGAACGAGGAATGCTCGTTGTATACGTGGCTGATGTGCCCGCCCGTCGAGAAGGGCGACACGGCGATCATCGGAATGCGCGGCCCGGTGCCGAAGAAATCAACCGGTTGGATGAAGCCCGAGTCGTAATAGCCGCCGCCTTCGTCCACCGTGACGAAGATCGCGGTCGTGGCCCACAGCTCCCGGTTGCCCTGCGCGAGCTCGATGATGTTCCTGGCGAACGCCTCGAACAGGCCCCATTTGGAGGACGCCGGGTGTCCGTCCATGGTGCCGTCGGGCTTCACGTAGGCGACCGCCGGGAGCGTCCCATTGGCAAGATCCGTGAACAGGTCGGTCACGTCCCGCATGTGATCGGCCACCACGGACGGGTAGTTCGACTGATATTCAAACGGGTTGCAGATGTTGCAGTAGCTGCCGTTGAAGGGGCTGCTCGTTCCGTCGGCGTTGAATCCGCCGCCGTAGTATTTCCACGGAATGTTGTTGGCGGTCAGCACATCGCCGATGCTGCGCTGTGCCGTCGGTGGCACGACCAGCCCGCTCTGCGGCAGGCCCTTCGGCGTGAAGGCCGGGTCGACGTTGACCGCCTGCCAGTATTCACCCGCGCCACACCGCGTCTGCAGCGTATAGGGGAGCGACTGCAGATAGCTCGCGATCGCGCCGATCCCCGCTTGCGTCTCATCCGAGCAATTGAACCACTGCGCGCGGTGGGTATAGCGATTCAGCGTCCCGGGCTGCGGTTCGGGGTTGTAGATGTTGGCGGCCGCCGGCGTGGCGGGATTGCCATTGCCGTCGCTGAAGAACACCTGGTCGGCGAAGCCGAGCGGCTGGCTGTCCGGCCCCGTGCCGCCCATCACCGGCTGGTGATAGTTGTCGCTCATCGTGTATTGATCGGCGAGGGACTTGAAGAGCGGCGCATCCCCGTTCTGCATGTTGAAGAAGGCCAT
>WNGC01001794.1_pt1 | contig 13122 bp, 12 predicted proteins | sample 5400051 | NCBI WGS metagenome assembly WNGC01 (sample SAMN13153368, study PRJNA577476) | soil metagenome | isolation source: 20 cm soil or saprolite under grassland replicate 2 | place: USA:California | collected 2016-06-15 | reverse complement strand
CACGTGACGCGCGCCGGCTGGGTGGAAAAGACGGACCTCGAATCGGTCGCGCAGGTCGCGAGCTCGCGTACCGCCGCGCCCGACTCGGACACGATCCAGGCGCGACCGACCCTCGTCCCCAAGTCCCCGGTCGCGCCGGCCACGGGGCATGGGTCAATGGCGGCTTCACCGGACACGACCGCCAGCTCCTCCGCCCCCGTGGATCCGTCCCGCGTCGAATCCGCCCGGCGCACGGTGCTGTACCGGTCGCCCGAGGGGCAGCCGGCGGGGACGCTCGCGCCGTCGGCGCCGCTGCGCGTGCTGGGGCGCTCGGGCGAGTGGACACGGGTGGAGCTCGAGGGATGGGTCAAGAGCGCGGACCTGGAGATCGCACCACCCGGTGTGCTCGTGGGCATCACTGCCGCCGAGCTGCGCACCGACCCGCAGCGCTATGCCGGTCAAGTGCTCCGCTGGACGCTGCAGTTCATCTCGACGCAGCAGGCCGACGAGCTGCGGCCCGAAATCCCGAACGGCGCGACGTACTTCCTGGCGCGTGGGCCACTCCCCGAGCGGGGGTTCGTGTACGTCGTGGTCTCCGAGGCGAAGCGCCCGCAGCTCGAGACGCTCACGCCCCTCGCCACCATCCAGGTCACCGCGCGCGTGCGCGTCGGCCGCACCCGGTTCCTCGGCAACCCGGTGCTCGACATGATCAGCCTCGAGACCCTGCCATGAACGAGATCCTGCGTGACCGCCTGTTGCGAAAACTCGACGCCCTCCCCGACGACAAGGCGTATCAGGTGCTCGACTACGTCGAGTTCCTGGAGTCCAAATACGCCGAGCGGCCGGCCGGCGCGCCACCGTTCCAGCGGGTTGCGGAAACGCTCGAAGACACGCTGCGCGCGGGCCGCGTCCCGGTCAATATCATCAAGGGGACGATGGACGCCGTCGGGAAGGCGGGAAGGTTGCTCGAGAAGGTGGCCGCGGCGGGGAAGGCGGCGGTGGAGAAGGCGGCGAAAAAGTCGGCGGACAAGGATAAGGTTGAGGAAACGCCCCCCGCCCAGTAACTTTCGCCATGGGAACCTTCCGCCCCGCCGCCGCTCTCACTTTCGACGACGTTTTACTCGTTCCGCGGCTCTCGAGCGTTCACCCGCGCAACGTAGACGTGCGCTCGCGCTTCACACGGGGCATCCCTCTCAACATCCCGCTCGTGTCCGCCGCGATGGACACGGTCACCGAATCGGAGATGGCGATCGCGATCGCGCGCGAGGGCGGCATCGGCGTGATCCACAAGAACATGCCGGTCGACCGGCAGGCGGCCGAAGTGGACCGCGTGAAGCGCAGCGAGTCGGGAATGATTCTGCACCCCATCACGCTCGGCCCCGACCGTCCGCTGCGCGAGGCGGTGCGCCTGATGGAGCGGTTCCGTATCTCGGGCGTTCCGATCGTGGACGACGCCGGGCGCCTGGTGGGCATCATCACCAACCGCGACCTCCAGTTCGAGCGCGAGCTGGACCGCCCCATCCGCGACGCCATGACGAAGGACCGACTGGTGACCGCGCCGGTGGGTACGACACTGGACGAAGCCGAGCGGACGCTCGCCAAGCACCGCATCGAGAAGCTGCCGGTGGTGGACGAGCGGGGTGTGCTCAAGGGCCTCATTACCATCAAAGACATCTTCAAGCGCCGGCGGCACCCGCACGCCAACAAGGATCAGCACGGCCGGCTGCGGGTCGCCGCCGCCGTGGGTGGGAACCCCGACGCCCTGGCGCGGGCGCGCGCCCTCATCGATGCGGGGTGCGACGTGATCGTCGTGGACTCGGCGCACGGCCACTCCGAGGGCGTGCTCAAGACCGTCGCCTGCCTGCGCGAGGCGCACCCCGACGCGCAGCTAGTCGGTGGCAACGTGGCGACGGAGGCAGGCGCGCGGGCGCTGGTGGAGCGCGGCGTTGACGCCGTGAAAGTCGGCGTGGGCCCGGGCTCGATCTGCACGACGCGCGTCGTGACCGGGGTCGGCGTTCCCCAGATCACCGCCATCTTGGAAGGCGTGCGCGGGGCGGGGGATGTCCCCGTGATCGCCGACGGCGGCATCAAGTACTCGGGCGATGTGGTGAAGGCGCTCGCGGCGGGCGCCGAGAGCGTGATGATGGGCTCCATGCTCGCGGGCACGGAGGAGAGCCCGGGCGAGTCGTTCCTGCTCGAGGGCCGGCGCTTCAAGGTGATCCGCGGCATGGGCAGCCTCGGCGCCATGGAGGAAGGATCCGCCGACCGCTACTTCCAGGAGGGTGAGGTCTCGCCGTCCAAGCTCGTGCCCGAGGGCATCGAGGGGCGCGTTCCCTACCGAGGGCCGGCGGCCGACGTGATTTTCCAGATGGTGGGCGGCCTGCGCAGCGGCATGGGCTACTGCGGCGTATGCGACATCAAGGCGCTCCGCGCCGAGACCGAATTCATCCAGATCACCACCGCGGGCCTGCGCGAATCGCACCCGCACGACGTCGTGATCACCCGCGAAGCTCCCAATTACAGCCTCTAACGGCTTGACAGGCCCGCCACGCGGGCCTACTCTAGCCGCCATCTCGCCGTCGTTCCCACAACCGCTCGAACTCATCACGAGGGACGCATGAATCTTCTCCGCCGGAAGAGCGTCACCGAGCTTCAGACCGAGGCGCTCACGGATCACAGTTTGAAGCGGGCCCTCGGCGCCCTCAATCTGACCATGCTCGGCATCGGCGCGATCATCGGCACCGGGATTTTCGTGCTCACCGGAACGGTGGCCGCGATGAACGCGGGGCCTGCCGTGGTGCTGTCGTTCGTGATCGCCGGTGTCGCGTCGATCTTCGCGGCGCTGTGCTATTCCGAGTTTGCATCGCTCGTGCCCATGGCCGGGAGCGCCTACACCTACGGGTACGCCACTCTGGGGGAGATCTTCGCTTGGATCATCGGCTGGGATCTCGTGCTCGAGTACGCGCTCGGGGCCGTGACGGTCGCGATTGGGTGGTCGGGATACGTCGTCTCGTTCCTCAAGGACATCGGGATCGTCGTGCCGCCCGCGCTGTCGGCGGCACGCGGCACGATCGTTACGCTGGCCGACGGCTCGACCATCACGGCGGTTTTCAACCTGCCGGCCGTCATCATCATCGCCATCGTCACCACGCTGCTCGTCATCGGCATCAAGGAGTCCGCGAACGTCAACAACGTGATCGTGTTCGTGAAGGTGGCCGTCGTCCTGCTGTTCATCATCGCTGCCGCGCACGCCATCGACCCGGCCAACTGGCATCCGTTCATTCCACCCCAGCAGGGGCCCGGGATCTACGGCTGGAGCGGCGTCATGACGGGCGGGGCGATCGTGTTCTTCGCCTACATCGGATTCGACGCGGTGAGCACCGCCGCGCAGGAGGCGAAGAATCCGCAAAAGGACATGCCCATCGGCATTATCGGGTCCCTCTTGATCTGCACCGTGCTCTACATCCTCGTCTCCGGCATCGCGACCGGCGTGGTGCCCTATAAGGAATTGAACGTTCCCGATCCGATCGCCGTGGCCGCCGACCGGGCGGGAATGGGGTGGATGTCGTCGCTCATCAAGCTCGGCGCCATCGCCGGGTTGTCGTCGGTGATCCTGGTAATGCTGCTGGGGCAATCGCGCGTGTTCTGGAGCATGTCTCGCGACGGTCTCCTCCCACAGTTCGTCAACAAGATTCATCCGAGGTTTCAGACTCCCTACATCACCTCCATCATCACCGGCATCGGGGTGGCGTTCGTGTCGGCGCTCCTCACGGTGCGCGAAGCGGGGAGTCTCGTGTCGATCGGCACGCTGCTGGCGTTCGTCATCGTGTCGATCGGCGTGCTGGTGTTGCGTATCCGCGAGCCCAACCTGCCCCGGGCGTTCAAGACCCCGTGGGTGTGGTTCGTGGCGCCGGCGGGCGCGGTTTCCGCCTTCTACCTGATGGCGTCGCTGCCGTGGCGCACCTGGGAACGGCTCATCATCTGGTTCGTGGTCGGCATCGTGATCTACTTCGGGTACGGCGTGCGGCATTCGAGGCTCGCGGCGAAGGAATAGAGACCATGAAGCCCTGGTTGTGCTGCGCCATGCTCGCCACCGCCGCGTGTGGGGGGGATAAGGTCACCGGGCCGGCTCCCTGTGACACCTACAGAGGCGGGATAATTGGGACAGGCGCCTTGCCAGGCTCGTACACGCTCAAGTCGTTTTGCTCGGGAACGAAGCCCGATCATGCGGGGGCGAGCGGCGACAACATCACGATCACGGGGACGGATGCCACCGGTCAGTTCAGTGCCACCATCACCGGTCAGGGTACCTACAGCGGATCCTACAGCACCTCGCCGCCGGACGGGATCACGGTTCATTTGACCAATCCGGCGCCGACGGACCTCGTTGGCACGTACCGCCTCCGGAACGACAGCCTCGCGGTGAGCGGGACGGTCACACTAACAAACCAGCGCCTGTCGCTCGTCGGCACGCGGGTGACGCCGTAGACGTGAGGTTCTCGCTTGACGTTGTTGCGTGACGTTTTTGCGGGACGTCTTCTGTTATTTTACGCCATGACCACGAACGGAGTCTCCGTCCCCCCGGAGCGGGTGCGCGCGGCCGAGGCCGTGGCGGCGGTGCTCGCGCCCGGGCGGCGAGTCGCGCTCACGACGCACGTCAACGCCGACGGGGATGGGGTGGGCAGTGAGGTGGCCCTGTGGCATCTGCTCACCGCGCGCGGGCTGCGGGCCACCATCGCGAATCCCACACCGATCCCCGAGCGGTTTCATTTCCTCCTGCCGGCGGGGGCGGACCACTCGGAGCGCGCGGCGCGCGAGGTCGAGTCGGCGGACGTCGTGATGGTGCTCGACATTTCCGACGTAAGCCGTCTGGGCGACCTGGCCCGGGCCATCACCCAGTCGCACGCCGTGGCCTGCATCGACCACCACGTGAGCGGGGGCTCGCTGCCCGGTGGCCCCCGGCTGGTGGCGCCCGAGGCGGCCGCCACGGCCGAGCTGGTGTTCGACTTCGCGAGTGCGCTGCAGTGGCCGCTCTCCCCCGACGCGGCGCGGGCGCTGTACGTGGGCATCCTCACCGACACGGGGGGGTTCCGGTTCGCGAACACCACGCCGCGCGTGCTGCGGGTCGCGGGCGCGCTGCTCGAGCGCGGCGTGGACCCGGAGTCGATCTACGAATCGGTGTACGCGAGCGCGCCCGAGGGCCGGGTCCGGCTCACGGCCGAGGTGCTCGGCACGCTGGTGGTCGAGCCGGCGCACGGGCTGGCGTGGGTGACCGTGCCGCCGGATGCGCTGTCGCGCCACCGCGCCACCGCGGACGACCTGGACGGAATCGTCGAGTACCCGCGGTCCATTGCGGGGGTACGCCTCGCCCTGCTGTTCCGCGAGCTCGCCAATGGCAAGGTGAAGGTCAGCTTCCGCTCGCTCGGCGACGTGGACGTCGCCGAGCTGGCGCATCGATTCGGCGGCGGAGGACATCGGAAGGCGGCGGGGGCGTCGCTCGAGGGCACGATCGCCGAGGCGCAGGCCGAAGTGCTGTCGGCGGCGCGGGAGTATCTCAACGGCCGCTAGCGTTTCGAGAGGAACGCCCGCACGAAGTTCCGCTTGGAGAAGTCGCCGCCCGTCCACAGCCGCCACACGAGATCGCTCCCAGGCAGGGCGCGCGCGATCGCGGCGTCGCTCCAACCACGGGCGTGCAGGTGGTGGATCCGCTCACCCAGCTCGCCCAGGAAGTCGAGCTTGTCGCGCAGCCGCGCCGCGCCCTGCTCCACGCGCCCACGGTGCTGGCAAAACAGCGCTCGCGGTTCGAGCGCCAGGACCCGCCGCAACGAATCCATCATCGCGTACACGTCCTCGTCGGCGCGGAGGTAACGGAGCCTGGGGGCGAGGTACAGATCGCCCGCGAACAGCCAGCCGCGCTCAGGCTCGAACAGCGCGACGTGGTCGGTTGCATGGCCGGGGGTGTGGATCGCCTGGAAGTGGAATCGCGGCGTCTCGATCCCGTCGCCGAGCGGCGCGGTGGGCGCGGGCGGCCGGGCACCCCAGGCGACGCGGCGGTACAGCTGGGGATGTGTGTCCGCCAGCGCGAGCCACGGCACGGCGCTGGCGTGCGCCAACGGAGTGATGCGCAGCTCTCCGGCGAGCAGCGCGTGGTTCCCGGAGTGGTCTTCGTGGTGGTGCGTGGTCACGCACTGCCGCACCGCGAGATCGCGAACCAGCCGGCGCACGTCGTGGGCGAGGTTGGGCGGGCCTGAGTCCACCAGCAGTCCGTCGACGAGATAGACTCCGGTCCAGTAGATCGCCCTCCCGAACAGCGTGCGGGCCATCCGGAAGTAGCGCACCTCGCCGTAGTCGAAGGTCAAGATCATGCAGGGGAGTGTAATGGACGGATTGCCCGATCGGGCCCTTGCCGGCGCCGCGCCGTGGCGCCAGCTTCGCGCACTATGAAAAGGGCTATCGGCGTCGCCGTGCTCGTCGCGGTGCTCGTGCTCGCTGCCGTCGCGCTCGAGCGCACCTTCACGTTCCGCTCGCGCCAGCCCCAGGCGGCGCCTGTGGCGGTCGAGCCGCTCGATACCGGCGCGCTGGCCCAACACCTGGCCGGCGCGCTGCGCTTCAAAACCGTCTCCTATCAGGACTCGAGCCAGTTCGACGCCCGCGAGTTCAATGGCTTCCAGGCCTACCTGCGGGCGACGTTCCCCAGGCTCCATGCCGCCCTCAAGCTCGAGAAAGTGAACGGCTACGGCTTGCTGTACGAGTGGACGGGATCGGATGCGAATCTTCCACCGATCGTCCTGCTCGCGCATCAGGACGTGGTGCCCGTCGAGCCTGGAACGGAGAGCCGCTGGACGGAGCCGCCGTTCGAGGGGCGGATCGCCGGCGGCTACGTGTGGGGCCGCGGCGCGCTGGACGACAAGGGGAGCCTCGTCGGGATTCTCGAGGCGGTGGAGCACCTTGTCGCGGCGGGGGCCCAGCCCCGGCGTACCGTCTATCTCGCGTTCGGCTACGACGAAGAGGTGGGCGGACGGCGCGGGGCGGCCCACATCGCGGATCTGCTGGCGTCGCGCAACGTGCATCCCGAGCTCGTGCTGGACGAAGGTGGCGCGCTCACCACCGGACTGGTCGCCGGCATTGCGGCGCCGGTCGCGCTGGTCGGTATCGCCGAGAAAGGATACGTGACGGTCGCGCTCACCGCCCAGGCGGAGGGAGGGCATTCCTCGATGCCGCCGGACGAGACCGCGGTCGGCATGCTCGCGGCGGGCATCACGCGGCTCGAGCACCACCAGATGCCGCGGGCCATTCGCGGGCCGACGGCCGCCATGTTCGACTACCTGGGTCCCGAGATGCCCTTCGGCCCGCGGCTCGTCATGGCGAACCGGTGGCTCCTCGGCGGAATCCTCGCGCGCAAGTTCGGCGCGACCCCCCAGGGAAACGCCATGCTCCGCACGACCACCGCGCCCACGGTGCTGCAGGCGGGAATCAAGGAGAACGTGTTGCCGTCGTCCGCCCGCGCGCTCGTGAACTTCCGCATTCTCCCTGGTGACAGCGTGGCGAGCGTGCTCGAGCACGTGCGCCGGGCCGTGAACGACTCGCGGATCAGCGTGCAGGCGCTCGAGGAGACGATGAGCAATCCATCGGGCATCGCCAACGTGGAGGCCGAGCCGTTCCAACTGCTGGCCCGCACCATTCGGCAGGTGGTGCCCGCGGCGGTGGTGACTCCCTGGCTCGTGGTAGGGGCGACGGACTCGCGGCACTTCGCCCGGCTCACGCCCAACGTGCTCCGGTTCGTTGGAGCGGCGATGGGCAAGGACGACCTGCGCCGGGTGCACGGCACGGATGAACGGGTCGGCGTACAGGCGTACGCGGACGCGGTCCGGGTGTACCTCCAGCTCTTGAAGAACGCAGCGCTTTAAACGCGCCGCTCCCTCTCCTCTGGCGCCGATCGGACGATAGGCCTGTCCGGCGCGGTGACGCTGCGGGGCGCTGTCGCGCCGTGGTGTCGCGCCGCCGGCGACGGCGCCGGAAGGTCCGGGGGATTGGCCGAGAAGCACTGCTGCCGCTGATCGATTCCTCGAACGACCCGGATGGCGAGCACGGTGGCGACGATCCCGACGGCACTGCCGACGAGTGCCACGTCGGTGACGTCGGTCAGGTCGAGAGAAGTTTGGGCGCCTCGAGCGGTGGCGGCGACCACCTGCTCCAGCGCTCCCCACGTCAACGACATCCCCCACCAGCCCGAGAGGAGCGCGGGAGCGGGCAGATCGTCGTAGGCGTCGCGGTCGTTCATCGATTCGCTGCGCAGCCAGAGGTCCTTCATGACCTGGTAGGCCCAAACCACGTTGATTAAAGGAATGAACCAGTAGCCGATCGCCTGGCGCAGCGTGAAGCGCGACCGCTTCGAGCCGACGAGCGCGAGATTGCGGTACGCCCGCCGCAGCCACACCAACCAGAGGATGCTGGTGCCGACGAGTGCCGCCAGTTTGAGCTCTGCGATCGCCGGACGTTGCGCGTCGTTCTCGACCGTCCCGCCGGAGAGTGGTACATCGCCCGCCACCACGCGGAGCTCGGCGCGGTGTGAAAAGGTGGATGCGAGCGTCCCGGCCTCGAGCAGCAGGCAGGTGAAGAGGAGGTAGGTTGTCCAGCACGCCACCGTGTGTTCGGCGCGGCGCGCCGTACGCAGGTCTTGGGCCATTGAACGGTGACTGGGCGGCTCAGCATGCGGCAATCCGTGTGCCCGGAGAACCGACGCGCGTGCGTGTGTCGCACATCCGCAACGGCGGTACGCGTGATGGTGTTCTTACAAAGCGGCCCTCACGAGGTCGGTCGGGTTGGCGCGCGCCGCCTGCCAAGCCGGCGGCAGGGCGCCGGCGAACGCCGCGCCAGCGAGCAGCGGCGCAATGCGCAACGCGAGGAGGGGGTCCCATTCGGGCAGTCGCGCGACGACTGTCGCGAGCCCACCCCACACGAAGATTCCCAACCAGAGTCCGATCGCCACGCCGCCGACGGCCACTCCGGCCGCGCGCCACAGGACGAAGCCAAACAGGTCGCGCCGGCGAGCGCCAACCGAACGGCGCAACCCGAACTCGTATGAGAGCGTGATCACCCACAAGCGCATCACGACAAGCGTGCCCAGCGTCGCGACCAAAAGGATGACCCATCCGTCCAATCCGAGCATGCCTCCGAACCACCGAAGCGGAGCCACCTCGGCGCCGACGAGGCGAGCTGTGCTCACCGGCATGGTGGCGGCCGCGCCCAGCCCGTCGCGCACGCGGCGCGCCACGGCGGTGATCACTGCGTCGTCCGGCCGATCCACCACCAAATCCACGGCACGGGCGGGGTGCTGGAGAACGGATAGATAGACGGCGAACGGCGGTTGGAGACCGGCGCCGAATCCCACGGACCGTTGATTCTCGACGATACCGACGACGGTATACCAGTCGCCGCGGTCTCGGCCGATCATGATTTTCCGGCCCACCGCTTCTCCCTGCTGGAAATGGCGCGTCGCGAGAGCCTGGTTCACGACGGCCACTCGGGGCGCGTTCCATCGATCCGCAGCGGCGATGCCTCGGCCCGCTGTGACGGCGAGTCCCAGCACGCGGAACGTGTCGGCGCTCACGAGATGCTGCACGACGGGCACGGGATGCAGGGGGAGGGGGAGGCCGCCCTGCGAACATCTTCCGCAATCGGTGATGACGACGTCCACCATGCCGAGGCCTACGAGCGTCCCGGGGCTCGACAGGCTCACCGGGTCAGGGGCGCGTTGTCCGCCCACGGCCTCCAGTAGGCGGGCGTACCGCGCCGCGCGCACATCCGGTGGGCCCTCGGGGGCCGTCACCTGCCATACTTGACCGCCAGCCCTCAGCTCCGGGTAGGTTGCGTCGAGCGGTCCGGCCTGCCGTCGCAACAACGCAGCCGCCGTCAAGACCGTGAGGCTCACGCCGAGCTGCAGGGCCGGCACAGCCAGGTGGAGCGATCGTCCGCCGTGGTGCGGCAGTGGCGAAGTGCGACGCGGCAACGCCAACGGCAGGATCGCACCCAGAACGATGGTCGTCACCGACGCTGCGGCCGCCACAATGCTGGGGGCGTAGGTCGGCGGACTCACATCTCCGGTCCAGGCGAGGATCGCGCTCCGAGCGGCGACAGCTCCCGCGAGGCCGCCCAGGACGAGCGCGGCGGCCGCGGTAGCTCCGGCTTCGAGCAGGGCCGATGTGAAGAGCTGTTGCCGCGAAGCACCTACTGCGCGCCGCAGACTCACCTCCGGTGCGCGTGCCGACGCGCGCGCGACGGAGAGGGAGATCAGCGTCATCCCGGCCACGGCGAGGACTCCGATCGCGATGCCGAGCAGCAGCTGGAACAGCAGGAGGAGAGCGGTGTGACGGGTTGCCGTCGGGCTCTCGGCGAGAGTGCTCCATACCATCCCCAAGTCGCCGCCACGCCAGGGCGGAAGCCCAAGACGCGTGGCGAGACTGGTGACCGGCAGCAGCGCAGCCAACGCCGTCGCAGCGGTCAGCGCGAGCAATGCAGCGGTTCCCCAATACGCGCGTACGCCCCACGCGGCAGGAGCGACCGAGCGTCGCAGATGGCTGAGCGGTCCGACGGAGCTGCTGCGTGGCATGCTGCAACCCTGGCTCCCTACGGGGCCGCCGTCAAGCGCATTGCCCCCCTCGCTCGTCTCCCCCTACCTTTCTTCTGTGGCCCCTTCCGACACAATCCAGGCGCGGGTCGAGCGCGCCCTGTCGCAGGTTAAGCACCCTCGCAGCGGGAACGACGTTCTCTCGGCCGGCATGGTCAAGGACCTCGCCGTGGCGGGAGACGGCACGGTGACGTTCACATTCCTCCTGGGCCGCGATGATCCCGGCTCACTCGCGCGCGCGGTGCGGAAGGCGGTGCAAGGCGTGGACGGCGTTACGACAGTGCGCGTCAACGTCACCGACGCCAGCAGCCCCGCTGAAGGGACTCCTCGCCGCCAACCCGCTCCCGGTCCCGGGGGCGTCCCCCCACCTCCCACCCCGGTCGAGCTCCCCCACCTCGGCGCGGTGCTCGCGATCTCGTCGGGCAAGGGTGGGGTGGGGAAGTCGACCGTCTCCGCGAATCTCGCCGTCGCGCTCGCACGCTTGGGCGGAGGGCAGCGTGTGGGGCTCATGGATGCCGACATCTACGGGCCGAACATCCCGCGGATGATGGGCGTGGACCGGAAGCCCGAGGTGCGGGGCGGCAAGATTCAGCCGCTCGAGGCCCACGGCGTCAAGCTCATGTCGCTCGCGCTCATCGTCGAGCGGGACGCACCCGCCATCTGGCGGGGGCCGATCATCATGAAGGTGATTCAGCAATTCGTGAAGGATGTGGACTGGGGAGAGCTCGACTACTTTCTCGTGGACCTGCCGCCGGGGACGGGCGATGCGCAGCTGTCTCTCGCTCAGACGGTGCACATCCGCGCCGCGATCATCGTCACCACGCCACAGGAAGTGGCGGTGGGCGATTCCTTGCGCGGTGCGAAGATGTTCGAGCGCGTGGGCGTGCCGGTGCTGGGCGTGGTCGAAAACATGAGCCACTTCGTGTGCCCCCACTGCGGCGAGCGCACGGAGATCTTTCGCGCCGGCGGCGGCTCGCGGCTCGCGGACGAGCTCGGCGTCCCCCTGCTCGGTCAGGTACCGCTGCAGGCGCAGCTGGCCGATCTCGCCGACACCGGCCGGCCGGTCGTCGCGGCCGATCCCGGCTCGCCGGCCGCCCAGGCCCTCGCGGCCGTCGCCCGGCGCGTCAGTGACGCGCTCGCCGCGCTCCCGCGCTGACCGTGCGGCTCCTCGTCGCCGCGCTCTACCTGCTGCAGCACGCTCGCGCCGAGCGGCCCGACCTGCGAGCCGGGCTCGACACGTTGTACGGCGGTGGGTTCCCCGCCGCGGCCGCGTACTTCGCCGCGCTCGCCGGCCGGGACTCGACGGACCCCGCGCCCGTCACGTTCGAAGCGAGCGCGTACATCTGGTGGGCCGCGGCGCTCGAGAACGACGCCTACGAGGCCGCGCGCATCGACTCGCTGCTCGATCTCGCGATCACGCGGGCCCGCGTTACGCTCTCCGGCGCAGCCCGGGACTTCTGGCTGGCGACCGCCCTGGGGTATCGCGCCCGCCAGCGCGACCTGCACGGACATTCCTGGAGCGCCGCGAAGGACGGCAAGGCCATGCGCGACGCCTACGCGCGCGTGCTGGCCGTGGACTCGAGCTGCGCCGACTGCTACCTCGGGCTCGGTGTGTACCAGTACGGCCTGGCGCGCGCCAGCGCCCTCGCCCGGCTGGTCGCAAAGATCGTCGGACTGGGGAGTGGCACCGCGGAGCGCGGGATCGCCTATATGCAACGGGCAGCCACGGAAGGAGATCTGGCGCGGGTCGAGGCGGGTTGGGTGCTCGCGGCCGCGCTGGTGCGCGAGGCGGCGCGCGACCCGACGCGCCGCGCCGCGCTCCTGCGGGACGCCCGCGACGAGGTGGTCCGGCTCACCGCCCGCTACCCGGGGAACCCGGTCTTCCAGCGGTTCCTGCGAGACGTTCCCGACCCCTCCCCCTGAGCCCGGCGAGCACAAATACCCATGTGGCGACCGCGCCACTCTACCATTGCTGACAGAATCCCTTACCATGTTCCGGATGACACCATCGCACGAGGCTGCGTCGGCCGAGCCGCAATGGGCTCGGTTGCAGGTCGACATGAACTGTCGAGTGCGGCGTGGTGCGTGGTACCGCGTGGCGGATTTGACGCCTGTGGAAGCCAGGCTCGACGTCAACCGGGAGCAGATCCCCGTGCCACGCGCGTCTCTGAAAATCGTTTCGGCACCGCCCCAGCACTGGACGATCGTGGTTCGTCCGCGTGATGCGAAGAGCCTGCCGGCGCAATGGGGCGACAAGTACGCCGTGTGCCCCGGCTGCCGCAACCGCACGCAGCTGAGGGGCGCGCCGCAAACCATGCGCTGCGCCCGCTGCGAATGCACGTTCCGCGTCGGGTGGGAGGAGTGGTTCGTCGGGGTGGGTTGAGCGGCGACAACGCCGTCGAGCCCATCTCGTCCTTGAGCACCGTCGAAGGCGCGCGCCCCGCCGTCTTAGCGACGCTGAGGACTAGGATGGTCCGGTCGCGATTGCTCAGACGTCTGGGGTTGCTCGCGGCCCT
>WNGC01001793.1_pt1 | contig 13126 bp, 9 predicted proteins | sample 5400051 | NCBI WGS metagenome assembly WNGC01 (sample SAMN13153368, study PRJNA577476) | soil metagenome | isolation source: 20 cm soil or saprolite under grassland replicate 2 | place: USA:California | collected 2016-06-15 | reverse complement strand
GACGCGGGCGAATGGGGCCGCGCCGCCACGCGCGACCTGATCCGCTCCAGGATCAAGATCAAGTCGCTCAATTTCATGCGAGGCCGCACCTTCATCAACAAGTATCTCATCATCGACGAGGCGCAGAACCTGACGCCCAAGCAGATGAAGACCCTCATCACCCGCGCCGGCCCCGGCACCAAAGTGGTGTGCCTGGGCAACATCGCGCAGATCGATACCCCTTACCTCACCGAGGGCAGCTCCGGCCTGACCTATGTCGTGGACCGCATGAAAGGCTGGTCGCATTCCGGGCACGTGACGCTGCAGCGCGGCGAGCGCTCGCGCCTCGCCGACCACGCCGCCGAAGCGCTGTAAGATACGGAATAAACCTCGCCCGCGAGCTGTTGGCCGGTTCGCTTTTCCCGCACACCGAATTCCCACTCAAACCGAAAGAGGACGATATGTTTCGTGCAATTCCAAGGGGCATCCTGGCGGCGCTCGCGGCCGCGCTGCTCGTCACCGCGAGCCCGGCGTACGCCCAGCAGAAGGACTTCAAACCCCATGTCGGCCAGCAGGGCAAGGACGTGGTATGGGTGCCGACTCCGGACGAGGTCGTCGAGCGCATGCTGAACATGGCGCAGGCGAAGCCGGAGGACTACGTGATCGATCTCGGCGCGGGCGACGGCAAGATCGCCATCGCCGCCGCGAAAAAATTCGGAGCCCGCTCTCTCGGCGTCGAGTACAACCCGGACATGGTCGCGCTTGCCCAGCGCAATGCGCAGGCGGCCGGGGTCCTCGGCAAGGCGCAGATCGTCCAGGGCGACATCTTCGTGACCGATTTCACCCAGGCGACCGTGCTAACCCTGTATCTCCTGCCGTCGCTCAACATGAAGTTGCGGCCGCAGATCCTCGCCATGCGGCCGGGAACCCGCGTCGTCGCGCACGCCTTCAACATGGAGGACTGGGAGCCGGACGAGACTTCCGACGTGGACGGCAGGCGCGTCTATCTGTGGATCGTGCCGGCGAGCGCCGCGGGCCGCTGGACGCTGGAACTGTCCGGCGCGGGCGCTTCGGAAAAGCTCGGCCTGAATTTCGACCAGAAGTTCCAGAGGATCGAGGGCGTGGCCTATCTGGGCCCGATCCTCGCGGGCTTGCGCGAGCCGCGGCTCTCCGGATTCAGGATCAGCTTCGCCTACGTGGATAATCACGGCGTGCGCCGCGATTTCACCGGGCGCGTCAGCGGCAGCACCATGGAAGGCTCGTTCCGCACCGACGGCGGCGCGGAAGGCCACTGGACCGCCGCAAGAAAACAGGGGTAGAGCCCCCGCCTAGAGCGTCTTGTGGGTGCCGTCGCAAAAAGGCGGGTTGCGGGTACGCTTGCAGCCGCACAGCCAGAGCTTTTCGGCCCTGGCCACCCCGAATTTCACCGGCGCGAACTCCCTGCCTTTGTGCGTGCCGTCGCAAAACGGCTGGCTTTTCGAGCCCCCGCAGCGGCACCACCAATAATCGCCGGGAGCGAGTTCGACCGCGTACGGGGATTTCTGCGCGATATGGGGTTCGGCCATATTCCTCTCCTTTGGGGCGGCGCAGGCACCTGACACCAGGTGGGACCGAGGTGAAAGTATAACCCGGTCCCCGTCGATTCCGCGAGAGGTCCGGGGTTGCGCGCGGCGTTTATAATGGCGCGATGAAATTCCTCTTCGACCTGTTTCCCGTCATCGTGTTTTTTGCCACTTATAAACTCGCCGGGGGCGGCGAGAAGGGGGGTAGCTGCACCGTTACGCCCGATCTACCAGTTACCCAGGACCCGATCTTGCTTGCAACCGGGCTTGCAATCTTGGCAACGCTCCTTCAGGTCTGCTGGCTTCTTTTCCGAAGGAAGAAGGTTGACGGTATGCTTTGGGTCAGCCTCGCCATCGTTGCGGTTTTCGGGGGAGCCACCCTCTATTTCCGCGATCCGACTTTCATCCAGTGGAAGCCGACAATTCTCTATTGGGCGTTCTCGATAATATTCCTGCTGTGTCCATTCATCCTTGGGCGAACGCTGGTTCAAACGATGCTGGGACAGCAGATCTCTCTGCCAGACAAACTCTGGGGACGCCTGAACTCCGCCTGGATCATATTTTTCCTATTTATGGGTGCTGTCAATTTAGCCGCCGTACACAACTTGTCCTGCAACGATTGGGTGAACTTCAAGTTCTACGGGTTTACGGGCCTGATGCTCCTATTCGTCATCGGCCAGGCGATGTTCCTCGCCCGTTACGTCCAGGAAGCGCCGAGGTGAATCTCGCCGCCACGATCCGCGAGCGGCTGGCTGCGCTCGATCCGCAATCCATGGATCTCCTCGACGAATCCGGGAAGCACGCCGGCCACGCGGGCGCAAAAGCGGGCGGCAGCCATTTTCGCCTGACCATCGTCTCGCCCCGTTTCTCCGGCAAGGACCAGATCACGCGACACCGGATGGTCTACGAGGTGCTCGGGCCGCTGATGCAGCGCGATATCCACGCTCTCGCCATTCGGGCCTTCGCCCCGGATGAGCTATGATTTCACTTTCAAACGAAGGAACCATCATGCTTTCACGCCTGATCCGGCTGCTAGCCGCGCTGTCCCTGTGCCTTGCGATCCCCGTCTCGGCCCAGACCGCAGCAAAGGCTCCCGCCCCCAAGGCGGTGACGGTCAACGGCAAGCCCATTCCCAAGGCGCGTCTGGACTTCATCGTCAAGCAGCGCACCACGCAGGGTCAGCCCGACAATGACCAGGCGCGCAAGGCGATTCTCGACAACCTGATCACGCAGGAAGTGGTCGCGCAGGAAGCCGACCGCAGAGGGTTCGCGAAGTCCTCCGACGTGCGCACGCAGCTGGAATTGCTGCGCCAGCAGGTGCTCGTCCAGGCGATCGTCCAGGACCACTTGAAGACGCACCCCATCAACGACGAGGAGATGCTCGCGGAGTACAACAAGGCCAAGGCGTCACGCGGCGACAAGGAATACAAGGCCCGGCACATCCTGGTCGAGAAGGAGCCCGAGGCCAACGAAATCATCGCGCAGTTGAAGAAAGGGACGAAATTCGAGGACCTCGCCAAGCAATCCAAGGATCCGGGCTCCAAGGACAAGGGGGGCGACCTAGACTGGAATACCCCTGCGACCTTCGTCAAGCCCTTCGCCGAGGCGCTTTCCAAGCTGGAAAAGGGGAAATACACCGAAACACCGGTGCAGACCCAGTTCGGCTGGCACGTCATCCAGCTCGACGACGTCCGTACCCTGCAATTCCCCGCCTTCGACACCGTCAAGCAGCAGCTGCTCTCGCGGATGCAGGAGCAGGAAGTGCAGAAGTTCGTCGCCGAGCTGCGCTCGAAGGCGAAGATCCAATAAAGCCAGTTCGAAACTCCTTGTAGGCCGAGGGCATCCGCCCGGCGCTAGTCTGACCGGCGTATCAGTGAATCGAGGTAAGGCAACACAATTCAATTAAAAAGGCTCCAACCAACAACACCAAGCAAGAGCCATCCAAAACGTTCTGCATCGCGAGATCGGCAAGGTTGCGGCTCGCGGAGCGCGCGTTGCCGCGTCTGCATTTCTCCTGAGCGTCCCTTTCGCGGCCCAAGCCCAGACCGACACGACCCCGCCGACCGTGGAAATAGTCTCACCGGTGTCCGGGGCCACCATGTGCGGCGTGATGACCCTTGCGGCCACCGCCTCCGACGACGTCGGCGTCGTCGGTGTCCAGTTCAGGGTGAATGGTGTCATCAACCTCGGCGGGGAAGTCCCCGCGCAGCCGTACTCGGTCTTAGCGTTTACGGACAACGTTGCAAACGGATCGTACACTTTGACGGCGGTGGCGCGCGACGCGGCGGGCAACCAGACCACTTCGGCGCCGGTCCCGGTCGCCATTGCCAACCCCCCTCAAGGCCATACCTGCAAGTTCATCCCGACGTTCCTCGTCTATTACGGCCCGGGTCGCCAACTCGTCACCGGCGACGCACCGGCTCTGGCGAGGTTCGACGGCCTCGACACCGGCGCCTATCGCTACTTCGATATGTATGGTCGTCCCAACACCACGCCAACCACCAACACCTGGACGGCCATCAGGGCTATCAATCCTTACATCTCAATCTTCCTCTATAAGATGGGCGCGGAAGACTCCAATTTTGAAGACGACATGCTCCCGGAAGGCCTCACCGGCATCGACAGGTACAACGTCTCACGCGGGCACTCCATGGGGAGCCTCAACGGCAATCACCCCGAGCTTTTCCTGAGGGACTCCGAGGGCAATCTCATCTACGATGCGGAGCTCTCAAAGCCCGCCGAGAATGAATTTTGGTACCTGATGGATTTCGGTAGCGCCACCTATCAGTCGTACTGGGTGGAAGCGGTACTGACCGACCTCGTTTTTCAACCCAGTGGGTGGCCTCAACCCTGGGTCGCCGACGGCGTCTTCGCCGACAACTGCTTGACCGTGTTGAACCCGTTTAGCTCGCCACCCTCCGCGCCGTACACAGCCATTCCTCCCCAATACAACGCCGACGCCGCGTGGTCCGAAGCGATGAACAATTTCGTACGCGCGATCACTGCCGGCCTGCATGGGTTCGGACAGCGGGTCTGGTGCAACAGAGACTCATCTCAGTTTCTCAACGGGTTTAACGCGTGGTTAGCCTTGGACGCGGGTCCCAATCCTCCAGATGTGGTGGCGGAGGAAGGTGCTTTCGCCGTCAGTTGGGGCTCTCCTGCGACTCAGTTCTTTCCCGAGGAGAGCTGGAAGCGTCAAGTCGATGTCATGGGCGCGATCAACCGCTCCAGCATCGCGATCTTTAGTCATACGACGCTCGCAGAAGGAATGGAGGGAATCGACAACTGGGGCATGCCCGTCACTTTCTGGCAAACCCTTTGGTACTCGCTGGGTTCCTTCCTCCTTGGTAGGAACGACGTGCTGAACAACGCCTATTTCCAGTTTGCCGGAAACGGCAATCACTACGACCGAATCCTATGGTATGACGAATACGACATGATCAACCTGGGCAGGGCGCTCGGGCCCTACACCGTGACGCCCATCGACTCAGGGAATGGCTTCGTGAATGTCTATTGGCGGGAGTTCGAGAAAGGCTACGTGTACGTCAATCCGGATGGCGGCGCCGCGAACCCCCGCGACGTATCGGTGCATCTGCCGCAGACCTGCACTTGTCGGCAGCTCACGCACGAAAACTTGAACACGCCGGCGAGCCAACTTTCGGAGGTCACCGACATCCTATTGAAGGCCCACACCGCCGCCATCGTCCTCAAGACCCAATAAACTGGAGTCATCCCACCCACTATCGCTCACCCAGCAGCAGCCGCCTGAGTGTGCGCAGGTCCTTGAGGAGCCGCTGGCTGGTGTCGATGTGCCGGCTGAGCTGTTCCAACTTGTAAGTCACGAGGTGCAGGGCTTCGAGCCTGCGTTCCGCACGTTCTGACTTGGCGCGCACGAACTCCTTCTGCATGTCACTCTGCGTCGTCCGAATCGTCTCGCGCAGTAGACCGATATACTCGAGAGTTCCTTCGATGCTGTCGAACGGCGTGCGCTGCTGGGCCATGAGTGATGGGAAATTCTACGGCAGGAAGTCGTCAAAAGTCATCCGACCCACTTCCGCGCGTTGCGGAACATGCGCATCCAGGGGCTGTCTTCGCCCCAGCCCTTGGGATGCCAAGACTGCTGCACCGTGCGGAAGACCCGTTCCGGATGGGGCATCAGTATCGTGAAGCGTCCGTCATGGGTGGTGAGTCCAGTGATCCCCCCGGGCGATCCGTTCGGATTCAACGGATAGATCTCGGTCGGCGTGCCGCGATTGTCGACAAAGCGCAGCGCGACGATCGTCTTCGATCTTGCTTCGGTCGAATCGAAAGCCGCGCGGCCTTCGCCGTGCGCGGTGGCGATCGCCATGCGGCTGCCGGCCATTCCCGAAAAGAAGATCGACGGGCTCGGCACGACCTCGACCATGACGAGGCGCGCTTCGAATTGCTCGGATCTGTTTTTGACGAAGCGCGGCCAGTGCTCGGCCCCGGGGATCAGCTCCGTCAGCTGGCTCATCATCTGGCAGCCGTTGCACGCGCCCAGAGCGAAGGTGTCGTTGCGCCCGAAAAACGCTTCGAATGCGTCCCGAGTGCGTCCGTTGAACAGGATGGCCTTCGCCCAGCCCGCGCCTGCCCCGAGCACGTCTCCGTAGGAAAATCCGCCGCCCGCGGCGAACCCCTTGAATTCGGCGAGCGAAACCCGGCCCGCGGCGATGTCGCTCATGTGGACGTCGTGCGCGTCGAATCCGGCGCGATCGAACGCCGCCGCCATTTCGACCTGGCCGTTGACTCCCTGCTCGCGCAGGATCGCGACTTTCGGCCTTGCGCCTCTTGCGATGAAGGGCGCGGCGACGTCGTCGGCGGGATCGAAGCTCGGCGCGGCCGACAGCCCCGGATCCTCCCGATCGAGAATCCGATCGAACTCCTCCTTGGCGCAAACGGGTTCGTCGCGCAGTTGTTGCATCCGGAAGCTCACTTCGGACCACGCACGCTCGAGCTCCACGCGCGGCGCGGCGAACACCGGCTTGGCGTTGCGCACGAAACGCAGCTCGTCGCGCGGGTTGGGGCTGCCGATGACCTGCGCAGGCAGCCCCGTGAGACGCTCGAACACCTTGCCGCGGTCCGAGGCCCGGATCTGGATCACCGCTCCGAGCTCCTCCGCAAACAGCGCCGCGAGCACGCGCTCGAAATCGCGGCCGAGCATCAGCTCCGGCCGCCGCTCGTTGCCCTCCACGTCGTGAGCGGCTTCGTCGTAGGCGAGCATGTCCAGGTTCACGGTCACGCCGACATGCGCCGCGAAGGCCATCTCGCAAACGGTCGCGAACAAGCCGCCGTCCGACCGGTCGTGATAAGCGAGAATCAGGCCTTCTCGATTCAACGCCTGCACTGCGGCGAAGAAGTCCGCGAGCAGTTTCGGCTCCTCCAGATCGGGCGCCCGGTCGCCGCACTGGCCGAACACCTGCGCGAGAATCGAGCCGCCCAGGCGGTTGCGCCCGCGCCCGAGATCCAGAAGGACGAGCTCGGTCTCGCCGCAATCGGTCGCGAGCTGCGGGGTCAGCGTCCGGCGAACGTCCTCGCAGGGCGCAAATGCCGAGACGATCAAGGATAAGGGAGCGACCACCTCTTTCGTCTCCCCGCCTTCTTCCCAGGCCGTGCGCATCGAGAGGGAATCCTTGCCTACCGGGATGCTGATGCCGAGCGCGGGGCACAGGCCGAGAGCCACCGCTCGCACGGTATCGAACAAAGCCGCGTCTTCGGCTCCGTGGCCTGCGGCAGCCATCCAGTTTGCGGAGAGCTTGACCCGATTCAGGCTCCCGACCGCAGCCGCCGCAAGATTCGTGAGAGCCTCGCCCACCGCCATGCGGCCCGAGGCCTCCGGATCTATGAGCGCGAGCGGCGAGCGCTCCCCCATCGCGAACGCTTCTCCGCTCGTCTCCTTGAAACCCGTCAAGGTCACCGCACAGTCGGCGACCGGCACCTGCCACGGCCCGACGAAAGGATCGCGCGCGCACAGGCCGCCCACCGTCCGGTCGCCTATGCTCACCAGAAAAGTCTTGCGCGCGACGGTGGGATGCCGCAGCACCCGACGGCACGCCTCCTCGAGCGCCACGTCGCCGAGCGCGAGCGGGGCCGGACGCGGACGGCGGCGCCGGACTTCGCGCGTCATGCGCGGCGGCTTGCCGAGGAGCACCGACAGCTCCATTTCGACCGGCTCGTTGCGGAACTGCCGGTCCTCGACGGCGAGGCATCCGTCATCGGTCACGATCCCGACGACGGCGGCCGGGCAGCGCTCGCGCTCGCAGATCGACTCGAACTCTGCGATGCGCCCGGCGGCGACGGCGAGGACGAAACGCTCCTGGGCTTCGTTGCACCACAGCTCGCGCGGCGTCATGCCGGGCTCTTCGTTGGGCACGGCCCGCAGATCGATCCTCGCGCCCCGCCCGGCGATATGGACGAGCTCCGGCAGCGCGTTCGACAGGCCGCCTGCGCCGACGTCGTGAATGGAGAGCACCGGATTGCGCTCGCCGAGCCCCCAGCAGCGGTCGATGACCTCCTGGGCGCGCCTCTGCATCTCGGCGTTGCCCCGCTGCACCGAATCGAAGTCCAGGTTCTCGGGATTGGCGCCCGTGTCCAGGCTCGACGCGGCGCCCCCGCCCATCCCGATCAGCATTCCCGGACCGCCGAGGTGCACGAGCAGAGCCCCGGGCGCAACCGGACTCTTGTGGGCGTGCACCGCGCCGATGTTGCCGAGTCCGCCCGCGATCATGATCGGCTTGTGGTAGCCGCGGACGACTCCGCCGGCTTCCATCTCGAACGCGCGGAAGTAGCCGGCGAGATTGGGACGTCCGAATTCGTTGTTGAACGAGGCCGCGCCTATCGGACCCTCGAGCATGATCTGCAGCGCCGAAGCGACCCGTTCGGGTTTTCCGTAGGACTTTTCCCACGCCTGCTCGCAATCCGGAATGCGCAGATGCGACACCGAGAAACCGCACAGTCCGGCTTTGGGCTTCGCGCCGCGGCCGGTCGCCGCCTCGTCGCGGATCTCGCCGCCGGAGCCGGTCGCCGCCCCCGGAAAAGGCGAGATCGCCGTGGGGTGGTTGTGGGTCTCGCACTTCATCACCGTGTGCGTGAGCTCGTCCCGGTATCCGTAGCGCCCTCCGCATCCCGGATAGAAGCGTGCGATGGCTCGCCCTTCGATCACCGCGGCGTTGTCGGAGTAGGCCACGACCGTTCCGGCGGGATTGAGCGCGTGCGTGGTCTTGATCATCCCGAAGAGAGTCTCTTCCTGCGCAGCTCCATCGATGATCCACGAGGCATTGAAGATCTTGTGCCGGCAATGCTCCGAGTTCGCCTGAGCGAACATCGTGAGCTCCACATCGGTGGGGTCGCGGGCGATCTTGCGGTAGTGCGCCAAGAGGTAGTCGATTTCGTCGGGCGCGAGAGCGAGCCCGAGAGACCCATTGGCCTCTTCGAGGGCCGCGCGCCCTCGCGCCATGACGTTCACGACTGCGAGCGCCCTCGGATCGAAGTGGCGAAACAGCGCGCCCGCCTCATCGAGCGAGCCGAGCACGGTTTCTGTCATGCGGTCGTGAATGAGCTCGAGGATCCGATGCGATTCGGAATCGGGCGGGCGGCCGCCGGAAAAGAACCACGCAGTCCCGCGCTCGACGCGGCGCACCGCTTCGAGGCCGCATCGGCGCGCGAGCTCGGTCGCCTTCGACGACCACGGCGAGATCGTGCCCAGGCGCGGCACGCTGAGAAACATGCGGCCCTCGCCCGCGGGCGCAGGCTCGCCGTACCGCAGCAGGCGCTCGAGCACCTCGGTTTCGCGCGCGGTGAGCGCCCGTTCGGCTTCGACGAAATGCCAGTGTTCGGCCGCGACTGCTCGGACCGGTGGTTGGATCGTTGCGAGGCGGGAGTTGAGTTTGTCGAGCCGGAAAGCGGAAACGGCGCGGCTGCCGCGTAGCTTGAGGATCAACGACATGAAGCGTGCCGGTAAAGTGCAATTATACCGGACCCTACTCCCGCTTAACTCAATTGCTGCGGCGGAATTGGGGATTCTGCAAGGTGCCGCTGAGCGTGAGCGTCGCGCGCGCCTGCACGGTCCGCGCGCGAATCTCGATCTGCATACGCCCGGACAGGTTTTTCTGGGGATCCATTTCGCCCTGTCCCGTGCCGGTCAACAGGCCTGCCGCCATTCTGACCTGGCGAACGACGATGCGATTGGCGTCGGCCGATACGCCACCGCTCATCTCGGAAAAGAGAGTCGTCCCTCCGCCCGAGCCGCTGCCCTGGAGCAGCCGCGTCATGTCGACGTTGGTGATCGACCCCTTCTGTATCGTGAAATTGCCCTCGAGCTGGGCGTTCAGGATCAATCTTTCCGGGAGAAGCCCCTTCATGGAGTACACGCCCTTGCCCTGCAGCGTCCCTCCGGCGATGAGCGGCGCGGCGATCTTGCCCGCCTCCATCTGGCGCACCGTGAGCTCCCCTTCCATGCTCCAGCCGCCCGACCATCTGAGGCTTACGGTGCCGAGCAGCCGCCCGCCGAACACGCGCGCCTCGGCCTCGCTCAACGCGAGCTCGCCCCTCGTCACGGTGCCCTTCGCCAGAAACTCGCTGAGACCCAGATCCACTCCGATGGGCAGGGGGAAGCTGTCCGAGGAGATTTCGATGGCCGCCCTCCCACCCAGAGGCTGCAGCTTCACCGAAAGCTTGTGCTCGGCGTTGGAAATCGCAACCGACTTCAACGCCCCGTCCGGAGCAAGACTCGCGTCCACGTCCAGCGCCGGCAGGCCCAGTTCGGGGATATCGATCTTCAGCCCCTTGGCCGCTACGCGTTGGACGCCGAAAGAGCCGCGCGTGCCCTTGTTCTGCAGCAGCGCGGGGAGAAATTCCCGCGGGAAGGTCGCGCCTTCCAGCTCGAAGCTCTTGAGCGACATCCGCTCCCCCAGCAGGGAAGTGATCACCGGGACGGCCTTGATCACGGCCACGCGCATCGCGTGCTCTTTGCCGATCACGACTTTCTCGAACTTCAGCTGCGGGATCGGGAGCAGAGTCAGGTTGACGGTGCCGATCTTGACCGGCTCCCCGAGCCACGCCTGCGCCGCCTTTTCGTACGAACTGGATTCCAAGGGGACGAAGGGGAGCGCGGCAACCGCGACGATCAGGGTCAGGAGCAACATCACCGCAAACTGCTTCGCGGGGCCGCCGGGCCTTCTCTTCGCCCAGAGCTCCCGGGCGGAAAGCGAGGCTTCCTTGGAATCGCGGGCCTCTTCGTCGCCCCGCCATGCCTTATGTTTCGCCCTCGCCGCCTTGCGGGCTTTCTTAGCCGCCTTCGCCTGCGCTTTTTCCTCTGCGCGGATCCGCTTCTTCTCTTCCTTGGCACGCTTCTTCTCTTCCTCGGCGCCCTTCTCCTCTTCCTCGGCGCGCTTCTCCTTCTCCTCTTCCTCGGCGCGCCGCGCCTCTTCCTCGGATTCGCTACGGGCCCGCTCCTCCTCTTGCCTGCGCAGCTCTTCCTCGCGCTCCCTGTACTCCGCTTCGCGTCGCGCGTTCTCCTCCTGCTCCCGCAGCGAACGCTCGAGGGCTTCGCGGTCCTCCGTTTCCCGGCGTTCCCGCGCCTCTTCCTCCGCGCGGCGCCGCAGCTCTTCTTCGCGCCTCGGTCGCTCCTCTTCCTCGCGGCGCGCCCGCTCCTCGATTTCCCTTCGGACACGCTCCTCCGCCTCGCGCCTCACGCGCTCCTCGGCGTCCCTCTTCACCTTCTCTTCCGCTTCGCGACGCGTGCGCGCCTCGCCCTCGTGCCGGGCCCTCTCCTCGGTTTCGCGGCGGGTCCTTTCCTCGATCTCCCTGCGGACGCGCTCCTCGGCTTCGCGTTTGGCCGCCTGCTCCGCCTCGATGACCGCTCGCGTAACCGCTTCGCGGCGCGCCTTCTCTTCGGCTTCCCGGCGCTGCCGCTCTTCGGCCTCGCGCCGCGCCTGGTCGAGCGCGTCCGTTTGCGCCTTCGCCTGGGCGTCGGCGCTGGGGTCGGCCTGCGCCGAAAGCCCGGCCCGCGCCGAGAGCCTTGCTTTGTGCTCAGCCTCCGCTCTTGCCCGCGCCGCCGCCTCGGCCCTCGCCTTCGCCGCGGCTTCTTCGCGTGCGCGCATGGCCTGGGCCTGGCGGGCGATTTCCTGCGCCTGCGCCTGAAGTCTTGCGTCCTCATTCGTCTTTGCGGAAGGCTTTGCGGGAGTAAACGCGGTGAAGTCGAGGTCCTCGCCGCCGTCCGCGGGGGAAGGTGCAGTCGGCGTGCGCGGGATCGGGGGCCGCGACGCCTCCTGCTTGCCGACGAACTCGCGCAGGTAGCCTTCTCTTTCCATGCTCCTCAAAGCTTCGAGGAGCTCGGGCTCGGTCATCTTCGCGAACTTCTGCATCAGCTCCGAGACGCTGACCTTGCCGTCGATTTCCTTGAGGATGTTGCGGTGATCCCGCGACAGAGCGCTGGTCTTGCCGGTCGCCTCCATCAGGCCCTTGCCGGTCTTGGTGAGAATCGATCGACGATTCATACTCGGGTGGGGTTCATCGCCCTATTATAGGCACGTCGGCGCCCCACGGGGCGAGGGCTCCCAGAGGGAGGCCGGAACGCGGCTCCGCCTGTTACGTGCCCGACCGTCCATACCCGCCGCCCCCGGGCGTCTCGATCACGAAGCTGTCACCGGTTTTCATGTCGATCTGATCACATCCTTCCAGCTCCACGATCTCGCCGCCCGCGCGATACACCCAGTTGCGCCCGGTCTTGCCGGATAGGCCGCCCGCCATGCCGTAGGGCGCGATGCGCCGGTGCCCGGAGACAATCGCGGCGGTCATCGGCTCGAGAAAGCGCACGCGGCGAATCGCGCCGTCTCCTCCGCGCCAGCGCCCCGCGCCGCCGCTGCCGCGTCGGATCTCGAAGCTTTCCAGGAGCACCGGAAAGCGCCACTCGAGCACCTCCGGGTCGGTCAGGCGCGAATTGGTCATGTGAGTCTGGACCACGTCTGCGCCTTCGAATCCTTCGCCGGCTCCGGATCCCCCGGCGACGGTTTCGTAATACTGGACCCTGTCGTCGCCGAAAGTGAAGTTGTTCATCGTGCCGCAGGAGGCGGCCATCACGCCGAGCGCGCCATAGAGGGCGTCGGTAACGCATTGCGAGGTCTCGACGTTGCCGGCGACCACTGCCGCAGGATAGCGCGGCCGCAGCATCGACCCCTCCGGGATGATCACCTCGAGAGGCTTCAGGCAGCCCGCGTTCATCGGGATCTCGTCGTCGACGAGAGTGCGGAAAACGTAAAGCACCGCCGCCATGCACACCGCCGCGGGCGCATTGAAATTGTCGGGCAGCTGAGGCGAGGTGCCGGTGAAGTCTATAGTCGCGCCGCGCGCGTCGCGCCGAATGGTGATTTTCACCCGGATCACGCCGCCGTTGTCCATCGCATAGCTGAAATCGCCTTCCTTCAACGCGCCGATCACCCGCCGCACCGCTTCCTCCGCGTTGTCCTGCACGTGCCCCATGTAGGCGTAGACGACATCGAGCCCGAAGTGCGCCACCATGCGCCGCAGCTCCTGCGAGCCTTTTTCGTTGGCGGCGATCATGGCGCGCA
>WNGC01004308.1_pt1 | contig 13131 bp, 10 predicted proteins | sample 5400051 | NCBI WGS metagenome assembly WNGC01 (sample SAMN13153368, study PRJNA577476) | soil metagenome | isolation source: 20 cm soil or saprolite under grassland replicate 2 | place: USA:California | collected 2016-06-15 | reverse complement strand
TGGCGATTTCAAAACTCGGCAACACGACTGCCATTGCGAAAACCATGCGCGTTCAAGCCGACGTTCAGGCGATCAAGACACAGCTGCAACTCTATGAAAGCATGAACGGCTTTTATCCAACCACAGAGCAAGGTCTCCAAGCGCTTGTTACTCAACCGGACAAGGATCCAAAACCTGCCCGGTGGTATCAGTTATTCAGAGAGCTTCCGAAAGATCCTTGGGGGAACGAATATATTTACCGCTACCCCGGCGTTAAAAATCCGAGCGGCTATGACCTGTTTTCCGCAGGGCCGGACCGACAAACTGATACTACCGACGACGATTGGGGCGGCGGTTAAGCCGCCGCTCCTCCGCAGATCTACTGTTTTGCGCCCGGTGCTTGGGCGGACGGCTTCGATGCCCCTCTTGGATTCCGCTGAATCATGCCGCGGGTATGGGACCGAGCGCCCTCTCGCGGAGATGGAATCAGCTGTTGCATTTCCGGAGGCAACCCAGGAGGTAGTTTCGGTGCCGCTGTGTTAGGAGCCGGTGGCGTGAACGTTCTGGAAGCAAGCCCCGCATTCGGCGCATTCCCTGCAGATTGCGACAAAAGCGCCTGATTAAACGTGACAGTCGCAAAATTTCCGTCCTTGCTAATTGTTACCTTTGTCGCGCCTACGCGGTCCGACCATTCGATGTTGGCGATACTATAGCCGTCCATTGGCTGTCTGGTGGTAAGATATTTCTTGAAATTGTGATCCGAACTCGAAGCGAGCGTCACCAGGTCGCCTTCGGGTGAGCGCGCCGCGTTGGCCACGTAAAGGTCTTTTGCAAAATCAGGCGTGGCCGAAGGCGGTGCTACTGCCGTGGCAATTGCAAAGGGCGAATGATCCACCATCTTTGAGTAGCGATCGAAGTTAAACTGCGGCGGCAGCACGTCCTCGGCGTGACTGCAAACCACAGCGAGCAGAACGAGGACTGACGATAGCGTAAGGGAATATCTCATAAATTTACTAGCTTATTATTACTTCGTCCGTTGCGCCGGCGCAAACCAACGCGCAATTTTAAATTTGCCGCGCATCATCGTGGGGTCGCTGCCATCGATCGCCAGATTAACATTTTCGAGCACGGTAAAAGCATCCGCTCGTTGCACATCATAAAGAAAGTGTACCAGCGGTGGCCATGGGCTTTTCGTTTCAATGGAAGCAAAAACCGTCTGATGGTAAGGCGTTGTCTCTCCGGAACCAATTACCGGATTCTCGATCAAGACATTGTATTTGCCGGCTACTTGCTTCAGGTGGTCAAGCAAGGCTGAGGCTTCCGCAGGATTCTTGAGAGTTGGCTGATGTTGCCGAATCCATTCGTCGCGTTTCATCCATAAATCTCGTTCTTTCACATAAAGAGCTTGCTCGCCTAACTTTCCTTTGCGCTCAGCCAGCTCCTTGCGTGCGCTACTAAGCCCGCCCAAGATCCAGCTCAAAATCCAAAGGTTGAGCAGCACAAACACCGTGCCAGCCACTATCCATGAGAGCACGCGCTCGCGTGGATTCATCCTCTGGTACCACGCCGGCATCATCGTGGTTTTCCCTCCAATCGAAACTGCGCATGGTCATTGGGCAGAATGCGAGGCGCAGCCATGTCAAACTGAAAGATTCGCAGATCTGGATTCTTCTTTATTTTTTCTATGAATTCATAGGCGAGAGCAGCTGTATTTGCTTCGCCATCGACGGAGATCTGCCGCGCCGATTGATTGTACGCAGTAATGCGCACGTCGGCGGACGGCAGGCTTTCGAAAAGATGCAGCACGATTTCTACCGGGTAATAGCGCGAGTCGATGGCAGGTGCGAGCGCCTTCCAGTTTGCTTCTGTCGCGCGGACAAACTCGGTTTCAGGTGCGTCGTGCGCAATACGCTGGCCAAGGCGTCTTATCTGAAACCGAATCAGGCCGAGAGACGCGACCAAGAGAAAGAGAAGCGCAGCATAAGCGCCACCTACCCAGAGGAGTCGCCTTCGCCATTCCGCCTGCCTGACCAATTGTGAACGGCGTCGCCGCCAACTTTCTGGCAGGAGATTTAATTTAACCGGCGCGGGTGGTAGTTCGATACCAACGATCTCGGTCGGGCCAGCCAGAATTCCTTCCACGGCATCGCGCAGTTGATAGCAGGTCTCGTCCAGCAACACATTCGGAAAGGACGCATTGATGCCTTGCAACTCGGCGCTCAATCGCAACTGCGGCAATTCAAGTTGTAGTTGCTCTCCGTTGGCGCTGTCGAACACTCGAGCAAGGCTCAGCTTACCGTTCTCCGTCACTGCATAAACGAGCGTGTCGCCTTCTGGATAAATAAGAACAGCGTTTCCTTTAGGGGCATGGGTGCTGGCGCGCTGCGCGGCATAGACGGTGACTTGTCGCGGGATGCAACCGCGCTCCAATAGCGGAGAAGCCATTTCAGCAAGTTGCTCGTTTCTAATCGCGATGGCTGAGACCACGCTTTCGCTCTCGTTTTGCTCGATCAATTCGAAGTCGGTAGTGACTTCCTCGGCCGAAAATGGCAACACCTTCTCGATCTGGATCCGGATCATTTCCGGAAATTCTGCCGGATCTACGGTCGGCAAACGAAATCGCTGCGCAAGCACCGCCGCAACGGGCAAGCCCAGGACAAAATCATCAGTCGCGGAGAGCAATGGCACTGCTTCCTCCAATGTTTGCAACTTGCGTACATTCCAGGAGCCGTTTTGCTCGGCTGAGCGCAGAAAATTCCAGCCGTGCGCGGTCGGAATTATAAAAATGGATGGCATGCCAGTCTCGAAATCAAAGCTCCTTCCAGCTCATCACCGCAGGACGGCCGTCTAAGCCTCCTTGCGATGCTATCATCTGCACAGAGCGCGTAACGTCACCCGATTTTCCTACGCTCACAATCCGAAAGACTGGCGAATTGAATGTGACCAAATTTTGAATCTGCTGAAATTGTTCAGGTTTGAGGCCAAGCGCAGTCTGGACTTCAGGCGGAACACTGCCGGTTGTCGCCGACTTCGTGAACTGAAAGTCATCCGCCGTTCCATCGATCCCGTCCGGGCCACGCCGCAGTTGTAGGAAGCGATCTACCAAATCGTCTCCGATGCCCAAAGCGCGCAGCACATCGCGCGATGCCCAGGCAAGATCGATCTGCTGACAATTACCGATGATGACGGTAAAATCTTCGTCCCAACCCGGCTTCGAAGTAAACTCTCCCCAGCCATAGATTTTCTTTAGCTCATTCACAGAAGTCAGCGCCGCATGCGACGGATGGTAATCATCGCTCTCCGGCGGCGCGTTCAAGTGATGAAGTCCCTTGGTGGGCGACACCCAATCGAGCAAAGAATCTATCATCGTATCGAGATCGTTGAGCTCTACCCCTTTGAGATTGAGATATCGGCGCAGAATTTCCACCAGCGCTTGGTTCTCTACTCCCCCCGGCGCCAGCAAGTTCAAATTTAGGCGACCACACTCACCGGTCATCTGGACGTCGTAACCTTCACGGTCGCCCATTTTTCCATGCAGGTTTGGCGAGTCGGGTTTGAACACCGCCAAAGCAACGTCCGCGCCTGAAGATGCCATCGCTTCGGCTTCCAGCACGCGGTTTGCATGACCGGAAAAGGCAAGGCGCGAATCAATGTCGAGCGCCCATGCGATAATCATTGCACTGAGCAAAAATAGTGCCCAGAGCGATAACATCAGCGCAGCGCCGACATTTGATTTCGAATTTGCAGAAGGCCTCTTCATAGGATCCGGATCGCTCAATACGGCGTTCGTTTCAGTGGAATAACTGCCTCCCACGGCACAGCTGCATCAGTGCGTCCCACGGTTATCTTCACAAGCCGAGGCAGCAACCCACCTGGCCATCGATCGACCCAAACATTCGACTGCGGATTGAAATAACTGATTTGCATGCTACTCACATTTTTGATCAATGGCACCCAAGTCTCGTGTCCCTCTCCGATATCGGAATCATCCTTTGGCTTTCGCAATAAGCCGAGATCAAGGCGGTTGCTCTTTTCGTTTTCCGGTTGCAACCGAAGCGTAACTGTAAAATCGCCCGGCGCATAGCGGGTAAGGAGTCCAAGGCCGGCGCTGCAATTCCAACTTATCACATCGCGCTCGCGATCGTTTAATTTGAATGGCTCTCCTATCATCCTGCCACGCGTCGGGCTGAGGTCTTGCCACTCCGCCGTCAGGAGATCGCGCAGCCCGCCATACTGCGCGTGTGTTGCGGCTATGTCAGATGAGAGGCGCAGCGACGTCATGTTCGATTGTACAAAGCGAAAAATTGCCAGCGCCATCATTCCGAGGATCGCCACCGCCAGCATGATCTCGAGCAACGTAAAACCGCGATAAGAATTTCGGATTTGTAATCTGCAGTTATCCGGGCCGGTAAACATAAAACTTGATCTGTTTTGACTGCGAAATACCGCCTTGTTGCCATTGAGAGGATGGTATTGTCGGGTTCAGTCAGTTCGATGAGGACGCTTTTCTGGATCACCTTTACCACTCCATTAACACTGTCGACCTTGAATTCCTTGGCAGCGTCCGGCACCCCTTGCGCAACCTGAATCTCCGCCATTTGATTCGATAGTATCTGACGGACCACGTCTTCTTCCGCGCTGATCGCGCTCGCATTGAGACAATTCTCGACTGCGCGCCCAAGCGCCACGACACCAATGGCGAAAATCGCAAGCCCAAGGAGGACCTCGTAGAGGGCGAAAGCCTTCCGTATCTTTCTGGAGTCACCTCGTCGCATAGCTTGTAATCTCGGGTTGCGCCGTGAGCGGCGAGTAACTCGCCGTCCATGAACCAGCAGGGCCTTTGAACTGGACGATTGCCGGTTCGCAGGATCCCGAAGGCCAGAAAATCCATTCAGCCGGATATTTTTCCATCAATGCCGCTGGCAATGAGAGTTTCAGGGCGTTGCCCTTGTTGGGGCGAAATTCCGCGGTTGCTTTGGCTTCCTCACCTTCTGCAAAAGCTTCAGGCCGCACCACGACATTGTTTTTGCCCCAAACGATCAGGTAGGGACGACGCTCGGCCACACTTCGCTCCTGCGCCTGGCGCACAAGATTGTTGAATCCATCCAGGGATTGCTTCAGTCGCCTATTTGCGATCACCCCGCTAAAGCTCGGCACTGCCAACACAAGCAGTAATAGCAGTATGAAGATGGCGAGAGCCATCTCGATCAATGTAAAACCCCGGAACCGGTGCACCGGCGAAAATTACTCGTTTCACCGCTAATCACAACACGGCCAGCGAGGATCACGAGATTACAGGACCGCAACCAGCCGCTAAAAAAGAGCAATCAATCAGCAGCAGCCGCGATGGCGATGTGATAGACTTTACCCCAAAATGAGGCCAGCCCTGCGCATCGGCATAATCGGAGCTGCGCTTTGCGTGCTCGCAATGCTTGCGTGGCAGGGAATTACTGCACACGGCGCGCCTGATCCCACACGGCCCAACACTAGCGCGACGGTGGCGTTTCTGGATATTGGGATTCTTGTCTTCCGCGAGGGATTGGAATGCATTCTGGTACTGGCCGCCATCACAGCCAGCATGACCGGCGCCAAACGCGGCCATCGTCGGCCAGTTGCGCTGGGCGCGGGCCTGGCGTTTATCACCAGCTTGATCACGTGGCTGATCGCGGTACGCATCGTTGGTTCACTCAGTGACAATATGTCGGCACTCGATTTGCAAGCCGCCACCGGCTTGCTAGCAGTCGTCGTCCTGCTTGTGATCATGAACTGGTTCTTCCATAAAATTTATTGGGGCGGTTGGATTCGCGCCCACAATCGCCGCCGCAAAGCGTTACTCGAAAATGCGCGGGCCGCCGAAATCTCACAGCGACGTCTTTGGTGTGGATTGGTCCTGCTCGGATTCACCTCCTTATACCGGGAAGGATTTGAAGTGGTACTTTTCTTACAAAGTTACCATCTGAGGCTGGGTGGAAGCGTGGTACTGAAAGGCACGTTGCTAGGTATTGTTCTTACGGTAATGGTGGCCGTGCTTACCTTTGTTCTCCAACAGCGTCTGCCATATCGCAAAATGTTAATCACTACAGGCGTCCTTCTCGGAGTCGTGTTGCTCGTAATGGTAGGCGAACAAGCGCAGGAAATGCAGCTCGCACACTGGATTTCCACTACTGAAATCAGTTCTTTAAAAAACTATATGCCACCGTGGATTGGACTCTGGTTTGCGGTATTCCCGACAGTCGAAACGCTCGTCGCGCAATTTATCGCAGCGGTGTTGGTGATTGGCTCGTATTACGCCGCGCGGCATTTAGGCGGCGCACCTCCACAAAGCGGCGAACAACCACTCGAGGAAGCACAGACGGAAGCCAAGCCTACAATCGTGGAAAGTTTGCAACCGGCTGCGTGAAGCGCACGCTGTGCGTGCACAATAGGAATTCTGGGGAGCGCAGGCAGCTTGCCTGCAGTCGTCGGCAGCTTGCCGACGACACTGTTTTCTGCAAACTGCCACAATCACAGTTGATCGCCCGTGCATCCCAGAAATACAAATCGATCTGATTCTATTGAGGAATCCCATAGTGATTCAGATGAGCGCCGTTAGGCGCGTCATGTTTGTAAAAAGTCAATTCCCCAAGACGCCAAGCTCCGTTAGGAGCGGCATAAAAAGCCGCAAACCAGTTCTTTTCATGCGGCTCCTCCAGAGCTTGGACCATTTAAAGGCTGCTTTCTATACAGGTCTCGCGCCTAACGACGCTCTTGACGGACAGCGCGATCATCCTTTCAACAAAACGAATTAGTCCCAAGGCTTCATACATTCTAGTTGAACCAAGTCGCTAGCTTTTCACTTTAGGCGGATGATTGCGCCGAGTTACCGTTGTGTTTGGCTGTTTCAAATCATTTTCACCGTTTCTGTATTTCTCTTACCACCTTTTCTTCGCTCCGCTCCATTCCCTAGTCCAACGCCGCCCACAGGCATTAATGAAAAGTTGTTTAATGGAATGCAATGGAGGCAGATCGGTCCGTTCCGCGGCGGTCGCGTGCTCGCAGTCGAGGGTGTAGTCGGCGAACCAGACACATATTACTTTGGCGCAGTTGCGGGTGGAGTCTGGAAAACGATCGATGGCGGCGCAAACTGGACGCCGCTTTTCGACAAGCAATCCATCTCATCGATTGGGGCAATCGCCGTGGCGCCATCTGATCACAACGTGATCTACGCTGGCACCGGCGAAGCGGCCATCCGCGGCAACACCACTTATGGCACCGGAGTTTTCAAATCAGTCGATGGTGGCAAAACGTGGGAGAACATTGGGTTAAAAGACAGCCGTCAAATCGGGGCACTGATCGTCGATCCAAGAAATGAGAACGTCGTCCTGGTGGCAGCGCTCGGCCACGCGTTTGGTCCAAGCCAAGAACGCGGAATTTTCCGGACGGCCGACGGCGGAAAAACGTGGACGAAAGTTCTGTCCAAAGACGAGAACACCGGCGGGATCGATGTTGTCTTTGATCCGCATAACCCGAACATCGTCTTCGCATCGCTTTGGCAGGCGCGCCGACAGCCGTGGTTTTTCTCCAGCGGCGGCCCAGGCAGCGGATTTTATCGATCGGAAGATAATGGCGTCACGTGGAAACATCTCGAGCGTAACGGCCTTCCCGAAGGAATCCTTGGTAAGATCGGCATCGCCGTTTCTGGTGCGGATTCCAACCGCGTTTATGCAATCATCGAGGCGAAGGAAGGCGGGCTTTACCGCTCCGATGACGCCGGCCAGCATTGGACGCGTGTAAACGACGATGGTCGATTTCGGCAGCGCGCCTGGTACTTCAGCAAAGTCTATGCTGACCCAAAATCAGCAGACACAGTTTACCTCTTGAACACGGGACTTTTTCGCTCGGTTGATGGAGGGAAAACGTTCAATCTTTTACCCGCGCGTCATGGCGATCATCACGGACTCTGGATCGATCCGCACAATCCGAATCGGGTCGCGAACGCAAATGATGGTGGCGCGAGCATCTCACTCGACGGCGGCAAAACGTGGACAACGCAAAATAACCAGCCAACCGCGCAGTTTTACCACGTCGCGGTGGACAAGGCGTACCCTTACCACATCTATGGTGCGCAACAGGACAACTCAAATCTTGGCATCGCCAGCCGCACGGATTGGGGAGCAATCGGCCCGGCGGATTGGTTTGTAGCTGGCGGTGGCGAATGCGGCTTCGTTGTGCCCGATCCGCGCGACTGGCACATCATTTATTCAAACGAAGAAGATCGCATCCATCGTTACGACAAGACCAAAGAAGAAGTACAGGACATAAGCGTCCTGCCCTTGGACAATTCCGGACACGGCGCGGCCGATGTTATCCATCGTTTCCAATGGGTGACGCCGCTCACTCTTTCGCCCCACGATCCGGATGTCCTCTACACAGCCGCGGAATGCATTTTCAAATCCAGCGATCACGGGCAGAGCTGGACGCAGATCAGTGGTGATCTGACGCGCAACGATAAATCCAAACAACAGCCAAGCGGAGGGCCGCTGACCAATGACATCACTTCGGTTGAATATTACGATACGGTTTTTGCACTCGTTGAGTCACCCGTAAATAAAGGTACGCTCTGGGCCGGCACGGATGACGGACTGATCCACGTCACGAGTGATGACGGCCAGCATTGGTCGAACGTCACGCCGAAAATGCCCGAGTGGAGCACGATAGATCTCATCGATGCGTCTCCACACGACGGCAACACTGCGTACGTCGCGGTGGATCGCCATAAACTCGACGACTTCAAGCCGTACATTTTCAAAACGACCAATCTCGGCAAAACCTGGAGCGCAATTGTAACCGGCATTCCTGATGGCGCGTACGTCCACGCTGTGCGCGAAGATCCGAAAAAACGCGGGCTGCTTTACGCGGGCACCGAGCTCGGCGTTTTCGTTTCGCTCGATGACGGCGCGCATTGGCAGCCGCTCCAGTTGAATCTTCCGGTCTCACCCATTCACGACCTCGTAGTGAAAGACGATGATCTGGTCGGCGCAACGCACGGCCGTTCGTTTTGGGTGCTGGACGACATCACCCCGCTGCGGCAGATCAGCACACAACCTGCCCAGGCAGATGTGATTCTTTATCAACCGCAAACCGCATTGCGTCTGCATTATCCGGAAGAATTCGATAGACGCCAGCCCGTAGGCGAGAATCCGCCTGCCGGCGCGATCATTAATTATTATTTCAGGACCGCACCCAAAGAAGAGGTCTCGCTCGATATTCTGGATGCTTCAGGTAAAATCGTTAGACATCTTTCCAGCAAGGAGAAAAAAGAAGGCGAACAACCACCCGAGTGGCCGGATCGCGTCGAGCACCCAAAAACAATTCCTGCAAATGAAGGAATGAACCGGTTTGCATGGGACCTGCGCTACAACGATCCCACACAGATACCCGGCGCGTTTTACTCCGGCGTCGGTCCCAGAGGAACGCTTGCCTTGCCCGGCGATTATCAGGTGAAACTCACTGTGGGCGGCAAGTCACAGATTGCGCCGCTGCATTTGGCGATCGACCCGCGGACCAAAGGCTCAGAGGCCGCTCTGCAAAAGCAATTTACTTTGGCAACGCAGGTAAATGATTCCATGTCGCGATTGCATCAGGCCGTCAACGAAATCCGCGACCTTAAATCGCAGATCCAAGCGTTGCACAAACGCTTCGGTGACGATTCGCGGTTAAAACCAGCGTTTGCGGCAGCAGACGATCTCGATCACAAAATGTCAGACATCGAACAGAAACTCATTCAAGTGAACATGAAAGGCTCGGAAGGAAATCTCGCTTTCCCAAATATGCTGAACGAACGATTCGAAACGTTCAGCCACACAATTGAGGCCGGCGATAAGGAACCGACCAAACCGCAACTCGACATCTTCCAAACATTGAACACTCAGTTGGAAGACCAGTTCAAAAAATGGGCGCAGCTAAAAAATGAAGATGTGCCGAAAGTGAGCGAATTAATCAAGCAAGCCAACTTGCCAGCGCTCACCATTACTGAAAAGAAAAAGAGTGACTGGTGATCAGTGAATCGTGAATAGAATCGCGCCATTACATTCACGCATCATGTCAGACTGGTCTTAAAGATTGCGGACGCAATTTGTGGTAGGGCGCGACCGCCGGGCGCGCCGCATCGAATTTGTCAGTACGTGAAGAGTCGGACAATTAATTCATGACTAAGATCGACAAAGCAGTAGTGCTGGCAGCCGGGCGCGGCACGCGCATGCGCGAACTGACTGTCGATCTTCCCAAACCGATGATTGAAGTGCGCGGCAAACCGGTTTTGCAGCACATCGTCGAAGGATTGCGCGACGCGGGCATACGCGAGTTTCTTATCATCGTCGGTTACCGCGCCGACGCGGTACAGAATTTCTTCGGAGACGGCTCTCGTTATAAAATCGAAATGCAATATGCAACCCAAGTTGTACAGGACGGAACGGGCCGCGTTGTCGATCTTGCGCGTAATTTCGTTGAAAATTCCCCGTTCATCTTGAGCTATGGGGACATTTTGGTCGATCCGCTGAATTACAAAAGCATTGTCGATTTAGCGAGCGACGTCGAAGCAATCATCACTGTGAAGCGCGGTGAAGACGTAACAAAAGGGGGCGCCGTTTTTCTGAACGATCGGATGGAACTTGTCGATCTTAGGGAAAAATCGCAGCCGGGAGAGGTAACAAGCCCCTGGTATAACGCCGGCATTTATGCATTTCGCCCGAGCATTTTCGAGTTCACAGCGAAATTGAAACCTTCGCCACGCGGCGAATACGAATTGACAGACGCGATCCGCGGTCTCGCGCAGTCGGGCAAAAAAGTAAAAGCGCTCGAGCTGACCGGCGAATGGGCCGATGTGCGCGATCCAGAAATTCTCGCGCGCTTAAATCGGGCGTAACTGCCTGAAGGACGAGCTCTGCCTCGTTCCAAGAATTATGGGACGTCAGAGCAGGCTACTTATAGACAGTTTCCGGCTCAGGTTCGGAAAGGAGCTTTGTAAAACCTGGATCGTTACGGATTGGGTCCCAGACGGGGTCGATCTTCAGACGCGCAATTGAAATTTCTACTCCGGCAGGGATTGTCAGCAGTTGGCGAAGTATTTTTACCGCCTCCTCGGGCTGACCAATGTGCGCTTCGATTTGGGCCAGTCCGACAAGAAACTCCACGCCGTTAAGTGCATCTTTTTCTATTGGCAGCGCCTCTGCGGCTTCTCGCGCGATGTGAAGCGCATCGGCGTTACGTCCGAGGCAAACGTAAACCCAAGCTAACTCTGATACCGAGGTGCGGTCTTCTGGCTGCCTTTTTGCCAGTTGGGCTTCGAGTAAAGCGCGTGCTTGCTCGCACTCCGGTTTTGCTGCCGCATTTTGACCGGCAAGCATTTGAATCCCAATTCGCGCCTCTAACCGGCGCAAGGGTGCTTCAGAAGTGTTAGCCGGCACCGTATCCCACGCCTTGAGAGCATTAGCGAAATGCCTCTCCAGCACGTCGAGATATACGAACTCCCCAATCATCTCGGAAATCACAATCTCGTACGGGCTAACATTCGTTTCTTCTATCGGTATTCCCTCCCACGCCCGTCTTGCGCGCCGGATATCGCCGGTGTTGTTGATGTAGGCAACGGCGAGGTGGAAAGCTGCCCCTAGATGATGTGGATCGAGAGCGAGAGCATGGTTGAGCCAATGTTCAGCATCACTCCAACGACGAAGGTCAAGGTAGCTTGTGCCGATCTCATGTGGAATCCAAACATCGCGGGGATCAAGTTCCGCCGCCCGCTCGTATTCAGCAAGCGAGCGTCGCCATTCACCGCGGCGGCGGTAAATGGCCGCCCGGAATTGCCAGCTGACAGAGTTACTCGGCTGGAGTTCGACGGCCCGATCGAGTGCTCTCAGCGCGGAATCATAGTCACGACGGACCCAGTAATGAAATATACCCAGCGCCAGATGTGCGTCCGGCGAATCCGGAGCAATCGCTAGTGCGCTTTCGATGTTAGACTTTAGCTCCTCCAATTGTGCCGAAGTCAGGCGATTGACATACCAGTGCCGATGTAAACGATTGTAAGCGAGTCGCGCATACGCAAGCGCGAAACTCGGATCCCGTGCCAGCGCTTGCCGATAAAAGGTTTCGGCGCGATCGAATACTTTCCCGTTGTATGTGCTCTCAGCCTGGCGTTCCTCGTATTCTCCCTTTAGGAATAGATCATAAGCTTCTGTGTCGTGCGTGGGCGCTGTGGCCAGGGCACTTGACTGGTTCCTAGAAAGCTTCGCTTGAAGCTGGCCGGCAATTGCTTTGGCAATATCGCTCTGGATTGCAAAGACGTCACCCAATGGGCGATCGTAGCGCTCAACCCACAAATGCGTGTCGGTTTTTGCGTCGATTAACTGCGCGCTGACGCGAACGCGGTTTCCGGCGCGTTGCACACTGCCCTCGACCACGTGCGCGACGCCTAGTTCATTCGCGATCTGGCGCAGGTTTCGTTGGCCACCACTCTTGTATTGCATCACCGATGTCCGGCTGATGACTTTTAAGTCGGCGATTTTTGCAAGGTTATTCAGGACTTCATCCTGCACCCCATCAGCGAAAAACGCGTTCTCGGGATCGGCGCTCAGATTCTCAAACGGCAGCACCGCAATACCGGCCGGTATTGGCGGGGGTGATTCCAACACGGCGGGTTTTTTCACTTCTTCAACGAGCTTCTCGAAACGCGGATCGCCGCGCAGCGGATCCCAATCCGGATTGAGATGCAGTTCGCCATACGATGGCCCAGATACAAGTTTGTTCAGAACCTCCAACTGCTCTAAGGCCAGGTCCTTCTCGCCGGTAAGCGCATAGATGCGGGCGAGATTGGCCATTAGCCAAACGCCGCCGAGAGCATCCTTTGTAGGGGGAAGGATGTCGCACGCGGTACGTCCTTCACGGATTGCTTTTTCTTTGTCGCCTAACTCGGCATCAATGAGTGCTAATACGGCTAATGGTGTCACATTCTCCGGTTGAGCATGGACGAGTTTTTCAGTTTCAGCGCGCGCGGCGGTGAAAGCAGAATGCGCGGCAGCTGTGTCTTGTCGAAGCTTAGCAAGTAATCCTTCATACCACGTATGCGGGAATGGGACGCTACCGATGAGGTCGATTTTCCCTTCGCGAGGCATGTTA